>Ga0194120_10002990_pt1 | contig 28303 bp, 27 predicted proteins | sample TA2MahCa65mmetaG_FD_148642 | JGI IMG/M metagenome (GOLD analysis project Ga0194120, IMG submission 148642) | Freshwater microbial communities from Lake Tanganyika, Tanzania - TA2015019 Mahale Deep Cast 65m | ecosystem: Environmental > Aquatic > Freshwater > Lake | place: Tanzania: Lake... | reverse complement strand
CTAATATCCACTTCCTCACACTCAGTATTAAAGATCGTCAGACGATTATTGCCGCGCTTGCCGGCGTCCTTGCAGGCACCATTATTGGCGCAGGAGCGCAGTACTCCACACAGGTGATTTCCTACCGTTATACGGATCAGGACAACTACGGCAAGATCTTCAAAAAGCGCGACCTCTACAAGGGCGATGGCCAGAGCACCTACAAAAGTCGCCATGCCGCCGCTCCAGCGCAAAACGAGGAGACGGATGCGTGTGACCACCTTTCGGGTCAGCGCCGCACACGCTGTATCGGTGCTGCACGCGATGGCATCCGCTATCAGGAAAGCGACTAACCGAAAAACATCAGAGCCGCGTCCCCCCGGGGCGCGGCTTTTTTGATTATTTTTTGTACTGCCGATTCAGCAGTTCAATCTCATCTCGCAGATCCGCAGCCTTCTCAAACTCCAGGTTTTCCGCGGCGAGCGCCATCTGGTTCTCGAGCTGCTCGATGAGCCGCTTGAGCTCGTCACGGGGAATTTTCTGGGGATCGCGCTTCGGACGCCGCAACTCCAGCTTCCGGTGCTCCTCGGCAATGTCGTGCACGGCCTTCTCGATACTCTTCGGGGTGATGCCGTGCTTGATGTTGTAGGCCTGCTGCACGCTACGGCGCCGCTCCGTCTCATCGAGTGCCGCGCGCATCGCCACGGTTTCTTTGTCGGCATACAGCGTCACGTGACCGTGGACATTTCTCGCCGCTCGGCCGATGGTCTGGATGAGTGCATCCCGCGAGCGCAAAAATCCCTGCTTGTCGGCATCGAGGATGGCAATGAAGCTGACCTCGGGGAGATCGAGACCTTCGCGGAGCAAGTTGATGCCTACGAGGATGTCGATCTCGCCGGTCCTGAGCTGGCGGAGGATCTCGATGCGTTCGAGGGTCTCGATGTCGCTGTGGAGGTAGCGCACGCGCTCGTCGCGATCGGCGAAGAACTGCGTCATGTCCTCGGCCATCTTCTTGGTGAGCGTGGTGATGAGCACGCGCTCTCCGCGCTTCTTCGTGGCATCGATCTCCGCGGCGATATCGTCGATCTGGTTCTTCGTCGGTTTCACCGTGACCACCGGATCGAGTAGTCCTGTGGGGCGGATGATCTGCTCGGAGAGCCACTCCTTGGGCGTATGCTTGTACTCGTACGGTCCTGGCGTCGCCGAGACGTAGATGCACTGGTTCAAGCGCTGCTCGAACTCCGGGAACTTCAGCGGGCGATTGTCGTGCGAAGAGGGGAGGCGGAACCCGAAGTCGATGAGGGTCTGCTTGCGCGAACGGTTTCCCTCGTACATACCGCCAACCTGAGGAATGGAAATGTGAGACTCGTCGACGAAGAGGAGGAAATCCTTGGGGAAGTAGTCGAGGAGAGTGGATGGCGGCCGCCCTTCCTCTCCGTTGTTGTTGAGGTAGCGCACATAGTTTTCGATGCCCGTGCAGTAGCCTGTCTCCTTGAGCATCTCGATGTCGTAGTCCGTGCGCTGCCGCAGCCGCTCGGCCTTCGCAAGCTCGCCCATCTTGAGAAGTTCTTTCTCATGCACCTCAAGCTCCGCCTTGATGCCACCGCAAGCGGCATCGATCTTCTCCTTGGTGGTGACGTTGTGCGACGCGGGGAAGATGCTGACCTGCTGCAGATCGGCAATGAGCTCTCCGGTGAAGCTATCGACTTCCTGGATAGTTTCGATCTCGTCGAAGGGCATCTCCATGCGGATCACCGTGTCGCCGCCCGGAGGAAAGACCTCGATGGTGTCGCCGAGCACGTGCACCATGCCCTGCTTAAACTGCATGGAGCTTCGGCGGTACTGGATATCGATGAGGCGGCGTATGAGCTTGTCGCGCTGGATCGGCATGCCGCGCTCTAGGTGGATGGCGAGCGCTTCGTAACTCTCGACATCACCAAGACCGTAGATGCAGCTGACCGAGGCGACGATGAGAACGTCTCTGCGCGTGAGCAAGTTCATGGTTGCGGCGTGCCGGAACTTCTCGATCTCCTCGTTGATACTCGCATCCTTCTCGATGTAGGTGTCGCTACTGGGGATGTAGGCCTCCGGCTGGTAGTAGTCGTAGTACGAGACGAAGTACGAGATGGCATTCTCGGGAAAGAACGTCTGGAACTCGTTGCAGAGCTGCGCCGCCAAGGTCTTGTTGTGTGCGAGCACCAGCGTCGGGCGATTGAGTTCAGCGACGATATTGGCCATGGTGAAGGTCTTTCCCGTGCCGGTGGCTCCAAGCAGCGACTGGTGGCGCTGGCCTGCAGCGACACCGCGCAGCAATTGTTCGATGGCCGCAGGCTGGTCACCGGTAGGTTTCCATGGGGCGACGAGCTTGAAGGGCTGATCTTTGGGCATGTTTGGAGATTGTACACACCCAGCTCTCATCGTTCTTAGGAATCAGTCAAATAGTCTAAGACAAATCATTGACTAATTATTAATTTATTTTACATTTACCTATATGAATCGTGCGGATTATTTTGACGAAGAAGATGACGAGTTGCCATCGGCCGCGGAACTTCAGGCAATCGAAATGGAAGGAGATGCTAATGGATCACAAGAGATCGAAAACGATGTGTATGCTTTGCGCAATGAGGCAGGAAAAGTACTTTCCATCCCTATCGTGCGGCCGCGCAAGGCAGAAAAGCCTACGGCATGGACCGGGTCTGATCAGTCTAGACTGCGCACGGAACTCAACGGCATGCTCAGGCGCAATGTCCGCACCATCGCTGTTGACCTGACCAATGTCATCATGGCCAATGAGGGGACATTCGGCGAGCTTGGAAAGTTCACCGACAAGCCGAATACCACGCTCTACCTTCTCAATCCCGGCGAGGAAGTCAAGCACTGGCACTGGTTTGAGATGTTTACAACGAAGTGTGGTGACGGACTGTATCAGATGCACAAAGATGCCAAGCGGGAATTTGTAGGCCGCCCCGAAATCTTCCGCGCATACCCCACTGATGACGAGGATAATACAGGAATGCCTGCGACGAGGCGGCAGGTCCAACGACGTAGCGCAGGAGAAACCAGGGCCGTATACTCGCGCCATGATTGACCCGGATGATCTCCGCCCCTCGATGATACTCAGGGCTCGTCTAAAGGCCAAAGAAGTACTACCCGCATTCTTATGATTGACTTGGATGATCTCCGCAAGCGGCCAGAGGCCTATCAGGCGGCCGCGAAGAACAAGAACATCGCTATCGATGTGGCAGCATTTCTGAAACTCGACGAGAAGCGCAGGGGGCTGCAGAAGGAACTCGACGAGAAGCGCAGTACGCAAAATGCTGCGAACAAGAAAATGCCTACTCTCAAGGGAGAAGAGAAAGCCGCGGCTCTCTCGGAGATGAAAGCCCTTAGTGCCACCGTGAAGGGGGGAGAGGAGCAACTCAGCGTCCTGGAATCCGAATGGAAGGCGATGCAATACATGCTGCCATCGATCCCACTTGATACAGCTCCCGTCGGGAAAAGTGATAAGGATAATGTGGAGAGCAAGCGCGTCGGAAAAGACCCTTCGACTACGCTCAGGGTGACATCACCGAAAGACCATGTGACGCTCGGTGAAGCATTGAACATCATTGATATTCCCCGTGGCGCAAAAGTCTCCGGCGCCAGAAGCTACTTCCTGAAAGGGGACGGCGCGCGGCTCCATCAAGCGGTGCTGCGCTTCACGATCGACGCACTTGTAGCAAAAGGCTGGACGCTCTTCGCTCCGCCGCTTCTTGCAAACGAAGCCTGTTTTGTGGGCACGGGATTCTTTCCCGGTGCCGACCAGGCGAATATCTATGCCGTCGGAGGGCAGGAGCAATCTGGAGGAGCGATCGAGCCGGATGGATTGCACCTGATTGGAACTTCCGAAGTCACCGTTTGCAGTTTTCATAAAGACGAAGTGCTCACGAAAGCAGATCTCCCAAAACGCTACGCCGGTTACAGCACGTGTTTTCGCAGGGAGGCGGGGACATACGGCAAAGACACGAAAGGTCTTTATCGCGTGCACCAGTTTGAGAAAGTGGAGCAAGTGGTTCTGTGCGAAGCGAATATCAATACAGCACTCGAACTCTTCGAGGAAATCCGGAAGAACGCCGAGGACATACTCGCTGCCCTAGAGCTCCCTTACCGCGTCATGGACGTGTGCACCGGGGACATGGGCAAGGGTAAGGTCTTCATGCAGGATATCGAGACTTGGATGCCAAGCCGAGAAGCCTACGGCGAGACCCACAGCTGTAGCTACCTCGGGGACTTCCAGGCAAGGCGCCTGAATATCAAGTACGTAACCCCGTCCGGTGAAAAGAAATTCGTGCACACTCTCAATAACACCTGCATTGCTTCACCGAGAATCCTGATCCCGATTCTCGAGATCTACCAGAACAAGGATGGCAGCGTGACGGTGCCCGAGGTGCTGCGACCATACATGGGAGGACAGAAGAGCATCGGCTAACTTTACAGTGTGTAACACTGTCATGAAGATCGAAGTGTTTTGTGTGTAGATCTGATGAAGGACGACGCTCAGGACTTTGTGAAGCGCAAGAACAGAGCAGGAAAACTTACTTGCATAAGATAAACATATGCACCAGAGTGTGCGCCCATGCTCGATACTCCTCACTCAAGTGATGCGCCCAATGTCTTGGAACGAGCTATAGAACATCCCGAATCCACGCAACAATCTTCGACACTTCCCATGGTCGCATCCCACCAACGGGTAACAATGAGTGCCGTTCAGAAGCTAGTAAAGAAGTATGGAGCAGATTGGTACTTCATGCATGGCCAAGGTGACTAATCACAGCGTGATCCACATCACCCATGTGCCCCCCACGATGCAGCTGGTGGGATAGCAACCCAGCAACAAGGAGATCTAGGAATCAAGAAGAATGGAGAAGCATATAGCCGCGTTCATCCGGTTAGCCTCGTTTGCTTGTCGACTGCGCTCCACGTCCCCTACAACTGCGCTAGGAGATCCTTCATGCGATCAAACGAACAGTACTCGCGCATCTCCATGATCGCGCTCAAGACCCTCCGCTGCGCTTCATCGGGAAGATCCTCAAACCGCTGCGGCGGCGATGCTTCGATGGTCGGCATGGAATCCCTGTGGCAGCAGTGGCGTTGGCTTTCCGAAGCCATCGGCAAGACTTCACTGGCATCAGCAATCATGATATAATGATATGTTAATCATACTGCACATGCTTCTCCTCCTCGCCGGAGCATCGGACACCGCACGCGGCCTCCTCGCTGAGAGCTTCCTCGGAGATCATCCGAACTGGAAGCACCTCGCACTCGAGGACATCTACGATCCCGAACAAGCGACAGCGGACGACTTCCAGACGGCCTTCAATACCATTGTCGCCTGCGAGTGCGTGCGCGACGCGCGCAAAGCGGGAGAATGTCCTGTGCTCATTACCTGTCCCAGCGCTACGATGCTCGAAACTGTGCAGGAGGAGTTCCCCTCGGATCTCGTCTGCGTGCGCCTTGGGGTGGAGCAGGAATGGGAGGGCCATAGCTTCGATCACGAAGTGAACGCCAAGAAGTGTTCGCTCAAAGAGATTGGGGGATTTTTGCGGAAGTTGGCAAAGGCGTAATACCTGTAGAGGAGAGCCGCAGCGGAGATTCATGAATCTCCGCTAGGGATATACAATAGGAACCATCATGGCGCGCCCCAAATTTCTCATCGCGGACGACTCTGAGGGCAAGCAGATGCTTCTGCAGGGACTGCTTCGTCATAGCCACTGGAATGTAGAGCTCCTTGTCGCGTACTCAACGGAAGAGGCGAACAATCTCATCAACGAGCATCCGGATATCGCCTTCGCCTTCATCGATTACAACATCCCCTCGGAAAATGGTCCCGCGGTCATGCGCTCTCTTCGAGAGAAGAGTCCGCAAGCACGCATCGCACTCATCACATCCATGGATAGCGCGACGTGCTTTGCAGAGGCCAAGCAGGCGGGAGCAGAGGCCTGCATCTGCACCGCGTACCAACGTGATGATGTGGAAAGGACAATTTCAGAGCTGATCGATCAATGGCGCGACAAATGACCGCAGATCACATATACGAAATACGATCTACGAAATACGATATACGTCGTGCGCATCCTCTTCACCCGCTTCCCCCTCGAAAGCCGCATGGGCGGCGCCGAAGTACAAACGCTCGCGCTCATGCGCGGCCTTCAGGAGCGTGGTCATGAGGTGATGTTTCTGGGGAGTTGCCCGGTGCTTTTACGAGAAGCTTTCAGCTTTCAGCTTTCAGCTGTACGTTTGAAAATTGGATCTCCGCCAGTGACCAAGTGGCGTGCTCTGAGTTTTTTATGGGAACAATGTTCTATGAGACGGAAGTTGCATGCATCATTCTCCATTCTCCATTCTTCATTCCATCCGGATGCTGTGGTGATGCTCAGTCTCACAGAAAAACTTCTCCTCACTCCCTATCTCCACGCTCAGGGCATCACTGTGATTTGGGTAGAACACGACCGCGTCGGCTGCTGGCTCACGAAAAATCCTTGGCTTCCCCGATTACGGAAATTGAGCAGATATGCCACGACCATTGTGGTGTCGGAATTGAGTAAAGCAATCTACGAACGACTGGGATTTGCCAATGTCATCGCCATACCAAACGGCATTGATGTCTCAAGACTGAGTGGAAATCGGAACGCAGAAGATGGGAACCAGAAGGTAGAATTTCGTGTCGGCACGATTGCGCGTCTTTCTTGGGACAAAGGTGTGGACGTGCTCATCGAAGCAGTAAAAGGCCTGGAAGATGTCTCCCTGACCATCGTTGGCACCGGCCCCGAGGAGCAAAAACTGAAAGCGGAAAGCCGAAAGCTACAAGCTTGTTCGCTCTTGCCCTACAGAGAGAATCTCCACGACTTCTACGCGTCCCTCGACATCTTCGTCCTTCCTTCTCGCGAGCATGATCCCTTTGGCCTCGTAGCGGGCGAAGCGATGCTCTGTGGCATCCCTGTCATCGTCACCGATGCCTGCGGGATCGCGGGGTATGTGAAGAGTGAATCCGATGCGATTGTGGTGCCTGCAGACGACCCTCAGGCGCTACGTGCAGCCATCACTTCGCTCATGGCGCATGATGCAAAGAGGGAAATGATCGGCAGAGAAGGGCGGAAAACCGCAGAGCGCCTCTTTGGCATGGAGAAGATGGTGGAAGGCTACGAGCGCGTGATCCAGACCATGGAGAGTAGCCCATGAAACATTCCCGCCTTCCATTCGGGCAAGTACGGTTTGGGAAATGGAACGGCAAACCAGTAGGATGCTCCGGTGCACGCGCTTGGGATCATCGGGATACTTCTGCTGCTACCTCTTAATGTATTCGCTGCAGAGCCCTACCGGATCGTCGGACGAAGTGCATGGGGAGCTGACGAGACGTTTCTCTATGTGAACGGCGAGACGACATCAGCGGTAGCCAACACGGCCAATGACAAGACATCCGAACCAGACACCATTCCCCAAAGACAGAAGGAATGTGAGGAAGCACATCGGCTGTACCCTGAGGAATTCTCCGTATCGCGCACCATCCGCAAGAAGGGCGACCGCAGCTACCGCTGGCCACTGCAGTACGGGAACGACGTCAGACTTCTGGTCCTGCACCATACGGCGATCCTCAACGAAGGCGATGACCGCTCCTCAGAAGAGAAGATGCGATCACTCTACGAGATGCATGCCAACGGCAAGGGCTGGGGGGATATCGGCTACCACTACGTCATCGGACCGGACGGCAGGATCTTCGAAGGGAAGGCAGGTGGTGATTACGTCATAGGCGGCCATGTCTACTGCGGCAACATTGGTACCGTGGGCATTGCCCTCATGGGGAACTTTGATCTGGAGCTCCCCCGGCAAGCGCAAATGCGAAGCCTCCAGTGGCTGCTGCATCGGCTGCAGATGCGCTACGACATCGACCCGAAGGACACCGTGCGCTTCCACGGGAGGGATCTGCCGCCCGTCGTCGGGCATCGCGACCTGCTCTCAACAGATTGCCCAGGGTACTACATTGCGGAAGCCATGGATCAGATCCGCAGCAACGTTTCCCGCGGAGATGTCGACGCCTCAGTGACCTTCCCAAATCCCAAAAAAGGCGAGAGTACGGGACTCTTCACAGCTCGTCAGAAGAGCAAGAAAACGAGCCCCAGTAGCTCCTCCAGTGGTGTGCAGGCGGTCGGCGCGACGACGATCACAGGGCAGCCGGGTGGCACTGCAGTATTTCTCGTGAGCTACGCAAGCGGCAACCGCGCAGTGAGTCGCCGATCACGCATCGCCACAGTGACGCGCTCAACGCCGCGCATTGGTCTCATACAGGAAATGGGGGGGGGATCAATCCCCGTGCGCGAAGACCTCCTCCTCCCCGAGGACCTTGCTCAGCGCTCAACGCAATCCATCCGCCTACAGATCACGTTGCCGACCGATCCTGGCACCCACACGCTCACCATTGGCGACGTGCGCTACACGCTGCTTGTGAAAGGGCGGAGGGCGCACACAGCAGAACCCCAAGGGCAATCGTCGATGCAACAGCCGACGCATGCGTCCGAAGCACAGCACATCCGCATCCGTCTCTCGCTGCGCGAAGGCGATGCATCGCGCTGTACGGATATTGACCTCCGAAAACTCAAGACCCAGTACCGAGGAGCCTTGAAATGCATAGAGTTGGAAGGCAAGCCGGCGATCATCAACACGCTGCACCTCGAAGACTATCTCGCAGGACTCGCAGAAGAACCCGACACGGAGCCTTACGAGAAGCAGCGGGCGTTCGCCATCGCTGCGCGCACCTACGCCGCGTACTACATGAGCGAGAAGAACCGGAAATTCCCCGGCATGCCCTACGATGGTGATGACTCACCGGCACGGTTTCAGCTCTATAAGGGAATCGCCTTTGAACTGAAAAATACTCTCTGGACGAAAGCTGTGCGCGACACTGCGGGAAAGGTTCTGGAGTTCCAACATATCTTGATCAAGCCCCCATACTTCTCTTCGGACGACGGGCGCACCCGCAGTCCCGAAGAAATCGGCTGGAAGAATTTTCCGCACGCGGCAATCTTCCAAAGCAAATCCGATCCATGGTGCAAAGGCTTGCCGATGGCAGGGCATGGAGTCGGCATGAGTGGTTGCGGAGCAAAGGGGCAGGCAAAGGAAGGAAAGACCGCGGAACAGATCCTGATGTATTACTACCCATCAACGAAGATCGAGCGCTTGCAAAGTGGCCTGTCACCCTGAGCCCTGACGAAGGGCGAAGACAAGAATTATTGACATATTGCACGTAACGCCATAACCTCCCTCTATGGAACATGTGCACTCTTCCGATGAACTGACCTTCAGAGAATTGCACACACTCGGACGCATGGACGTGCTTTCAACAACGGAAGTGGGCTGCGTTCTTCAGATCTCGACCAATCAAGCCTCCAAACTTCTGGATGAAGGAACCATTCCTGGGAAATGGAACACGCCAGGAACGGGGAGATTCCGCCGGATCGACAGGAACATGCTGCTTCAGTACCTCAGAAACACGGGAAATCCCCGCGCGGATGTTCTTGATCCTGTAACGATCGAGCTCGTTTGCAAAACGAACGGGAATTCCAATGGCACTGCCCAGTGCGCCGACGGCTTCACGCTCGGCATGACGCTTGCAAGCCGCCCTGTACGGAAGATCAATCTTCACCATGATGCCATGACTCCTGAAGCAATCACGAAACTGACTGAACGTATCACTAAGCGTTTTGCGGATGTGCAGCTTGATCCTCCGCCGATGAACGTGATGCCATCTTAATACGCGAAACTCCTTGGCTCCGTGCGCTCTATAAACGCGAGACATGTGGCCTCGATGAGAGATCTGAAAGCACGAGCTGCAACGGTTTTTCCCGAGGATCCAATGGGAGAGCGTGCATGCATTTCGCTTCAGTCACGAATACTTCTTCTACCGCCTTGCGCTGATCATTGCCGGCCGCAGGCAAAAGGGCGATGAGGTTCTAGGAGGAGCAAAGAGCTGTGCGCGAGCTGCTGGCGTTCATAGCAATTGCGCTAGGTTGAAGACTTGCGGCAGAGGAAACGACGATCACTCTGGACGCAAAACCTTCATTCGATGCGATCCCAGTTTTCATCCTGGACAGAGGGAATGACAGGTACATCGGAAGGTACCGCGCTCTGCGTCTTGGCAACAGCGACGCGGTGCTCAAGGATGCGTCCTGCAACGGCCAGTGCGGGATTAGCGGATCGCTCGAGCTGACTAGCCGCCATAGTGGCGATCGCACAGTAGACTGGGTCACCGAGGAGCTCTGCCCGCCCAAGCTCATTGATGACTACCGCCGCAAGATCCACCGCGTTTTGAGGATCCTGAGCACGGGAAACCGCACGCGCATAATCCTTCGTGAGCTGCGTGCCCGCCTTCTCGGCATCCTGGAGAATCCTCTTGCACAATTGGCAATCTTGCCGCGTCCAGACGTATCTACTATCCAGACTCGGCTCTCCTGCTTTGAGCGTCAACCGGGTGGTACCTGCCGATGGTGGAGCATGGAGAGACATGCATCCATTAGATACCCTCATTTTGGAATTGCAAGTTCATGCACGGAACGAAGCCTTCACATATGTAGTGTGTGGCTTATATCAGCAAAAAAATGACATGCTGAACAGCAATGACCCTATGCGTCCATCAGGGAAGCTGCTGGGGTGTTGCCGGTTTGGCAGCCTGGCAAAGCTTGTCGTATTTCTTCTGATCACGATTGCGCTTGCGCCCACGCAATATGACACTCACTTCCTGGCCCACGTTGAGAGGGGCGAACTGGGCATCTTTACTGAGCAGAGCAAGGGCCATAGCTACTTTCCCGGTAGCCCCCTCTTTATCGCACTCTTCTGAAAAATCGGCAAGGATGTGCGGCCACAGCGCACCGGAAATATTGTCGAAGTGAGTACGAACTCTGACACAAGCCTTAAGTATGGGACGGATGGAGGGCGAGGAAAGCTGCAATACGTTGGCAACAACCTCTTGTACGAGGGTGCACTGCGCTAAAAGGAGATTCTTTGCAGGCCTCGCCAAATCACCATTCTCAGTGTCGGGAGGATAGTTCCTTTGGAGATCCATCAGAACTGACTGCACATTATTGGAAGGCATAGCAAGGTTAGGAAAATGCACGAAGCAACGCCTCCACTCTCGGCGTCTTCTCCCACGCTACATCGAGATCCTCCCTTCCGAAGTGTCCATACGCAGCGAGCGCGCGGTACTGGGGCCTGAGAAGATCGAGATCGCGAATGATCACCGCGGGACGGAGATCGAAGACCTTGGAAATCGCCTGCTCGATGGCTCGGTCGGACGTGGTTGCGGTACCGAAGGTATCGACGCGCACGGAGACAGGCGCCGCAACACCGATAGCGTAGGCTATCTGCACTTCACACTTGCGGGCAAGTCCCGCTTTTACAATGTGCTTGGCGACCCAACGCGCGGCATACGCGGCAGAGCGGTCAACCTTGCTCGGGTCTTTGCCGGAGAAGGCTCCACCACCATGACGGCCGTACCCTCCGTACGTATCGACGATGATCTTTCTGCCTGTCAATCCGCAGTCCCCCGGAGGGCCTCCGATCACGAAACGACCCGTCGGGTTGATGTGAAACTTCGTCTTGGCATCGATGTACGAGCCGCAGATAGGATCAATAACGTGAGACCGGATATCGCGGCAGATCTGCTCATGAGAGACATCTTCCGCATGCTGCGTGGAGACCACCACACACTCCACTCTCTCGGGCTTTCCATCGTCGCTGTACTGCACCGTTACCTGACTCTTGCCATCGGGCCTCAGATACTTGAGCCCGTTTTTCTTCCGCACTTCCGCGAGTTTTTTCGTCAGCCCGTGTGCCAGACTGATGGGAAGAGGCATGAGCTCGGGTGTCTCGTCGCACGCAAAACCAAACATCAATCCCTGATCTCCCGCGCCCTGCTCCTTGTCTTTGTTCGTTGATTCATCGACACCCAGAGCGATGTCCGCGCTCTGCTCACCGACGCACACCATCACCGCGCAGGCCTTGTGATCGAAACCGAAGATGCCATCGTCGTAGCCGATCTCGCGGATGACATTGCGCGCAACTTGCGCCATGGGGATGTAGGTACTCGTTGTGATCTCACCGGCAACGACGACGAGACCGGTAGTGGCAAGACACTCGCAGGCAACATGGGACCGTGGATCTTTGCTGAGTGCATAGTCGAGTACAGCATCGGAGATCTGATCACAGAGCTTATCGGGGTGACCTTCAGTGACGGATTCGGAAGTGAAGAAGGAGGACATGGGAACGGGGGAGTAGGAGTAGGAGTAGGAGTAGGGCGTAGGAGTTGGGATGAGAACAAAAACGCTTCCTTAGAGGGAAGCGCAACTGCGACCTATCTTCCCCCGTAGGGGCTGGAGTTCCCACCTTCCCGAATCGTCGGGGGTTGGGGGGCGGATCAAACGGGCCAGTTCCCTTTCCGCCACTCTGGATAGCAAACGGTAATGTAGCGACACAGTATCACCTCCTTCCCGATATGCAAGAAGTGTCTGCGGATTCTCCGCTTTCAGTTGGTCTTTTCGAGATTGCTCGCAAAGCGCCCCGCGCACTCTCTACAGGCGCCTCTAATCTGTATGGTTAATCCTTGGATTCGACTATGGCACAAAGCTACTGAGAGGAATGGGCATGCCTCCGCTTTCCCGTCTCTTACATTTTCGACTCCGGCACGACACATATGTTCCAATAGGGGCGTAGGAGTCACTGTATCGTTGATATGCATTTCCGGACGTCGCAGCTGTTGCACCACCATACGACCGTTCGCTCCAAGCGTAACCTCGCCGGGGTGAATGACGAGCGTGTCGCCTTGCTGATGATTCTCGATACGCTGACGAAGAGAATCGTGCATGCGCAAAAACAATGTACCCTTGCCATTGCTCCTTCAAGATAACTTTTCTTGACATTATTCAGAGCGGGGTACGAGTGTCGTGGCTTCGGGAGAGTGATAGGGGTACGGTATCCCTCCTCCCTATGAGCATTCGCCTCGTCACCATCTCTCTTGTCCGCAACGAAGCGGACATCATCGAGACATTCGTGCGCCACCACACGCCCTTGGCGACGCGCATGGTCTTCGTGCTGCACCGTTGCATCGATAACACGCTAGAGATCCTCGAGAAGCTTCGCGCCGAGGGGATGCCGATCGAGATCCATGAGAACGCCGACCCCGGCTATCCGCAAAGTGACGTTCTCACGCAGCGCGTGCGCAGCGTGCTACGGGAAGACATTGCCGATTGGATCCTTCCGCTCGACGCAGATGAGTTCCTCGCACCTGCCGAAGGCCGATCTCTGGAGGATTCTCTCGCAGCGCTCGGCGATGACCGCGTGCATTTGCTCCCCTGGAAAACCTACGTTCCCACGCCGGAGGATGACATGAGTGAGAGCAATGTCCTTCGGCGCATCGTGCATCGCCGCAGTGTCGAAACGCCGCAGATTCGCAAGGTGCTGCTACCCGTGAAACTCCTACGCACCCAAGATTGGGTGCTTCCGATGGGATGCCACACCTTGCTCTCTCGAGACAGCGGCGCTCCGCTGCCCTCCATTAACACTGCCTCTGTGAACCTGGCACATTTTCCCGTGCGTTCCTCCGAGCAGCTCTGTAGCAAAGTACTCGGGGGGTGGCTTGCACTCTCGGCAACGCCAGACCGCACACATTCTACTTGCTATCAGTGGCAAGCGCTGCTGGAACGCTGCTCAGAAAATCGCCTTCTGAGCATAGGAGAGCTGCGCAATATCGCTCTGCGCTACGCCATGCCCGAAGGGGCAGTGACCGTTCCCAACCTGGTGCGTGATGCGGTAACGACATCCGTTTCACGCCCGCTCTACCCTGCGCGCACAGCGACAGCCGTAGCCGTTGTGCTGGACGCAGCGCTTGCGTGCGCTGAGCTTGCAGGAAAGGCCGACAAGCCGCACTCCAAAGATGATATGCAGAGCATGACAGCGACGCTCCAAAGCGGGATCCATGCACTGGCAACTGCACTGGAAAAGCATGGTGATCTTGCGGTGTTGCAAGGGGTGTCGAGAGCTCCTCTAGAGGCGCATGCGATCACCTGCGCATGTGCAATGCTTGCCGGAGTCCTGCGCACGAAATTCCCGCTTGTGGGCACTGCCCTTACGCGCAGACAGCAACTCTCGCGCTGCATCTCTCCATTGCCAGAATCACTACAATGGATCGTAAGAATCCTTGCCTCAGACAAACTTCCCCATGTGCTTGAACGTGCTGTGCAGGACATACTCTCCTGTATCACGGGCGAAGATCCGTCGACCCTTAAGCAACTCTGCCGTGCGCAGACCGCATCCGATGATGTTCTCCTTGCGGTCATGCAACAGATCACTCCTCAACGTGCGACGATACCACTTCCTCTCTCAGCATTTCTCACGCAAACATTGCAATGGCTCCTGGAACACGAAGCCGGCATCGAACAAGGGCTGGGCAATACGAAGGTTCTCCTGATGGACCCCGCATGTGCCAGAGGAGAGATTGCCTACGAATTTCTTCGGCGCAGTACACATGCAAGTTTGCAAAAGGGCGCACAACCCGAAACACTGCGCAAACATTTACTGCAAAAGATGGTCGTGCGGGATTGCTCGCCCGATCTGCTCGGGATTGCCACCATACGGATGGCAAATGCCTTTGCGGATTTGCATATGCCGCTTGCACCTGAAGATGAACTGCGAGTGTCAGGAAGTGGCATTGCGGAGCTCACACTCTGCTCGACCCCCGGCACCATACCGGTGATAGGGACAGCGCTTGGGAAAGGAAGTCAGGCCTTTCACGACGATGAACGATCGCAGAAACTTTTAGCTACCTATCTTCGAAAATCGCGAATCGCTGGCACCGATCGTGATGCGAGCGCATCACCAGTATTGCGCTCCATTGCGCATATCCATGCGATGCTACGTGCCAATGAGGTTGGCACAGCAGGCATGATCATTCCCCGAAGCATCCTGCACGAAGGAACATACGCAACACTGCGGGAAATGCTCCTTGAGGACTGTGAGCAAATCAGAATTGTGGATCTCGGTGGAGCATACGCATCTTCCGCAGATGACGAACCTGTCGACGGCTCCGACGAGAGTGGTACAGCTATACTCTTTTTACTGCGTGCTCCGGGAGTTCCGCAAGGAACGTACTACGCGTCCTGGAACGGGCTCCGGATCCAGAAGTACCATGCACTGCTCTCGCGCGGATGTGCGGATCTTCCCTGGAAACGCATAGCCCCCCAGAAGCCGGGATACGTACTCCTTCCGTGAACGCATCGCGGCACCGCATCTCTCGTATGCCCACCGCAGCAGAGTCCCAACGGCAGAGTCCCATCTGGGGAGTGACGTCGTACTTCAACTTCGAGGCATACGGAACCAAGCTAGAGAATTTTCGCAAATTCCGGGCGTCCTTGCGCCGACAGGGGTTGCCATTGATCGCCGTCGAGGCGGCACTCCCCAACAGGCAGTTTGAGCTCACTTCTGAGGACGCCGACATCCTGGTGCAACGGAGAGCGAGCGCGGTGCTCTGGCAAAAGGAACGCCTGCTCAATATCGGCATCGAGGCTCTGCCGAGAACATGCACGCACGTGGTATGGATGGACAACGACGGAGTATTTGCCGATGACCAGTGGATTCCCAAAACGCTGGATCTGCTCGAGCGCTACGCAGTCGTGCAGCCCTTCGGAGAGTTGCGACGTCTGGAGCGCGGGTGCTTGCCTCCCGCTCCAGGAGAACCGGAACCGCCGACGGAGTACATCTACAACGGCGCGGTGCACCAGGCGGAGATCGATGGCGCAATGACACGCATTTTAGGAGCACCAGGGTTTGCCATCGCCGCAAGACGGGACCTCCTGCGATCCTGCCCGCTGTACGACAAGATGATCCTCGGAGGAGCTGATGCACTCATGCTCGGAGCATTCATGGGTATCCCAATCGATCGCATCGACTACATTACCTTTCTGCCCGATGCCTTGCGCGCCGACGCAGAAGCGTGGTGGCAAACCATGCAACGACTGGTTGGTGGGAGTGTCTCCTGCCTAAGGGAAAAGGCCTACCACCTTTGGCACGGATCGCGCAGCAACCGTCACTACCACCACCGACAGTGGCTCCTGCGCGATTTTGATCCAAAGACCGACATCTGCCTCGATGACGAAGGGTGTTGGCAATGGTCCTCAGCCAAGCCTGACTTGCATGCCGCAGTACGGGGCTACTTCCAGGCTCGGCAAGAAGATCCTTCCGAGCCCGATAGGCAGTTGACCGAGAATATAGTCACGGAGGCCGCTGACACAGGCAGTGCATTTCGGATGTCTGTCGATTGGTTCAGCAGAAAAATCCCCCTCTGGGAGAAGCATCTGGCCACACTCAGTGGACGTCCTTGTCTGCACTACCTCGAAGTAGGGACATGGGAAGGGAGAAGTCTGTGCTGGATGCTCAAAAACGTACTCACGCATCCCACTGCCCGCGCGACATGCATCGATCTCTTCCCGGAAAAACCCCAGGGACACTTCCAGACACTGGCAGAAAAGGGGGCATTTTCCCCGACACTCCATACGGAAGCATGTCTCGATCACAATCTCGGCACCTTGGGAGCAAGTCATAAGGTACGCAAGATAAGGGGGGCATCACACGATATCCTTCCAACGCTCGTCGAGAACCGTTACGACATCGTGTACATCGACGCCGACCACATGGCGCACAACGTTCTCCTTGATGGGATCTACGCATGGAAGCTCCTAAAGCCCGGTGGCATACTCATCTTTGATGACTACGATCTCGCACGATTTGAGGACGAGCGTCTCAATCCGCGACAAGGCATCGATGCATTCCTCTCCGTGTACGCTCCGTACCTGACCGTTCTTCACGACAAGATACAGGTGTGGATCCGCAAAGAACGGTCGGATCTACCGACGTGGACAAATGCTGAAAGCAATTCATCTGAGGGATAACACAATCCTGTTCCAAGGTACGGTACACTGAGAGCCTCCTATGCTGACCGCCTCCCGCCCCTTCTCGCTCATCATCTTCGGCGCTTCTGGCCACCTTGCGCGCATCAAGCTCTACCCCGCGCTCTACGTCCTGGCGCTCAAAAGGCGTCTACCGAAAGACTACGCCATTGTGGGATACGCGCGTACGGCAATGGATGAGGAAGGCTTCCGGCGCTACGTGATCGACTCTGTGCGCGAGGCCATGCCCGAAGTGACGCAATGGGCGCTCGATGAGCTCCTCTCTCACGTGCACTACTGTCAGGGGCAATACAACGTCCTCGAAGATTTTGCGACCCTGCAGACACGCCTACAACAACTTGAAAAAGGCTGGAAGGATACCGTGCGTCTTGCCTACCTCTCCACACCCCCCACAGTCGTTGCGGATATCGTGCATCTGCTCTCGAAAAGCGGCGTGCACCGAGAGGAGCGCTCGAAGGACTTCCGCTGCATCATTGAAAAACCTGTAGGGTCTGACCTTGCAAGCTTCGAGAAGATGCAATCCGTCCTCACGACGTACTTTGCTCCGGAAGAACTCTTTTTGCTCGACCACTACCTTGGTAAAGAGGCTGTGCGCAACGTCTACTATCTGCGCTACGCAAACCCGATCGTCGAGCGCATCCTCAAGCACACACTCATGCACCATGTGGAGATCACGGCGATGGAATCGGCGGGTCTCGAGGGCCGTGCAGGATACTTCGATGCCGTCGGAACGCTGAGGGATATGGTGCAGTCGCACCTCCTGCAAATCTGTGCCCTCCTCACGATGCGCCTTGAGGCAGAGGGCGAGATCCGCGCAGCAAGATTGCATGCTATAGAGCAGCTCTTCATACCTACGACAACATCTCTCGACGATGTCATCATGCAAGGACAGTACGCAGCGGGCACCGTTGGAGGAAAGCAGCAAACGAGCTACCTCAAGGAAGAAGGCGTGAGCAAGCAATCGCGCACGGCAACCTTTGCGGCGCTCCGCATCGCTTCCCGTTCATCGCGATGGGAAGGGGTCCCGTTCTACCTGCGCACTGGCAAGCGCATGAGCCGGAAGGAGACGCGCATCTCCGTTGCCTTCCAGGGGCCAGAGCACGCGGGGAAGGGCGCGACGCCCAATCGTTTCGATATCATCCTCCAGGGTGAGGCGGGCATGCGGCTCCACCTGCAGACAAAGCTTGGAGGATCGGAACCGGATTTCCGGCCGCTCGTCATGAGCGACCCGCTCGTCTGCGTCGGTGACTGTCTTCCGGAGCACGGACTACTGCTCCTGGAGGCGATCATGGGAAAACAACAGTGGTTCTTGTCCTTTGAGGAAATCCGTGCCGCATGGAACATCATCGATCCACTGCAGCAGCACCTCGATAAACGCTCAACGAAGCTCCATGCGTATACCGCAGGATCCGACGGGCCTGCTGAGGCCGCAGAGTGGATGACGCGCCATGGAGTGCAGTGGTTTTAGATTGAGCTATGGTGACAAAGAGGAGGGGATCAGCGAGAGTATGCGTGATGCAAGAACTCCATACGCGCACGGAACGGGAATTTGTGCACACCGCAGCTTTGCACATCGCCGATGCTGTTGAGCGCGCTATAGCACAGCGTGGGCAGTGCATACTCGGCCTCTCGGGCGGATCGACGCCTCGCCCTGTCTACGAAGCACTGGCGACGATGCAACTTCCCTGGGAACACCTGCGCATCTTTTTGGTCGATGAGCGCTACGTTCCCGCTGATCACGCCGAGAGCAATCAGCACTTAATCAAAGAGACGCTGCTCCAGGGAACGAACATCACGACTGATCACCTTTGCTTCCCCGATACAGACCTCCCGCTTTCCCAGTGCATCGAGCGCTACGCCCTATCGTTGCATACGCTCTGCAGTGATCATCTGCCTGATCTCGTGGTACTAGGGATGGGAGAAGACGGGCACATCGCCTCGCTATTTCCGCCAGTGTCAGAGCTTGCCCTCGGTGATCAGGCACTGATCATCCACACAATCACGGATGCATTTGCCGTTCACGACCGCATCTCGGTGAGCTTGAATCTCCTTGCGTGTAGCGACGAGCAACTCTTTCTTTTGAAAGGAGAAAAGAAAAAGAAGATATGGGCAGAGATGCTCAAAAGCAAAGAAGGGGATAGCCGATGGCCCGCAAAAAGAATCCTCAAGGGGGAGAGGGCAACGGTTGTGTGGGGTTAGTTCCCGACATCTTTGATGTGATCCACCACTTTGCCATCCGCAACGAGTACGAGATCCATCCGCCACCCCCACTCGTGCTCCTGCGCGGCGATCCACCGCTCCGCAGCCCTGCGTACACAGCCCTTCTTCTCCTCTGTGAAGTTGAGCCCTGGGACAAAGTCGGGGTCATCCTTCCTGCGCGACTTCACCTCGACAAAGACGATGGCACCATCTATGGAATCCATCATGATGAGATCGATCTCATCATGATGGATGCGCACATTACGCCCGAGCAGACTGTATCCCGTGATGAGCAAGTGACGCATCGCCACGTCCTCTCCTTCGCGCCCAACGATGTGGTGCTCAGCCATCGTGGAGCCAACAATGCAGGAATGCCGGGGGAAGAACAGTGTTCGCTCGTACACCCAACATGATTTTGCATTTGCGCAAGTGTACGAACGTACAGTCGCGCTGGACAAGAAGCGGACGTACAACGGGGAGCCATGCTTGCCCGCCTGACCTCCTTTGCCACTGTCGGCATCGCCGCACGCAAGATCGATGTAGAAATCGCCGCCCCACCGGGAGACGGCAAGATGGTGATCGTGGGCTTGGGCGATACTGCGGTGAAAGAGAGTGAGCAGCGCGTGCGCCTCGCGCTCAGAAGCAGCGGATGCCGATTTCCCACGGGCAGGAGGATCACCGTCAATCTTGCTCCGGCGAACCTGCGCAAGGCAGGCCCGCACTACGATCTGCCGATTGCCGTTGGCCTTCTCCTCGTAACGGGAGCGCTGGACATCCCCCCTGAGCGACTGGAATCCACGGCACTCCTCGGTGAGCTTGCCCTCGATGGATCGCTGCGACACATCGCAGGAGTGCTGCCTGCGGCGATCGCGTGCAGAAATCTGGGAATACAGACCCTTGTGGTTCCTGCCGTCGATGCTGCGGAAGGAGCACTCATCGAGGGCATCAAGGTGATCGGAGCATGCAACCTGCAGGAACTCATGGAGATCCTCTCTGGGGCGCAAAGCCCGCGCACGATCGCATCCAAAGCGTGTATTGCATTGCCGATTGTGGAAACGGATTTCGGAGACATCCGCGGGCAGCATGGGGCGAAACGCGCGCTGGAAATCGCGGCGGCGGGCGGGCACAACGTGCTATTGAGCGGCGCGCCGGGCACGGGGAAGACGCTCCTTGCAAGAGCCTTGCGGGGAATCCTGCCACCGATGTCGACCGAGGAATCCATCGAGGTCACACGGATCTATTCGGTAGCCAACATGCTCCCCGAGGACGCACCGCTCGTTGCACAGCGCCCGTTTCGCGTGGTGCATCACACGGCGAGTGCCGTCTCCATCGTGGGTGGCGGACAGATGCCGGGCCCGGGTGAGATCAGCCTGGCGCACCGTGGCGTACTCTTCCTCGACGAGCTGGCCGAGTTCCCGCCTGCAGTGCTCGACGTCCTCAGGCAGCCGCTCGAGGATCGCACGATCACCATCACGCGCGCCCAGGGAAGCGTGACGTTCCCCGCAGATTTCACACTTGTCGCAGCGATGAATCCACCCGACACCGACCGCAGTCACCCCCGCAGGCGCCCTGGCATTTCCGCGCCATTGCTTGACCGTATCGACCTGACGATTCCCGTCGATCCCGTCGACATCGCGGATCTCCAGAAGAAGCCGCAGCTAGACGCCGAGGCGAGCGAGAGCATCCGTCATCGGGTGATCGGTGCGCTGCAACGTCAACAGGCACGCTTTTCTGGTCAAAGCACGAGAACAAATGCCGGCATGGGCGTGCGCGAGATCGACGCGCTCTGCCCCCTGCGAGAAGACCCCGCGGCGCTCCTGCGCCGCGCGGCAGAAAAGCTCAAGCTCTCTGCACGCGCATATCACCGCACGATCAAAGTAGCGCGCACAATCGCGGATCTTGCGGGAAGCGAGGAGATCGCAACACAGCACGTCGCAGAAGCGCTGCAGTACCGGGGTGGGGGCGAGGACGTATGACACAGCAACACTCTGAGCAACACGGCACATTTCATATAACGACGAATGCATATGGAAAAATTCCCTGGCTCACCAGACCGGGAATACCGGAAGTCGTCATCGATCACCTGCGCATGACCAGGAACGTCCAGCAAGCGAAAGTCTATGCGTTCTGCATCCTGCCAGATCACATGCACATCATCGTGAGGCCGGGAGTGAAAGGTTTAAGTGCATTCATGCAATCGTTCAAACGCAATAGTTCATGGCATATACAAATGTTGCATCGACCCTCCGTAGCGGAGATTCATGAATCTCCGCTGCGGAGGGGGGGACGATGCATGTAGAAAATGGCAAAAAGGCTTTCACGACGAACGCATAGAATCATCACAGCAAATGGAGAATGCTCTGGCCTACGTGCGATGCAATGCATGGCGCCACGGGCTCGTCGACGACCCCGAAGATTGGCCATGGTCTTCACTGCACTTTCCGTCCATCGTAGATCCTGTCGAAATTTGGTAAGATTGAAGCAATGACACATTTCGCAGACACCCTCTCCGCCCACATCCAAGACACGTCCCCGGTCTGCGTAGGGCTCGACCCAGCACTCGACAAGCTGCCCGAAGGCATCGCAAGAAATGCCGATGGAGTAGAGGAATTCTGCCGCGGCATCGTCGATGCGGTCGCCAGCACGGCAAGCTGCGTCAAGCCACAGCTCGCGTACTTCGAATCTCTGGGATGGGAGGGCATGCGCGCGTTCTGGAATGTTTGTGACTACGCAAAGACCAAGGGGCTGATCGTCATCGCCGATGGCAAGCGCAACGATATCGGTTCGACATGTGATGCCTACGCCGAAGCCTACTTGGGCGCAGAAAAGCCTGTCGATGCTCTTACGGTCAATCCCTACTTGGGATTCGATGGCATCGCGCCATTCATCGAGCGTGCACAGAAAAACGACAAGGGACTCTTCGTCCTCGTGAAGACGAGCAACGCCTCCTCCGGAGAGCTGCAGGATCTTCCCCTCGGCGACGAGGTTGTGCATGAGCACGTGGCACAGCTCGTCACAGCATGGGGCAAGACGTGCCTCGGTACTTCAGGATTCTCCGCGGTCGGCGCCGTCGTTGGCGCGACGTACCCCGAAGAACTCTCGTACCTCCGCTCCCTGCTGCCACACGCCATCATCTTGATCCCCGGCTACGGTGCGCAAGGAGGCACAGCGAAAGACGTCGCACAGGGGTTCCATGGCAATGGAACGGGAGCCATCGTCAACGCGTCGCGGAGCATCATCTACGCATCGAAGGGAAAAGACTGGAAGGAGGCTGCAGGGAAAGCAGTGGACGCAATGGCAAAGGACATCGCCAAGGCGATTGGCTGATCACCCTGCCCACCTCGTCCCCTCGGCAAGCGGCGCCTCGCCCTCGATCCATCGGTAGTGACCCGTGCCATCGCTCCACTGGACGGCTCCAAACGACGATGTCGATCCGGGAGCATCGAGAATCACCTGAAGTGTTCCGCCATCTTTGCCGGGCACCTTGGCAATGTCGGCAATCACCACGAGTGTTGTCGAACCCCCGCTGATCACTCCAATCTCTTCGGTGAGGGGGCAGGTCAGTAGTCCGTCTGACCCGACCGAACACGATACGGATGGCCCACCTTCCACACGTGCAACCCGCCAGTGGCTCACGGAAATCTCTGGTCCAATGCTTGCCGTGAGTGTCAGCTGCTCAATATGAATCGGTGTTCCACTTCCCGCAGCGAAGCGGAACTCGGCGACTCGCTGGTCATCGCCAATGAGCAGCGTGCCGCGCGCAGGCCCTGCGTTCCGTACGGAAGCGATGAACGTGAGCGATGTCTGATGCGGTGGATGTGACCACTCGACGGGAAGTGCCTGCTCGGTGGAGATCCCAGAGGGATCGCCGACCATCATCGAGATGTTCTTGGCCTCGATGAACTCCTCGGGAAATCCTCCTTGCAGCGGGGTCTTGATCACCGCAGCGATGCCCAAAGGCACGCTACCAGGACCAACCGTGGCAACGCCTGCAGCGTTGTCCCCGCGCCAGCGCCTGCGAGTGGCATCTGTCTTATCGATCGCAAGGGTAGCAAGCGCACGCCCTTTATGATCAACGAGAACCAACGCGTGAATCGCCTTTAGTTCGCGCTTCATCTCTACAGTGACTGAGCGGATGTCCTGGGGTTCTGAAAATTGAAAGAGCCCGGACGCAATCGGATCCGATTGCTGCCCGACGATGAGAAAATGGGAGGTGGCTGGGTGCGTCCAGCGGCTGAGGGGAGGAGTAGAGGATGAAGAGGAAGCAGAAGACAAAGAAGATATCGCCGAACGTGCGGCCGAGGACTGCGGTTGCATAAGAGACTCGCCCCGTTCGACCCTGCGGTACTCCGCAAGCTGTCCATCATGGTGCGCGCGGTAGGCCGCGGCAAGCCGCGCCATCTGTCCACGCGTCAGCCAGTGATCCATGCTGCCGTCCAATGAAGACTCGAGAGAAACTCCGGCAGTGATTGCACCTTCACGATAGGGAACATACCAGTGCGTCTGCCTCCATCGTAGGTCGGCGGGCGGAAGCTCATCCCAGGGAATCTGCACGTCGTACATCTCCCCGAGGATCTTCAGAGCTTCTGCATAGTTTACGGAATTCCCCGGACCAAACGTTCCATCGGGGTAGCCGCCGACGATGCCGCGCTTCTTCGCGATACAGACGTAGGGCGAGAACCAGGCGTCGCGTGCGATATCCAGGAAGCAGCGTTCCGCGTCGGATTTCAAAACGAGAATCTTCGGATGGCTCGCAAGAGCGATCTTCAGGAACTCCGCACGGTTCAGGGTCCTGTCGGGCTGAAACGTGCCGTCAGGGTTGCCCTGCACCGCTCCGATGTTCGTGAGCAGACTGATGCCGGCCGCATCCGCCGAACGGAAGGGGGCATCCAGATACATGAGACTCTGGTCGCTATAGTCGAGAGCGGAGACCCGCGGCACCAGCAGGAGCAATGCGAAAGCGAAGGCTCGAATTCCCATAGAACGCATTGTACCGTTAGCCACCGCGGAGGGACAGCGGCGGGGCGTAGATGCGCGGCTCGCCCCGGTGCCACCAGTGGCCCGTCTGCTTGCGCTCGGCTGCTGAGGTGAAACCGTATTCGTAGATGAGTGCGCGCACGTACCGCGGCGGAGAATCCGGGAACGGGTTGTTCCCGAGGAGAGCGAGAACGTCCGGCGATCCCTCGAGAAGGCGGATAAGAAACGCCTGAAACCACGGTTCGGAGTGGAAGTTCCCGAGCGCCGCAAACCACATCTGCCAGTCGAGGCGTGGTTGGTGAGGCTCCACGAAGTCCGGCCTGCGCGCAAGATCCCCCGGCTTGTGGCGGAACTCGTATGCGCGCCACGTCACACCGTCATCGCTCCCCTCCACCACGATCTCCATCCTCGTCTTCGTCATGACCCGGAAGAGTCCGTAGCGGTTGATACTTCGGAGAGGTTGCACCGCGGACTCCAGAGCAAGGAGAACGCGCGGCATCGGCATGGAAGGTAGCGCGGTGCGCAGGAACTGGGGAACGCTCACACAGAGGTAGAGAAGGGCGACGAGCGCGCACGCCCCGAGCCACCACGGTGGCAGAGGTGCGGGAGCGGCGGCATCCCCCACCACGTTCAGGAAACCTTGTGGCAGCAGGGCGAACCATACGCCGTCATCGAGCGCCAGGATGCAGAGCGTAACCGTGAGCAGATTAAAGAATGTGTAGTTGCCGGTCGCGAAGATGAGGAGATTGAGGAGCGCGATGCCTGCGACCGCCACGAGCTTGAGCGGACGCACGGTGAAGAGGAGGAACGGCAGGAGCAGCTCCACAGCGTACATGAAGAGCGTGGAAAGCCGCTGGAACCATGCCGGCAGATGATGCATGTACCAGCTCGTCCAGACGGGAAGCGGCTGCGTGAAGTAGTGGTAGTCGAGCGCGCTCAGGTCTTTCCATGACGAATCGCCGCTCAGGAGCTTCACGATGCCCGACTCAAACATGAAGCGGAAGAGCAGCCACCAGAAGAGCAAGAGAATCAGCGGCGGCACCGCCGTCTCCTGGGCCAGCCCGGGGAGGAAGCCGAGGGGCGCGAGGAAGATGGCGAGGAACCCCACTTCCAGCAGCAGTACATCCCACTGGAACGAGAGGAAGTCCCGCCCGACGCTCGTGAGCGAGAGGTAGAGTACCCATAGCACGACGAGGCAGGGGAGCGGCGCGATGCCAAGGACGAGCAGTACCGCGGCAAGCGCGCCCAGCCCGCACGCGAGCTGCAGCGCCACATCGCTCGCGCCGAACCAGAAGACGGTGGGGATGATGGAGTACCGCTCCGGGCCGTAGTGCGGCCGCAGGGCGTCTAGGTACTCCCGCGCGGGGAGGATACCCCCACCACCCATGAGCCCCTTCACCTGCACCCAGAGGGAGATGAAGGCGATGAGATAGATGATGCCGAGCACGCGCAGGAACAGCCACCGCGCGATGAGGTACTCCGATTGCGGCACCGCACCCATGCCGATCCATTGGAGCAACGCGGTGAAGTGCCAGTCGAACGCCATGGGCAGAGTGTAGCACTGCACGCGCCATGATCACTGTGGACATCAGCGCCGGAAGGAAGCGCGTGGAGCTGCTGCCGCGTAGTCATCGCTCTGATCAATGAATGACAGCCCAAACACCATGGTGGGAACCGCAAGGAAAGCCGTGAAAACCATGAATCGCAATCGCACGGAGATGCCTGATAGCAAAAGGAGATATTCTTCAACAGAAACATATTTCTGGGTTGTTTTGCATAGAAGGTAATGAGGCCACGCTTCAACGAAGCGTCCGATAAGCGGTTGCCTCATGCGATTGATTGCAGAAACGTGAATCTCCGTGAAAAACTTCCAGATCCCATAGAACGGGGCAGCCTGTTTCTCTTGCCGCAATATTGCTTTCCGCGCTTCCACCCCTAATCTGTCGCCAGTTGCTCCCGTAGTTCAACGGATAGAACGATCCTCTCCTAAGGGATAAATGCAGGTTCAATTCCTGCCGGGAGCACCATAATGCGATGACTCTAAGCGAAGAGATGAGCCGCAGAGTTCCCTCAACCCTCTAGCACAATCACCTGCCTTCCCTCTGCCGGCAGCCCGCCTTTGAGCTTCCACTCAGACACAGCGGCAGTGCCAACCGCGCCGATGACCTTGAGCACGTCATTGACGGTCGATTCTTCAGAACCAAGCGGGATGATGACGCGGGGGTCCACCTCCTCGATGATCTTCTGCGCGATTTTTGGGTCATCCCCTTGGATCGCAAGGACCGCGACATCTCCAAGGAGTCCGAAATCATGATCGGTCCAGTCTTGCAGAGGGGCTGGGAGCACCGCGACGCGCACGCCCTCCGCTTCGCAGACAAAGGAGACGTGCCCACCTTCCTTCTGGCCGATGCCCCGGATGGAGACACCGCCCATGTCGTACTCTCCCGGCCAGGAAATCGTGCCTTCCTTTGGATCCTCGTCCGGCTTGGAAAACAGGGATATGGCTCCGGAAACTGCTTTTGGAGGGCAAAAGACAAATTTAACCTTGTCACCGGTTTCCACCTGCAAGCTGCGGCCGTCTGGGGAGGTGAAGATCAACATGAGCCCAGAGATGGTACTGATACTAGGGAGGAGGGAGCAAGTAGCAGGTTGTCCTTCTTATTTTTCTACCTTCTACTTGCTACTTTCTCCCTCCTCTATGCGTTCGATGCTCGCTCCGAGCTTTCTGAGCTTTTCATCGAGACGATCGAATCCTCGTTCGATGTACCGCACGTCGGTGATGGTCGTCTCCCCCTCCGCACAAAGCCCCGCAAGCACCATGGCTGCACCTGCACGGATATCGTTGCTTGCCACCTGTCGCCCTCGGAGAGGCGTGGGCCCGATGATGAGCGCCTCATGCGCGTTGAGCACTTCGATATGCGCACCCATCTTCTCGAGCTCATAGAGGTACGCCATGCGTCCTTCGAAGAGCGTCTCAAAGATACGGCTCACGCCGTTTGCTTGCGTGAGGGCAACGCCCATCGGCGCCATGAGATCTGTGGGGAAGCCGGGGTAGATCAGTGTTTGAACTTTCACCGCACGCAGCGACGACAGCTCTCCATCGACGAAGAGAACGCCATCTTCGTCCCATCGGAAGACCGCGCCCATCCGACGGATTGTTTCGAGAAACATCGTGATCTGTTCGGGATCAGCACCATGGATACGGACTTTGCCTTTCGTGACGAGCGCCGCGAGGGCGAAGACTCCCATCTCGAGGTAATCGTTCACGACCCTATGCTCAACGCAAGCCGGCTGGTGCACACCTTCGACCGTCACCGTGTGTGTACCGATACCCTCAACCTTCGCGCCGATCGCAGCCACAAAGCGCTCGACGTCCTGAACGTGTGGCTCGGTGGCAGCAATGTCGATGCGGGTGCGACCAGGCAGGAGTGCCGCGGCGAGGAGTACGTTCTCGGTCGCTGTAACGGAGAACTCGGGCAGAACCACATGCGCCGGGTGAAGCGCACCCTGGAGATGCAAAGCCTCTTCAGTGCTCATGTCCGTCGCTCCCATCTGCACGAGTGCAGCGACATGGGCGCCGACCGGACGCTTCCCGAGCACACACCCTCCCGGGTACGCCATCTCCACTACCCCGAAGCGAGCAAGGAGCGGCCCGAGGAGGACGATGGATCCTCGGAGCTTCCCAACGAATTCTCCCGGGATAGGCTTGCTCTGCATGCGATCCGTGCGGATGCGCACCGTGCCCTCGTGAAACGAGGCATCTGCACCGAGAAACCGGAGAATCTCAAGCATGACTTCGATGTCCCGAAGTCTGGGCACATTACGGAAAACGGTCTCCCCCGTGCAGAGGATGCTGCCGGCAATCAGCGGCAGGGCTGCATTCTTCGAGCCACTGATGGTGATATCTCCCCTGAGGGGGATGCCGCCGCGGACACGATAACGTAGATCTGGCATGGAGCAAAAGTATAGCGCTGGCAGGGTGGTATGAAACACGAAAGACATGAAAGTTTACGGAGGTTTCGGTGCTCGAAAGCAGGAGATCCACAGCCTGCGTGCCCTTTGCCATCTCCTCAACGATGATCAATATCACTATCTATGTCTCCAGCTTTCCCAGAGCAACAAAGCCGCCCCTACCGTGATGCAGCTATCGGCGATATTGAACG
>Ga0194120_10002989_pt1 | contig 28309 bp, 41 predicted proteins | sample TA2MahCa65mmetaG_FD_148642 | JGI IMG/M metagenome (GOLD analysis project Ga0194120, IMG submission 148642) | Freshwater microbial communities from Lake Tanganyika, Tanzania - TA2015019 Mahale Deep Cast 65m | ecosystem: Environmental > Aquatic > Freshwater > Lake | place: Tanzania: Lake... | reverse complement strand
TCCTAATCGTTCACAGTTAGCTACATTTGCAATTAAACAATTTTTGAAGGACAAGGGGAAAATTTAAAAAATGAAGTGTGCCGTCTTATCCTGCAAAAGCGAAGCTGAACTAGTTGCAACATTCAGTGATAAGGAACAGTACAATCTTTGCAAACCATGTTGGGATTATCTCGAACAACAGGAAGAAGTCTTTGACTACGATCCAACACCACAAAGATACTGGCGAGATGGAGTAAGGATCAGGCCGTTGGAACCAATGGAGGTTACAGTACCATGAGCCAGATACAGCTAGACCAAGAGAGACTGAGCCAGATTCATTCAACGCAGGCAGCACTTAATGAAAGAAAGTCAAAGAGGGCATACCACCTAAAGATTGCAAAAGACCTGAAAAAAGAAATCAGGTATTTTGAAAAGAGATTGGAGGAATTGGTTCATGGCAACGATTGAGATAAAGAAAGACAATAGTTCAATATTCAGATTATTAGACAAGGAAGATGAAAAGCAGATTGTTAATTTAAAGGATTTTAGAAAGGACTCCATTCTGTTATATCGGGTACATGATAACTATGAACTGTCTTATCGTGGAATAAAACATCTTGCAATACTCATGGCAGATAGAGGTATGCCGTTATCAATAGTGAGAAGCGATACAATACTAGACGGCAATGGCAATGAGAAAACATGGTATGCTACTGTTCTGATGTGCAATGAAAAGACAGGTCAGAAGATGGAAGGTGTAAGCCAGTGTCCATTCTATGACGAGAAAGGCAGCCAGGATCACTTTGCAAGAACCAAGGCTCACTCAAAGGCAGAAAGAAACGCCATACGAAAACTAATCCCTGAATATCTAATTACTCAGTTTATCAAGGATGCGGAAGAACAGGGCAAGGTAAAGAAGATTGATTTTTGCCAATGCCATACTCCAAGGCCAGAACCTTTAGCTAAAGAAATCTGCTCGACCTGCCACAAGGTCATAAAGCAGTAGGTGTTATCATGGTTATCCCCTCAGTATTTTTTCGTTGCTATGCTTCCATTCTCATAGGGGATAACAAACCACAAACTACATCCGATGATCCATTCTCAGCCATCTGTTCCCAGGGGGAGGATGTTTTTTTATGAACGCAGAAGATTTTATCAATCATGTGATTGACAAGGTTGATTCGAGACAAAGATTAGACATTATTTATTCTAATTTTAAAAAGCAGGAGAGTAAGGATTGAGCTGTAATTTTAATCGCTTGTTAAAATATACATATCAAAAACAAAAGGATTGTAGTCACGATTATCCAAGACAGGGATCGTTCTGTACCAATTGTTTGGCAAGAGTTGACTAGCAATTATGTCACTGGCAGGAATCGGGAAACTCAACGCCTTGTATTCTTACGCAGAACAAAAAGGGCTGTCATTGGTGGAAGGTTTAGAGGCTCTAAAATATCAAAGGGCTGGCTCAAATCGCTTGGCTACAATCCAAAGCTTGATCTGTGGTGGATTGACCAGAACGGCACTACGCACTTTGAGCAGCTCAAGACTGCAAAGAATGGTAGAAAGGCTACAATCACACCTAATGAGATTGCAGCAGTCCAGCAATTCGCTAACACTTTTCGTAATTTTAATTCTGTCTGGGTGGGTTATTGCATCAAGGATGCGTACAAACCTTACAAGGAGTGCCGTTTGAATTGATGCAGAAACAACAGACAGACAAGCTTGACAAGCTGTTCATGCTACAGAAATTATTCCAGCAAAGATTGATCAATGATGGAAAATACCCACAAACAGTAGACGGACAGGTTGGCGGTCTTTGTACTGCAATAATACATGAAGCTGTTGAGCTGCAAAGGTTGACAGCCTGGAAGTGGTGGAAGAAACCGCAGCCCATTGATTATACAAAGGCAAGAGAGGAGCTGGCTGACATATGGCATTTTGTAATTGACTTATCACTGGTTCTTGGCATGACACCTGAGCTGATCTTGGAGGAATATCATAAAAAGAATCTAGCCAATCACCAGAGGCAGGATGTGGGATATTGAGTGTTTTAACCTGGCCTTGTCAACATTGTGGTAAAGAACTAAGCGAAGTTGAATATCATCTGAACACACATTATTGTTATGATTGTAGGAAAATAAAATACCGATTAAAAAATCAAAGAAACTATGACAGGAAACATCCTAGGCCAATATATGAGAATTGTTTGATGTGTGGAACTCCTTTACAGGATCCAAAAACAGGTAAAAGGCGTGTCAAGTTTTGTTCTAATAAATGCAATCATAGATATTATTGGCTTACTGTCACCCAACCACAAAGGCCAAGCCCTATAATCAAATGTAAAATTTGTGGAACACGATTTAAGAGAAACAAAAGCCAGGTATATTGTTCGGTTTACTGTAAGGGTATAGGTTATACAACAAAACAAAAACAGAGACTAATCAAGGTGGTTGCCAGATGAGCTCTGGATATTTCTGTAAAATACATGAGATGGACTTTCAAGACGAGTCTGCGTTTGAACGTCATATGAAAAGATGGCATCCTGATGAGTAAAGAGGTAATGATGTATGACATTAGAATCCAAAGAGTTTACACCTTCCGCTTTAACAGACAGCATCAAAGATTTTCTGCGTAGTTACAAGGATGAGGAAAAACATTACAAATACATTGATGCTATTGATGGTTCCATAAATAGACCTACATTTTTATTAAATGCGAAGGACTTACTTAAATCAGAATTTGAAAGTGCGGTTGAACTTTACCAACAATTAAACGAGCAACCACATGATTTTGTTGAAGCGTTACAACGTACTGTAAAAGAAATATTTCAAGAGCATTATCCAGGCAATGATGTTAAATTTGAAATCAGAATAGATGATGTTGAAAATAACATCTCAATACTTGAAGCTCTTGGCAACAAGTACATTGAACGCCTTGTATGTGTCACAGGTGTTATTGTATCAAGTACAGCGATATTTAATGTGCCAAGCGAAATCAAATTTAGATGTGAAAATGGCCATGATGTAACTGTTATTTTAAAATCTAACACAGCCTATAGGGAACCATCTAAATGTAACGAACCTAAATGTACCAGTAGAAAATTTATTCCTGTTACAAATAAGGACTTATTTATTCGGCATCGAATATTATATGTAAAGTCAGACGATGATTTTTCCCATCATAGCGATGAGCTTGAAATTGATGTATCTGGCTCATTGGTGGAAATAGCAACCATAGGCGATCGTGTTCAACTAACAGGGGTTTTGGTTCCAAGGATAAACAAACAAAAAACATATCAGAATATGTTATTAGCTTTTAATGTAAAAAAACTGGATGATGTAGATTTACGAATCTTAAAGGAAGATGAGGAAGTTTTTAAATCATTTCCAGAAGAACCCGATTTTTATCAGAAAATGGTACATTCTATAGCACCAAGTATTTTAGGTTATGAGTCCGTAAAGGAGTCTTTATTATTACAACGAATTAGCTCGCCAGATATTCTCAAAAGAGATGGTACCAAAGTCAGGGGTTGGATGCACGTTTTTCTTGTAGGTGATCCTAGCACAGCAAAAACAAAGATGTGTGAGTGGGAAGTTGAGAAGTTGCCACGAACTCAAATAGTCATGTCTAAAGGTGCTACATTAGCTGGTTTGATTATGGGTTTGGAAGATGGGCCAGATGGGAGAAAGGTTTTGCGAGCTGGTGCGTTAATCAACTGTCGTAATGGGGGTGTAGCTGTTTTAGATGAGTTTCCTCGTTCAAGCCCAGAGGCAATTGACGGTCTTTATACAACAGCAGAGAATGGTATTGCTGCGATTGCAAAGACAGGACATCAAACCAAAATCAGGGCAGATGCGAGTCTCTTGGCTACAGGCAACGCACATAATGGGAAATGGAATGAGGCGTTAAATGTTCAAGACAATCTTGGAATGAATGGGGTTTTCTTACAAAGGTTTGATCTGATTTGGGTATTCATTGATGATTTTAGCCAGAAAAAAGATGCTGCACTTGCAGATGCTATTCTAGCTGACATTGATTATCTCGATAGTGTAAAACCATACTCCGCAATCACTTTATCGAAATACATCAAATATGTTCAAAAATTTAAACCAGAACTGACACCAGACGTTAATCATTTTCTCAAACGAACTTGGTTAGAGCTACGTGCTGATGAGGAGGCAAAGGATAATGGAATATCACCAAGACATCTTAACACTTTGATTAGAATCACTTTAGCTATTGCTAGACTTTATCAAAGACAATATGCTACAGTCGAGGATGCAAACAAAGCTATTAACCTACTTAGACAAATGTTCAAACAAAGAAACATTTCGATTAGTGAAGCTGATACATACGTTCAACGTTGTTTGAATAAGGCTCTTGAAGTTCTCAAAGATGAACCTGTTGCTGGTATTCGTATAAATGATTTGTTTGACAAGGTCATAACATATGGTACCGAGAAAGATCAAGAACAGGCTAAAGCTGACCTAGGTACTGTACGTGAGCATACACTAAACAGAAAATGGCGTGAAGTAGTTGAGACATTAAAACGATCACCACTTGTTATGATTGTAAGTGAAAAACCACTAGTTCTTGCGTATGATAAGACAAAAGGCGATCTAAGAAATTGGTAGTATTTCATCAAAGTCTGAAAGTGAGTTTTATGGCCCTCAAAATCCAAATGTCATATGACCTATCTGACCTATCTGACATGTTTTGGCACTATCAATTTTACGAACAAAAAGTTAGGGGTGCCTAAGATTCTGAAAACTGACATAATACATAGTTGTGTCAGATGTGTCAGATGTGTCAGATGGCAACTATCTGACCTATCTGACCTATCTGACATGTTTTGGCACTATAGGAGTTTTGGGTTATGAAATTTGAGTCACCAGCCGAAAAAGCGATCTTTCCTATCATTAACACACTTCCAAACAAAAAATACAAGATTCTACTAATAGATCCTCCTTGGGAATATGAGGATAAGGCCAAGGCTGGTAATCGTGGTGCAGACTCACACTATCCTGTAATGTCTTTGGAGAAAATAAGGAACCTACCAATCAATGATATAGCCGATGATGATTCTATTCTTTTCTTATGGGCTACATTTCCCCTACTAAACCAGGCACTATATATTATCAAGGCATGGGAGTTTGAATACAAGACCGTTGCATTTACCTGGATCAAGACAACCAATACAGGTTCATTCTTTATGGGTATGGGTAACTGGACCAGAAGTAATGCAGAACTGTGTTTGCTAGCAACAAAAGGAAAACCAAAAAGAATCAATGGTGGAATATCACAGATAATAAAAACAACCTATAACGGAATACACTCCAAAAAACCAGACCTTGTACGAAACAGGATAGTACAGCTTTGCGGTGATTTACCAAGGATAGAATTATTTGCACGTACAAAAGTTCAGGGCTGGGATGTCTGGGGAAATGATGAAAAACTAATATTGCAACCACTGGAGGTTTTTAGTTGATCTGTCCTAACAAAAAGGCTGGCATACATCTATTCCAAGGAAAAGGAACCAAATGTAAAATTTGTGGTTTTGATTTTGAGAATGAGATAGCAATCCACTAGTTATTTATTAGTAAAATTACTAAAATTTAAATAGTATAGTGTTGTAGGGGTATTATATTATGGAATCAGTACAGAGGGAATCAACATCAATCAAAGTCCAGCCAGACTTGTGGAAGCTTGTTAAAATTGAAGCAATAAAAGATGGTGTTGATCTCTCTGATTTTTTTGAAGATGCGTTAAGGTTTTGGATTAAAAGGAGAAAGGAGTTTTCAAAATGAAAGTTGATTGGGAGTTAGCAGTAGTAGCAGTAGCAGTAGCAGTAGTAGCATATGCAGTAGTAGCAGTAGCATATGATTATCTTGATTCTAAAGATAAGGAGAATAAAGAAAATGAAAGTTGATTCTCAAAAACTGGCTGATCACTTGGATTATCTTCATTGTGATAATTACCTAAAACAAACGGAGGCAGATGATGAATGAGTCTTACAAACCTAACCTTATTCTATAATACCATGATGCAGCTTGGAATTGCCAAGGCTGAGCTTATTGCAGATGATAAAAAGATAATTGGTTTCCAGGCCACATATGTTGATGGTAGTGTAGTGCAGCATACCTTTGATAGTATAGTAATCAAGGAAGCTGAAAAACAAGAAACGAAGGAGGAAAAGAAAGATGGTTAGCGCAGTTACATTGGCTGGCCTTGTAGCTGGAACAACTGCAATAACAACAGGCCAGGAACTATCTATAATTCTTGGGGTTGTGGTAGCTGGAATTTTTGGTCCAGTTATAATGAAATGGAGAAAGAAAAGACTTGAATAAAAAACAATTACACTTTACCACAGAAGAATGGAATAGGTTTGATTTAGAAAAGCAGGAGGTTCTTACAAGACGATATGAGGTTATTCTAACCAACCACAAAACAAAAAAGGAAAAGCTTGCAGCCATTATTGATAGTATAGACATCACAAGGCCGAGAGGCAAAAAGAACCTTGATAGAACCATAACAAAAATCCAGAATGGTATTACCAAGTTTGACAAGGCAGTAGAGAGCTTCAAAGGTGAAAACCTATTTCCATCACAGAAAGAATATGACTCGCTAGCTGGCTCATCAAAAATAAAAGATTTCAAGAAAACAATCTGGGGTGACAAGAAAACCATTCTATTATCTTTTGGCATTTGCCTAGTAATTTTCCTAATCCCATTGAATGTAGAGGCTAGAAAAAACATTGAGGATGTAGGCATTGCACTAGACCGAACCTGCCTTGCGCTGCTTAAGGCAAACATGAAAACCGATTGCCCTACATATGAAGAAATTCTCCTGGTATTTCCAGACACAACAAACAAGAGAATCTCTGGCGATTTTGTTTTCAAAGATGGGATACTACAAAGAGAGTTTCCTAAATACCAAGAACATCTTAACGCATACAAATATGAAAAGCCAATGACTTGGATTGATCCACCAGCAGACACAAGAGACAGGATTAAACTAATTATAATTTCAACAAAACTACCTTACTATTTTGTTAGTGGCTCATATACCAAGAAAAATAATACACTTGTGTTTGGCAAGGATGTTTATGTTGACACTCGCTGTCATAATGCGGTAATTACTGCGGAAAAATGGACAGTTCTGCTAGGCCAGGTAATGCAGCATTTACAAGGTGGCTGCAAGACAGACCTGAATAATATTGTAAAAATTTATCAAGAGCCTACAAAACATGATCCATTCTCATCATCTTGGTACAAGTTTACACAATGGTTAAAACTGGCAAAAGAGCAATCAAAGAATACCTTCCTTTTAGATCAGGATCGTGAACTAAAGAACCAGGTGGGGGAGGTAACAAGATAATGCAGCTTGTTATTCCCTGCCCTAATTGTGGTGGCAATAATTATGAGTCACAACAGTACAAAGTTACATTTGCTATTCTAAAGGATCGTGTCTGGCATATCTGTAGGGATTGCGGATACCAGAAACAGCTTGACAAGCGAGGCAAGAAAGGTGAAACCTATGATCAGATTATTAGGAGATTGTTAAAGGTATGACAGATTGGATTGAATGTGGAGAAATTTTTCAATCAAAACATGGTAAGATGGCACGTTGCACACTGAGAAAAGGACATGAAGAAAGGGGTAGGGAATTTCATAGTGGTGAGTCAATATGAAATGGGATAAACGAGTACCAAAAATAAATTACTTTGGGCGTGGATGGGTTTCATTTAACAAGTCAAACTCTGATGGCAATCTGTATTATGCAATCTCGGTTTGGAATCCTAGTGGCACAATTCTAAGTATCTTGGATCAAGGTCTAGTGCAAGACATAACTCATCTTGAAAAGCTTCAAAGCATTAATTCAATAGAAGAAGCACGACATTCAATAGATAATGTAGTGGATAAGAAATGAAAAACACTTATTTTTACTTTCTATTAATAACACTCTTTATTTTTTCTAGTATCGGGATCATTTCAAGTATTTTTGTTAATGGGATTGGTGGATTACTACTATTACAAATAGGAATAGCATCAGGTTTATCGATGATACTTTTAATTCCATTCATAGAAAACAGTAGTACGCACAACACTTTAGCGAGGAAGTAAAGATTGAGTAAATATGATAAAGTACGTAAGAAGGCAATCACACAGTTAGAACGAGAGTTCAAACGTGGTTGTGATAAAGACGATGCAAAATATTATTGGTCTGAATCATTTTACTGGTTTACAAGGGTGATAGATATTACAATAGACAAAATGACTCACGCAAGACAGAATACTAGACAAGTAAAACCTTAAACACTTACTATCTGATTACTATTCCATTGCTAAACTTTAAAGACATAAGAGAAAAGTTACTGACAGTTTTTATATTTACTGGCATATTTCTGCCAGTCAGATTATTTTTCTATACCTATGTTAGTACCTGGTGGCTTGGTTCCTTTGGCCTAATCTCTGCAATAATGATCAGCCTGCTATACTTTTCAAACAAGGGTAAGCTTGGATGGCTTGGCAGAATAGTAAACAAACAGGTAACAAGACTGTCAAAGGGAAAGGCTGGCATTGGTGCGATATGTGTTTCTATATTTTTGCTAATCAGTTTTGGAAATATGTTATACGGCATGTCAAACCCCCCTGAGCCAGTAGTGCAGCAGTTCAAGGATGCACTAAGGGATGAGGGGGTGACGGACCTTGACAGCTATACGGAAAAGGCAAAGGATGTTAGGCTAGACTGGCTTGAATTAATCCTAGGAACGCTAGCTGTTTTGTTTATCATGGTAGTACCGACAGAGCCAGGATACGCCTTGTTTTCAATAATTAACGGATGGTCACAAGGCTGGATGGCGCATTTTATGACTGTTATACTTGTTCAAGAAATAGAAGTATTGGGATTGGTAATTTATTTCAGATATTTCTACAAACCTAAAGTAATTCAAACTACAGAAGGCGTATAATTGTAGGTTCTATTTTCCCAGGTCAGAAGATAATTAATATCAACTTTGGTATAGCGGTCAGTTACAAACCTTACAGCATGTCTTAGCTTGCGAGCAACCAAGGCATCCGTATATTTATCATCCTTGGCATCCCTAACCATTCTAAGGCTGCACATTGCCCTAAACATATGCAAGAATATGCCTTCAATCTTTTTTTCATCCTTGTACTGGAATATGTCAATGCCTGCGTTTACCCCTGCCTTTTTTCCCCACTTCCACAAACTCTGTCTTGATACTGGAAACAATAAATCATTATCCTGCAAGGTATCGTAGTACGTCTTTAACTGGTCCATGATCCTATGGGTAAAGGTGGTAAATTGTGGCTTCTTCCATTTCCCCCTACCATGACATGTAGGGCATTTAGGATTTGCATGTTCCAGTATTCTTGCCCTGGTGTACTGATCCTTGTATATCCATCTGGAACACTTGCATTGTTTTTCTGACTTTGGCTGCGTTACTGTCAATACTCTGGTCTTAAAGTCTAGGTCTTTTTTCATAACATGTATTGTCTCATTGACTCTACAGCCAGTATCCTCCATAAACTCAAAGCATAACCTGGCTGTCTTGCCATTAATCGGGGATTTATAGCTAGGTATTTTTTCTATTTCTTCCAGTAGGCTTTGGAACTGGGTATTGGTTAGTGTTACAGCTTCCTGTGTAGTTTGTGACATGTTCTGTACAGCTTATTCTGTACAGATTAAATATTTAAATAGTAATTTTACTAACCGTTTCTTATGGGTAAGAGATTTAGCAAAAAGCGAGTCTGGGTAAATAAACACACTGTCAAAGGTCATTATAGAACCGTATAGCTGTACAGGTCTAGACAGACTATGTAAAGTAATCTAGGATCACTTTCTCTATTGTTGCCTTTCGTGATCGCTTTTCTCTTTCAGCTTCTTTCTCAATTTTTGACAAAGTCTGATCATCTATTTCGATTAACACTTTCATAATATAAATATGATATAACTATTATATATTATTTATGTCTTTAAAAGCTGTACAGAATAAAATAAAAAGAAAAAAAGGGATTAATTTTCTATTCGTGGCGCAAGATAAAACTCTATAGTGCTCAAGTTATCAAGTTTTACAGTTATTTTCACTGGTTTTTCTGTAGAATATTGTAATGTTATTACACCAGGTTTTAAGGCTTTTAAAAATGGTAGTAAGTATTCTAAACTGTAAGTTGATTTACTTGGTTCTTGCGTTCTTAGCTCTGCAATCTCATCCATGCCACGTTCAAAGGTCCTTTCATTTGATCCATTGTCACCCTTGCCAGAGACTTTAAAGTTATTATTATCAGCTTCAAAAGTCACATGGTCTGAAACTATCTCAATTTGCTTTAAGGCTTTAAGAAAATCATTAAAGCTTATTGTTATAGTTGTGTTATAGGGAATTTTTGGTAATGGTGTGTTTGTACCTGAATGATCAAAGGTTCTTATTTGTGTCTTGCTTTGTCGTGTGCTAACTGTTAGCAAATCATCGTTAAAGTTTAGTTGTATAGAATCTTTTTTATCAAGGCCTTTAACAACCTTGTACAATTCCTTAACTCTAACAGACAACAAGCCAGGAGTCTCTACATCCCATTTTTCAAAACTCATGTTAGACATGTTCACATCAATTAAAGCAACATGAGATGGATCCATCCCTCTAAAAGTTAAACCCTCCTCATTTATTTTAAATGTTGCATCCTCAACTAGTGTATCAATAGATCCTAAAAGTTGTTTTAGTTCCGTATTACCATAAACTCTGATATCAAAGTTTGCAGAGTTATTATAAACTGTTGTTTGTTCACTCATTAAATCAATTCACCTCACCTAAACTTTGGTTAATACCTTGTTTAGTAAAATTGTTATGATGTATTTCTTTATGCTTGTTAAAATCAAAATATAACGCTGCACAAAAAGGGCATGTCTTGATCATAATACTATTTTCTCCCAACAATTTGGACACTCTGTTATTTTAAAATTAGATATTAGAATAAACTGATATTTGCACTTTTTACAAATTATCCTCAATTCTTTACTACCTCATTAAATGACCATATGCCATTTTTACAAATAACACCAGGATCAAATTTATGATGTATGTAGATATGAACACTTAATGGATTATTTATTTTCCTTTGGCATTTTATGCAATAATTCATTTTAAAAACCAACCTTAACCAAATTTTCAAGATGTTGTATTATTTCATCATAATAACTTACTTTTTCATATTCCTTTTGTTGTTTTAATTGTTCAAGTTGTTTAATTGCATCGTCAAGTGATTTGTAAAAATGTTGTTCGTTTGTTATCTCATTGTCATAATGTAGATATGTGTCTATGTCAAAATAATCTGTCATTAGATCAGTGTCACCACGATCAGAATAATATGATGTGTTTTGTTCTAAACCATAAGGATAAACCCCTGAAATATATTTTATTGTTAAACTGTTGTAATATGTTTTGTAAACTTTAAACTTTGTATTTGGATATAACTCTTTTAGGTGGGCTCGAATTATAATCGCCTTAGCACTAACTGGGACATTTGTTAATTGTATGCTTGCGATTGGATAGTTAACAAGATTTGAAATTAAATTAATTTTCTTTAGATCCCAATCGCTTAAAGACTCACATGTACGTTTTTTTATGTATTTTATAGCTTGTTCCTTGGCCTTTTTGAATATCTTACTGTTTGTAGGTATTTGTTTAATTTCTTCTGGTTTTGGTTTTTCTAATGGTTTTTCTTTTGGTGACTCATCAAAACTAAAGTCGGAACCATAACCGAGAAAGTGATCGCATATTTGGATCGCATCTTGCCACTGTTCAAGCGTACCGTCAGACTTAACTAAAATTTGATCCTTTAAGTAATGTTTAGCAATTATTAGACATATGTTAACTGCCATGTCATAAGGATAATAATTTGTTTTAGTACAATAAAATACTTTATTTCCCTCATAATGTGACTCGGTTTTTATAACACGTTCAAGATCAAAAGTCTCATAACTGCATGAACCGCTACAAACACGCCTGTTAATCATTGAAAACCAAAAATCATAATTTTCAATTACTGTAAAGTTTTCTTTAAATCCGTTTGCTATTCCTTGGGCGTTTTCTGTAGGCCAAGCTAAACCGATTTCCCTTTTTGTATGTCCGCAATTTTCTAAACCATTAAACCAAATCTGTTCTACGTTTATCACTGGTTTATTTTCTCCAATACCATCAGCCAGTTTAACGCCTAGATGTTCAAGCGTAGGTATTATTTTGTTAAAGTCTTTTACGACATGGCCAAAATTTGCCTGGTTTAGTTCTTGATCACGGTACCAGTAATGAGTATATCCCATGTCTTACTAATGGTATATACATTATATATATCTTTTGTATATTACTTATATATACAATTATTAGTATTTAAAGTAAAATTACTAAATAATTACCAGGATAACTTAGTAACATTGCAGGAACCAAAAGCCAGGATCCTAAACTTTGGCCTATTATCCCTAGGTATTGGGCCAATAAAATAACCATCTAGCTGTTATCAGACTATGATCAATTAATCAAAATAATAAATCAAGTTAACCGAATACTCAAACGGTAAAGACACGAACAAAACAGCGTTAGTATTATACTAGTAATAAAATAGTAATTTGCGTCAATTTAACTATATTAAAAAATCCTTTTATATATAAGTCAGGTAAATATGAAAGATGGATATTACAAAATATTATATCTGTGAAATTAAAAAAGGTGTATAATTTTGCCTCAAGCAAGACTACCAGACATTAACACAGCGTATATAAAATACAGAAATTTATTCTGGGGCAAATTGGATTCTATGAATTATACACTCTGTACAGCTTGCTTGTTTGCTCTCAATGGTTTGCTGCCTGACAAATATAGAGTAAGAGTGTCAACTCTTGAATACAATGAGAAAGCTAGACAGAATTTGACGGTTCAATGTACAAACCCCAACTGCTTAAAAACCTGTGATTTTAAATCTGTACAGATTCAACTAATTTTGTTATCTGCTATAAAAGCAACACTATCTGGCAACATGTATGAGAAAATTTGGCTTTGCCAAGATTGTAAATATGAAAACAAACTATCAAAAACTGAGATGATTAGAACTGTTTTACCAGATCCACATTTTTTAAAAGTTGTGCCTAAACCACCTGAACGAAAAGCTGGTCTGTCTAGCCGAACAGCATTTCATAATACTTTTGAGATTTGGGCTGTTACGTTCCTTGTGGAATTAGAGGCACAGATGGCTCAATTCAGGGATGATAATTGGCAAAAGGGTGCAGAGGCTTATTTTGAGATTGAAACTGATCCCAACCAACCAATTTTAGAGCAAAATGATTAGAACTGTAGAAGCAAAGGCACAGGACAAGCCAAACAGTGAACGTGTTAGGCCACGGGTAATAACTTGGAAGGGCATTAGAATGGTGCGGAATCACTCTTTTCTTCATGCTGTAGAAGAAATAAAAAAATTTTCAGCAAACAGTGAACTTACGAGAATAGGGCTTATTGGTGATCCTGACTCTGGAAAAAGTACGCTTTCAGAGGTTTTAGCTCATTGCATACATGAAAAGAATCCCATACCATATGCTGTACGAATATTTTATGAGGAACAATTAACCAATTTTAAGGAAACTCTGGCAAGTCTGCAACCAACTAATTACATATTGATTTTTGATGATGTGTCGTTTTTAGAGGCATCATTAAACAAAAGACAAATTGACATTATCAAAAATTCCATTACAAAAATTAGGCACCTCCCTGGTGGCCAAAATGTTAAAATCATCTTGATTATGAATTATCATTCTGTAAAGGCTTTAACCCCATATTTGCGACAAGCTGACTTTAGGTTTTTTACTTCTGTAAGCTCTGATACTGAACGTGATAATATGTTAAAAATTATGGGAAATAAATATTATAATAAAATTGAAGAATTCCAAAAAAGGCGAAGGCGAGGGATCGTAAAAGGTCACTTTACATACAAGATAGGACCGAAAGAAGATTTTCCATACAAATTTAAAGATCCGTTTATTCCACTGTTGTTTTGGAATAATGAGTCACTTCGTGATATTATTTCACCAACAAGGCAATGGCTTGAACCTATCTGCTCTACATGTCAAAGTGCTATTGATCCATTGATGGTAAGTGAAATCCCGACTAAGCAATTTATTGACGAGAGTGTGGATAAATTTGGCCCAGGAATATTTCTTGCAGCAGTAAAAATCAAGCTGTTTATGAATGGATTAAATACATACTCTAACAAAGTTGTACAAGCACTTCGCTATTTAGATAAAGCACTTGAGAAAAAAATGATTTTGTTGGAGGACATTGCAGCAGAATGTAAACTAGAAATTACAAAAACACGACTACGCAAAAAACTCGATGGTGTACTTGCAGACGAGCCTAGCCAGCCTATACAGCCTAGTATTTTATCTTCCTAACCTTCTTTACGGTTTTTGACATGGAATAATCACTACCACCCAATCCCTTGATTTTTTTCTGCATTTCCTTGTGGATAGGCTTGTAATTTTTACTCATTCTTCTTCAACTTGTCTTTCCTTCTCTTTCCCGACAAACGCATCAAACAATGACCTTTTTGCATCACCTTTTAGCGATACAATTCTTTCTTGTTTATTACGTAATATCTTATCTAATAAGGTAGCTTGTGCATTGTTTTTGTTTCTTTGTGATTCTGATGATTTTGCATCTAAGGAATAACGAAAGCTCAAACCGATCTCGCTGATTTGGGTTGAAAAATCCTCGGCTTTTATTTTTGACATAAACCGTGAACAAAGTGAAGCTAATCTTTCCCATTCTTCTAGTTCTAAAGCGAAACGACTAGCGTTTTGTGTATTTAGTAAAAGGGATTTCCACCAGGCTTTTTTGGGGTTTATTTGTAACTGTTTTTGTACGCTTCCATCCTCAAGCGTTACAACAACAATATCATTGCAAGCTTCGGTGATAAAATCTATGGCATCATTATAATGTTTACTTTCCTGTGGTAACAATCATCTATGATTAATACGATAAACTTTATAACTATTTTGATAGTAAAATTACTATCTTATGGGGAAAAACAAAGACTATTATCGTGAGCAGGCACGAAAAAACCGAGAAACCAACAAAAAACTAAGCAAGCTGTACCATTCCATAGAGGCAAGACCTGGCGAGACATTTACAGAGTTTAAGAAACGTAAAAAGCATGAAATATGGTAATGGTATAATTTAGTAAAATTACTATATATTTAATTATATGTAGGTTTGAATATTTATAGTGACTAAGAAGCTAATTGTTGATATTGATGATAAGTTGGATGAGAATTTCCGCAAAATTATTGCCAAAAAGTTTGGTTTACATCATGGTGCCATAAAAAAGGCACTTGTTGAGGCTATAATGGACTGGAATAGGAGGAATAAGTAATTGGGAATTTTACGTCATGGACAAGAACTTTTTAATCCTAAATGGATAACAGCCGTAATAACTGATTCGTCAAGTAGATTACATATCGTTCCGATAAAATATGCCCTAGGTGATTATTTTATAACGGAATTAAACAGAAAGCCTTATGTCTTTAAAATTGATGGTTCACGCATTAAAATATGGAGGCAAACATTAGCTAGGTCATTCCGCATTTTGCTTTATGATACAACCCATTACAAACCGATAACCTCTGAGATCAAAGAGCTTGAATTAGCATTAGCAAAAAATTCTTTACCAAAAGTAAACACCATGCTTTTAAATTTAATGAAACTACTTGGTAGACAGGAGAAAGCCAAATTTCAACCACATAAGATAGCGGATTTGCTAAAAGACGTTGATAAATATAAGGATGAATATGCAGAACAGGTAAGAAATATTGAAACCTATCTTTCAAACCTAAAAATAGATAAAATAGTAACACCATTACGTAATCTCGCAGATTTTCTTGACAGTGAAGTGCTGACTACGGATCCTGGCTTTCTTGGAACAATTGTCTCACATTATCAACGTACTGATATAGAACATAAGAAAATCAACAATGCCCCAATTGGTTCTAAAACTGCATGGCTCAAATGGATTGCGATATTTTCACTGGTTGGACTGGTTCTTGCAATTATCTATATGGCCTATGAACAAGGTGCCTTTGACGGCCTAATGAAACTAGGCGAGCCTTTTGGTAGTGTTGGCGAAGCCTGGAAGTCTGCAATGCAGGGTACAGGACCAAAACCTCAGGATGTAATGTCGCAGTTTACACCTGAACAGCTCAAGGCAGCAATAGATCGGGGGGAGGTTAACCCAGATTCATTACCCCCAGATATACGAAAACTGGTTGAGGGTGTGAAACTACCAACGGTTTCTGAGAACCCATAATTTGTAGTGGTAACTAGATGCTACTATCAGTTCTCAGTAGCGGTATTTTTATAATGTTTTTGTATTAGTAATATTACTAAGATATGATGCAAATCTGGTATCTTGTGGCGGTTCTTGCCATTCTACCACTTCCTTCTGCATTTGCACAGCAAATCATTGATGTAAACCAGACAACGCCATGCTTTCTAAACTATTCCGCAGGATATGACATGTGGGATAATTGCGGTTATGATGAGGATTATATTCAGGCTGCGCTACTCCCTTGGGAGTGGATCACAGGGGGTAACTTTTCGCTGGTCATTGTTTCAATCATTACCTTGTTTACATACATCAAATACCACAAAGTTGTATATCCTATTCTAATAGGTATTATGTTTTTACCAATCGCATATTTTGTGTTTCCAGACACATTTTTATCATTTGCCTTTTTAATGACAGGTGTAGCCTTTGGTATTTTGATATGGTATATACTGATACGCCAGACAAAAGAGTATAATGGCTAGTAAAATTACTAGTATGTTTAATAAACAGAGGAGATAAGATAAGCTGTGCCGTTTTTACCACCAAATGATTCTGTGCCTCGAATCATCAATTTGAGGCGTTGGCAGAGAGACTGGATTAATAACCACAGGTCAATTAATTTTTCTGGCTTGGTACAAGAATTACTTGTACAAATAATAAAGGAGAAAGATCCTGCCTACTATGAGATGTATAGTTATCTTTTGGCAGGTAACTATCCAAAAAGAAAAGAAAACATAGAACCACTTTTAAAACAAACCCATAACCCTATAATTATATAATCTTAAATAATAATTCATTTCTTAAATACCAATATTTTAGTAATTTTACTAACATGGAAAACAACATTATGGCATTGGTTGGTGCCTTTATTGGTATCGCCATCATGCTAGGAATAGGAATCCAGATCCTTGGCAACTCTGTACAGGATTGTACATCTCTGCCAGACTATAACAGCACAGCTCCATCAGCAGGCCAGCAGGTCTATAATAACCCTGACCTGACACTAGACAGCCAGCAAACTGGTTGGGCAGGACAATGTGTCACAAATAATGAGCAGACACAGAACGCCTACACGCTATTGGTTATCATACTGATAGTACTTGCAGCGGTAGCCATACTAGTAGTTGTGCGTATGATATAATCGTACAACTCCCCTCCCCTTTTTTCTTTTTTAAACCCAAAATGAAAAATACTAGTAAAATTACTAACAAAGTGTATGAGTTCACTAATTTTCCTAGGATTTTCCGTAATCATGTTTATAATAACATATGGAATAATGTTTGTTTTAACGCCAATGATACTTGGCATGTTTTATTCTACTGCTGATAATGTAGGAATTGAAGATCCTGACTGGCAGCAAACATATGATGAAACTGAGGAAGTTACAAGGTTTCTTACGCCTTTGATACCGACTATTGGGATTTTCATTTTGGTCATAAAAGTTTTACTTGTTGCCTCGGTCAGAGGAAGAGATTAAGGTTGTTCAACAAATATTTTTTTTTTATATCAATCATAGTTCTATTTTCGCCTGCTAGCTTTCCGCTAGCCAACATGTTTAACAATCCAAACACGCCATTTGAAAATTACCCAAAACCATTGCAGGAGGCATTTGCAGAATCGCAGATAGGAACCGTTACAAGGCAGAGTAATTATTCAGTTGAGGTTTTGGCTGTAAACGCTACACATATTACAAAAAAATTTGTAGGTGGTTTGCCAGAATTTATTGAGGTAAACGGAGTTTTCAAAAATGCAGATGTAACCGAGGATGCAAACTATCTTTACCTTGATGCAAGAACGCCATTAAAAATATCAAAATCAACATGCATGTTAATCGAACTGGACAAGGCAAGAATCAAAGACAATCCAGCAACAAGAAAGACTACATCATATACACTACAGGCAAGCATGGACAAAATAACCTGGGCTGATGTGCAAGGCAGTACATCATGTTCTGTCTCATACAACACAAACAGTACAGGGACTTTCATTACAGCAACACAAACGCAGGGGGATTATAGGGTTGATTTTATCTATGCAGTATATGAAGATGAAGAACTATACGAGTCATTTTATGTTATAAAAAATAATGATGTGCTTGACAGATATGTAGGTATTTTAGAAACACATACAGTTACAGGACAGGAAACGAAAATAAAATTTGATGGTAATGAGTATAGACCGCTTAGTACATCTGTAGAAAAAACTGACAAGGCTGGCATAAAAGAAATAAAGTCAGAACATATCAAAACAAAAGCACAGGTTAAGAATTTTCTTTTTGTCTCTGAACAGTCTGGAAAGAAGCCATTATTCTATGATGCTACTGCTGCAACAGAATTTCTTGATACCGTTTCAATCAAACAGGATAAAGGCAAACTTGAAAACAAAATATTCTACTACAAAAAAGATGCTTTGCTAAAGTCTGGTGAATCATATACAATTGATCCTACCTTTGGTTATACAGAGGGAACGAGACGAGTAGCAGAGACGGCAGACTCGCTTAGCACTTCTTGTAGTACAAGCGGACAGTCATTAGCTGATGCTACATTATATAAAATCTTTAATGGGCAATCTGATGCAAACGAATCATGCAGGAGTGCATCCGTAGATTGGGACATATCATCAATATCTAACACAGCTATTATTACAAATACGCAGATTCGTGTTGATAATGTACTTGAAGGTGGCTTTGGTTCAAGAAACTGCGACATACGTGGTGGTGATTTTACGGCACGACCATCAACACTTGCAAATACGGCAGCCAACGCAAAGCAGGTATGGGATGAAGGCCATGCGTCAACTGCTTATGCCACAAACAACGGTGTATGCTTGACAACACAGACAGACACAGTTATTGATCTTGGCACGACAGCGGACAGCGATGTACAGACCGCACTTTCACAAGACTGGTATGGTATATTTTTTCACTATACGGATGAAACACGTGATCCAGATTCAGACCTGACAAAATTTGGTGCAGTAGATATTGAAATAACATATACTGATCCAGTAAAACAAAATGTACGGTTTCGTTTGTTTGAGAGTGACGGAACCACAGCAGTCGCAAGTGCATCAATTATAGTCAGAAACTCTACGGCAACACAGACACAGCTAACAAACGCAACAGGTGTGACACCTATATTTGGCTTGATGACATCTACAAACCATAACGTAACCGCAAAAACATCAACAAATTATGTCGTTTACAAGCAGTTCAACTGGCAGCCAACAGCAAACATAACAGAAACACGAACTGGAAATATCTTTGACGTATCTGGATGTACAGGAACAATCGGTAATCTAATGACAAATGACACAAATCGGCATTATGTAGCCTCTGTTCCACTAACCCCATCATGTTCTAGTAACTTGCTTACATGGAATTACTTTTTCAAGCCACTTGGGATTGGTCCATCCCCATCAAATCAAACCACTACAGTTCGTATGGAGGTTTCAGATAGATACTGTAGGTCACAGACACTATATGTAAACGGCTCTGCGATAACCATGACATGTTCTAGTAATGTGCTGACAAGCAGCGCAATACAGGTAGGTACTGGCAACCAGAATGTAATACTAAAGTTTAGGGTTACATTGCAGGTATTAAGTCCAAATGCGGTAACTACCTTGACATCAACTGGCCAGACAGTATCAACAGTTGGGCTGAGCTGGTCACAGCCAAACCTTAACGGCCTGACTTTGCTTGGATACCAGATTAACTATACAACCCCTTGGAACAAGAACCCAGCGACAAGACTAGTCAATAATACAAACAGTTCTGCTACTGCATATACTGTATCTGGCCTGACCTTTGCAACAGAATACTCGTTTAGGATCGGAGTATGGACAAATGGAGGAATTAACGCAACAGGGAACGTACTAAATGTAACAACAACAGGAAGTACATTTACGATAGGCGAGCTTGTTGTAAACCAGACTAACACTGATGTTGTTGACATACAGTTTGAGAGAATTGACATAAACAGCACACATACCTTTGTTAACGTTACATACTCAGATACTATGGATCTGGATTGTAATGTATATACAAAGTTTGCAAGAACAAATAGGACATACACTAATCTTTCAAATGTAACGATAGATTCTAACTTTGTTGAATCATCCTTTCTTTTTAGAAACGCTGACAGGGAGATAATTGATATTTTATGTTGGAACTCTGACACCACGACATACCGAGCTGCACTATCTGGTAACACGACACACGCTGGCACATATCTTGTATCATGGTCGCAGTTTCCATTGCTAGACCAGATGAATAGTTTCAGAGCAGGAGAATATGGAACGCAGGGCAAGTTTGGCGTTCTTGATTTTATCACACTAGCTGTAGTCATAGTTTCAATGATAGCCTTTAACAGGGTAAATGAAACGGTTGGTGCAGTATTTAATATCATACTGCTTGGTGCATTATCATACTTTGGTATCATTGTCCTGCCGACACTGATCTTTGGTGCGTTGGCAACGGCTGTAGTTCTGATAGTCAGCACGACAAGGAAGGATTGATTTGAGCAAACATAAGCTGGTGAAACAACCTTGATTGAAAAGCCACTTATTATAATTTTGTTTGTGTATGCAGTATCATTTGGAGTGCTTGGAGCTCAGTTTTTGGCAGATGCCTTTAATGTTACAATATACAATCTGGAAGGCGATGAAATACGAAGCCCTGTTGAGGACATGGTAAACATTGATGCAATAAACCAGCGAACACTGGAAATCACACAGACAAACCAGACAGAACTAGTAAGTGATCCAGCTGGTACGGCAGCAAGCATAGCATGGACCATGTTTTTACTGCTTACTGGAATGTATGTGTTTAACATACTTATTTTGTTTGGGGTTCCATTGATTTTCGTTGTTCCTTTCGCTGCACTATTTTTAATAATGCTTGGTAGAAGTTTGATTGCGTTGATTCGTGGAATCTAATCCGTTTTTGTAAACAAACTCAATATCTGTATTATAACATATACCATTATAACAGCAGCTATTAGAAAGTGGAATGTTATCCATACAGGATCCTGTAGTGTAATAAAGTTTGTTTCTGTCCTTGTACTGTTTGTTAATGTGGTTGAATTGGTAATCTTTGTGTTTGTAGTTGCATTATAGGTAGTCTCTTTTATAGTAGAATTGTCGCTAATCTCTAGTGTCTGTAGCTCTACGTTTACGCCTGTACCGCTAAGATATATCGCTGCGATAAAGCCAGGTATCAGAAATATCGCCCTTACAAGACTTGATGATCTGCTTGTTGGTACTTCCTTTATTGTTGATGCTATAAGCATCGCTATAGAAAACAGCTCTACAAATCCAAAAAACACAAGTTCGACTAGGCTTATGTCCATAGACTACTAGTAATTTTACTAGAAAATATACTTTTTAAACCAGTAAACTTACTATGGACTATTGAGTGCCGAAGAACGAAAGGAAGCACGTGAAAAACAGGAACAGGCAAGACAGGAAGCAGACAAGGCACAACATGAAAAGTATCAGGCTTCACAAGTGGCAGAGCAGCCAGCAACAGGCCAGTTCACAGACAGGGAAGCTAGTGCAAAAGCACAGGCTGCAAAACATGGATTGATTGATCCAAAGACAGGCGAGGTTCGATTGGATACGCCAATCAGTACAGTCCAAGGACTATCACCAGAACTAGTTGCATCATACAATCGTGCCGTTGAAAAGTATAACACAGAACAGAACATCAAGCGAGCTCAGGTCATGTCGTTTGAGCTTGTCAACGCATCGAAACTAAAAGAGTATGCAAAGACAAACCAGGACATTGCCACACAACAGGCTACCGTTACACAGCTTGAAAAGACCAAGCTGGAAAAAGAACAGCAGATCAGGGAACTTGAAACACAAAGAGAAGCCCTGCAAAAGCTACCAGACACAGTAACCAATCCTAATTATTCTGGCCCTGGCTCTCGGTTCAGAGGTCCTATGACAGTAGCAAACATAGGAAAGACACAAGCCCTTGATGCAGCAGCACAGCAGATAAACATACTTCGTGGCGACATTACAAAGATTGATACTGGCATAGCACAGCTCAAACAGAGTACGGCAATCGCAGAGAAACAGAAATCGCAGATTACCTTATCCATGATGGCACAGATGGGCGGTGCAGAAAGTAGTAGGACAGCGGGACAGCGAACTGCAATTGAAGCTCATAGAGAATTGGGTAGAAGTCTTGATGTAAGAAAGGTTGGCGGTGCCATAGTCCTTGGTGATATGATTAGCCCAGATGTAAAAAAACAATTTGAAAAAGTGGGTGGTGCAGATGTACCAAAATCAATGCTTGATGTAAAGGCAGCAGAGACGTTGGGCTGGGGTACTGTAGGAAAAAAAGAAAAGACACCATTAGAGTCTCAAAGAGAGTTTAAAGATTGGGTAAGAGGCTTACAGGATTCTGGTGTAAAGTTTGTTTTCAAGAAAACTGAAAAGGGTTTTGAAAAGATACCTATTGCAAGTGCATATCGTGAAGCCCTCAAATCACCTGGTACGACTTTTCATGTTTTGCCTACAATACCAAAAGACACGATAGCAGTTCTTCCAACATTAACAGGAGGACCAATATTTTTAACAACAGGATTAGAAGAAAGTAAAAAACCAATACCAGGATATGAAGATACAACAGGAAAATTCCGTGTTCTATCGAAGGAAGAAATTGACAAACAGATTAGAGAAAAAATATTCATAACACCAACAGGCCAAGCTACAAGATACGGAGTACCAGAACCAGAAGTTTTAGACAAATTAATTGGTAAGGTTCAGAAATTTAGAAAAGAAAGTAAAAACACCATTCTCAGAGCTGGGGCTGGAACCGTCGAGGAACTTCTAGGGGTATCAGCTTCGATTCAAAATTTGATGAGAGAAGCTGATATTCAGATTGAAAAACAGCTAACAGGTAAGGAACCAAAGGCAAACGTAGCGACACAGACACGCTTTGTTATTCCACGAAGTCCTGCCGAATATCCAATTGATATCGGTATGCAAACTTATCTAACAGGTGATATTGTAGAAGCAGAAAAGAAAGCTAGACAGAATCTAAAACAACTTGTAAAATCTGAGGGTCTTGATGTTACAATAGGAAAATCAATCGGCCTATTCTTACCAATGGGTTCAGGCATGTTAAAAAAACTATCTCCTTTAGCAATAGGTAAGATTCCTATCGAAGTCGAACCAATAGCAAACCTACCATTCACAAAATATGTTGTTCGATATACTCAATTTGAAAAACCAATGTCTGAGACTTTCAAGAAGTTTGAAGATGCGGTAAAATTCCAAAAAGGGTTAGAGGCAACCGAGGGAGCAAAAGACATCAAGTTTAGCGGAATACAAACACCTTACAAATCTCTTGAAGTCGGAATAAAGAAAAAAATCAGCCTAATCAGCAAGGTTTTAGACGAATACACATTAGGCAGAGGTTTAAAACAACTAAAAACTAAGGAAGCTTTTGCAGAGCTGAGTCCTACAGATAGAGGATTAGAACTAACAACATTAACAGGAACTTCATCAAAGGTGACAACATCAAAAGAAGGATTGGAGTCTCTAGCAGAACAAGGCAAACTATTGCCACGTGATGTTGAAACAGTTTTAGAGTCAAAAAAGGTTGTTGATGTTTTAGACTTTGCAGAAAAAAATATCAAAAGAACAGACCTAACTTTACCTGCTGACATCTCAACGGCATTAAAAACACCTATTGAACGTGCAGTGTTCATAGAAAGAATTCTGACAAAGACTCCGGCAAGTAAGGGTTCTATTGTTATCAAAACAGTTGTTGATCCTACGTTAGAGATAACTGATGTTGATACAGATTTTATTGGAAAGTTTGCAGCAAGAAAGGCAAAGAAGATAACAACGCAAGGAGTTGACGAGTTAAATGCAGCCATGCAAGGCGAAACGACAATCGAAGATATCATAAAACCAGTTAAAGAAGTAGAGGAAGGAACAAAGCCGTTTTCGATAGGAAATTTCTTAGCCAAGCTAAGATTCACACCAAGCGCAGCAACGGCAAAGCATATTGCACGTGGCATTCAACTAAGAAACCAAATCCCTCGTGAATATCTAGGCCAGATCCCTCAACACTTGATCGGCAAAAGAGGAGCTGTAAAACAAGGAACCAAAATTTACACAGGTGAAATTGAAAGCCTTACTTATGATGTAAAGTCAGCTAAAAATGTTGGTTTTCATGGAACGTCACAAAAGGGTGCAAAAGATATACTTGAAGAAGGTATTGATGTATCAGAATCAAAACGTGGCTCTGGCTTCTTCCTTGCCAAACTTCCAAAACTTGCAAAACATTTTGCACAGCGAGCTAGTAAGGGAGATCCCACAAAAGAAGCACTTTTACAAATAGGTTTGAAGGGTTCCAAGATTCTAAAATATGGAGATATTCCAAAGGACATTAGACTAGCTTTACGATATAATTTAGTTGAAACACCAAAGGGTGCAAAGCTTGTTGAGAAGAACTGGTTGGAGTTTCAGACCAATGTTATTGAGTATGCAAAATCATTAAAAAAATATGAAGGAGTAACAAAGCCTTACAAGGTACTAAGTCCAGAAAGTCCAAAACAGGAGATTATAATATTTGGAGAAGAAGCCATCAAGAAAGGTGGAATCAAGAAGGTAAAGCCTAGCGGTGTAACTCTCAAACCAGAAACTAAAGAAAAAGTTCTTGAAGCTTTGACCAAGAAAGATGTTATCCCAGGTGTTGATGAATCAATCTATAACAAGGCGAAAATCTTCGGAAAACCAGTTCTAAGAAGAACTGAAAAGGTAACAACACCCGCAGGAAAGAAAACAAAAGAAATTTCCTTAGAATCACAGTCTAAAAGAATGTTAGAGGATTTCCTTTCTATTCAAGGACCAAGAACCGAGAAAGGAGGTTCAGGCGAATACCTCAAAGGGCCACTAAAGGAAACGAAGGAAGGATTCAGGCTAGGAAGCCCAGAGTTTAGGGCAAAGACTCCTGCAAGGTTGCCTATGGTCTTAACAAAAATTGCAAGTGATTTGGAAATTGCAGGACATAAAGAGAAGGCAGAGATACTAACCTCTTTTGTCAAGAACCTAAAAGAAAGATATCCAGAGTTTGACTTTGAGGAAGTGGGTAAGAGAGCAGCAAAAACAACACCAGACAAAACAGAGTTTGAAACACCTAGCTCAAAACTATCTGAAATAGTTGAAAAGACAAAACAGACTGGTCCATATGGTACACCTTTAGGTCTTGGTACAACTAAAGCACAAAGAAAAGAAGAAACAAATGAAGAAATTAAACAGCAATCATTTTTCAGATCAGCTACAAAGTCACCTTATAGCTCACCATATAGAGGATCAGCAGTTAAATCACCTTATAGGTCGCAAGAACAACAAAGTGCAATATCAAAGTTTAACAGTGCAACAGATTCTCTAATAGGCTCAAAAACGCCTAGTGGAATTTCAAAAACTGATAGTGTCTTAAACTCAATCGGTTCCAAGACTTCAAAATCAAATAGTTTGATGGATAGTATGTTAGGATCGAGTAAGGGTTCGTCACCAGTGAAAAGTATTACCAATAGTCTAATAGGTTCGCCTGCTTCAAAGCCGATGAAAAGTATTACGTCACCATCTACTGACTCTCCACCATTTAGCCCACCATATGGTCCATCTACTGGCTCTCCACCATTTAGCCCACCTTCTAGTCCTCCATCTAGCCCACCATTTAGCCCACCATTTAGTCCTCCATTTAATCCACCTACAACATTAATCATACCGCCACCAAAACCGCCAACAGAACCACCTGGTATTTTCTGGAAAACTAGAAAAGACAAGCCATACAAAGATGAACCAAAACCAAGAGCTGATTTTATTGGCAATGTAAATGTGGCAAAGATTGAGGGTATCTATGGAAAGAGATCGGAAGTAAAGTATGGTAGAAGAATAACGGCCAAGCTTGCAGCAAGGGATGTACGAGGCCAGGCAAAGGGTATGTTTGTCAAGGGCAAGAAGATAAACCTGTTAAACAAACCTCAACGCTTCTTTACACAGAAACCAAAGAAGGTAAAGAGAACCAAACTGTTTTAATATCAATATTTTTTTAATCTTTACAGTAGGGGAATCAAATGAATAAAATCTATCATGTTATTTTTGGCGTTGTCTGTGTTGTTTGGGTCATAGGTCACTATGCCTTTGTGTTATTTGTTTATCCTGAATGGATAGAACAAGACGGTGAGTATTATTGGCAGGGTCGTGCTATTGGTTCCCTTTGGCTTCCAGGTATGGTATATGCCACGATTTTGTTTTTTGATAAACGAAGAAAGAAAAAGCTAACCAACCCCTAATTACTTATTTTAATAAAAAGAAAAGAAAGAGTTTGTCTAACTCTTGTTTGTACCGAGCCAACTCAGAATAATTTCTACTCCAAGTTGCCTAGTTGTTTTGCCTTTCACCTTTGCTACTTTATCTAGCTGGGCGTAGGCTTCGTTTGAAAACACTAGCCTCATTGTTTATAATATCATACCACTAGATTAAAACCTTTTATGTTAGTAATTTTACTAGTGTATGATATGGTAGATAAACAAAACATAGTAAAGAAAATGCTTGCCTGGAAAAGATCAACCCCTCCAAAGGTGAACCAAGATGTCAGTTGATAGCATAGTCAGAGCTGGCATTGGTGCGATAACTACCGTAGGCATCTATACAACTACAGCAAAGTCAATCAAACATGCAGTTGACAAACTGGAAGGAAAACCAAAGAAAAGAAAATCAAAGAGGAAATGACATTAGAGCAATTGGTGATGTATTTTGGCATGGTTGCCTTTACTGGATTTCTTGGTTCTTTTTTCTGTGATAGATTGGATAAGATAGAGTTGATTAAAAGAAAATGACTGCAATCTTCCAGCCACCATTCACACATCTGGATCATTATCTGGCCTTTTCCCTAGTCGTTTGTATGATTGCCTTTGGTGTCACTGTTTATTCTTGGGTAAAAAAACAACATCGCAATAAAGAACAAACCAGTAAGCATCGTCATATACCAGAACGCAATAGGATCGTTTAGATAAGCTGAATGTGCATATGTTTCAAATAACAAGTGTACTAGTTGGTTGAAAGCAATTGTTGTAATTCCAATAACAACTGGCTTATCACATCGTAATCGTGTCGGTACTAAAAATAACAGACTTGCAGCCATACCAGCCAGTCCACCAGATGAATGATATAGATCAAGAAAATATGACACATCCATGCCACAAACTTTATTAACTATATGTATCATATATGTGTCATGTCAAAACAAGAAGCTGAGTTTTGGGATCAAGTTCGTATTCCTGCATCTTTGGTTGAGGAAATAGAAGCACATATCAAAAAGGAACGTGATTTTCCTAATCGTTCACAGTTAGCTACATTTGCAATTAAACAATTTTTGAAGGACAAGGGGAAAATTTAAAAAATGAAGTGTGCCGTCTTATCCTGCAAAAGTGAAGCTGAACTAACAGCCACGTTCAGCGACAATAAACAATATAATCTATGCAAATCATGTTGGGATCATTTAGAACAACAGGAAGAAGTCTTTGATTATAATCCAACACCACAAAGATACTGGCGTGATGGTGTAAGGATCAGGCCGTTGGAACCAATGGAGATTATAATACCATGAGTTTAAACTCACGACAGTTACAACTAGAAAGGGATAAGGTCGGTCAGATAAAATCAACTAATATTCTAATTGAACAATACAGGAAAAGGGGCATGGTCTTGGCCGAGATGTTGGAAGAAGTTAATGACAGTCTTTTACATTTTCAGTTAAGAAAGAGGGAACTAATTCATGGCGACAACTGAGATAGTCAAAAAAGACAGCAGTTCAATATTCAGATTATTAGATAAGGAAGAACAGGGCAAGGTAAAGAAGATTGATTTTTGCCAATGCCATACTCCAAGGCCAGAACCTTTAGCTAAAGAAATCTGCTC
>Ga0194120_10002987_pt1 | contig 28350 bp, 25 predicted proteins | sample TA2MahCa65mmetaG_FD_148642 | JGI IMG/M metagenome (GOLD analysis project Ga0194120, IMG submission 148642) | Freshwater microbial communities from Lake Tanganyika, Tanzania - TA2015019 Mahale Deep Cast 65m | ecosystem: Environmental > Aquatic > Freshwater > Lake | place: Tanzania: Lake... | reverse complement strand
GGAACAAGCGTATAGCCTGCGCGCTCTACTTTACCAATCAGCTTTGCTATTTCTTCATTGTGCAACAAGAGTTTGCGCGTTCTTATGGCATCCGGACGTATATGCGTAGAGGCTGCACCTAACGGTGTGATATGACAGCCTATCAAATAAATTTCCCCACGCTGGATAATGACGTAGGCTTCTTTGATATTCACTTTATTTTCGCGGATGGCTTTAACTTCCCATCCTTCTAGTACGATACCTGCTTCATATTTTTCTTCTATAAAGTAGTCAAAGAAGGCTTTTTTATTCTGTGCAATGTTCATAAAACCGGATATTTCTTGCTTAATCGCTTAAAATTGGCATTTTACTCCACTTCTTGGCTTGTTCTATTCTTTGACTTAGCCAAGATAATGTCATGATCAGTTAAAATTCTTAGGATGTTATGGCGCAAGTAAGCAAGACCGTTATTGTGGGACACTCTGCAGGCAATATGTATCGCATGGTAGACGATGTCTTAAGGTATCCGGAGTTTCTGCCTTGGTGTGGTGGTGTTGACTTGATTCATCAAGATGAAACAATCACTATTGCAACTTTACATATCGCTTACCATGGTCTAAAACAACACTTCACCACTGAAAATCGTAAGGCTTACCCTACTGAAATGAGCATTAAACTCAAAGATGGTCCATTTAAGCACCTTGATGGCACCTGGCACTTCATTTCCCTTAATGAAAATGCCTGCAAAATTGAGTTTTCACTTCATTACGAATTTACCAACGCCTTACTGGAAAAGGCAATCGCACCAGTTTTTAGTCACATCGCAAATACATTTGTCGATGGATTTGTAATACGCGCTGATAAACTATACGGAATAAAATAGTCGTTACTTTTAACCTGCAAAAGCTCATCACAATGGACAAAAAAACCGACATTATTGTAGAAGTCGCCTATGCATTACCTCATGAACAGTTAATATTGCCAGTTGTAGTAAAAAAAGATGCCACAGCCGAACAGGCGATCTTGGCCTCTGGCATTACTGGAAAATTTCCGGAAATAGATTTATCTGTAAACAAAATCGGAATTTTCGGCAAAATGACTAAGCTGGATACGCCACTTCGCCACATGGATCGAGTAGAGATTTATCGCCCACTCATCGCCGACCCGAAAGAAGTCCGCAAACAGCGCGCTGCTGATGGAAAGATCATGAAAAAAGGTGGGGGCGATTTACCCGTTGAGTCCTAGGGCACTAATCCGCCTGTAAATGGGGCTGAATTAATTGCAATATTTCTCGCATATTCTTGCACACTGGTCTTGTCTTATTCGATGGCACGTTTAGCCGCCGCATCTTCTTTGGTTAAAGGGTGAGGTATCTGCGCACGATTGGTCTGCCTTATTGCAATTCATGACCTTCGTGATATTGCCCTCAACTGGGGCCAACAAATACGCAACTGGGTATCGCTAAGATGCCTATAAATCTGTATAATCTCGTTTTGGGTACAAGGATTTGCACATGCGTTTATTGCAACAAGCTCTCACTTTTGATGATGTTTTATTGGTGCCGGCCTACTCTAATGTACTGCCGCGCGAAGTCTCACTCAAGACACAACTTTCAAGAAACATCGAACTTAACATCCCTCTCCTTTCTGCGGCCATGGACACGGTTACAGAGGCTCCTCTTGCCATCGCTTTGGCACAGGAAGGTGGTCTAGGCTTCATCCATAAGAATATGACCGCCATGAAGCAGGCCGCTCACGTTGCGCGCGTTAAGCGTTTTGAGTCTGGCGTGGTGAATGACCCGATTACCATTCAAAGCCACATGGCCGTGCGTGATGTGTTAGAACTCAACCGTACGCATAAAATTTCCGGTATTCCAGTGGTGGATAACGGCAAAATCGTTGGCATCGTAACCAACCGTGACCTGCGCTTTGAGACCAATCTGGATCAGCCCATTAAGAATATTATGACACCACGCAACAAGTTGGTGACCGTCAAAGAAGGCGCATCAAAAGAAGATGTAATGCGTTTATTGCATCAGTATCGCTTGGAGCGCGTTCTTGTGGTTGACGATCACGATGTGCTCAAAGGACTGATTACCGTTAAAGATATACAAAAATCTTCTGAACACCCATTTGCATGTAAAGACGCGCAAGGCAGACTGCGCGTAGGCGCTGCCGTTGGGGTGGGTGATGGCACCGAAGATCGCGTTGCAGCCCTTGCAGATGCAGGTGTAGACGTAATCGTAGTGGACACCGCGCACGGTCACTCTCAAGGTGTACTTGATCGCGTAAAATGGGTCAAGACTCATTACCCGCACATTGATGTGATTGGCGGCAATATTGCAACTGCCGCCGCCGCCAAAGCTTTGGTGGATGCCGGTGCAGATGGCGTGAAAGTGGGGATTGGGCCAGGATCTATTTGTACCACACGTATCGTGGCAGGTGTAGGCGTGCCACAAATTAGTGCAATTTCCAATGTGGCTGAAGCCCTCAAAGGCACAGGTGTTCCATTTGTTGCAGATGGCGGCATTCGCTTCTCTGGGGATATTTCTAAAGCAATCGCTGCTGGCGCACATAGCGTTATGTTGGGTGGCATGTTTGCTGGCACAGAAGAAGCCCCAGGGGAAATCGAACTGTTCCAAGGGCGCTCATACAAATCCTACCGCGGCATGGGTTCTATCGGCGCCATGGAAAAAGGCTCAAGCGACCGCTACTTCCAGGAAAATAGCGGCAATACGGACAAATTGGTACCCGAAGGCATCGAGGGGCGCGTGCCGTATAAAGGTAGCATCTTAGCCGTAATCCATCAACTCATGGGGGGGGTACGTGCATCTATGGGCTATGCGGGTTGCGCAACAATTGAAGAAATGCGTGAACGCGCAGAATTTGTACAAATCACCAGTGCAGGGATGCGAGAATCTCACGTGCATGATGTACAGATCACTAAAGAAGCACCGAATTACCGCGTTGACTAACTCACTTAACTATCAACTCTAACTACAGAGAACACAAAATCAGGGCATTGCCCTGCCTATGTGTTCTTTGTGCATTTTGTGGCTGAACATGACTCATTCCAAGATTTTAATTCTAGACTTCGGTTCTCAGGTAACCCAACTGATCGCACGACGTGTGCGCGAAGCCCATGTTTATTGCGAGATTCACCCGTGCGATGTTTCAGATGACTTTGTAAGTCGCTTCGGCGCCGATGGCATTATCCTTTCTGGCAGCCATGCCAGTGTGTATGAAGAAGAAACGGACAAAGCACCAAAAGTCGTGTTTGAATTAGGCATCCCAGTATTAGGCATATGCTATGGCATGCAAACCATGGCACAACAACTGGGGGGTAAAGTAGAGGCTGGTCATAAACGCGAATTTGGCTATGCTGCTGTTCGTGCGCGGGGGCATTCAGCGCTATTCCGTGATATTCAAGACGCTACCAATGCAGAAGGTCATGGTCTACTTGATGTTTGGATGAGCCATGGTGACAAAGTCACCGAGCTGCCGCCAGGCTTCAAAGTGATCGCCAGCAATGAGACTACTCCGATTGCTGCAATGGCTGATGAAACCCGCAAATTTTACGCTGTACAGTTCCATCCAGAAGTAACGCACACAAAACAGGGGCAAGCCATGCTTGAGCGCTTTGTACTGGAAATCTGCGGTGCAAATCCAGACTGGATCATGAAAGACCACATCACAGAGGCGGTAGAGAAAATCCGTGATCAGGTAGGTGACGAAGAAGTGATTCTAGGCTTGTCTGGCGGGGTTGATTCTAGTGTTGCTGCTGCGCTCATTCACCGTGCGATTGGAGATCGATTGACTTGCGTGTTTGTTGACCATGGCTTATTGCGCCTCGACGAAGGTAAAATGGTGATGGAAATGTTTGCCGGTCGCTTACATGCCAACGTGATTCATGTCGATGCCTCAGCTCAATTCATGGGTAAACTCGCGGGCGTGAGTGACCCGGAAGCCAAGCGTAAAATCATCGGCAAAGAATTTGTGGAAGTATTTAAAGCTGAAGCTGCAAAACTCAAAGCCGGAGATAAAGGTCACAAAGGTGCAACCTTTTTGGCGCAAGGAACGATCTACCCAGATGTGATCGAATCTGGCGGCGCAAAGTCCAAAAAAGCCGTCACGATTAAAAGCCATCACAACGTAGGTGGTTTGCCAGAACAGCTAGGCTTGAAATTACTAGAGCCACTTCGCGACCTATTCAAAGATGAAGTGCGTGAACTTGGTGTCGCGCTCGGTCTGCCACATGATATGGTGTATCGTCACCCCTTCCCCGGCCCTGGTCTCGGCGTACGTATTCTAGGCGAAGTAAAGATGGAGTATGCCGATCTGCTTCGCAAAGCAGATGCGATTTTTATTGAGGAATTACGCAACACCATCGATGAGAAATCTGGGAAGTCTTGGTACGACCTGACCAGCCAAGCATTCACCGTGTTCTTGCCAGTAAAATCAGTCGGAGTCATGGGAGATGGCCGCACATACGACTACGTGGTGGCATTACGCGCAGTGATCACGAGCGACTTCATGACTGCACATTGGGCTGAGCTACCCTATGCCCTACTAGGTCGTGTATCCAACCGCATCATCAATGAGGTACGTGGTATTAACCGAGTTGTTTATGACGTTTCTGGGAAACCGCCAGCAACAATCGAGTGGGAGTAATGAGGGAACTTAATTCATGAGTCGCGCATTTGTCAATGAAGAAAGAATCGAACAAGCAGGTGGAGAGGAACTGGTCGACCGTCCAATTAGCCCGCATCCTAACTATGTCACACCCACAGGAGCTTTGGAGTTACAAACACTTGAGGAATCATTGGTAGCTGAACTCAATGCGATCAAGACCACAACGGAAGATACTTTTTCCAAGGACAAGATAGCCGAAATTGAACGTGATTTACGCTATGTACGCGCCCGCCTTGATTCTTCAATTCTGGTTGACCCTAAAGCACAGGATCACAAAACGGTTCTTTTTGGCGCTACGGTAGAAGTGCAAGATAGCGAAGAGGTGCGTTATATATTCCATATCGTAGGCGAAGATGAGGCGGATGTGAGTCTGAGCAAAGTCAGCTGGGTTTCACCGTTAGCCAACGCTTTGATTGGTCAGAAAGTAGGCGATGTCGTCACATGGCATCGCCCTATTGGTGATATCACGCTTGAGATTCTTGATATTCATTACGCCTCATGAACGTTAGCCAAGCAATTCTAGAGCGCCGCTCGGTCAAGACTTACGATCCGCACCATCGAATGACGGATGCTGAAGTTCGGCAACTGCTTTCATTGGCGATGCTATCGCCAACCGCCTTTAACATCCAGAACTGGCGGTTTGTAGTGGTCACTGATCCAGCATTACGCAAAGAGATGCGTCAGGTGAGTTGGGACCAAGCGCAAGTGGAGGAAGCTTCACTCCTGATTGTCTTGACTGCCGACTTAAAAGCATGGGAAAAGCAACCTGAACGTTACTGGGTCAACGCAGCTAAACCAGTACAAGATTTCCTGATCCCTGCTATCGGTCAGTACTATTCAGGCCATGATCAAGTTCAGCGCGATGAGGCGATGCACTCATGCGGCATGGTCGCGATGACCCTCATGCTGGCGGCTAAAGAAATGGGCTATGATACCTGCCCAATGGATGGGTTTGATTTTGATGCAGTCGCGCAATTGCTCAAGCTCCCCGATGATCATATCCCGACCATGTTTGTGGTGGTTGGTAAAGCACTCAAACCTGCCGCGCCACGTGGCGGACAGCTGCCAATCGATGAGATTGTTGTTTACAACAAGTTTTGAAAGAAAGTAATTCATGTTAATCAGTAACAATATCACCATGCAGTTTGGCGCCAAGCCATTATTTGAAAATGTCACCGTCAAATTTGGTGACAACAACCGCTACGGCTTGATTGGTGCAAACGGATGCGGTAAATCTACTTACATGAAAGTACTGGCTGGCGTACTCGCGCCCAGTGCCGGCAATGTCACGATTGATAGCAATGAACGGATGGCGTTCCTTAAACAAGATCAGTTCGCTTATGAGAATGAGCGCGTGTTGGATGTGGTTATGATGGGGCACGAACAAATGTGGAGCGCTATGCAAGAGCGTGACGCGATTTATGCCAATCTGGAAGCGACTGAAGATGACTATATGCGCGCGGCCGAACTTGAAGGCGTGTTTGCAGAGTATGATGGCTATACCGCCGAGGCCCGTGCAGGCGAGTTACTGCTTGGGGTTGGCATCCCCACTGAACAACACAATGGACCAATGAGTGCCGTCGCACCAGGCTGGAAATTGCGCGTACTCCTTGTGCAGGCTTTGTTTGCTAATCCAGATATCTTGTTGCTTGATGAGCCTACCAACAACCTCGACATCAATACGATTCGCTGGCTAGAGGATGTGCTGAACAACCGTGATTGCACCATGATTATAATCTCGCATGATCGTCACTTCTTGAATCAAGTGTGTACACATACCTGTGATATGGACTACGGAAAAATCACCGTCTACCCGGGCAACTATGATGACTACATGGAGGCCAGCACCGCAGCAAGAGCTCAGCAATCTAAAGACAATGCTAGGGCTAAGGAAAGGGTCGCAGAGCTACAAGAGTTTGTACGCCGATTCTCTGCAAACAAGTCAAAGGCTAAACAGGCCACCAGCCGTCTGAAAATGATTGATAAGATTAAAATTGAAGAGTTCAAACCTTCAAGCCGCCAGTATCCGTTCATTCGCTTCGAATATGACGATCGCAACAAATTGCATCGTAACGCGGTTGAAATCAAGAAACTCAGCCATGGTTTTGATCGAATACTCTTCAATGACATCAACATGATCTTTGAATCTGGCGAAAAAGTTGCCATCATCGGCGAAAACGGCATTGGCAAGACCACGCTGCTACGTTGCCTTGCAGGTGACCTTCAGCCTAATCACGGTGAAGTGAAATGGGCGGAGAAAGCGCAAATCGGTTACTACGCACAAGATCACGAATACGAATTCACCAACGGTGAAGAACTATTTGAGTGGATGTCACTGTATCGACAAACCGGAGATGATGACCAAGCCGTTCGTAGCATGCTAGGACGCTTGCTATTTTCAGGTGAAGACAGCAAGAAATCTGTCAAAGTGCTTTCTGGCGGTGAAAAAGGCCGCATGCTGTATGGAAAACTTATGTTAGGACGCCACAACGTTTTGCTGATGGACGAGCCAACCAATCATATGGACATGGAATCGATTGAAGCCCTAAATACTGCGTTGGACAAATACAAGGGCACACTTTTCTTTGTCAGCCATGATCGAGAGTTTGTGAGCTCCATCGCCACCCGCATCATTGAAATCAAAGCTAATGAGATCATTGATTACACTGGAAACTATGAGGATTACCTTGCAAGCCAGGGCGTTGAATGATTTAGATATAAAAAAGCCAGCTTGCGCTGGCTTTAACTTTGAAGAAGACTAAACCACTAAATACAGCATCTGAACGCCCTTTTCCTTGCAGCTGATTCAATAACTCCTGATTGCGGTTGAAATGTCTACTGATCAGAATCCCATTCAAACGGTTCAACATTTTTAACCCCGCTTGGGTTTACTCTTCGTATGCAGTATATTTGGCATTACTACCCCGCACTTTATCTGCAGGATATTTCTGTGCGTTTAAATCGATCTTTTGATTAGCCGCCTCGATCAGGTCAATCTCCAGCACCTCTGCAATCCTTAATAGATAAACAAAGGTGTCCGACAACTCATGGCTGACCGCCTCGCGCTTTTCGGCGGTCAAAACCTGACTTTGCTCTGGCGTGTCCCATTGAAACTGTTCAACCAGTTCTGCTGCTTCAACGATCATCGCCATCGCCAGATTTTTAGGCGTATGGAATTGAGCCCAGTCGCGCTCTGCCACAAAAGCGTTAATGCGCAACTTCAAATCGTCCAATGAATCAGCCATTTTGGATACCCTTATGACTGGACTCCTTGCGGTTACTACCTGACACCATTTTGATTTCGAATAAGCGACATTCTAGTGGCCCGTTGAACAAAGGGGTTCGTCTAGTTGGTGCCAGTCGCATCAATTTAGGCATACGCATGTCATTGGTGAGAAAATAAGCATTCCAACCAGAAAATTTACGCTTGAGTACTTCCCCCATTTTGGGATACAAGGCAGCGAGTGCCTCATCTTCGCCAATTCTGACTCCATAAGGAGGGTTGGCAACCATCACGCCAGCCCCTGCCGGTGGGACGACGTCCACCATATCGACATGAGAGAGCTGGACCGCTTCTAGCAATCCTGCTGCTTCAAGATTCTGCCTGGTGACACGTATGGAGCGTAAATCCATATCCGATCCATAGATTTTTTGAAAACTGACTTTCTTAACCAGCCCTAAGGCTTGAATCTTCATTTTCTTCCAGGTATCAGATTCAAATGTCTTCAATCGCTCGAAGCCAAAACTTCTTTTTATTCCAGGCGCCATGTCCAGTGCCACCATCGCTGCTTCTAGCAAGAAAGTACCGCTACCACACATCGGATCCAGCAATGGCTGCCCCACATGCCATCCAGTGAGCTTCAAGATGCCTGCCGCCAAATTCTCACGCAATGGCGCCTCGATGCTAGCGCCGCGATTGCCACGCTGATAAAGCGCGGCACCCGATGTATCTAAATAGAACTGATATTCATCCACGGTTAAATAGGCATGAATACGCACTGCAGGTGTCTTAGTATCGATATAAGGTCGACTTCCAACAGCCAATCTGAATTTATCACACACCGCATCTTTGATCTTGAGTGTTGCAAACTCCAAACTCTTGAGTGGACATTTAACACCGGTGACCTTCACCATAAAATCATTTTTCACATCAAACCATTGTGGCCAGTTCATTTTATAGGCCGCATTGAAAAGATCTTCTTCATTCAAGTATTTACCGCGCCCCACCAACCACAGAATGCGTGTCGCGATACGTGAATTGAGATTGGCCGCATAGCACACCCCCCAATCCCCATCAAAGCTGACACCACCATCCGTTATTTTTACGGATCGGGCACCCACCTCGTGCAATTCATCCGCTAATAACTGCTCTAGTCCTCTCGGACAGGTTGAAAAATATCGATTGAGTTGGGGTTTGCTGTTCATAAATCTTAACAATCACTTTTCATAAAAAGACGGTTCTGACTACCTGGATTATGTGCCACCATTTTTTCTAAGAACTCCAAGAATTCAATAGAATGCACCTGCTCAAGCTCTTTTGCACGCTGGCGCAGATTGCTTATTCTCAGGTGATGCTGGTTTGATCTAAACGCAAACACCGCAATATTACCTGGCGCGCCGGTAGGTAACATCAGCACTCTACCGCCAAAACTGGTTTCGATGCGCTGAGAATAGATCGAAAAGTTTTTATCGCTTCCCCATAAGTTAATGACGAAGATACCATCTGGTTTCAGCACGTTCGCACATTGGTCAAAAAAATCTTGGCTACAGAAGTCAGGCGGAATGCCATTGCGATCGAACGCATCAATCAACAACACGTCTGTGACCTCTTCATTTCTCGCCAGATAAGCCAAACCATCCGCCTCGATCACCTCAAAACGCTCATCATCCTCAGGTACATGAAACTGGCTGCGTGCCACCTGTATGATTCTGGGATTGATCTCAATAACCTTACTTTTTATTTCTGGGCAATGCGCATAAACATACTTCGGTACAGACCCGCCTCCTAAGCCCACTGTGACCATTTGACGTGGGCTCGTATGAAACAACAGAAAACACATAATGGCACGTGTATAAGTCAATTCCAGCGCAAACGGATCTCGGATGCGCATCGCACTTTGCACCGTACGAGATCCTAGGTGCAAGGCTCTTACCCCGTTGATTTCACTGACATCAATGACATCATTCAAGCTGCTGGATGGACTAAGCCCTCGCATAAGATGCTTAGCAATACGAAACATTAAGCCATTTCCACATCTTTATCTTCATCTGCTTCGGCAAGCGGCACATCCACCGCTGGCTCCTGTTCCAACACTTGGAGGAACTTAGTGCGCAACTCCATCATCAAGGTATCCACTTCCTGCACCTGCAAGCTGACACGCGTACCGGCTTTTAATACCGGAAGTCCATAGACTTTAGTCATATAAGGTAAATCGTCAAGGCGCACCAAATTCTCTCGCCAGACGGTGGCTTGAAGCTCATGCACTTGCTCCTGAATCAAATACTGCAGACACCAATAACGCTCCATACGCATCTGAAACTCACTATAAGCCTGATAGGTCAATTCAAAATTACGCATGTGTGTTGTCAAGTTGCCACTACTTTTGGGGTATGCGGGTTCAGCACTCTGCACAACACTGATGATTTGCCTTTGGTTAATCAAGTCCACTGCACGGCGCAGAGGTGAAGTGCTCCATGCATACTGAGCTACGCCTAAACCTTGATGAGGCTCCGCCTTGGTCGTCATATAGACTTTCCCGCCATTTTGTGCCCGATAAAGACCAGGCACTTCATGCGTGGCCAGCAACGCCCCCCACTGATGATTGGCTTCTATCATCAACTCCGCTACGACTTTATCCATGGGTGATCCACGATGACGCCTAACAACACTCACCTTACCATCATTGACATAAAAATTGTAATCAAGCTGAGGAGGTTTCATCGGGTCATATTTTCCACGGGTCTTTTCCAGCGACTCTGCTAAATTAAACAAGAACAACAATCTCGCCCAATATGGATGACCACTGTCTGCCGCTAAAGTAGTTTCATTAAAATATGGCTCCAGTTCATCATGACGCAAATTATCTGCGATCTTGATTAGCTCAATCTTACTATCTCGATGAACGATGCTCCAATCCGGATTGACATGCAGATACAATGACAGCACAGGTTTGACATGCCCTTCATCCAAGCTGAATGGGCGAATTGCCGTTTCCGGTAGCATCGTGATCTTATGTCCGGGCATGTAAACAGTAGAAAGACGCTGCATCGCCGCACAATCCAACGGGCTATCGATTCCGATACCCAACGCAGGTGCTGCGATATGAATACCAACACGAGTGACACCATCATCCAATGCTTTAACTGACAGAGCATCATCAATCTCAGTAGTGGTACTATCGTCGATACTGAATGCCTCAACGTCCGCCATAGGCAAGTCAAACGTAGCATCTACAACGGCCTGAGTCATTTGCTCCGACGTAAAATCTGATCCCTTAGCAAAGTATTCACGCAAAAATGCGCCTAGATGATAATCATGTACAGAAGGAATCGCACCGCACAGATGTAACAACCTGAGATGATTTAAATGCATCTCACCAGCAGCTACATCCAGTGTTTTGTATTCAAATGAGTTCTTATCTGGGTCGTAAAGCAACATATCGCGTTTCTGCATTAACTCATCCGGCATGATATGCGCCTTAAGTTGCGATACAAATCCAGCCATTTTCTCTGCAAGCTGTCGCTTTTTTTCCAACCCTGCTAAGGCAGCATTGAGAATCTCCGCAGGCGCAGCTTTATAGCGTCCTTTGCCCTTACGATTGAAGTAAACTGGTGCACTATGTAACTTGATAGCAATGGCGGCTGCCTCGAGCGCTGTAGGCTGACGACCATAGTAGTCCTGAGCAAACGCTTCAAATGAGAACTCAGGCTCCGCACAACACTCCCAAAGAAAATCAATATCAAACGATTCGGCCACTTGGTTGGCTGCTTCCATGAAACCAGCCAGAGGTTCATCAAACCGCATTAAGACGTGATTAGTTTTGATCTTGCTACGTTTTCCACTCGCAGATTCTATTTGCATTGAACCCTGCGCTTCAGTCATGATAGAGGCCACCTTAAAATGTCCCTCTTCCTCAAAAAATACATTCATACCATACTTGCATTATTATCCATGAGACCCCATTTTACTCTGTAATCACGGACTCTCTCTTTTACCCACAAAAATATAAACACCTGTTCACTTAAAATTATGGACTCTCGCATTCCTGTTACCCTGCTCACCGGATTCTTAGGTTCTGGCAAGACCACGTTACTCAACAAACTACTCAGTCAGCCAAAAATGGCCGATTCCGCTGTCATCATTAACGAGCTTGGTGAAATAGGACTTGACCATATTCTAGCGACACAAGTGGAAAGCGAACACATCGCTGACAATACCGTGTTACTCAATTCAGGCTGCGTATGCTGCAGCTTGAAAAACGAGCTTGCTGACACCATGCGCGACCTATTCTTTAAGCGCGCTCTGCAAGCAATTCCGCAATTCAATCGCTTGATCATTGAAACCACCGGCATGGCAGATCCAGGGCCGATTCTAGGCAAGCTGATGAACGAGCCGGTGATTGAATCCACATTCAGACTGGATGCTGTCGTGGTGACGATCGACAGCGTCTATGGCATCAAACACTTACAAGAGAACAGTGAAGCTCGCAAACAGCTTGCTGTAGCTGATGTGATCCTCATCACCAAAACTGATCTCGCCACTAATGACGAGATCAGCGCGCTGCAAGAAAAATTACGCGAATTCAATCCAAGTGCCACACAGCACATCATTGCACATGGCGAAATCAACCCTGACTTTATTGTTGATGTCGGCCTATTTGACCCAACCGGAAAAAAAGCTGAACCAAAACGCTGGCTACGCGCCACCGCGCCAACAGCGCTGAGAAGAGGCACTCTACCTCAACACAGTCACTCTGATGACATCCACAGTTTCACCGTTGTCCTGCCAAACAAACTGAAGTGGCAGGAACTTAAACCGATGATACTGAAACTTTGTCAGACTCATGGTGATAAGTTGTTACGTCTGAAAGGGATTGTTCACGTTGAGGACCAGCCTGCACCATTGGCTGTTCACGCAGTTCACTTCAGTCCATACCCACCTACGCTACTCGACGCCTGGGAAGAGGAAGAACCAAGCTCGCGCATCGTCATTATCGGCAAAGGGCTGGATGAACAAGCCGTCAGAAAGATGCTGATGCAGGTTTAAAGACTCACTGCTTATCCCGCTGTTTATCTTGTTGCATCAAGCCTTCATTTTGCGAGGGAGTTTGCTGTGTCGGACGGATCGCCAATGAAGATTTCAGCGGCGCACTTTTCCAGTTAGGTTTAAGCAAAGTCATCCCGGCAACCCTTTTTTTCGCCACTATGAAATAAACGCCGCCCATCATCGGTAGCCAGTTCGCGCCCATCTTTTCCATAAAACTGAAGCGTCTGTACCATGCATCTTGCTCAAATGGCGGAACATGACAACACATCTCGGTCGTAACCACCTCAAAACCCAATAATGAGAGCCAATCTTTTAATCTAGCCAAGCTGATAAATCTCCCATTCCAAGGAAAAAAATGCGCGCACTCATCCGTAGCACAAAACAGGTGCTTGATTCGAGACGTGACGCCCCAAGAGCTAAAAGGATTGAATCCAGAGATTAATAGATGCCCTTCCGGTACCAGAACACGCTCGGCCTCACGTAGTGTCTGGTGCGGATGATCGCTAAATTCAAGTCTATGAGGTAAAAGCAGCAAATCTAAACTGGCGCTCTCAAAAGGTAGAAAGTCATCCTTACAACATAAATCATAAGACTGATCTACAAACTGGTCGGCACACTGGGGAAATAGATAAAGCTCAGAAGAGAAAAATCGGTGAGCGATACGTGATTGACGCAACAGATTCATCGACACCGCGCCCATCTGCACCGCATTAAAGCCGAATAAATCAACGACGGCCAGATCAAACAAGGACTGCTCCGCCTTCTGTAGATGCTGCCCCAAGTCAGAATTCAACCAGCGCGCCTGAGCAACTAACCTGCCCTGCAAATCAATTGATGAACTCATGCGTAGACTTTTGCTCCAATACGTTATCAATACGAACAGGTTTTATATTGACTTTTCAATTGCAGAAACGAATCATACACGACATGCAAACTGCCCTGCACATTATCGCCATCCCGGCATTAAAAGACAATTACATCTGGCTCATGCACAACGGTCAACATGCTACCATCATTGACCCAGGAGACGCAGTCCCTGTACTTGATGCCTTAAATCGTCACCGGCTCACCCCTGACAGTATCTTAATCACCCATCATCACCATGATCATATCGATGGCGTTCATGCCCTATGCGCAGCTTATCCCAATATTAGGGTTTATGCATCACAGCATGAACACTACCCATTCTCGTATATCGGCGTAAGGGAGCCTGACTGCATTCGACTTGAATCTTTGCAAATAAACCTAGCAGTCATTGATCTGCCCGGACACACGCTGGGACATATCGCTTTTTTTGCCAGCACACCACCTGAACAAAAAATACTGTTCTGTGGTGACACCCTGTTTGGCGCCGGCTGTGGACGCTTATTTGAAGGCTCAGCAGAGCAGATGTTTATATCACTGCAAAAATTAGCCGCACTTCCCGCTGAAACGCTGGTCTACTGCACTCATGAATACACCTTGCAGAACATAGAATTTGCGCTCCGCTTGGAACCCAGCAATCCGATGCTAATCAAACGATATCATGACACCAAACAATATCGCGCTCAACGCTTACCAAGCCTACCATCTCATCTGGGGCTGGAACTTAAAACCAATCCTTTCTTACGTTGCCACTCTGAGGAAATCAAATCCGCCATCCACCTGCCTGACGCATCAGAGTTACAAGTATTTACCAAGATTAGAGAAATTAAAAACCATTATTAATCAAAATGCTATTTAACTATATTAAAGTATATTGTAATAATGTTTAACTTGACTATCTCGCCAGTAATTCGTACTATGTCGCCACTCGAAACATCATCCATACTAGATGAGGCACTTTGCAAAAGCGCTGTAAAGGGTGTGCCAGTAGAATATGTGCGTAAAGCGCATATTCATACACCAAAGGCGCACGGAACACATAAACCGCGAATGCAGTAATCAACCATAAAAGGTAGCTTTGCAAAGGTCTCTTGATGCCTAGTATCGGATTAACCAAATTAATAACACCATAAAAACTCTTTAAATCATTTGAATACCCCAACCGCTCTTATTTCGCACTTTCGATTGCACTTAACCAACACTGCGCTAGTGGCAATGTGTTTTTGTATCACTGTGTACGCAGAACCTCAAAAAGACATCAATTTAGCAGGTGATAATATCATCATCCTGACTGATGATTCCTTCAAGCCTGCGCCTAGAGAACTAGGCATTAGTGAGCACAACACGACATCCGAGATTCAAAATAGACACTTCGGCAATGCATTTGAAACAACGCTAAACCCTGTCAACACAGAGGATCTATCGGCAAATGCGATTGACCATGCCGATGACGTCGTTCCCATTGACAGCGACGACCTATGGCAACGCATTAAGAATGGATATGCAATGCCTGACTACATATCGCCACTGACTAAAAAACATGAGCAATGGTACAGTTCCAGGCCGGATTACGTTAAACGTATGGTTGAACGTAGCCAACGATATCTTTTTCATATCGTTGAAGAAGTTGAAAAACGTGGCATGCCGACTGAGATCGCATTACTCCCGATGATCGAAAGTGCCTACAACCCCAAGGCCTACTCAACGAGCAAAGCTTCAGGCATATGGCAGTTCATCCCATCCACTGGCAAATTCTTCGGGTTAAAACAAAACTGGTGGGTAGATAATAGACGCAACATCACCTTTGCTACAGAAGCCGCTCTCAATTACCTGCAAAAGCTATACGACATGTTCGGCGCATGGGACCTTGCCTTGGCTGCGTATAACGCTGGTGAAGGAACGATCTCCAGAGCGATAGAGCGCAATAAAAAGCAAGGATTGCCCACCGACTACGCAAGCCTAAAACTGCCAGATGAAACCAAAAACTACGTCCCCAAACTGCAAGCCGTCAAGAACATCATGACCCATCCAAGTCAGTATGGTCTTAATATCCAAACGATTGCCAACACCCCCTACTTTGCTAAAGTGTCAGCCCCAGCTCAAATCGATGCTCGCCTAGCAGCCAAATTAGCAGAAATCTCTGATGATGAATTTGTTGCACTTAACCCTAGCTATAACCGTCCACTACTTACGCAGGGTGAAAAGGATGAGAAACATGAACTGTTACTCCCAATTTTATCTGCTCAGACATTCAGAACTAATCTAGCTAACCATGACAAGCCTCTCGTAAGCTGGAAAACCTACATCGCCAAGCGTGGGGAGCGCTTGGAAAAAATTGCCAATCTGTTCGGCATCTCAGTCTCAAAATTACGCAATGTGAACAATCTGCCCTCGCAATCAAAAATAAAGAACACCAGTACACTCTTGGTTCCCAATGACAAACAGCCAGAATTTAGTGTCAATGATCAAAGTGTCTTATTGGAGATGGCCAGCGGTCAAATCAGCCCCCATCAAGAATCTAACAACATCAATATCGGTAACATTGACCCAACCCCAGTAGATGACATAAATCTAATACAAGACAACAAAAACACCATATCCCATCGTGTCAAAAAAGGTGAAGGGATTACATCGATTGCAAGACGTTATGGCGTCAGTGTCAATAAAATCAAAAGAGAAAATTCCCTCAAAAACAACCGGCTAAAACTTGGTCAAGTGCTTATCATCCCTAAAGTCGAGGTAAATACATCAGAAAAACCCAACAAAAGCCGCGATAAAAATCAATCCCCTAAGAAAGTCTATTTCGTTAAACGTGGTGACACGCTCAACGAAATTGCAGAAAAATTTAACGTTACCGTTGCAGATATTAAGCGATGGAACAAAAAGACGGCTTCTCATATTAGACCTGGAAACAAGATCATCATCAAAAAATCCAGTGGACAACAAGATTGACAAATGCACACGACGCAATCAACACTCGTAGCATCCTTCATAAAATATGCCTTTATCACCCTGACGGTTCTGTTGGTAACGAGTTGCAGTTCTCAGTCAGATAGCACTTCCAGCAATAAAAATCTTCATGACCAATTCGCTCCTGAGTCTGGCGGAACATTGATCAACGCAATGACGGGCGAACCAAGTAGCTTAATCTCCATGATCGCTGGCGAGTCTGCCTCATCTGCAATCACCTCTAACCTTTTTAATAGCTTACTTAAGTACGATAAAAATCTTGAGATTGAAGGCGATCTCGTCAGTAGCTGGCAAATTTCTCCAGATCAAAAAACCATCACCTTCAAGCTTAAGCCTGACTTAAAATGGGCTGACAACGAGCCCATCACCAGCGCAGACGTATTGTTCACTTGGCAAGCGGTGACCGATGAAAAAACAGCGAGCCCATACGCTTCTGACTTTCTGCTTGTCAAAAATGCAGAAATACCTGACCCCTTGACCTTTAAGATCACCTACGAACAACCCTATGCATCAGCACTGGATAGCTGGGCTGGGTTACAAATACTGCCAAAACATCGATTGTTAGGCCAAGACCTGCACACCACGACTTTTAGCCGCAATCCGATTGGTAGCCATTACTACAAGCTAGACAACTGGACACATGGCGCATACTTGAAAATGTCGCGTAATACACTTTCGGTGTTAGGCCCAGCTAAGATTGATCGGCTGGTAACGCGCATTATTCCAGACAACTCGGCGCAATTCTTGGAACTGATGGCCGATAACATCGACTTGATGGGCTTGGACCCCATCAAGTATGCGCGAATTATTCCATCACGTCCTGAATTGCAAGACAAGCTTGCACTGTACAAGGAGCTCGGCAACAGTTACACCTACATGGGATTTAATCTCAAACATCCCCCATTTGATGATGTCAGGGTAAGAAAAGCCATCAACTATGCCATTGATAAGCAAGAGATTATTGATGGTGTCTATTTAGGACTCGGGATCAACATCGCCTCCCCATACAAGCCTGGCACACGCTGGAGCAATCCCAGCCTGACTCCCTACCCATATGATCCTGATAAGGCACGCGCACTCCTAAAGGAAGCAGGGTTTACCGACACAAATGGCGATGGCATTCTAGAGCGAAACGGCAAGCCATTTTCCTTTGAAATTATCACGAATCAAAATAAGGAGCGCGAAAAGTCAGCAGTGCTCATTCAGCGCAGATTAAAAGAGGTTGGGATCAATGTCACCATCCGATCAATCGAATGGGCCAGCTTTATCAGCCGATTCATCAAAACGGGTGATTTCGATGTCGTGGTATTAGGCTGGGGATTAGGTCTAGACCCCGACCAATACAATATCTGGCACTCAAGCCAACAAGCCCCTGGACAATTTAACTTTATTGGCTATCAAAACTCAACGGTGGACAAGCTACTAGAGCAAGGACGCTTAGAGCTTGATCCAGATAAGCGCATGAAAATCTACCATGAGTTTGCGCAAGTCCTGCTCAATGACAGCCCAATTGTCTACCTGTCGGCTGGATACGGTCTTACTGCAATTCACCAGCGCGTCAAAGGTATCGACACCCCATCCCCGCCAGCAGGCGTTGGTCATAACTCCTATGACTGGTATATCCCACAGCCATTACGTAGAAATGAAATGAGTGTGAACTAAATATCCTAGAAACAGCAGTTAATCGCTAAAATATTCTATAAGCCCTTATGAACACTCAACACTTTCTAGGATCATGCTAAATTACATCATCAAACGTATTCTATGGATGATTCCCATGCTGATCGGTATCAGCCTGATTTCATTCTTCATTATGCATCTGGCCCCAGGTGACATCACCAATAATGAAGCATCTTTTAACCCTAAAGCCAGCGAAGAGTCTCGGCAGAAATTAAGGGAAATATATCATCTAGACAAGCCTATCATCGTGCAATATGGTTTATGGCTTAAGCGCATGGTCATACTGGATTTTGGTAAATCGTTTGCCAGCCACCAAAAGCCTGTGTTTTGGCAAACCCAAGACAAGGATGGCAACATCACCAAAGGGATGATTCAAGAAGCCCTGCCAATTACCTTAATGATCAATCTACTAGGATTGGCCATCACGCTCATCTTATCCATTCCTCTGGGCATCATCGCTGCACGCCACCATCTCGGCTGGCAGGATAGAAGCATCACCTTATTCAATTTCGTAGGTTTTTCCATTCCAGGCTTTTGGCTCTCGTTGCTACTCATGTATTGGCTTGGCGTTGTGAATAACTGGTTCCCTATTTCCGGTCTACACAGCTTGAATTATGAATCCTTGGATACTTGGGATAAGATTAAAGATACCTTTGCTCATTTGTTCCTGCCCGTCGTGATTCCCTCGATAACTGGCCTGGCTGGCATTACCCTATTTGTAAAAAACGGCATGCTGGATGTGTTACATCAAGATTACATCACAACTGCGCGCGCAAAAGGTTTAAATGAACGAAAAGTTATCTATACCCATGCACTGCGCAATGCATTGTTACCGCTGATTACCATCATTGGTCTCTCTATCCCTGGATTGATTGGCGGCTCAGTGATTGCAGAAACCATCTTCGCCATTCCCGGCATGGGAAAACTATTCTACGATGCCGTATTAATGCGTGACTTTCCTGTAGTGATGGGCATTCTGACCATTGGTTCGGCACTGACCCTAGTAGGCAATCTGCTGGCAGATGTCGCTTACGCATGGGCTGACCCACGCGTGCGTCGCGGAGTGGCAAGATGAATATCCCCTTACTTAAAAAAGCCTTATCAAATCCACTAGCGCTCTCCGGATTCATCATTATTATGGTGGTATTGACATTATCTATGCTGGCCCCCTTTATCGCGCCATACGACCCTAATGACATCAACGTCAAAGCCATCCTGCTTGAGCCTTCACCCCAACACTGGTTGGGCACAGATGGATTAGGACGCGATGTGCTCAGCCGCATGTTACATGGCGGGCGCATCTCCCTACTAGTGGGTCTAGTTGCCGTCGGCATCTCAACCATCATTGGCGTACTGCTCGGCTCGGTTGCAGGCTTCTATCGTGGCTGGACAGACACCTTCATCATGCGCTTGGTGGATGTGATGCTCTCAATCCCCAGCTTCTTCCTTATTTTGGCGGTCATCGCCTTTCTGACCCCATCCATCACGAACATCATGATTGTAATCGGACTCACCTCATGGATGGGCGTAGCAAGGCTGGTGCGCGCAGAGTTTCTTAGCATACGTGAACGTGAATTTGTCATGGCATCCCGCACCCTAGGCGCCAAAGATGCCAGACTGATTTTTACCCATCTATTACCCAACAGCCTCACGCCCATCATCGTCAGTGCTATCTTGGGTGTGGCGGGTGCTGTTCTGATGGAATCAGGATTAAGCTTTCTAGGGCTTGGGGTGCAGGCGCCACAAGCCTCATGGGGCAATATCCTCACCGATGGTAAAGAGTATATCCAGTTTGCGTGGTGGCTATCTCTGTTCCCAGGTCTAGCCATCCTCGTTACCGTATTGGGTTATAATCTGCTCGGTGAAGGTCTGCGCGATGCGTTAGACCCAAGAAGTAATGCATGCAAATAACCAAAGAACAGGAAAACACTATGGGATTCTTAGCTGGTAAAAAAGTACTCATCGCGGGCTTATTAAGCAACCGCTCAATCGCTTATGGCATAGCCGCCGCCATGAAACGTGAAGGCGCCGAACTCGCTTTCACCTATCAAATCGACAAACATCAAGATCGTGTAGCCAAACTCGCGGCAGACTTTGATTCAAAGATAATCTTGCCATGTGACGTGGCTGAAGATGCTCAGATCGACAATCTGTTTGTCGAGTTGGCCAAGCATTGGGATGGCTTAGACTCACTGGTGCACTCCATCGCTTTCGTACCTAAAGTCGCGTTAGATGGTGACTATCTAGACAACATCAATCGTGAATACTTCCGTATTGCGCACGACATCAGCTCTTATAGTTTCTCCGGTATGGCAAAAGCAGCTTACCCAATGATGGCTGGCCGTAATGGCAGTCTACTCACCATCAGTTACTTGGGCGCAGAGCGCACTATGCCCAACTACAATGTCATGGGCGTCGCGAAAGCCAGCCTAGAAGCCAATGTGCGATATCTTGCGCAAAGCTTGGGTCCACGCGGTATCCGTGTTAATGCCGTATCAGCGGGTCCAATCAAGACTCTTGCTGCAGCCGGCATCGCAGACTTCGATAAAATGATCGGTTTTAATGAAAAACACGCTGCTTTACGTCGCAATGTGACCATTGAGGAAGTCGGCAATGCATCCGCATTTCTCTGTAGCGACTTGGCTTCTGGTATAACTGGTGAAATCACCTACGTGGATGGCGGCATGAATATCACCGCTGCTGGGCAGATAGACTAATTCTTTGATTGATAGTAAAAAAGCCGATGCATGCATCGGCTTTTTTGTTGGCGTGTATTCAGAATCTAGTCACGGTTTAGTTAGCAGTGCTATTATCTAACAGCAGACGCTGATTAACTTTCACATCCGCCTTAGCTCGCAAAGACTGCTGATAAGCTGCCTGATATTCACTGACCAAAGCCCCATTGATCTCAGCTTTTGAAACACGCTGCGCATCTTCATCCCCAGCCACATTATGATCCACGCTTAACACTTTAACCAACAAGAATCCTTGCTTATTATCTGCCAAGCCTGAATAAGCCGGTAATTTGCTCACATCTGTCTTAAATATCTGTGTCATCGCCAACTGCGTTAAGCCTTGGGCGTTTTTACGATCCACCGTCACTTCTGGGATCCACTGAACGTCTTTCACATCAACCCCAGCACGCAAGCCCTTCAAGGCTCCCTCCCCTTTTGCAATCGCTAACTTAGAGGCCGCCTCTAATTTCAACAGATCTTCAATGCCAGCCTTCACTTCATCAAAACTTCTTGGAGTCGCTGGCTTATAATCAATCACACGAGCAGAGATCAGATTGTTAGGTGAAACCTCAACTGCTTCCGTATTGCGACGCTCTTTTATAGACTCCTCAGAAAACACCAAAGACATCAGTTTTTCACTATTTTTGAAGTATGCAACGCCAGTTTTATGCGTTAGCCAATCACTCTTCTGCACCTGTCCACCAAAAATCTGAGCGGCAGGTTCTAAGTTATTGGATTGTTCATAAACAAGATTACTAAAGCTCTCCGCCTGTTGAATAAATGCTTCCTGAGCTTTCTTGTACATCAAATCACCTTTGATTTGAGACTTCAGACTTTCATAATCCGAACTTTGCCCTGTGATTCCCGTCAACTTGATGATGTGATAGCCAAACTCAGACTCCACCAGTTCACTCACCTGATTCACCTTCATGCCAAACACCGCGTCTTCGAAAGGCTTCACCATTGCACCTCGGCCAAAACTCCCCAAGTCACCCCCTTTAGCAGCCGAGCCTGGATCTTGCGAGTTTTTAACTGCAAGTTCAGCAAAAGATTTGGGAGCCTTCTTAATGGCAGCCAATAATCCCTCTGCTTTTGCCTTTGCCTCTTGCTTCTTCTCTGGGCTCGGATTTACCCCGAAGCTGATCAGAATATGGCTGGCACTGCGCTGCTCATTCCCCTGATATTTCGCTGCATTTTCATTATAAAAAGCTTTTACTTCGTCATCCCCTACTGTTACCTTGCTAATGAGATGGCTCGCTGACATATGCACAAACTCCACCTTGACTTGCTCAGGCGCAACAAACTTATCTTTGTGTTTTTCGTAGTATGCCTTGACCTCTGTAGGATCAACCTTGACCAACCTCTCAAAGTCCTTCGTTTTAATTTCCGCCACCGTCACGACACGCTTCTGATTCAACAATGCTAACGCCTGGTGTGCAGCGGCATGCGTCACAAAGCCCAAATTCTTAATCCCATCCTGAGCTTGTTGCGCAAGCATATTAGAGCGTATGCTCAATTCGAACTTTGTCGGCGTAAGATTATTTTGCTTCAGAAGTTCATCATATAACTCCTGAGAGAATTTCCCGTCTTTTTGAAACTCTGGCATACCGGTAATATAAGTCGCCAACTGTGCATCACTAATAGCATACTTAGCACGCGCCACCTCATCCGCAAGAAGTTGATCTGCAATCAACTTATCCAACACCATGGACTTAATCTCAGGATTATCTAACTGTGCGGCATCCAACTTGCCCTCAGACTGCATACGATCACGCAGATTTTGTAGCGCTCCAGCGTATTCTTGAATAGAAATCTCACCACCATTCACTTTAGCAATTGCTACGTTCTTACCTGCTTGACTCAAGTAAGAGTCAATACCAAACAAAGCAAACGGAATTGTAATCAAAGCCAATAATGCTTTACCAACCCAACCTTGCGCCACGGCGCGGATACTATCTAACATATCACTCTCTTCATTCAAATCACTAAAATCAAGAAAAACCCAAGTAATAACAAACAACCTGCAAAGGGTCACTAATATAACACAAGTTGAAGGGACCACCCCGATTTCAGCGCATCCACTTGCCTAAATAGCATTTAAATTCGAGGGCGCCTCTATAAAGCACCAGGAAGTCTGGTGCGTTAGCTATCATCTTCAGCAACAATCTTTAATAGCAGCTACCCAGAATTATGAACAATCTCCTACTTAATTAGCTCATCGAGTTGAGTAGAAGTGATTTGTTTTTGATGTAGTGCTGTTGCAATCAGCGCCCCATGAAAGCCAGCTTGTTTCAGCAAAGTCAAATCATGCGCATCTCTTATGCCGCCTGCAACATAGAGCTTATGAGTGGCAGCATATTTTTTGTACACATCCGGTATCACCATGTTCACACCAAGATTGCTGCCGACATTGGCGAGCGTCATCAAAATGACATCTTTCGGCCAATAATGGCTGTTCGTACTTAATTCAATCGGTCCATGATAGCCTTGAGGCATAAAATCCAAAGACAACGCATAATCTTGACCGCTGACACTTGAGTTGTTGAGTGTGGCGATTAAAGAACGGTACGCATTAAGCGAGGCAAAACTTTCGCTACCTAATATTAAATGACAGCCAAGTTGCTGCCATTTGGTTAATTCTTCTCGTTTGCCGATGCCTGCATCTACCCAGATATTTAGTGTGGGGAATCGCTGGGTGATCGCTTCAATCACGCTATAATTTGAGCTATCAGGGCCATTTAATTTTTGGATGGCATCTAGATCTGCGATATAAAGATTCTGGAACGGATAGTAATCTAGTAGTGCTTGGACTACGTCTATTGGCTGCTTGGATTTTGTAAGCTGAGATTGAATAACCTGATAATGTTTACGGTCGCCATGTCTGGCGTGTACAGCTACGCCGTTCAATAGATCGATTACTGGGATTATTTGCATCATCGAACAATTAAAAAAAATATTAGTGTGTGAGTTTATCACTGGCGGCGGCTTGAGTGCCGAAGCTTTACCAGAATCATTGCTACAAGAAGGCACGATGATGCGAGATGCCTTGTTGAGTGATTTGATCGAGTTGCATCAATTTGAGATTGTCACGATGCATGATTCAAGGTTGCCACCAGCTCAATTAGCGCATAGAAGTATCTCAGTTGAATCGGGTCAGTTTATGGACAAATTCAAGCAGACGTTAAGCGAGGTGGATCTGGTCTGGCTGATTGCGCCGGAAACAGATGGCACACTGATTGAATTAAGTGAACTATGCTATGAAAGCCATGATCAGGGCGTATTGTTGATTGGTTGTGGCTATGATGCAATACTCATTGGCACAAGCAAGACACTCTGTTATGAGGCGTTGCGTGATGCGGGCATTCACACCCCGCCCGTCTATACTGGGGAGGACCTGATTCAAGCTAATGGCTATGCGAGCGTGCCCAAGCTAAGCGTCAGCAAGTGGGTGGCCAAGCCTGAAGACGGCGCCGGCTGTGATGGCATTCGTTTATTTGGCTCTTTAGATGATTTGAAACACTGGATCATGCAGGATGACAGGCATTTTCATTACTTGGCGCAGCCTTTTCAAAAAGGCGTTGCTGCCAGTTTTTCAATGCTTTGTCGCAATGGTAAGGCTTGGCTATTAAGTTGCAATCAGCAATTGATCGAGAGTGATGGAGGGTCTTTCAAGTTGACGGGCATTAAGGTGAACGGAATGCTCGCGTATTGGCAGCGATTTGAAACCATTGCCAGAAAAATCGCCAGAATGCTGCCAGATGCACTTGGCTATATTGGCGTCGATGTGATTGTGGATGCTGATGACAAAGACAAAGTGTATGTGATTGAAATCAATCCGCGTTTAACCACATCGTACACGGGTTTACGTGAGGCATTAGGCTGTAATCCTGCTCAATTGATTTTGGACTGTGTGTTGGAGGATCGCTTTCTGATGCCCAATATCGCAAAAAACCAGGTTGAGATTAGGATGTTAGGTTGAGTGCGAGATGAGTGATCCAGTTGCCATGCCATATGTAATCGCTTGGGATGTAGGAGGCGCTCATCTCAAGGCGGTGTTGCTGAATGCCGATGGGATGGCGCTAGCCGTCAGGCAGGAGTACTGCCCTTTGTGGCGCGGGTTGCACGTGCTGGAACAGGCGATAGATCTGATCTTACAGGACTTGCATGCACCTATACATGTGGTGACAATGACGGGTGAACTTGCGGATATCTTTCCCAATCGTCAGATGGGTGTAGTGTCAATCGCTCAAACGGTACACCGAAAACTCACAGCATTCAGCCCTAAAGCCAGTGTGCAATATTTCTCAGCGAATTATGACTTAGTGTACTTAGAGGATGTCCGTCAGCACAGCACGGAAATCGCTTCAATGAATTGGTTAGCAAGCGTTCAGTTTGTCGCCTGCCATATCCCAGAAGCTATTTTTGTGGATATTGGGAGTACCACGACAGATATTGCATGGATTCATGAGGGGCGGCCTATCGTTCGTGGCTTCAATGATGCGCAGCGTATGCAATATGATGAGCTGGTGTACACGGGCGTTGTGCGCACACCTTTGATGGCATTGGCGCAGAAGATATTATTTCAGGGGCGGATGGTCAATGTCGCAGCAGAACACTTTGCGACGACAGCGGATGTTTATACCTTGAGTGGCGAGCTACAGCAATCTGCCAATGTGGCAGAGACGGCAGATGGTGCGGATAAGCGTGAAGCGGCCTGCGCACGACGAATCGCACGCATGATAGGATGGGACGCAGAAGATGCGCCGTTTGCCTCTTGGATGGAGCTTGCCTATGCATTTAAGCGATCTCAGTTGAATCAGGTTAAACAAGCCATTGCAGGGCAACTTGATGTATTTCCGACAAAGCAGGATTGCTACATAGTAGGCGCAGGAGTAGGAGAATTCTTAGTGAAAGTATTGGCTAAAGAGCTAGGGTGTCGTTATGTTTCAGTCGATGACCTAGTGAGGGCAGAAAGTGAAGATGTGAGAAACATGGCCAAAGTTTGTTTCCCAGCCTATGCGCTAGGAAACCTATTCACGAGCAGTCAAGTTTTCAGGTGAGGTGATGGCTTTGTTGCAGCATCCATTGACTTATCATTCTGACAGTGCTCGGATATTCGCCTGTATTGCTGACCAGCCCTGGGCGATGTTCTTAGATAGCGGTCAACTGATTAATGAGGCTACTGACCAGCCCGGTAGCCTGTATGGCCGATATGACATCTTAGTAGCACAACCCTTCATGACGTTCACTACGCATCGGGAACGCACGACACAATGGATACGTGAACAGACGCGCGTGATTGAAGGAAACCCTTTTGAACTGATCAATCAAGCGCTAAAGCCATTTAGAATGCAAAAGACAGCTTGGCCTTTTGCAGGGGGAGCGCTCGGTTATTTTGGCTATGATCTTGCGCGCAATCTCGAAAAAATACACAGTATTGCGGCTGAGGATGAATTGATTCCACAGATGCAGGTCGGGCTGTATGATTGGGCTGTCGTGGTTGATCATCATCATAAAACTGCACAGCTGCTTTCTCACGGAGTTGATGCACATACGCGAGCGCATTGGAGGGAGATATGCGCTTTATTTGATGTTGAAGCGAAGCAGACGGAAAAGTTTGAGGTGCGCTCTGCTGTACAGTCCAATATGGATAAAGTGGCCTATCAGAAAGCCTTTGATCAGGTCAAAGCCTACATATACGAAGGGGACTGTTACCAAGTGAATCTTGCACAAAGGTTCTCAGCAAGGGCAACTGGTGACGCATGGCAGGCCTATCAGAAATTGAGAGAGTTGAGCCCTGCCCCCTTTATGGCTTATATGAATTTAGGCAATGTTAAAGTAATCTCAGGATCGCCAGAACGCTTTCTCCAAGTCAAAGATGGGCATGTAGAAACGCGTCCGATTAAAGGAACTAGGCCACGCTCAGATAATCAGGAACTGGATAATCAACATGCAGAGGATCTAGTGTCCAGCGTGAAGGATAGGGCAGAAAACTTAATGATTGTTGATCTGTTGCGCAATGACATCGGCAAAAATTGTATCGTCGGTACAGTCAAAGCTGATCAGTTATTTCTGCTACAAAGTTTTGCAAATGTCCATCATCTGGTCAGTATTGTGACAGGTCAGTTGGATAAGAATAAAACGGCGATTGATTTGTTGCAAGGATGCTTCCCGGGCGGCTCAATCACAGGAGCGCCAAAATTGAGGGCCATGCAGATTATTGAATCGCTAGAACTTCATCGTCGTGCGGTTTATTGTGGTGCGATTGGCTATATCGGATTTGATGGCAATATGGATACGAACATTGCCATCCGTACTGCGGTGTATGCCCAGCGTCCAGGTGAGCCTGAGGGGGAGATTTCATTTTATGCGGGTGGTGGTATCGTGGCAGATTCGGACATGGAGAAAGAATACGCAGAGACTTTTGATAAAGCCTCTAGCATGATGAAGATGCTGGCGCATTTTTCCCAGTCCCCAGATTGATTCGCATCGAGGAGTCGCTCAAATGTGGGTTTTAAAGTTAGGTGGAAGTTTGCTTGGTTCACCTGAGTTGCCTCGGTGGCTTGATCAATTGGTCAAAGTCAGTGATGGTAAAGTCGTCATCGTGCCTGGTGGTGGACTGTTTGCCAATACAGTACGTGATGCCCAACGACTCACGCAGGTGAGTGATGCTTGCGCTCATGAATTGGCCTTGATCGCCATGGATCAGTTTGGTCTGTTGATGCAAGGAATGAATCAAGGTCTAGTGACAGCCAGTTCTGAGCTTGAAATTGCAGAGAGAAGTTGGCAACACCGTGCTATTATTTGGCTACCTAGTAAAATGGTGCTGGCGGATGGGCACATATCGAGAAATTGGCAAATCACTTCAGATAGCATTAGTGCCTGGCTTGCTAGAAAACTTTCTGCCGAGTATCTAGTTCTAGTAAAATCGGCTCCGCTTGCAACTTATCGGGAGCTGTCACCCGTAGATGGGCGAATATTGAGTCAGCATGGTTTATTGGATCCATGCTTCCCTGGTTATATCAATGAAGACGGCTTCCACACCTATTTATTGAATAAACATGATTACGATGTGTTCGCACACGGTTTAACCCTGCCTAGCATGTATGAAAAAGGGATTCAAATCGTTTAGCCTGACAGGAATACTGTAATGTCAAATTAGATG
>Ga0194120_10002985_pt1 | contig 28354 bp, 25 predicted proteins | sample TA2MahCa65mmetaG_FD_148642 | JGI IMG/M metagenome (GOLD analysis project Ga0194120, IMG submission 148642) | Freshwater microbial communities from Lake Tanganyika, Tanzania - TA2015019 Mahale Deep Cast 65m | ecosystem: Environmental > Aquatic > Freshwater > Lake | place: Tanzania: Lake... | reverse complement strand
TTGTCGGGGTTCTTTTCGCCTTTCCCTCACGGTACTGGTTCACTATCGGTCATCGAGTAGTATTTAGCCTTGGAGGGTGGGCCCCCCGGATTCCGACAGGGTTTCACGTGTCCCGCCGTACTTGGGATAGGAATGGAAGACAGCGCAGTGTCGCATACGGGGCTATCACCCGCTCTGGCCACTTTTCCAATATGTTCTGCTACCGCGCTGTTTTTTCTAACTTCCCGGGCTCATGCAGATTACCCGACTCCTTCCCGCAACCCCCTACCAGGCAACGCCTGCCGCTTACACACTGGTGGGTTTGGGCTGTTCCCCGTTCGCTCGCCGCTACTGAGGGAATCTCGGTTGATTTCTATTCCTGCAGGTACTTAGATGTTTCAGTTCCCTGCGTTCGCGCTTTGCAACGGCTGATTGGGCCGTTCGGTTGCCCGATTCGGAGATCCACGGATTGACGCTTACGTACAGCTCCCCGTGGCTTATCGCAGTTAATCACGTCCTTCGTCGCCTCTCGATGCCAAGGCATCCACCACTTGCTCTTCGTAGCGTGTTCACCGTATTGTCCTTTCGTCGTCACTTCGCGACTGCAGCAGAGGCCAGCAACGGCCCCTGGGCTTTGGTCCCTGCAACCTGTTAGGGCTGCCGGGTGCCTCCGCCTGATCGCGTCGCCGGCCTCATCGGCCAGCGCTCACCAATTGCGTGTGTGATCATTGCACCGCACGCGACCTTCGACCTCGCCCGAGGGTTTGGTCTTGAGCCGTCGCGCAATGCTGTGACTCGGTCTTGCTGCTCCCGCCGGCCGTTCGCCCGTCCACTCTGCCCCGATGCACGACCCTTCAAGCTCCTTGTGGGAACCCGCGTGATCGCGAACCAGGCTCGGCTTCATCCGAGCACTACCCTTGGAAGCCCAGCGACGCCCCTTGCGGCGCTTCGCTGGTTGCTACGTTCTTGTTCCAGCCGTGCCGTGCGCTCGCCCACAGGCTCCGCCACCGCCAAGTCGAAACTCTTTGGGTGCGGCACCTTCGAGCGGCCAGGACCGGCCTTCTCAAATGTTACTGCAAGACAGGTTTTCAAAGAGCCACTGGACCGCAAAGATCCAGGGCAGAACTGGTTGGTCGGTCCGCTGCGCCGACGAGGCGGGCGAACCAACTGCGGGTGGAGCTGAGGGGGTTCGAACCCCTGACCTACGGCTTGCAAAGCCGCCGCTCTCCCAGCTGAGCTACAGCCCCAAGTTGGCTGGGGAGTCGCCCGAGTTGGGCGAGCGCCCGAACTGGGTGGGCCTGGTCAGAGTTGAACTGACGACCTCACGCTTATCAGGCGTGCGCTCTAACCACCTGAGCTACAGGCCCCTATAGCGGTGCAACCATCCAGAGACGGTCGCGGCCGGGACGCCGTCGCTCCCTGAGAACTGGATAGCAAGCTATTGCGCGAAGTTGGGGTCTTGGGGCGCGTCCGAGGACGGCCCGGTTTTCCTTGAAAGGAGGTGATCCAGCCGCAGGTTCCCCTACGGCTACCTTGTTACGACTTCACCCCAATCGCTACCCAGACCTTTGGCGACTTCCTCCTTGCGGTTGGTACATCGACTTCAGGTCCAAGCAACTCTCATGGTGTGACGGGCGGTGTGTACAAGGCCCGGGAACGTATTCACCGCAGCTTGCTGATCTGCGATTACTAGCGATTCCGCCTTCATGCAGTCGAGTTGCAGACTGCAATCTGAACTGAGGCCGCTTTTTTCCGATTGGCTCCACCTCGCGGTCTTGCAACGGATTGTGGCGGCCATTGTAGTACGTGTGTAGCCCCAGGTATAAGGGCCATGAGGACTTGACGTCATCCCCACCTTCCTCCGGCTTAACACCGGCAGTCTCATTAGAGTGCCCAACTCAATGGTGGCAACTAAGGACGAGGGTTGCGCTCGTTGCGGGACTTAACCCAACATCTCACGACACGAGCTGACGACAGCCATGCAGCACCTGTCTCCGAATTCTCTTGCGAGCACCCCAGCTTTTCGGCCGGGTTTCCGGGATGTCAAACCTGGGTAAGGTTCTGCGCGTTGCTTCGAATTAAACCACATACTCCACCGCTTGTGCGGGCCCCCGTCAATTCCTTTGAGTTTTAGCCTTGCGGCCGTAATCCCCAGGCGGGGTGCTTATCGCGTTAGCTTCGTCACCGCGGGGTTGGTTACCCGCGACAACTAGCACCCATCGTTTACGGCGTGGACTACCAGGGTATCTAATCCTGTTTGCTACCCACGCTTTCGCGTCTCAGCGTCAGTATCCGTCCAGGAAGGCGCCTTCGCCACTGATGTTCTTCCGAATATCTACGAATTTCACCTCTACACTCGAGAATTCCCCTTCCCCCTCCGGTACTCAAGTCCGACAGTTTCCAGCGCACTTCCCGGGTTGAGCCCGAGGCTTTCACGCCAGACTTGTTGGACCGCCTACACGCGCTTTACGCCCAATAATTCCGAACAACGCTTGCACTCTCCGTATTACCGCGGCTGCTGGCACGGAGTTAGCCAGTGCTTCCTTCGAGGGTACCGTCAAGCGCGGAGGTCATCCGCGACGTTCTTTCCCTCTGACAGGGCTTTACAACCCGAAGGCCTTCTTCACCCACGCGGCGTCGCTGCGTCAGGCTTTCGCCCATTGCGCAATATTCCCCACTGCTGCCTCCCGTAGGAGTCTGGACCGTGTTTCAGTTCCAGTGTGGCTGGTCGTCCTCTCAGACCAGCTAACCATCGTAGCCATGGTGGGCCGTTACCCCGCCATCTAGCTAATGGTGCGCGAGCCGATCCCCAGGCGGAAACTGCCCTACGACAGCCTCCTTTGGCCTCATCCTCCGCAGAGGACGTGGTCTGATGCGGTATTAGCGAACCTTTCGGCTCGTTGTTCCCCACCCGAGGGTACGTTACCCACGTGTTACTCACCCGTGCGCCGCTTTACTCAGGGTTGCCCCCTTTCTCGCTCGACTTGCATGTGTTAGGCGCGCCGCTAGCGTTCGTTCTGAGCCAGGATCAAACTCTCTGATAAATGTTTCGCGGCTCCGTCGAGGCGCCCTCCGAGTTGGAGGTGCCCGATCGGTCCGCGACATGGTTGTGACCCGCTTCGCGTATTTGGCTTGCTATCCAGTTTTCAAAGAGCGACTTGCTCGCCGACGTGCGCTCGGGGCGCATCTGGGCGTCCGATCCGCTCGCGGCGGGCCGGCATGTGCCGCGACCCTTGCACAGGGTCGGCGGCGGGGGGCGCATGATGCGCCGGTTCGATTCGGTTGTCAACTCGCGTCCAGCCAGAACCCGGCGGCTTTTGCGGCCGTCGCGAATTTCGCGTTGGCGGCACCCCGGGAGGCCAGAGCAGGTAGATAGCTGTTTCGTTCCGGTCAGTTGCTGCGCGACGTCGAGACGGGCGCACCGTTCGGGCGTCGTCGCGGGGGCAGCATGCTAGCCGCTATTTTTCCGGCGTCAAGCCCCCAACGGGCCGGACATGGGCGACCCGGCGCACCTGGGAGGGCGCGGCGGCGGGCCAGCGGCAGCCGCCCTGCGCGAACGGCGGTATGCCGTCGCGTGGGGGCCTTTGCAGTGCGCTTTTGGTGGACGATACTTCGTCGCTTGCGGCGGGCGCGCGGCCCGTCGGCGGCGAAGCGGGCGGCAGGATACGGCCCTGAGGGAATTGTGTCAAGTCTGAAAACTCGGTGGTCCGCGGCGCTCAGAGGTGGACTGTGCGCGATCGAAGGTGGTCAAGGGGCCGGCGCCGCACGGCGGAGTGCGGCCAAACGGTGTCAGGGAATGTTGAAGAATGTTCGCCGTGGCGAGCGGAATCAGGCGCCCGTGAGCCGAACCGGGGGCAGTCCGTCGACTGCGGCGCAGCCCCAAGCTACGCCGCACGAAGCCTGGCGGCCGACGACAACGCATGTCCCTGTGCATGGTTACGCGCAGCGGGCGTTTCGTCCCACGACACCTGCTCCGGGAGCGTTTTTCCCCGCCGCAAGCCCGCGCAGCGACCTGGCGGGATCCCGGCCGATCGCTGCGATGAGCTTGACGGGACTGGTTGACGAAATCGCGTGGTTTTCCTACGTTGCGGGCGCGGTCGGCGGGCGCGGACACCACGGCGATCGTGCAATGTGCGGCCGGCGTCCGGCTGGAGGAGTTCAGCGTGCAAACTCGGATGATCAAAGGCAGTATCCTGCGTCTGTTCCAGTCGACTGGGCTGCGGATCTCGGCCGTTGTGGGCGCGATCGGTTGCAGCTCGCCCGTCGACCCGGGCGTGGAAACCACGGCTGACGGCCAGGCGGACACGGCTGCTGACCTCAGTTTTCCGGCCGACGTCGGCAAGGGCGACACGGTCGCGGTCGATGCCAAACCGGACGGATCGAGCGTGCCCGACAGCGCCGCAGAGCCGTCGGTCACCGAGAATTTCTGGGTGTTGTACAACCGGGTTTCGGCCTTTTCGGATCAAGCGAGCAAGAACGACTACGTGTTGGCCGGCTGGAAAAACCCTGCGGCGGGCGTAGGCGCGGGCCCCAGCATTTTCGGGGCCGGCGTCCACCCGGAGGATCCAAAGAAGTCGGCAATTTTCTTGACAAAAGTTGCATTCGTCAAGACGGCGATGAGCTGCCAGTACGGGTGCTTCATGTCGCCCGACCTCAAATGGATGGCTGTGGCCAAGGCGCCGGCCGACGCGAAGGGCCACTATACCTACGGACTCGGTTCGGTCTCCCCGGACCTGGTGGCAGTCGGCCTGGACAAGGACAACGGCCTCAAGGACATCAAACACCTTGAGTTCGCAGGCAAGTACCTTTTCTACTCGCAGAAGGCCAACTGCTTGGGCACCGGGGCGTGCCAGTACGATGTCCATCGGCGCGGACCGCTGGGGGAGGCGACCCTGACGGACGACGTGCTGACGCGGATGGCGCCCGACAACGATCCCGACGTCCTGGAGGCGGACACGACCTACAACGGCTATTTCCGGGTGAGCGCAGATGGGTCGACGGTGGTGTTCCAGACGCCGACGATCCGCTCGCAGAAGGTGTACGTGTGGCACGCGGGCAACGTGGCGAAACTGGACTACATCTGCCCGAATTGGGACGGCGCCAAGTGCGTCGGTACGGGGTCGCAGTACAACGACAATGACCCCGTCGCCGTGTCGATGGACGGCAAGCGGGTGGTGACGTTTTCGATCGTCGACCGGTGGCTGCGGGCGCGCCGATACGACGTGGGGACGGAAAACCCAAGCACCTTCAGCAACCTGCTCGAAGTTCCGGCGGGCAAGAAGTACTCCAAGCAGGCCGGCGGCGCGCCGTGCAGCGTGGTTGGACCCGAGGGCCACACGCAGGTGCGATACAATCCGGAATTCAGCCTGGACGGCAAGCGGGTGTGGTTCGTGGGCTACTCGAACTGCGCGGGCGCCAGCGACAAGGTGTGGACCGACGTGATGAGCATCGAGGCCGATCGCATAGGCAGCGAATTAGGTGTCGGAGACATCGTGAACTGGACGCGCAATCCGCGGGACAATTCGGCAAAAAACAAGGTGATTCAGGGATTCGCGATGTCGCCGGGACGGCAGGTGATCCTGCTGGCGGCCACGTCCACGATCAGCGGATCGGGGCAGCTGATCGCGGACACCGACATGCGCGCCAAGAACGACACGGAGTTGTACACGTTGGCGGCCGGCGGGACCAAGATGGTGCCGATCACCAACGAGAATGGCTGGTTGACTCAGGGACCGACGGCGACTCTTCCCATGGCCCCTTGATCCGTGCCTTTGGCTCCCTGACCACGGCCGGTGATCGCGCGGCTCCGTTTTTTTGCCCACCGCTGGCGGTGTTCGAGTCAACCTGATGAATTCAGACGAGATCTACCGATGATACGGCAACCCGTGCAGGCGGGTCAGCGCCCGATACAGTTGTTCGAGGAGCACGATCTCGGCGAGATCATGCGACAAAGTCAGAGCCGAGAGCGACCAGATCTCGTCGGCACGAGCGCGAACGTCATCGTCCACGCCGTCGGGTCCGCCCAGCACAAACCAGATCGCGCGGCCGGTGTTTTGGGCGATTTTTCGGACCTTGTCGCACAACTGGTCGCAATCAATGGGCAAACCACGGCCGTCGATCAGCGCGACGAATGCGCCCGGGGCGATCGCCCGGACCAGGTCGGCGGATTCCCGGCGCCGCGCCTCCAGATCTTCTCCGGCGCGGGTGCGCCGGGCCTGCCGCACTTTCTTGCGTTCGAAAAGCGCCATCTTGCCGATGCGCCGGCAGTAGTCCGCACCCCACGTGACGGCCGCGGGGTGCGCCAGGGAGCCGGGGGCGAGGACCACCAGGCGGATCACGGCGCGGCGTCGGCGTCGGCTTGCTCGGACTCGTCGTCGCCGGCCTGCACCTGTTCGGGCGACAGCGCCGCGCTCGACCACAGCTCGTCGCCGTAGTCGAACGCCTGTTGCAGCAGCGAGTCGGGCGAGATTTCGTGCACCCACGCCGGCTCGTCGAGCGCCAGGCGCGGCGCGTCCGCGAAAAGACGCTCCAACTGGTAATACTCGCGCACGGGCCTGTGGAAGACGTGCACGACCACGTCGCCATAATCAAGCAGGATCCAGCGGCCGTAGCTGCGGCCCTCGACGCTGGACGGGTGCTCGCCGAGGTCCTCGTGCAGGATGCGCTCGACGTTGTCGGCGATGGCGACGGCGTGGCGATCGCTGGTCGCCGAGCAGATGATCATGTAGTCGGTGTACTGGACGATCTCGAGCACGCGCAGCGCGACCACCTCAAATCCCTTGCGGTCCCAGATCGCGTCGGCGGCCTTTTGGACCAATCGCGTGCTCGCTGGCAGGGAATTCGGCTCGGTGAAAGAAGAATCGGCTGCGGGTGCCGGGTCGCGCGCGGTTCGTGTCACGTTCGCACCTGGCCCTGGCCGCGCACCACGAAGCGCACGGCCGTCAAAGCCTCCAGGCCCATCGGCCCGTAGGCGTGCAGTTTGGTCGTCGAGATGCCGATTTCGGCGCCAAGACCGAGGCACCCGCCGTCGTTGAAGCGCGTCGATGCGTTGACGGCGACGCACGAAGCGTCGATGCTGCGCACGAAGGTCTCTGCGACCTCCAGATCTGCGGCCACGATCGCTTCGGTGTGGTGGCTGCCGTAGCGGCCGATGTGCTCCACGGCGCCGCTGACGCCGTCGACGACCGCGCACAGACAGCGCAACTCCAGGAATTCCCTACCGTAGTCGTCGTCGGCGGCGGCGACGGCGCGATCGCCAACCAGGGCGAGCGTGCGAGGGCAACCGCGGACCTCGACGCCCGCAGTGCGCAGCGCGTCCACCAGGACAGGGACAGCGCGCCCTGCGATCGCGCTGTCGACGAGCAGGGCTTCCATGGCATTGCACACGCCGGGGCGTTGGGCCTTGGCATTGACCGCCACGGTGGCCGCCATCGCGAGGTCGGCGCTGCCATCGACGTACAGGTGACAAACGCCCTGGTAGTGCTGGATGACAGGCACGCGCGCGGCGCGCGACACCGCTTCGATGAGCGCGGTACCGCCGCGCGGGATGGCGAGATCTAGGCCGCCAGCCCGGCCGACCAGCGCGTCGACCAGCGCGCGATCGCGCAGCCTGGGAGTTTGCACGGCGTCGGGGGGCAGGGACGACAACCGCAGGGCATCGCGGAGGATTTCGGCGAGCTTTGCGTTGGTGTGCGCCGCCTCGCTGCCGCCGCGCAACACGACGGCATTGCCGGCGCGCAGCGCCAGGACGGCGGCGTCGATGGTCACGTTGGGGCGCGCCTCGTAGATGATGCCGATCAGGCCGAGCGGAACGCGCTGTCGCTCGACGACCAACCCGTTGGGCATCTGCCGCCGGTCGACGATCGCGCCGACCACCTCGGGCAACTCGGCGATCGCCGCGGCGTCGCGGGCCATGCCGGCTACGCGCTGGGCATCGAGGCGCAACCGGTCGCGCATCGCGCTGGGCAATTCGCCGGCTGCGTGCAGATCGCGCAGGTTGGCGTCGAGCAGCGAATCGAGGCGCTGACCAAGCAAGGCTGCGGTTTCGCGGACGAACTGTCGGCGGCTGTCGGCATCGCTGCGATACAGGGCAAGGGCCGCCGCGCGACCCGCCGCGAGCAGACGTTCGACCTCTTCCGCGAGGGCAGGGGCCGGAGCAGGGGTGTCGGTGGGCAATGCGGCCAGGAGCGACCCGAATCGATCTGCTGGGCCGGCCCACCGCGGACGTCCATGTCCGCCGTGCGCCGGGCACACCAGGAGCGTAGGCCGGCGGCGATCGGCCGTCAAACCCCTTCGATCTCGCGCGGGCCGTCGCGCGGAGTTCGCCACAACAAGTGGCAGGGGTTGCGAAAACGCCACGGGCGGTTGCGATGGTCGATGGTCGGGGCTAAGGTGCGCCGCGCTTTTCCGACCCTGCGGCGGGCAGCCGAGGTCGGATCCGGTCCAGGCGTGCCTCGGCGGGCGAGACGATCTGCAACCGGATATCGGACAGGGCAGGTTCGGGTGATTTCTCGCAAGTCTGGTGATCAAATCAAGAAGATGCGGACGGCGGGCGCAATCGTGGGCGACACGCTCAGGATGCTGCGCAGCATGGCCGGCGAAGGCGTTTCGCTCAAAGAACTCGACCGCGCCGCCGAGGCATACATCCGCGGCAAGGGTGGCCGGCCGACGTTCAAGGGCTATAACGGATTTCCGGCGTCGCTGTGCCTGTCGCTCAACAACGAGGTGGTCCACGGCATCCCAAATCAGCGCCGGCTCAAGAAGGGCGACATCTTGTCCATCGACTGCGGCGTGACGTTGGACGGCTGGGTAGGAGACGCCGCCATCACCGTCGCCGTCGAACCGATCAGCGACGAGGTGCGCACCCTGGTGCGCGTGACCACCCACAGCCTGATGGCGGGCATCGCCGCAGCCAAGGTCGGAGCGCGCTTGGGCGACATCGGCGCGGCCATCGAGGGCACGGTTCGGCCGCACCGCTACGGCATCGTGCGCGAGTTCTGCGGCCACGGCGTCGGCCGGCTTTTGCACGAGGACCCCCAGGTTCCCAACTTCGGCAGCGCGGGATCCGGACCGCGGATCCAGAGCGGTTGGTGCCTCGCGCTCGAGCCCATGGTCAACCTGGGCGGCGACGCAGTGCACACCTTGGCGGACGGCTGGACGGTGGTCACCAACGACGGCCGCCCGTCGGCCCACTGTGAACACAGCATCGCGATCACCGATTCGGGCGTCGAGATCTTGACCCTCTGTTCCGACGGAACGCACCCATAGCGACGTATTTTCAATAAGTTTGCTGGTCATTGCCTGCAGTCACCAGGCGCGTCGCCGGGCGCGCCTCTGCGGTGATTTTGGCAAGGATCCGCGGCAACGCTGCCCTCCGGCGCGATCACCCGGATGGCGCTGGAGTGCGCCGCGAGGCGTGCGATGATCGAATGGTGGGCGCGTGGGTTGTTTGCCGGCCATTGCTGGGCGTGCGGTGGGCGTCTTGCCCTTGGCGACGACGGCCCTTGGTGCGGCGGGTGCGCCGTGGCAGTGCAGCGGGCGCCGACCGAACCGCGGCCGATGGGCGATCTGCCCGTCCACTGCCTGTGGACCTACGCCGGTGCCGTGGCCCCTGCCCTCGCGAACGCCAAGGCAAGCGGCCACTGGCCCGCGCTGAGCGCCATCTCCCGCGACTGGCGGGCCCTGGTGACCTCGGCTGCGCCGCCGGGACCGCTCACCCTGGTTGCGGTGCCGCCACACGCCGGCCGGTTGCGCGAACGGGGCTGGCACCTGCCGGACTTGCTGGCCGCGGCCGTGGGGCGCGGCAGGGTGTGGCGCCCGCTGGCGCGCGCAGACGCTGCGCTTCCGCGCAGATTGGACCGTGCGCAGCCCCCTCGGTTCACGTGGTGCGCGCGCGCAGGTGGTGGGCCGCACGGCGCCGCGGTGGTCATCATCGACGACGTGGTGACCACGGGCACGACCCTGGCCGCCGTGCGTGCGCTGCTGCGCGACCGGGGCGTACCGGTCGCGGCGGCAGTCTGCCTTGCCGATGCCCGACCAGATGCCGTGGAACAAGCTGCCGCGCTGGCTGCGCTTCAATGCGGCTGAGCCAGCGCGACATCGGCGACCGTCCAGCCCGCGGCGCTGCCCCCGAGCAGGGCTGCGGCGCAGCCGACCAGGACCGCAGCCACCGCGCCCTGGGCGGGTCCAGGGCCGCCGTGTGGTCGATGCGTAGCCGCAAGCAGGGCCACGGCGCTTGCTGCCAGCGCCCATCCGCGCGGATCGTGCGGCAGTGCCGGGCCGGACGCCGGAGCGAACTGCGCAGCCCACAGTGCGACCGTTGCGCCGAGCGCGATCGCCGCCGACCGAACCAGCACGCTGGGATCGCCCGTCGGCCAGCCGCGGGTGCCCCGCCACCGGATCGGCCACAGCGCAACCACTGCGGCCATCCGCAGCAGGACGTCCACGGCAGGCCAGAGGCCACCTTGCGCGGCACGCGCGGCGACCCCTGCGCCACAGACCGCCGCGCACCCCGCGCACGCCCAACGCAGCCGTCCTGAGCCAGCGGCCAAGCCCACGACCAGGCACACCGCGCACGCCCATTGCCAGCCTACCGCGACCGGTGCGTCGACCCCGGCGCCAGCGGTGACGGCAACCGATGCCAACCCCTCGGGCAACTGCAACGCCAGGGGATGACCGCCTCCCGGGGGCCGCGCTGGCGCCGCGATGGCAACCACGACACCGATGGCCGCCGCAGGTGCGGCCGACGCCAACCGCAGGGCTGCGGCGAGCATGCAGGTCCCGGCGAAAAGGCTGGCGACAGCGTGCGCTGCGGGTCGTCCCGCGACCGGATCGCTGGCAGCGATCGCTGCGGTCCAGGCCAGGTGGGTCGCCGCGGCCAGCCAGGGCCGCTGTGCAACGGACGGCGACACCCACAGCGCGGCCACCCACCCGCTACACCAGGCGAGCAATCCCGCCGCTGGCACGCACACGATCGCGGCCGCGATCGCGGCGGCTGCGGCCAAGGCGCGCGACACTGGGGTCGGCCGCAGCACGGCGACGACCCCTGCGCAGGTGGCAGCAACCAGGACCAGGAGCGTCACGCCGCAATCCGCCGCGACGGACCCGCGGCCACCGCCACCGCGAGCAGCACGACGGTCGCAACCCACAAGGGCAAGCCGGCCGAGGGCTCCGCCAGCAACAGGCGGGCGCGCGCCCCGCTGCGCAAGTGCATCGGAGCAGCGGTGGATGATGCACCGACCAGGCGCGGCGCCGCCCAGAGCCGGGCGGCGCCAGCGCTCGCCGTCACCACAATTGGGCCGGCGACTGCGGATCCCACCGGTATCGCGCGACGATTGCCCCAGTCGGGCACGGCCACGGTTTGTCCGGGAACCAGCGGGATGGCGAGCTGCCGGCCGGCCGGCGTCGCCACGGTTGCCGTCCAAGCGGAGTCGGCCCCAGGCAGCGTGCCAACCCAGTGCAGCGAAGCTCCAGCCCCGGTGCCCGATACGCCGACGCCCAGGATGCAGTCGATGTCGCGGCCCTGCCCTTGGATGCGGCAGTGCACGGCATGGGCGTCCACCGGCGTGCAGCGTCCTCGCATGGTTCCTGGGGCAGGAGCCAGCCGGCCGTGGTCATTGCGCCAGGCCGTACCGATCGGCAGCGCCCCGCCGTCGGCGTCGATGGGAACATCGACCCACAGAGGTGCGGAGGCTGCTCCGTCCACGGCCACCCACGCGACGCCCGAGGTCACCGCACCCACCAGGGCCAGGCCGCGAGCCACCAGCCACCGGTCGGACCGCGACCAGCGCCAGTGCAGCAACGCTGCGCCGATCGCCACGGCCGCCCAGACGTGCAGCACGAGCGACCGGCCCAAGGTCGATCCACCCATCGCTGCAAAGACTTGCAGGTCGGCGCGCGACAGCCCGTCGGTGGTCGGCCACGGCGCACGCGCTTGCGGCCCCTGCGTGCCGAGCAAGAGGATCGCGCTGCCGACGACGAGGATCCACGTCGCGACGGCGGGCCGCCGCAGGCCCTGTGCCAACTGGACGATCCACGACTGGGCGGGCAGCGCGGCCCGGTCGGCAAAGGTGTGAGCGGGTGTTGCGGGCGCTGTCACGCGACCATCAGCCGTCGACGACGGCGACCGTGACGCGTTGGCCCCGGGCTTGGGCGGCGGCGATGACCAGGTTGCGCATCGCGCGCGCTGTGCGCCCCTGCTTGCCGATGACCTTGCCGATGTCCTCTCTGCGCACCGTCAGCTTGAGTACGCTGCCGTCGGCGGTGGTCTCTTCGTCAACCCGCACGTCGTCGGGAAAGTCGACCAGCAACGTGGCGATGTAGTGCAGCAGTTCGCGCACGTGGACCTTGCGGGCAGGTGGTGGTGCCTGATTGCTTCGCGGCGGTCGATCAGCCGGCGCGGCTGAGCTTGCGCACCAGCGCCGCCACGGTGTCGCTCGGCGTAGCGCCGACGCCCACCCAGTGATCGTAGCGGGTGCGATCGATGCGAACCCCGTCCGCGGCTGCGCGCGGATCGTAGGTGCCGAGCAGTTCGAGGAATCGGCCATCGCGACGCGCCTGGCTGTCGGCGGCGACGATGCGGTAGTAGGGGGTCTTCTTGGCGCCATAGCGCGCCAGGCGGATGCGGACTGCCATCGGTTCGTGCCTCGCGCGGACCATCGCGCGCTCTAGAGAAACTCGACTGATCCCAAGAGGTTGTCGCAGTCGCAGCAGAGCCGGGCGAGCCTCAAAGGGGGCGGTAATGTACGGCAATCCGCGGGCTTGCGTCAAGCATTCGCGCGGCGCCGGGCGTGCGGTCGAGAGACCGTCAATGCCGGCGGCGGTGCCTCTTGCCGCGACGTCCCCCATCGCCGTTGACGGGCGGTGCGGCATCGGTCGCTTCGCCGTGCGCGTCCGCCGCGGGCGGTTCGCTCGCTGGGGCCATCTTGGGTCCGACGACGATGCGCCGGCGATCGTGCGGCCCATCGACCCGAACCAGGACCCCGCCCGCCCGCTCGATCTGGTGACTGAGCAAGCGCATTTCGGTCTGGCCGAGCGGCCCGATCGCCATCGCTCGGCCGGTCGCCGCCACGCGCGCCGCGAGCAGGGCGCCAAGCTCATCGAAATTGTCGGGCCTGCGCCGTCGGAACCCATCGGCGTCGAGCGATAGGCGCGATCGCCGCAACGCCAACTTGTTGACAGCCTTGTTCAACAGGAACTGGATGCTCTCCAGGATGCGGGCGTCCGCGCTGGCCGACAACGCGGTCGGTAGATCGCGCAGCCGTACCACGATCTGCTCGTCGTCGACGCTGACGTCGATCTGCGGCGTGCCCGCGCCAATCAACTCGAAAATGCGGCCGGCCGCAGCGCGCGCGATGTCGATTTTCTCGTCGAGCGAAACGTGCAACCGCAACGATCCCGATCCCTCGTCGTCGTCGGACTCGGCGAGGTCGGTCGGCAGTTCATCATCAGATGCGGCGGGGGCGGTGGTCGTCATTGTAGGGGATGCTCGGCGCCCGGGGCGCACGGGGTCGTATCATGCGCACCGATGGGCGGCGCGCGCAACCGACGAACACAGGTTCAGGCGTTGGCAGGAGCCGCGGGCGGCGCTGCGTCGCTCCGTTGGATCGCCCACGTCTGAGCGACCGACAGCAGGGTATTGATGAGGATGTAGAGCGTCAGGCCGCTAGGCAGCCCGAGCATCATCACGGTAAAGAGGACCGGCATGAAATACAGCATCATCTTTTGCTGGGCCGGATCGCCGCCGGCCTGGGGCGTGATCTTTTGCTGCACGAACATGACTGCGCCGAGGACGAGGGGCAGCACGTAGTAGGGGTCCTTCTGGGTCATGTCGCCGATCCACCCGAAAAGCGGCTGGTTGAACAGCGACACCGAGGCGTTGATGCTGCGGTACAGCGCAATGTAGATGGGCATCTGCAGGAGCAGCGGCAGACATCCTCCGACCGGATTGACCCCGTGCTGGCGATACAGTTCGAACGTCGCGCGGTTCAGTTCCTGCGGGTCGGCGGGCTTGCCCAACTTCTTGGCGCGCGCCTCGTGGTCAGCGCGCAGTTTGTCCAACTCGGGCTTGAGGCGCGCCATCTGCTTCATCGATTTCATCGACTTGGCGGTGATCGGCCACAGCAGCACCTTGACCAGCAGGGTCAGCAGCAGAATCGCCACGGGCCAGCTGCCGGTCCATTGGTGGCCGAACTGCAACACGAAGAGCATCGGCAGCGCGATGGCGCCAAACCAGCCGAAGTCCAGGGCCTGCACCAGTTCGTGGCCGAACGCCGCCAACCGGTCGTGATCCTTGGGGCCGGTGTAGATCGCGTAGCTCCAGGTGTGCGCATGCGTGCCGATGTCCCGGCCGCACGAGGGTACTGCCACGGCCGCCAACCAGTCGGGCACGCAGCGGCCGGCCCCGGCCTGAAGCGTCGCCGGCGCCAGGGTCAGGCGACTGACCAACACACCCGAAGGCGCGGCTTGCATGCGCACGTCGTTGTTGGGCGCGAAGCCGCGAACCGGCGCGGACGCCAGCAGGAAGTACCGCGATTCGGTGCCGATCCACCCTGGCAGGCCCACGGCGGCACGGTCGGCGAGCTCCGCATCGGGCAGGCCGTGGCTGTCCAGATGCCGGGCGCCGTCACCCAATTGGAAGGCGGTGCCCTTGAGGTCGGGAGGGGCCCCAAAAAGCGCCGCGATGCCGCCGGACTGTGTGTCGGGCCGCTGCCAGGTGGTCACGTCGTGCGCGACCACCACCTCGGCCGACCCTGCGGCGAGGTTGATGGCCGTGACCTCCAGGTGCAACGAATAGGGCTGATCTGGTCCAGCCATCGTCCAGGTCTTGGCGAGGTAGATCGGGCTGCGCAACCGGGCGGGGTCTGGCCACACCAGCACGATCTTGTCGGCCGTGGCCTGTGCGACGGCCCATACCGGCTCGCGATCGGCCAGTGCCTTGACGCCCTCGGCAACCTGGACCCCGGTGCGCGCGTCGGTGACACTGCCGGCGACTTGGGCGCGGACGAGCACTTCGCGAAACGGATCCCAACGGGCATCCCAGGTGTCGATCAAGTCCAGACTCGGACCGGTGAAGCGCCCCTTGGCCCAGTCCGGCGCTCCCGGGGGCGCGGTGCGGCCGGGTATCTGAAATTGCGGGTCCAGCAGGGTCGCTGCCTGCATGCCGCCCAGGCACGGCGAGATGGCCCAGCGCACCTTGGCGGACTGCAGGACCAGCGGCACGATCTCTGGACGGCAGCGCGGGGGAGAAGGGGAGGCGGACGACGCGGCGCTGGCGGGTCCAGCGGCGTCCGGCGGGCCGACCTTGGGGGGGGCGGCGGCTGCCGTGGTCGGCGCGGGCGCAGCAACCGGGGTTGCGGCCTCTGGGGCCTGGCCCATTGCGTCCACGGTCGAAAGGGTTGCAACGAGGGCCAGCAGGCAGAACCCGCCGCGCAGCGGTGGACGGACGAGAGCAGGCAAAATCATGGTCCTTTGGTCACCAGGGGCCGATCGATGCGCGCGAGGCGGGCCGCGTCGCCGTAGGGTCCAGGGGGCGGCCAGTCCGTGCCACCGGCGCACAACGGCTGGCACCGCACCAGTCGCCACGCGATGAGCGCAAGGGCGCGCGGCGGCCGGTGGGTCGCAAGGACCCACAGTGCGTACTGCGAGCACGATGGCTCGAACCGGCACGCGGGCGGCAGCAACGGCGACACCCACCGCCGATAGGCGGCGATCGGCAGCGACAGCAGCCGGGCAACCGGCCGGTCGCTCGTGGTCGGCAGCACCATCGCTGTCACGGCCGCCGACGCTCGGGGCGGTCCGCCGGCGGCCACTGCGCAAAGACGGGCGCCGCCAGCGCGTGCAACTCCGCGCACAGATCGGCGAGGCGCGCGAGCGGCCAAGGGGCGCGCACCGCCACAACGCACTCTGCATCTGTCGGCCACCCGGGCCGCAGCGCGCGGAAGGCGGCGCGCACCAGTCGCCGCAAACGCGCGCGCGCGGGCGCATGGCCAGCGGCCCGACCGACGGCGATGGCCAAACGCGGCCGGCCCTGGGGCGGCGGGACCGCGGCAGACACGGTCAGGTGCAGATGCGCTCCCTGGCGACGTACGCCGCGACGCAGCACGCGTCGCACCTGCCGCTGCCGGCACAGGCGGTCACGTCGGCCGAAGCGACCGACCGGAGCCGCAAGAGCGGCGATGGGAACCGGCATGGGCAAGGTCAAGAGCCAAGGTGAGGATGGGAGGACAGGGCACAGGCCCCGAGGTGGACATGGGGCCCCTGGTGGACACAGGCCCCCTGGCGGGCTCGGGCCCGGCCGGTCGGGCCGACTGCGGTGCGGGTCCGGCGCTGGGCCGCGGCGATCCCGGTGCGCCCGGCAGTCCGTGCGCGTGGGCCCTACGCAATGCGCCTACCGGCCCTGGATCGACAGGCGATGCCGGCCTTTGGCGCGGCGCCGCTGGATGACCTTGCGGCCGTGAACGGTCGCCATGCGCGCGCGGAACCCGTGTGTGCGCTGGCGGCTGGTTGAGCTGGGGTTGCGGAGTCCTTTCTTCATGGTGGACCTGTGCGGCGCGGCCAAGGGGCGACCGACGCGATGGAGTTGTGCGGCCGGCGCGCAGCCCACTGGGCGGCGACGGCGATGATCGGCGCGCAGGCGCGCACCCCTTGGATCTGGCCGTGGACTCGGCCGAGGACAGCGGGCGCCGCCGGGGGCGCCGCTAGCGCAACTGTATGAAATCGCGCGAGTTTTCCATGCCGGACGCGCCCGGGGCGCCGCCAGCGGGGGCAGTAGTGTAGCGTGGGCGGGTCCGAATGTCACGGTCTGCCCGGCGGGTTCGGGCGAGCCCGGCGCGCAAGTGCGCCGATCGCTTGGATTCGGACCCGAAAGGCCGCGTCCTGGTCCACGAACGGCGATGTGCACCGACGCTTTGCCTTCTTCGTGACAAGCGCGCGGGATGCAAGTCGAAGCCGGCTGCCCGAGCCGCATCGAGGCCCCGCCGGTGTATTGCAATTGGTTGTCATGAAAAGGGATTTCAACATGCCGGCAAGTCCGCGCACTTGCGACTTGCCGCCCGCAGTCGCACGCTGGCCTTCTGGCCGGCCGATAGCAATTGTCTGTTCCATTTTGAAGCCTTGCGCTCCACGACCCCCGTTCTGTCCGCGGACGCGATCGCCTGCGCCTGCCGCGCGTGAGCTAAGTCCGCGAGCCGGTGTGCAGTTGCGCCGATGGCGGTCATGCCTGCTTGCCGATCGCCCCCGCGCCGGGCGATCATGATGGCGTTGCCGACCGCAGATCGCCCTCTGCGGCGACTTGGTCGTCGGACTTTTCGCGGAGTCCTCCAGCAATTCCGGCAAGCGGCAATCTGGATGCGAGTCCTTCGGCATGGCGCCCTTTGCCCTGCCGCGATGGGATGGAGTGCAAGGGGTCGACGGAACGCCCGGTCGGCCTTGGGTGAATTCGGGTCATGCCTGCTTCGCAGTCAACGACAACCATCCGCACGACGCTCGACGCCAGCGGCTTGGTCCGCCTTGCGGTTCCCGGCGTGGACCTGGCGCCGCAGCTGCCGTTTGAATCCGATCGGGCAACGATCGAGGCCTCGATCGAGGCAACGGTTGGGGCCGCAGTCGGGGCAGGAGTCGGGGCAGAGGTCGGGACAACTGCGCAGCAGCGGGCGGCGTCGACGCACGCGCCCGACGCGCCACGGTGGGACGCGCGCACGCCCCGCGAACTTGGCGCTCTGTGGCAGCGGGCGCTGGCCGCCCTCAAGAAACTTGCCGGCCGGTCCGCCGTGGACACCTGGCTGCTCAAGCTGGACCTGGTGTCGTTGTACCCGCTGCCCGCCGCGCCGGACGGCAAGGGCGACCCAGGCGCCGGCGTGCAGGCCGACCTGCGGGCAGCCGACGACCAAGTTGCGCAATTCGTCCGCGATCATCACCTGACGGCCATCGAAGCCGCCATGGCCCAGGTGCTGGGCGTCCCGGTCCAGGTGCGCGCTGTCGCTGCCAGTGGACCGGCCCCGCTGTTCGATCCGGCGCCAGCCCATCGCGTCGATGCGTTGGGCGCCCCGATCGGCAGTGGCGCAGTGTCCCTGGACCCAGACGGAGGCTTCGCAAGGCCCGCAGCCAGCACGGCCACGGGCCTGGCGGCGCAGGTCGCGGATCTGGTGGAACGCTTCACGTTCGAGCGGTTCGTGGTCGGCATCGGCAATGAACTCGCTGCCAGCGCGGCCGGCGCGATCTGTCAGGCGCCAGGGGTGCTCTACAACCCGCTGTTCGTCCACGGCGGCGTCGGCCTGGGCAAGACCCACCTGCTGCACGCCATCGGTCACCGCATGCGGGCGCTGCAGCCCAACCTTCGCGTGCGCTACGTCGCTGCCGAGACCTACATCGACGACGTGTACGCCGCGTGGCGATCCAAGGACAGCGCGTGCCGTCAGGAAGTGCGCAACCACTACCGCGACGGCGCCGACGTGCTGTTGCTCGACGATGCCCAGTTCCTGCAGGGCAACGACAAGATCGGAGAAGAGTTCTTCCACCTTTTCAATGCGCTGCACAACGCCGGCAAGCAGATCGTGCTGTCCTCCGACCGCTATCCCAGCGAACTGCAGGGGCTGCACGAACGGCTGCGTTCGCGCATGCAATGGGGGCTCGTGGCCGAGTTGTCCCCTCCCGATCGCGACCTGCGCATCGCAATCCTGCGCCACAAGGCCGGTGAGTTGCAGCTGGTGTTGCCGCCCGACGTGGTGTTCTACCTCGCCGACCACCTGTGCAACAACGTGCGCGAACTGGAAGGGGCGCTGCACAAGCTGAGCGCCCACGCGCGCATGGGTCGCCGCAGCATCGACCTCGGGCTTGCCCGGGCGGCGCTGGGCCCGATGATCGAGATGCCGTCGCGCAACCTGACCGCCGAGGTCATCCAGCGCGTGACGGCCCAGCACTTCGGCATCAAGGTGACCGACCTCAAGGGCGCCAAGCGCCACCGAACCGTGGTCGTGCCGCGCATGATCGCCATGTACCTGGTCCGCAAGCACACCAGCGCGTCCCTGCCCGACATCGGCCGGCTTTTCGGCGGCCGCGATCACACGACCGTCCTGCACGGCTGCCGCAAGATGCAGGGCGACGTCACGCGCAAGCCCGACATCCAGGTCGCGGTCCAGGCCATCGAAACGGCGCTGGGCAAGTAGGGCGCACCGGCTGCCCGTCGTCTCCAGTGGGAAACAACGCGTTTGGCGGGCCGGGCGTTCGCGTTGACCCCACCGCCGTGCGAGCGCACACTATTGGCCCGTTTGGGCGGCCCCACCGCAGTGGAGCGGCGGCCGCCGCGACAAAGGAAGGCCGCGATGCGCATTGCCATCGTCCGCGAGTCATTCGGCAATGAGCGGCGCGTGGCGGCAACGCCGGAGAGTTGCAAGAAGCTGACGGCGCTGGGCTTCAGCGTGCACGTCGAGGCTGGGGCGGGAGAGGCCGCGTGCTTCCCGGACCAGGCGTACCAGCAAGCCGGCGCCGAACTGTGTAGCGACGTCAAGGCGTTGTACGGTTCTGCCGATCTGCTCCTCAAGATCCGCCCGCCCGGCCAGCGCCCCGACCTCGGCGACGAACTGGCGCTCTTGCGCGACGGCGCGACCATCCTCAGCTTCGTGTGGCCGGCGCGCTCCAAGGTGCTGCTGGACGAGCTCGCCGCGCGCGGCATGACCGCGCTGGCCATGGACCAGGTGCCGCGCATCTCGCGCGCCCAAAAGCTCGACGCGCTCAGTTCGATGGCCAATATCGCCGGCTACCGGGCGATCATCGAGGCGGCCGGCCATTTCGGGTCGTTTTTCACCGGCCAGATCACGGCGGCGGGCAAGGTGGCCCCGGCCAAGGTGCTGGTCATCGGCGCGGGCGTCGCCGGGCTCGCGGCGCTCGGGGCCGCCAAGGGCCTGGGCGCCGTCGTGCGCGCGTTCGACACCCGGGCGGCCGTGCGCGAACAAGTGCAGTCGATGGGCGCCGAGTTCCTCGAGGTCTCGATCTCCGAGGACGGCGAAGGCGGCGGAGGCTACGCCAAGGAAATGTCGCCAGCGTTCATCGAGGCAGAGATGGCGCTTTTTCGGGCCCAGGCGGCCGAGGTCGACATCGTGGTGACCACGGCGCTGATCCCCGGCAGACCGGCGCCCAAGCTGTGGCTGCGCGACATGGTCGAGGCGATGAAGCCGGGTTCGGTGGTCGTCGATCTCGCGGCCGAGACGGGCGGCAACTGCGAACTGACCCGCGCCGACGAGGTGGTCGTCCACCAGGGCGTCACGATCCTCGGCCCCACCGACCTGCCGAGCCGGCTGGCGACCACGGCGAGCCAGCTTTACGCGCAGAATCTGGTGCACCTGCTGACCGACATCGGCGGCGCCAAGGCGCGCGATCCCGAACGGGGCGACCTGGGCCTGGATTTCGCGGACGAAGTCCTCTACGGCGCGACCGTCGTCCACCGCGGCCAGATCTTGTGGCCGCGCCCCGCCAAGGCCGCACCGGATGCGCCCAAGGTCGAACCCAAGAAGCAGTCGGACAGGCCGACCTCGGACAAGGTGGGCGGCGCCACGGAGCGCTTCCGCCAGCCCGCGTTGATGTACGCGGATCGCACCCCGGGCAACGAGCGCGGGACCACCGCCAAGCGGGCCGCGCTGACCTGGGTGATGGCGGCGCTGCTGACGGTGGCCTACGGCATCCTCAAGGCCCAGGGCCCGGACACCGGCCAGGATCTGGCGACCGCCCTTTTCCTGGAGCGGCTGACCGTGTTCGTGCTCGCGTGCTTCGTCGGCTGGCAAGTCATCTGGAACGTGACGCCGGCGCTGCACACGCCGCTGATGAGCGTGACCAACGCGATCAGCGGCATCATCCTGGTGGGCGGTCTGCTGCACAGCAAGGGCCCGGTCGCCAGCGCCCCCGTTGTGCTCGGCCTGCTCGCGGTGCTCTTTGCCACGGTCAACGTGGCCGGCGGCTTCCTGGTGACGCGCCGGATGCTCAAGATGTTCCGCAAATAGCACCCTGCCCGCCGCTGCATCTCAGCCCGGGCACGCCCACCCGTTCCGCCGCGGCGCAGCGGGTCAGTCCTACCCCCTCGGAGACCCCCCGAACCATGACGCAAGCGTTTCTGTCCATCGCCTGGGTGGTGTCGTCGATCCTTTTCGTGTCGTCGCTGCGCGGGCTCTCGCACCCCGAAACGGCCCGCCGCGGCAACGGCTTTGGCATCGTCGGCATGCTGATGGCGGTGGTCGCGGTGATGCTGGCGGCCGACGTCGGCAACCATGTGTTCTTCGCCCTGGCCATTGGCACGGGGGCAGGTGTCGGCATGGTGCTGGCGCAGCGCGTCGGCATGACGGCGATGCCAGAGTTGGTGGCGATTCTGCACAGCTTCGTGGGCCTGGCCGCGGTGTTCGTGGGCTACGCGGCCTTCCTCGACCCGCTGCAACACGGCAATGGCGGCCGCAGCATCCTGCTGGTCGAGATCTGGATCGACGTGCTCATCGGCGCCATCACCTTCACCGGTTCGATCGTGGCGTTCCTCAAGCTGCGCGGCAGCGTCTCGGGCAAGCCCCTGCTCCTGCCCGCCCGCCATTTCCTGAACGGCGCAATGTTCGTGGCTTCCCTGGTCTTTGTGCTGCCGTTCTTGATGGGCGAGGGCACGAGCGCCCTGCCGTGGCTGCTGGTGATGACAGCGATCGCATCGGTGCTCGGCGTGCACCTGGTGGCTGCCATCGGCGGGGCCGACATGCCTGTGGTCGTCTCGATGCTCAACAGTTACTCGGGCTGGACCGCGTCGGCGGCCGGCTTCATGCTGCAGAACGATCTGCTTATCATCACCGGCGCCCTGGTCGGGTCGTCGGGCGCGATCCTGTCGCACATCATGTGCAAGGCCATGAACCGCAGCCTGCCTTCGGTCATCTTCGGCGGTTTCGGCGCCGACCCGCCAAAGGGTGCAGTCCCGGCCGCAGCACAACCCCAAGGCGACGTGGTGGCGACCGAGGTGGCCACGCTCGCGGGCGAATTGGCTGCTGCCAAGGCCGTCATCATCGTGCCAGGCTACGGCATGGCGGTCGCGCGGGCCCAACACGCCGTGCGGCAACTGGTGGACCTGTTGCGCAAGCGCGGATGCAAGGCGCGCTTCGCCATCCACCCGGTGGCCGGCCGCCTGCCGGGGCACATGAACGTGCTATTGGCCGAGGCCAACGTGCCCTACGACATCGTGATGGAGATGGACGAGATCAACCACGATTTCCCCCAAACCGACGTGGTGCTGGTCATCGGCGCCAACGACATCGTCAATCCAGGTGCGCAGACCGACGCCAGCAGCCCCATTTACGGCATGCCGGTGCTCGAAGTCTGGAAGTCCACGCGCGTAGTGGTGCTCAAGCGGTCGCGCTCGTCGGGATACGCGGGCGTCGACAATCCGCTTTTCTACTTGGAAAACACGCGGATGCTGTTTGCGGACGCCCGCGACGGCATGGAAAAGGTGGTCGCGGCGCTCGGCGCGGCGTAGGCGACAGCGGGCCGCTGCGCTTGGCGTGCCGATTCAGTGCACGGCCTCGGATCCGACGGCAAGGCACTGGCCGACGACCACACTGGCGGGCCGCACGACTTCTTCGCCCAGCAGGGCGCCGGCCGACACGCTGTGCACCACCTTGCCGTCCTGGGCCGGGTCGAGCACGGTCAGGGTCGTCACCGCTTGATGGCGAACGGGATCGAAGGGCTCGCCGACGCCGTCGAACCGCTGCATGCCCATGGTCTGCAGCGCAGCGTCAAACTGACTGCGAATCATGGTCGCGCCATCGATCAGGCCCTGACCGGCCGCGCCGCCATTGCTGGCCGCCTGGCGGGTGCCGTCCAGGAAGCGGTCGAAGTTGTCCAGCACGCCGAGCAGGGCCGTGACCGCCTTGGCCAGTTGCTGCTTCTGCAAGCGTTCTTGTTCGCGGGCCAGGCGTGTCTTGGCGGAATCAAACTCGACGCGCGCCTTGTCGTAGGCGGCGGCGTATTGGCGGGTCTGCTCGCCCGCGTCGGCGGCGCGCTTCTCCAGGTCGCGCTGCGTGCGCTCCAGGTCGGCGACGCGGAGGCGCAGGCGGGCCAGTTCGGCTTGCAGGGCGAGGGCATCGACGGCGGCATCGGCCGCCGGATCGCAGTCGGCCGTGCAGCCCTGCTGCGCCGTGTCAGCTGCATCGTCTTCGGCCGGCAGCGTGTCGGCGTCGTTGGCGGCGGGCTGGGTGGGATCCATCGCATGACTCCAGGCAGGAAAAACGGCGAGCGGCCGGGGGCGCGATCGCACACGCCGGGCTGGGGCGCGCGCGACCGCCGCCGCCGGCCGCTCCGGGTACGGGTCGGACGCGGGACTAGTAGGCGAAACCCCAAATTCGCGTCGGGATACGGACCGTAATGCCGCAACAAATCCTCAATCAGTTTCGCCTACTAGGAGCCTGTCGGACTATCGTCCGACTGGCTCCGTGCTGGTTGCGATCGGGGCAGCGACCAAGAACTGCCTGAAGTAAATTCAGGCAGTTTCGGTCGCTGGCAGGCCGCAGCCGCGGCCTGCCTAGGAGCCTGTCGGCCAGAATCTGCCGATTCTGGCGTTTCGCAGACAGGCTCCTAGCTGCTTGTTTCGTGAAGGGGGCTCGCAGCCCCCTCGCGCGCCCATGCGCGCTCACCCCCGCGGCCGGAAGTACCTCAGCCCTGTTGCGCGCCGGAACCCGGCGCGAATTTCGGGCCTGAGGTACTAGTTGGCGTCCTTGGGTGCCTCGGTAATCGCGCACTCGGTGGTCAGCAGCATCGTGGCGACCGACGCCGCGTTGAGCAGGGCCACGCGCACCACCTTGGTCGGGTCGATGACGCCAGCGGCGACCAGGTCGCCGTAGACCCCCTTGCCGGCGTCGAAGCCGAAGTTGCCGCCCTGTGCGCGCACGGTCTCGACGATGACCGAACCTTCTTCTCCGGCGTTGGCGGCGATCTGGCGCAGCGGCTCTTCCAGAGCCCGACGCAGCGCCTTGACGCCGTGGTCGCGATCGTCACCGAAGTGCACCTCGTCGAGCGCCTGCGCCGCGCGGAGCAGGGCCACGCCCCCGCCGGCCACCACGCCCTCGGCAACCGCGGCGCGCACGGCGTGCAAGGCGTCTTCGACGCGCGCCTTCTTCTCCTTGAGCTCGATCTCGGTCGCAGCGCCCATCTTGACGACGGCGACACCAGCGGCGAGGCGGGCCAAGCGCTCTTCGAGCTTTTCCTTGTCCCAGTCGCTCTTGGTGACCTCGATCTCCTTGCGGATCTGCGCGACGCGGGCCTCGACATCGGCCTTGCGCCCACTGCCTCCGACCAGGATCGTCTTGTCCTTGGTGACCTTGACCGACTTGGCACGGCCCAGCTGACGCAGCTTGACCAGTTCCAGCTTCTCGCCGATTTCCTCGCTCAGCACCTCCGTGCCGCACAGGACTGCGATGTCCTGCAGCATGGCCTTGCGGCGATCGCCGAAGCCCGGGGCCTTGACGGCGCACACCTGCAACTGGCCGCGCAGCTTGTTGTACACCAAGCCGGTGAGCGCCTCGCCCTCGACCTCCTCGGCGATGACCAGCATCGGCGCGCCCGACTGCTTGAGCTGTTCGAGCAATGGGATGAGGTCGCGCAGGCTGGAGATCTTCTTTTCGTGGATGAGGATGTAGGGGTTCTGCAGCTCGACTTCCATGCGGTCGCCGTCGGTCACGAAGTACGGCGAGATGTAGCCGCGGTCGAACTGCATACCCTCGACCGTCTCGAGCGTGGTCTCGAACCCCTTGCCTTCTTCGACGGTAATGACACCGTCCTTGCCGACCTTGTCCATGGCCTGGGCCAGGATGGCGCCGATGGACTCATCGCCGTTGGACGAGATCGTCGCCACGCGCTCGATGTCGCGGCTGCCGTCGATGTCGCGACTCAGGCTGTGCAGGCGTTCGGTCACTGCGGTCACGCCGGCCTCGATGCCGCGCTTGAGCGCCATCGGGTTGATGCCGGCGGCGACGAGCTTGCCACCCTCGACCACCAGCGCTTGGGCCAGGACCGTGGCGGTCGTGGTGCCGTCGCCGGCCTGGTCGTTGGTCTTGGCGGCGGCCTCCTTGACCATCTGCGCGCCAAGATTGGCGAAGTGCTCCTCGAGCTCGATCTCCTTGGCCACGGTCACGCCGTCCTTGGTAATGAGCGGGGCGCCGAACGAGCGGTCGATGACCACGTTGCGGCCCTTGGGTCCGAGCGTGACCTTGACGGTGTTGGCCAGGGTGTTGACGCCGTCGAGGATGGCCGAACGGGCTTCGCTGCTGTAGAAAATCGCTTTTGCGGTCATGGTGTAGTTCCTTTGCGTTTGCGGTGGGTTGCGGACGGTCTCCGCCTAGTCGGTGATGACGGCCAGCAGTTCCGACTCCTTGAGGATGAGGAACTCTTCGCCGTCGTACTTGATCTCGTTGCCGCCCCACTTGGCCAGCAACACCTTGTCGCCGACCTTGACCGCGGGGGCGCGCAGGCCGCCGTCTTTGAGCACCTTGCCCTTGCCTACGGCCTTGACCGTGCCGTAGACCTGCTTCTCTTGCGCGGCGCTCGGCAGGAAAAGGCCGCCGGCTGTCTTTTCTTCGGCTTCGGCGCGCTGGACCAGGACGTTGTCGTAAAGCGGACGGATGTTCATGGGGTCGAAAACTCCCGGCCGCGCATCGGCGGCCGCGTTGGCGGTGTCTTGACAGGTTGTGCGCGTGCCCACGCGTCAAGCCGCGTTCGTCGGCGGATCCGCCGCCTGGGCGGTCGTTGACCCGCGCGAAATCCTTGTCGAAACACCAGATATCAGGATGCCGCCCAGGGGACGGCGCGGCAAAGGTAGGACGGGTCTCGGGGGCGTCAAGTGGCCTGGGCGTGCGGCCGCGTGCGCAGTCGCCGGCCTCCCCCTGCTGGCGGTCGCGCGGTCAGCCCATCGACAATTCGGGCGAGCCGGCATCGACATACAGACCGGCGAGCCGGCCGGCGACGTTGCGCACTTCGACGAAGCGCCAGGCCGGTGGCTCCTGCCACAGATCGGGGGCGACCTCTCCCAAGGCGCGCGACACTGCGGCCGGCAGTGCTTCGGTGCAACCCGACCACACCTTGACGGCAAGGCCCAGCCCGCGATCGGGCACGGCGATGCAGAACACGCCGCCCGCACCGATCTTGGCGGCGATCGGCGCGCAGGCATGGCGGACCACCGATGCGTCGAACCGGTCGGAGCCTGAGGCAAGTTCGGGGAAATCGGCCATGGCGCGGCCGATGCGGCCGAGTCGGGTGCGGTCGAGATCGTCGGCCATGGCCTCGGCCACCACCGACCAGGCGCGCGCGATCGCCGACAAGGGCAGGCAGAACGTCGGCACGCCACACCCGTCGAGCGCGAGCGCTGGCGCCACCCCGGTCCATTCGCGCACATGCGCGGCAATGCGCGCCTGCAAAGGATGGTCGGCCGGCCTGTAGTCCAGGGGCCAACCCGACCGGCTCGCCGTGGCCAACATAAAGGCGTGCTTGCCCGAACAGTTGTTGTGGATGTCGCCGAATGCCTCGCCCGATCGCAGCACCTCATCCGCGCTCGGGGCGTGCATGGGCGGGTGCGGTGCGCAACGCAGATCCGACTCGGCGACGTCGAAGCGCGCCAGGATCTCGCGCACCCAGCGCAGGTGCACAGGCTGGCCCGAGTGCGACGCCGCGCCGACCGCGAGTTCTTCGGGTTGCAGCCACGGATCGCCGAGCAACTCCAGACAGGTCGCCAGTTGCACGGGTTTGGCCGCCGATCGCCAGGGCGTGACGCCGTCAGGGCCGGTCTGGTAGGCGATCTGACCCGATCGCACGGCGACCGCCGACCACGGATGGCGCGCCTCGATGCAGCGGTGCAGGTCCAGGACGCGATCGCCGTCGACGTGCATGCCGCCGCGGGTTTGCAGGATCCAACGCATCGCGCACAGGGGGCCAACCGGGCCGCGGCAACAGTATTGCAGGCGGTGGCGATCGGCAATTGCACGACCGCCGCCGGCGCCGCGCGAAATTGCGTTGACGCCGGGCGCTTGGGCCTGCAAAATAACGCCCCCCCGTTTGCCCGACGCCCGTCGGAGCGAACGCGCAATCGTTTGGAACGATTGACCAATTGAAGAATGGGCCCGCCCTCTGGCAAGGATCGGCGCCCGCATCGCGGCACGGGTCGCCGCGCGCGATGGCCTGCGGGCCGTGCAACAGGAACCGACATGACGACATACGCAATCATTCGCACCGGGGGCAAACAGTACCGCGTGCAGGCCGGCCAGCAGGTGACCGTCGAGAAATTGGCCGGCGAACCGGGCGACACCGTGGTGTTCGACGACGTGCTGCTCGTGGCGGCCGAAGGCCAGGTGCGCGTCGGCGCGCCGACGGTGGCGGGCGCGCGCGTGGTGGGCACAGTCGTCCAGCAGACCCGCGACAAGAAGGTGCTGGTCCACAAGTACCGCCGCCGCAAGAACAGCCGCAAGACAATGGGTCATCGGCAGATGATCACGCGCGTGCGCATCGGCGGCATCGAAGGCTGAATCCAGGGCGCCGGGCGCCACAACACCAAGGGAGTTCGCCACCATGGCACACAAGAAAGGTCAGGGTTCGTCGCGCAATGGCCGCGACTCCAACCCGCAGTATCGCGGCATCAAGGCCTTCGGCGGCCAGACGGTCGGGTCGGGCGCGATCTTGGTGCGCCAGGTCGGTTCGACCTGGCACGCGGGCGAGAACGTGGATACCGGAAAGGACTTCACGCTCTTTGCCACCGCCGACGGCGTGGTGCAGTTCGGCACCGCGCACGGCCGCAAGACCGTGAGCGTGCTGCCGCAGGCCTAGGCCACTGCGGGTCCGATCGCAGCAGGACTGCCGCACGTCCTTGGGCCGCGGCAGCGAGTCCTTCGTCGGATTTCCGGTTATTTGCCGCCACCCAAATGTGTGGAATACTGGCCGCGGGCGGTGGCCCTCAGCCGCTGCGTGATCGCCGGCTGAGATTCGCTGACCGGCAGGCCATCAGAACCGGGCGGGACGAGAACTGGCCGGGGCGAACACCAGGCGCCGACCCGCCCCGGGCGGCAAGGCGCTGGGACCACCGCGACGGTGCGCACCATCCCGCTGCCGCCGACAGGACGATGGCCGAGCTTGCGATGACCGAGGTTGCGGTGACCGAGGTTGCAATGGGCCGAGGTTGCAATGGGCACTGACGAACGGCGCGGCGGCATCGGGTTTGGCAACCAGCGTCGCATGGATGGCGGCCGGTCCCCGGTCGATGACGAGGACGACGGCGGCGAATCGACCCGCGCCATGGACGTGGGCTCGTTCGAAGAGGCCGAACAACCCACGACGTACTCGCGCAGCCCGGCGCCGCCACCGCCGCCGCGCCCGCCCGCAGGCGCTT
>Ga0194120_10002984_pt1 | contig 28359 bp, 22 predicted proteins | sample TA2MahCa65mmetaG_FD_148642 | JGI IMG/M metagenome (GOLD analysis project Ga0194120, IMG submission 148642) | Freshwater microbial communities from Lake Tanganyika, Tanzania - TA2015019 Mahale Deep Cast 65m | ecosystem: Environmental > Aquatic > Freshwater > Lake | place: Tanzania: Lake... | reverse complement strand
CCAAAGCCCCGCCGCCGCCGGCCGCCCCCGCCGCCCCCGCCGGCTCCGGCTCCGTCTCCACCCTCTCCGTCTCCGGCTCCGCCCTATCCGTCTCCGGCTCCGCCGTTCCGGCCGAGGGCCAGGCCGAGCCGCGCTTCACCATCACCCAACTGGCGCGCGAGTTCGGCGTCACCGCCCGCGCCATCCGCTTCTACGAGGAAAAGGGCGTGCTGGCCCCCGCCCGCCAGGGCCAGGCCCGCATCTACAGCCGGCGCGACCGCGGCCGGCTGATCCTGATCCTGCGCGGCAAGCGGCTGGGCTTCTCGCTCGACGAGATCCGCGAAATGCTCGATCTCTACGACCGCGGCGACGGCCAGGCCGAACAGACCCGCGTCACGCTGGCCAAGAGCCGCGCCCGCCTGGCCAGCCTGGAAAGCCAATCCCGCGACATCGCCGACGCCATCGCCGAACTCAGGACCGGCATCGCCGCGCTGGAAAACCTGATGCGCCGGCGCGGCGAAAGCTTAAACTAACACCCGGTTCACGGGGCCGGGCACGCGCCCGCCCCGCCAAGGAGAACGCTATGAAGAACGTGGTCATCGCCGGTTACGCCCGCTCGCCCTTCACCCCCGCCCGCAAGGGCGCGCTGGCCAAGGTGCGGCCCGACGAGATGCTGGCCCAGGTGCTGCGCGGGCTGATCCAGAAAAGCCGCGTCCGGCCCGAGGACATCGAGGACCTGATCGTCGGCTGCGCCTTTCCCGAGGGCGAGCAGGGCCTCAACGTCGCCAAGCTGGTGGGCTTCCTGGCCGAGCTGCCGCTGTCGGTCGCCGGCACCACGGTCAATCGTTTCTGCGGCTCCTCGATGCAGTCGGTGCACATGGCGGCGGGCGCGATCCAGCTCGGCGCCGGCGAGGCCTTCCTTTGCGCCGGCCTGGAATCGATGAGCCGCGTGCCGATGACCGGATTCAACCCCTTGCCCCATCCCGGGCTCTACCAGAAGAACCCCAACGCCTTCGTCTCGATGGGCATCACCGCCGAGAACGTCGCCAAGCAGTATGCCATCGGCCGCAAGGAGCAGGAGGAGTTCGCGGTCGAAAGCCACAAGAAGGCGGCGGCGGCGCAGAAGGCCGGCAAGCTGGCCGACGAAATCGTCGCCATCGTCCAGGGCAACCAGAAAATCGAGGCCGATGGCTGCATCCGCGCCGACACCACGCCGGAAGGCCTGGCCGGGCTGGAACCCAGCTTCGACAAGGCGGGCAGCGTCACCCCCGGCACCTCCTCGCCCCTGACCGACGGCGCGGCGGCGGTGCTGGTGACGTCCGAGGCCTATGCCGACAAGCACGGCCTCGACAAGCTGGCGCGGGTCAAGTCGGTGGCGGTGGCGGGCTGCGCCCCCGAGCTGATGGGCCTGGGCCCGATCGGCGCCACCAAGAAGGCGCTGGAACGCGCCGGCCTCTCGATCGGCCAGATCGACGTGGTGGAATGCAACGAGGCCTTCGCCGCCCAGTCGATCGCCGTGATCCGCGACACCGGCATGAGCAAGAAGACCGTCAACCTCGACGGCGGCGCGATCGCGCTCGGCCATCCGCTCGGCGCCACCGGCGCGCGCATCACCGGCAAGGCGGCGGCGCTGCTCAAGCGCGAGGGCGGGCAGTACGCGCTGGCGACGCAATGCATCGGCGGCGGCCAGGGCATCGCCACCGTGCTCGAGGCCGTGCGATGAGCGCCTTCAAGAAGGTCGCCGTCCTCGGCTCGGGGGTGATGGGCGGCGGCATCGCCGCCCATGTCGCCAATGCCGGCATCCCGGTGATGCTGCTGGACATCGTTCCCCAGGGCGCCAACAACCGCAACCAGTTGGCCGAGGCGGCGCTCGGCCGGCTGAAGAAGACCAACCCCGCCGCGCTGATGAGCGACCGGGCCGCCGGCCTGATCCAGCCCGGCAATTTCGAGGACGACCTGTCGCGCATCGGCGATTGCGACTGGATCGTCGAGGCGGTGATCGAGCGGGTCGACCTCAAGCAGGAGCTCTATCGCAAGGTGGCGGCGGCGATGAAGCCCACCGCCATCGTCTCCTCCAACACCTCGACCATTCCCTTGGGCACGCTGGTCGAGGGCCTGCCCGAGGCCTTCGCCAACCGCTTCGCCATCACCCATTTCTTCAACCCGCCGCGCTATATGCGCCTGTTGGAAGTGGTCAAGGGACCGCGCACCGAGGACGACGTGCTGCCGGCGCTGCGGCGTTTCGGCGACGTGGCGCTGGGCAAGGCGGTGATCGACTGCAAGGACACGCCCGGCTTCGTCGGCAACCGCATCGGCATCTTCTGGTCGACCGTGGCCATGAGCCAGGCGATGAGCCTGGGGCTGACGGTGGAAGAGGCCGATTCCGTGGTCGGCAAGCCGATGGGGATTCCCAAGACCGGGATTTTCGGACTGGGCGACCTGACCGGCATCGACCTGGCGCCGCATGTCAGCGCCTCGATGCTCAAGCTGCTGCCGCCCGACGATCCCTATTGCAAGATCTACGACGCCAACGGCCAGCTCGCCCAGACCATCCAGTGGATGATCGGCCAGGGCCTGACCGGCCGCAAGGGCAAGGGCGGATTCTACCGCCAGGACAAGGCCGCCGACGGCAGCCGCACGCGGCTGACGCTCGACTACGCGACCCGCACCTATCGCCCGACCCGGCGCGCCGAACTGGCCTCGGTCAAGGCCGCGCGCAAGGGCCTGCGGGCGCTGGTCGAACATCCCGACAAGGGCGGGCAATATGCCTGGGCGGTGCTGTCGCGGGTGCTGGCCTATGCCGCCGAACTGGCGCCGGAGATCGCCAATTCGATCGCCGACGTCGATACCGCGATGAAGACCGGCTATGCCTGGAAATGGGGGCCGTTCGAACAGCTCGATCTGGTTGGGCCGAAATGGTTCGCCGACCGGCTGCGCGCCGAGGGCAAGCCGGTGCCGCGGCTGATCGAGGCGGTCGGCGCCGGCACGTTCTACAAGGAAGAGGGCGCGGCGCGGCTGATCTTCACCCCCGAAGGCCGCTATGCCGAACTCAAGCCCGCGGCCGGCGCCTGGAAGCTGGCCGACGTCAAGCGCGGAAAGCAGCCGGTGCTGTCCAACAAGGGCGCCTCGATCTGGGATCTGGGCGACGGCGTCGCCTGCCTGGAACTGCACACCAAGATGAACGCCATCGACGCCAACATCGTCGCCATGGTGCGCGAGGCGGCCAAGCTCGACAAGAAGGGCTTCAAGGCGCTGGTGATCGGCCATGACGGCGACAACTTCTCGGTCGGCGCCAATATCGGCCTCGGCCTGTTCGCCGCCAACACCGCGATGTGGCCGGTGATCGAGCAGAACATCAAGGAAGGCCAGGACGCCTATCGCGCGCTGCGCAACGCGCCCTTCCCGGTGGTCGGCGCGCCCTCGGGCATGGCGCTGGGCGGGGGCTGCGAGATCCTGATGCATTGCGACGCCGTCCAGGCCCATGCCGAAAGCTATATCGGCCTGGTCGAGGTCGGCGTCGGCCTGATCCCGGGCTGGGGCGGCACCACCACGCTGCTGACGCGCTGGATGCAGAACGCGAAGCGCCCGCAGGGGCCGATGCCGGCGATCAGCCAGGCGTTCGAGATCATCGGCACGGCGCAGGTGGCGCGCTCGGCCGCCGAGGCCAAGGAGAAGCTGCTGCTGCGCCCGAGCGACGGCATCACCATGAACCGCGACCGCGTGCTGGCCGACGCCAAGGCCAAGGCGCTGGCGATGGTGCCGGGCTACAAGCCGGCCGAGCCGGCCGAGATCTTCCTGCCCGGCGCCACCGCGCGCACCGCGCTGGCGATGGCGGTCGAGGGCTTCCGCCTGCAAGGCAAGGCCACGCCCCACGACGTCACGGTGATGGCGGCGCTGGCGCGGGTGCTGTCGGGCGGCGACGTCGACATCCTCGATCCGGTCAAGGAGACCGACCTGTTGGCGCTGGAGCGCGCGGTCTTCCTGTCGCTGATCAAGACCAACGCCACGCTCGATCGCATCGAGCACATGCTGACCACCGGCAAGCCGTTGCGGAATTAGTTCGGGAGGAGATCGCCATGCCCAGCTACAACGCCCCCCTGCGCGACATGCGCTTCGTGCTGCACGAGGTGCTTGGCGTCGGCAATTACCAGAACCTGCCCGGCTTCGAGGACGCTTCGCCCGACACGGTCGATGCCGTGATCGAGGAGGGCGCCAAGTTCGCCCAGGAAGTGCTGCAGCCGATCAACCAATCGGGCGATCGCGAAGGCTGCAAATGGGACGCCGGCAACGTCACCACGCCCAAGGGCTTCAAGGAAGCCTACAAGCAGTATTGCGAGGGCGGCTGGACCGGCCTGACCAGCCTCAAGGAATACGGCGGCCAGGGCCTGCCCTATTACGTCGGCGTGCTGCTGTCGGAGATCGTCACCAGCGCCAACATGGCCTGGGGGATGTATCCCGGACTGTCGCACGGCGCCTACGAGGCGATCGCCGCCCACGGCTCGGACGAACTCAAGAAGACCTACCTGCCCAAGCTGGTCAGCGGCGAATGGACCGGCACCATGAACCTGACCGAGCCGCATTGCGGCACCGATCTCGGCCTGATGCGCACCAAGGCCGAGCCCCAGCCCGACGGCAGCTATCGCATCACCGGCACCAAGATCTTCATCTCGGCCGGCGAGCACGACATGACCGACAACATCGTCCATCTGGTGCTGGCCAAGATCGTCGGCGGGCCCGAGGGCATCAGGGGCGTCAGCCTGTTCATCGTCCCCAAGTTCCTGCCCAATGCCGACGGCAGTCCGGGCGAGCGCAACGGCGTCTCCTGCGGCTCGATCGAGCACAAGATGGGCATCAAGGCCAACGCCACCGCGGTGCTGAATTACGACAACGCCAAGGGCTGGCTGGTGGGCAAGGCCCACAAGGGCATGCGCGGCATGTTCACCATGATGAACGCGGCGCGGCTGGGCGTCGGCGTGCAGGGTCTCGGCCTGGCCGAGGTGTCCTATCAGAACGGCCTGGCCTACGCCAAGGAGCGCGTCCAGGGCCGCTCGCTGGGCGGCATCAAGGCGCCCGACAAGGCGGCCGATCCGATCATCGTCCATCCCGACGTGCGGCGGATGCTGCTGACCTGTAAGGCCTTCACCGAGGGCGCGCGGATGCTGACCTATTGGGCGGGGCTGAACGTCGACCTGGCGCACAAGCATCCCGACGCCATGGCGCGGCGCGAGGCCGACGACCTGCTCGGCCTGATCACGCCGATCGTCAAGGCCTATCAGACCGACATGGGCTTCGAATGCGCCAACCTGGCGATGCAGTGCCTGGGCGGGCACGGCTACATCGCCGAATGGGGCATGGAGCAGTTCGTGCGCGACGCCCGCATCGCCCAGATCTACGAGGGCGCCAACGGCGTCCAGGCGCTGGACCTGGTCGGGCGCAAGCTGCCGGCCAATATGGGCCGCTCGCTGCGCACCTTCTTCCATCCGCTCGACGCCTTCCTCAAGGAACAGGCGGCGGACGCGGCGATGAAGGATTTCATCGGGCCGCTGTTGCGCGCCTTCGGGCGCCTGCAGCAGGCCACCGCCCTGATCGCCGAGAAGGGCATGGCCGATGCCGAGGAGGCCGGCGCCGCCTCGAGCGACTACCTCCGGCTGTTCGCGCTGACCGCGGTCGGCTGGATGTGGGCCAAGATGGCGCGCGTCGCCATCGACAAGCTGGCCGCCGGCGGCGGCGAGGACCCCGGCTTCTACCGCACCAAGCTGGCGACCGCGCGCTTCTTCATGGAGCGCATGCTGCCCGACACCGCCTCCCTGCAGCAGAAGATCCAGGCCGGCAAGCGCACGCTGATGGAGCTGGACGCCGCCGCCTTTTGATGGCCGCCTTCGCGGCCGCCGCTTCGCCGCGACCGCGGCGACGCGCCTTTTGGCTCGGAAGCCGAGGCGACCGGAGGTCGCCGCCCGGCGCCTGAGGGCCTTGAAGCAATGAGGATACCATGATCCCGCGCCGCATCTTCACCCCCGAGCACGACGCCTGGCGCGACACCGTCCGGCGCTTCTACGACAAGGAAATCAAACCCCACCAGGAGAAGTGGGAAAAGCAGAAGCGGGTCGACAAGGAGGCCTGGCGCAAGGCCGGCGAGGCCGGCCTGCTGTGCGCCTCGATGCCCGAGGAATACGGCGGCGCCGGCGCCGACTATCTCTACGAAGCCATCGCCATGGAGGAACAGGCCTATTCCGGCGTCTCCGGCCCGGGCTTCTCGCTGCATTCCGCCATCGTCGCACCCTACATCCTGCGCTACGGCTCGGACGAGCAGAAGAAGACCTGGCTGCCGAAGATGGCGCGGGGCGAGATCGTCACCGCCATCGCCATGACCGAGCCCGGCACCGGCTCGGACCTGCAATCGGTCAAGACCTCGGCCGCGGCCGACGGCAACCACCTCGTCATCAACGGCCAGAAGACCTTCATCACCAACGGCCAGAACGCCGACCTGGTGATCGTGGTGTGCAAGACCGACACCAAGCAGGGCGCCAAGGGCGTGACGCTGGTGCTGGTCGAGGGCGACCGGCCGGGCTTCAGCAAGGGCCGCAATCTCGAAAAGCTGGGGATGAAGGCCCAGGACACCTCGGAACTGTTCTTCGCCGACGTGCGCGTGCCGCGCACCAACATCCTGGGCGGCGAGGGCCAGGGCTTCTATCACCTGATGGAGCAGCTGCCGCAGGAACGCCTCAACATCGCCGTCGGCGCGGTGGCGGCGTGCGAGGCGGCGCTGGGCTGGACCCGCGACTACGCCAAGTCGCGCACCGCCTTCGGCAAGCCGATCGGCAGCTTCCAGAACTCGCGCTTCGTGCTGGCCGAGCTGGCGACCGAGATCCAGGTGGCGCGCGCCTTCGTCGACCGCTGCATGGAACTGCACCTCGCGGCCAAGCTCGACGTCACCACCGCCGCCATGGCCAAGCTGCACACCACCGAGCTGCAGGGCAAGGTGATGGACAAGTGCCTGCAGCTGTTCGGCGGCTACGGCTACATGTGGGAATACCCCATCGCCCGCGCCTATGCCGACGCCCGCGTCACCCGCATCTTCGGCGGCACCAACGAGATCATGAAGGAACTGATCAGCCGCGGGCTGTGATAGGATAGGACCATGCGTGAGATTGCGGCAGCGGCGATTCCCGACGAAGCTGAGGCGTTCCGGCGTTTCGTCCTCAGTCAGGATTTGCCCAGGGAGGTTCGTGGCGTTTCGGTCAGTTTCGACGAAGACCGTTCGGGCAATCCGCTCGCCTATATCCGGCTTGCGATCCTCGACAGTGCCGATAGGCGAGTCATCCGATCCCGGGTCAAGCGGGTGATGCCGGCGATCGCCGCCATCCAGCAGGAAATACTCAAGCGCAACGTCACGCGGTTTCCGATTTTTCTGATTCGCGAGACAGGTCGTGCCAAAGCGAGCCGCGGCGCTTCACGACGCGCTGCTTGAGGCGGCGCGGCACCTTGCCATTGTCCAGACGGGCCACGCCGCAGGCGGCTTCCGCCGGCGTGCGATCTCGACCGCCTATTACGCGCTGTTCCACTTCCTGATTTCCGAGTCGGTCCGGGTCGTGATGCCGCGCGTCGAACCACCGCTCAAACGATGGATCGTGCGGGCCTATTCGCATTCCGACCTGAGAGCGGTCTGCCAACAATTCGCCAATGGCAGGATCGAGAACGTCCGCCAGCCTGCCCAAGGACTTCTCGCGGCGCCGATCGCGCCCGAATTGACCAAGATCGCGATCGGCTTCGTCGAACTTCAGGCCATGCGCGAATTGGCGGACTACGATCTGTCCTATGATGCCAGTTCGGCCGAGGCCGACTTGGCCGTGTTCCTGGCCGAGGATGCCATGCGCGCGTGGAAGCGCTTGGGTGCCGGCCAGAATCAAACCGTTTTCCTGACCGCCCTGCTGCTGAATCGGCAGTGGGCGCGGACATCGCCATAAGGAGCCCGCCATGACCGAAGCCTTCATCTACGACGCCGTGCGCACGCCGCGCGGCAAGGGCAAGACCGACGGAGCGCTGCACGAGGTGCCGGCGGTGCGCCTGGCGGCCTCGGCCTTGACCTCGCTGGCGGCGCGAAGCCGACTCGACACCGGGCTGGTCGACGACGTGGTGCTGGGCTGCGTCGAGCCGGTCGGCGAGCAGGGCGCCGATATCGGCCGCAGCGCGGTGCTGGAAGCGGGCTGGGCCGAAAGCGTCGCCGGCGTGCAGATCAACCGCTTCTGCGCCTCGGGCCTCGAGGCCTGCAACATGGCCGCGGCGCAAGTCATGTCCGGCCAGTCGCAGCTGACCGTCGGCGGCGGCGTCGAATCGATGTCGCGGGTGCGGATGGGCTCGGCCGGCGGCGCCTGGATGGTCGACCCCGAACTGGCCTTCCGCACTTATTTCGTGCCCCAGGGCGTCTCGGCCGACCTGCTGGCGACCAAGTACGGCATCAGCCGCGACGACGTCGACGCCTATGCGGTCGAAAGCCAGCGCCGCGCCGCCGCCGCCTGGAGCGAAGGCCGCTTCGAGCGCTCGGTCGCTCCGGTCAAGGACCAGAACGGCCTGACGGTCTGCGCCAAGGACGAGCACCTCCGGCCTGGCACCAGCATGCAGTCGCTGGCGGCGCTGACGCCCTCCTTCGCCGGCATCGGCGAGGCGATCGGCTTCGATGCCGTCATCCAGCAGCGCTATCCCGAGGTCGAGCGCGTCAACCACGTCCACACCCCGGGCAATTCCTCGGGCATCGTCGACGGCGCGGCGGCGGTGCTGATCGGCAACCGCGAGATCGGCAGCAAGCTGGGCCTCAAGCCGCGGGCGCGCATCCGCGGCTTCGCCTCGATCGGCACCGAGCCCTCGATCATGCTGACCGGCCCCAGCTTCTCGGTCGAGAAGGCGCTGCAGCGCGCCGGCATGGGCTATGGCGATGTCGATCTCTACGAGGTCAACGAGGCCTTCGCCGCCGTGGTGCTGCGCTTCATGCAGGTCAGCAACGTCTGGTTCGACAAGATCAACGTCAACGGCGGCGCCATCGCGCTGGGCCATCCGCTCGGCGCCACCGGCGCCATGCTACTGGGCACGGTGCTGGACGAGATGGAACGCCGCGGCCTCGGCACCGGCTGCGTGACGCTGTGCGTCGGCGCCGGCATGGGCACCGCCACCGTCATCGAGCGCGTCTGAGGGAGCCGGCCATGATCGAATACCAGGTCGACGCCGACGGCATCGCCACCATCGCCTGGGCAATGCGCGACCGGCCGATGAACGTGCTCAACGCCGACAGCATGGGGCTGTTCAAGACCCTGGTCGAGCGCGCCATCGCCGATCCCGCCGTCAAGGGCGCGATCGTCACCTCGGCCAAGGACGACTTCATCGCCGGCGCCGATCTGCAGCGCATTTTCGAGACCCTGGAGCCGGCGCCGTTCTTCGAGCGCTGCACGACCTTCCATGCCCTGACCCGGACGATCGAGAAATCGGGCAAGCCGTTCGTCGCCGCGCTCAACGGCACGGCGCTGGGCGGCGGCTACGAGATCGCGCTGGCCTGCCATCGCCGCATCGCCGCCGACCGGCCGAAGATGCAGCTTGGCCTGCCCGAGGTCGCGATCGGGCTGATGCCGGGCGGCGGCGGCACCCAGCGCCTGCCGCGGCTGATCGGCGCGCGGGCGGCGCTGCCGCTGATGCTGGAAGGCAAGCGGCTCGACCCCAAGGCCGCGCTCAAGGCCGGGCTGGTCGACGCGCTGGTGCCGCCGGCCGAGCTGCTGGCCGCGGCCAAGGCCTGGATCCTGTCCAGGCCCGAGCCGGTCCAGCCCTGGGATCGCAAGGATTTCAAGCTGCCCGACGGCGGCGCCTGGACGCCGCGCTTCGTCGAGACCTTCATGGCCGGCACCGCCATGCTGCGCGCCAAGACCCACGGCGTCTATCCCGCCCCGCGCGCCATCATGTCGGCGGTCTACGAGGGCCTGCAGGTGCCGATCGACGCCGCGCTGCGGATCGAGGCGCGCTGGTTCACCCATATCGTCACCTCGCCCGAGGCGCGCGGCATGGTGCGGACGCTGTTCTTCGGCCTGCAATCCGCCAACAAGCTGGCCAACCGGCCGAAGGCGCCGGCGCCGCGCAAGTTCGCCAAGATCGGCGTGCTGGGCGCGGGCATGATGGGCGCCGGTATCGCCTTTGTTTCGGCCGCGGCCGGGATCGAGGTGGTGCTGATCGATGCGACCCTGGCCCAGGCCGAGAAAGGCAAGGCCTATTCCGTCGGCCTGCTCGACCGTCGCGTCAAGCAGGGCCGCATGACCGCGGCCGAGCGCGATGCGGTGCTGGCCCGCATCCGGCCGTCGGTCGACTATGCCGAGCTGGCCGGCAGCCAATTGGCGATCGAGGCGGTGTTCGAAAACCGCGCCATCAAGGCCGAGGTCACCAACAAGGCCGAGGCGGTGCTGGCGGCCGATGCCGTGTTCGCCTCCAACACCTCGACCCTGCCGATCTCGGGCCTGGCCGAGGCCAGCGCGCGGCCCGAACGCTTCATCGGCCTGCACTTCTTCTCGCCGGTCGACCGCATGATGCTGGTCGAGGTCATCCGCGGCGCCAAGACCTCGGACGAGTGCCTGGCCTGGGCGTTGGACTTCGTCAAGGCGATCCGCAAGACCCCGATCGTGGTCAACGATTCGCGCGGCTTCTACACCAGCCGCGTCTTCGGCACCTACGTCAACGAGGGGCTGGCGATGCTGGCCGAGGGCGTGGCGCCGGCGCTGATCGAGAACGCCGGGCGCCTGGCCGGCATGCCGGTCGGGCCGCTGGCGCTGGCCGACGAGGTCTCGCTCGACCTGATGCACAAGGTGCGCGCCCAGACCAAGGCCGATCTCGGCAAGGACTATCGCACCGGCCCGGGCGAGGCGGTGCTGACCGCCATGGTCGAGACCCTCGGCCGCGTCGGCAAGAAGGCCGGCAAGGGCTTCTACGCCTATCCCGAGAGCGGCAAGAAGGCGCTGTGGCCCGATCTCGCCAAGACCTTCCCCCTGGCCAAGGAACAGCCGGAGGCGGCCGAACTGATCGAGCGCTACCTCACTGTGCAGGCAGTCGAGACCGCGCGCTGCGTCGGCGAAAAGGTGGTGGTCGATCCGGCCGATGCCGATGTCGGCGCCATTCTCGGCTGGGGCTTCGCGCCCCAGACCGGCGGCCCCCTGTCGCTGATCGAGGGCATCGGGCTGGGGGATTTCGTCGCCCGTTGCGAGCGCCTGGCCCAGCGCCACGGGCCCCGCTTCACGCCGCCCGCGCTGTTGCGGGAGATGGCGGCCAAGGGCGCGTCGTTCTATAACAAGGCCGCCTGAGGGAAGAAGGGGCGCGACATGCTCAAGATCTACGGCCGCAGCGACTCGTCCAACGTGCAGAAGGTGATGTGGCTCTGCGCCGAATTGGGCCTGCAATACGAGCGCGAGGACGTCGGCGGCAAGTTCGGCAAGACCAAGGAGCCGTGGTATCTCAAGCTCAATCCGAATTCGCTGATCCCGACCATCGACGACGACGGCTTCGTGCTGTGGGAGTCGAACGCGATCCTGCGCTATCTCGGCGCCAAGCACCGTTCGCACACCATGTGGCCGGCCGAGCCCAAGGCCAAGGCCGAGGCCGACCGCTGGATGGACTGGCAGGTCAGCACCGCCGGCCCGGCGATGACTCCGCTCTTCATGGGCTATGTCCGCACGCCGCCCGAGAAGCGCGACACCGCCGCGCTCGAGGCGGCGGCGGTCAAGGCCGGCGAGGTCTGGCGCATCCTCGATGCGCATCTGACCGATCGCGGCTACGTCGCCGGTTCGACCTTCACCATCGGCGACATGCCGGTCGGCATCCAGGCCTATCGCTGGTTCAACCTGCCGATCAAGCGCCCGGACCTGCCGCGGCTGAGCGAGTGGTACACCAAGCTGACCAAGCGGCCGGCCTATCGCCAGGTCGTGATGATCCCGATGATATGAGTCGAAGGAGTCCCTAGATGCGTCTCGTCACTTTCTCCAAGAAGGGCCAGCCGACCGTCGGCGTCGCCCATCATGCCGACCTGATCGACCTGTCGGTGGCGGCGCCCAAGCTGCCGCGCGACATGATCGGCCTGATCGCCGCCGGCCGGCCGGCGCTGGCCGCCGCCAGTAAGGCGGTCGACAAGGCCAAGGGCAAGGCGGTCAAGCGCTTCAAGGCGGCCAAGCTGCTGCCGCCGATCCCGCGCCCGGGCAAGATCATCATGGTCGGTCTCAACTACCGTCTGCACGCGCAGGAAAGCGGCATGGCGATCCCGGCCTATCCGCAGCTGTTCGCGCGTTGGTCGAACACGCTGTCGGCGCATAACGAAGCGATGGTGCTGCCCAAGGCGTCCTCGATGTTCGACTGGGAATGCGAGCTGGCGGTGATCGTCGGCCGCAAAGCGCGCGCCGTCCCGGCCGACAAGGCGCTGGGTCACGTCTTCGGCTATTCGCTGTTCAACGACGGCTCGATCCGCGACTACCAGTTCAAGCCCGGCCCCGGCGCGCAATGGACCGCCGGCAAGAACTGGGACAAGACCGGCGCCTTCGGGCCGTGGATCGTCACCGCCGACGAACTGCCGCCGGGCGCGGCGCCGCTGGAGATCTCGACCACGGTCAACGGCCAGGTGATGCAGAAATCGCACACCGGCGACATGATCTTCGATGTCGCCACCCTGATCGCGCTGATCTCGGAATTCGCCACCCTGGAACCGGGCGACCTGATCGTCACCGGCACCCCGGCCGGCGTCGGCCATGGCCGCAAGCCGCCGGTCTATCTCAAGGCCGGCGACGTCTGCACCGTCGCGGTCGAGCGCATCGGCGAGCTGACCAGTCGGATCGTCGCCCAGAAATAGGCGACGGCCGGGCGGGGACTCAGGCGCGGCGGCCGAAGCGGTCTTCGACCGCCGCCCACTCGCCGAAGCCGGTCAGGCGCTTGAATTCGGCGAAGGACACGGTCTCGCCGCCCGGCTTGCGTCCGGCCTTGAGGTCGGCCAGCACCCCGCGCATCGCCGCCGCGACATGGAAGATCAGCGTCGTCGGATAGACGATCATGGCGAAGCCCAGCGCCGCCAGTTCGGACGGCGACAGCCAGGGCGTGTCGCCATCCTCCAGCATGTTGGCCAGCAGCGGCACGCCCCTGAACGAACGGCCGACGCGTTCGAGTTCGGCCAGCGATTTGGGCGCCTCGACGAACAGGCCGTCGACCCCGGTGGCCAGCGCCGCCTCCGCCCGCCGCAGCGCCTCGTCGAGCCCGTGCACGGCGCGGGCGTCGGTGCGCGCCATCAGGAACAGCGCCGGGTCGCGCCGCGCCGCCACCGCCGCCCGCAGCTTGGCCAGCCAGTGCTCGGTCGGCACCACGTCCTTGCCGGCCATGTGGCCGCAGCGCTTGGGGCTGGTCTGATCCTCGATCACGATCCCGGCCGCGCCCATCGCCTCGTAGCTTTGCACCGTGCGGGTGACGTTCTTGACGTCGCCATAGCCGTCGTCGCCGTCGACCAGCGCCGGCAGGCCCGGCGCCGCCGCCAGCAGATCGCGCACCCCGTTCGAGATCTCGCCGAACCCGGCCAGGCCGATATCGGGGATGCCGTAGCGCGAGCCGACCAGAGGAAAGCCGCCGATGGCATAGGCCGCAAAGCCGGCATCGGCCACCAGCCGCACCGACAGCGCGTCGGTCACCACCGGCAGGACCAGCGGCCGGGCCTCGGCCAAGAGACGGCGAAATTGGCTGCGCTGCATGATCGACCTCCGCCGCCTATATAGCGCGACCGCGGGCGTGGGGCTAAAGTCGGCGGCATGATTCGCCGCCTCGCCCCGATCCTGCTGGCGCTGGCCGCCTTGTCCGGTTGCGAGTTGCCGGAGACCGTGCCGACCACGATGCGGCGGCCGCCGGTGGTGCGCAATATCGCGGCCGAAGTGGCGGCGGCGCGCGATCGCGACGACACGCTGCGGCTGATCGGCGCCGATCGCACCGCGGCCGAGGCCGAGACCAAGCTGAAAGCGGGCGACCGCCTGGGGGCGCTGCCGCAATTGCAGGGCGCGTTGGTGCATTTGATCGGTTATGGCGGCATCGGCGCGCGACTGAAATTCGACGCCGACGGTCCCAGCATCGTCGATCTCTCGCCCGGCGGGCCGGCGGCGATGGCGGGGCTGTTGCCCGAGGACCGCATTCTCGAAATCGACGGCCAGGCGCCGGACGCAGCGGCGCTGGGCTTGCGCGGCCTGCCCGATACCCAGGTCGCGCTGCGCTTTCGCCGTGGCCGGGCCGAGGAGGAAGTTCGCCTGACGCGGGCCTATTTCTATCGCGATCCGAACGAACTGCCGGCCGATCACGCCAAGCGCATCGAGCAGTACCAGGACCGTCTGGCCGAGGTGGCGGGTCAGTTGACCACGCTGCCCGACACGCCGGCTATGGCGGCGCCGCTGATCCAGGCGGCGCGCGCCAACAGCGGCGCCGAAGCCTATCGCCGCGCGCTGGTGGCGGCACCATGGTCGGGCGAGGTGCTGCGCGAGGCCGCCGAGGAGCGGAGCAAGGCCGGCGATGCGGCGGCGGCGGCGACCCTGTTCAGGCGCTATCTTGTCCTGATGCCCGAAGCCACCGACCGGCCGCGGATCGAGTTTCGGCTGGGCGAATTGCGGGCTGCCGCGGCCGAGCGCCAGCGCTTGGCGGCGTGGGAAGGCCACTGGTGGGAGGTCGACGCGCCCGCCAGCGCGACGCATCCGGCGATGGCGCAGCGCGGCGCCGGCAGCTTCGAGATCGTCCGGCCCGACGGCACGCGCGCTTTCGGCGGCCGGGTGGTGGCGCCTCGCCGCGCCGAGGGCGAGGCCGAATTGAGCGTCGAAGATGCCGCGCAGTGGCGCGGGTGCTCGGCCCGCCTGCCGCGGGCGACAGCGATCGCGCAGCTCGACGACGCCGAGCGTGTCTTGACCGTGACCTATCTGGGCATGCCGCGTCTGCGGGGCAGGGGATGCCATCCGGCCGGTCCGGAGCATCGGGTCGAGCAATACCAACGGCGCCCGACGGTTCGCGGCGACTGGTACTGATCAGACCGCCAACCAGACGATCGCGGCATAGCGCGCGGCCTTGCCGGCGCCGACCAGCAGCACGAAAGGCAGGAACCGCACGCCCAGCGCGCCCGCCGCCACGGTCAAGGGGTCGCCCACGATCGGCACCCAGGCGAACAGCAGCGACCACAGGCCGTAATGCCGGAAGCGCTCGCCGGCCCTGGCCAACGCCGCCGGCCCGACCGGGAACCAGCGTCGGCCGGCGAAGCGCTCGATGAAGCGACCCAGCACCCAATTGACGCAGCTGCCCAATGTATTGGCGAGGCTTGCGGTCGCGAACAGGCTCCACGGCGGCTGGCCGCCGGCCAGCAACAGCCCGGCCAGCACCGCCTCGGACGACATCGGCAGGATGGTCGCCGCGGCGAAGGCCGAAACGAACAGGCCGAGATGTTCGATCACCGTGTCTTGGCGTTGGGATCGGGCAGACGGAAGCGACGGTGGCAGGCGAGGCAATCGGCCTCGACTTGGGTCAAGGGGCCGACGAAATCGCCGGCCTTGATGGCATTCGCCAGACCGGTGGCGGATCGTCCCAGCCGCGCCGCCAGGTCGCGGAATTCGTTGGTCTGCTCCCACAGCTCGGCGCGGGCGCGACTGGGGATCTCGGGCGGCAGGCGGCGTTCGGCGAACAGCGCCGGAATCCGCGCCGCGCCCTCGGCCACGGCGCGGGCCTCGATCTCGGCCAGCATGCGGTCGACCGGGCCGCCGCCGCTTTGGGCGATGATGGTCAGCGACGCGTCCAGCGCCTGCATCTGACGTTTGCGCGCGGCGACGACGGGGTCGCCCTCTCCCGGATCGCAGGCGGCGGCCAACACCGCAAAGCCGAAGAACCAGCGCTTCATGCGTGGCCGGCGCGCGTGACGATCGCCGCCAGGTCGAGCCCGTCGGGCAGCGCGCCGAAGGCGCGGCCCGAATCCGCCCCGCCCAGCCGGCTGGCGCAAAAGCCGTCGGCCAGGGCGGCGGGCGCATGGCGCACCATCAGCGCTGCCTGCAGCGTCAGCACCATGCGCTCGACCAAGAGCCGGGCACGGTGCTCGGGCATGCCGGCCTTGGCGAAGGCCGCCGCCTCGTCGGCCAGCGCCGCGACCTGGGCATCCAGCCGCCGATCGGCGCCCTGGGCCAGCGCCAGCTCGTCGATCAGGGCGTCGATCGCGTCCGGCGTGCGCGCCAGCACCCGCAGCACGTCCAGGCACATGACGTTGCCCGAGCCTTCCCAGATCGAATTGACCGGGGCCTCGCGATAGAGCCGCGGCAGGATCGATTCCTCGACATAGCCGCCGCCGCCATGGACCTCCATCGCCTCGACCACCGCCACGGGCGCGCGCTTGCACACCCAATATTTCGCGGCCGGCGTCACCAGCCGGCGGAAGGCGGTTTCGTCCGGCCCCTCGCCGTCATAGGCCCGCGCCAGGCGCAGCATCAACAGCGTCGCCGCCTCGGCTTCCAGCGCCAGATCCGCCAGCACCGCCCGCATCAGCGGCTGGTCGGCAAGCCGCCGCTGGAACACGGTGCGATGGCGGGCGTGGTGGATGGCCTGGGTCAGGGATTGGCGCACCAGCCCGGCCGAGCCGATGACGCAATCGAGCCGGGTGTGGTTGGCCATCTCGATGATGGTCGGAACGCCGCGGCCGCGCTCGCCGACCATGACGGCGTAGGCGCCGTGATATTCGATCTCGGACGAGGCGTTGGCGCGGTTGCCCAGCTTGTCCTTGAGGCGCTGGATGTGGATCGCGTTCTTGGCGCCGTCGGGCGTCCAGCGCGGAGCCAGGAAGCAGGTCAGCGCGTCGTCGACATAGGCCAGGGTCAGGAAGGCGTCGCACATCGGCGCCGAGCAGAACCATTTGTGGCCGACCAGCCGCCAGGCGCGGCCGTCGGGCACGGCGCGGGTGGTGTTGGCGCGCACATCCGAGCCGCCCTGCTTCTCGGTCATCGCCATGCCGAACAGGGCGCCGCGCTTTTCGGGCGCGGGGCGGTTGCGCGGATCGTAACGGCGGCCGAACAACGGCTCGCGCCATTCCGCCAGCACGTCGGGCTGGTGGCGCAGCGCCGGCACCACGCCATAGGTCATCGCCACCGGGCACATCGTCCCGGCTTCGATCTGGTTGAACATGTAGGCGCCGGCGGCGCGGGCGACATGGGCGCCCGGCCCGGGCTTGGCCCAAGGCGCGCTGTGCAGCCCGGCCTCGACCGCGAGACCGAGCAAAGCGTGCCAGGCGGGATGGAATTCGACCTCGTCGCGGCGATGGCCGAAGCGATCGAAGGCCTGCAGCACGGGGGCGAAGCGATTGGCCTGGAAGCTCCAGGCGATGGTCTCTTCCGAACCCAGCCTTGCCCCCAGCCCGCGCAGTTCGCCCGCCGCCCAATCCGCGCCCTCGCGCGCCACGCCCTCGGCCAAGGCGCGATCGGCATCGAACAGGTTCCAATCGACCAGCGGCGGCGGCTGGTTGAGGACCTCATGCGTCGACAACGGCCATGACCCGATTGTCATGACTTCCCAACTCCGCGATTCGCCCCCCGGCAACGCTAGTCCCGCGCCCCCGGGCGGTCAATCTTCAGGCCGCGGCCATCTTGGCGCGGGTCCGCGCCAACGCGGCTTCGATCTCGGGCAGCAAGCGGGATATCGCCGCGCAATCGCCGCTCTTGGCCAGACGCTCGGCCTCGCGCGCCAGCCGGTGCACGGTCTCGGCGCCGAGATAGCCCGACTCGCCCTTGAGGGTATGGGCGGCGCGCGCGGCGTCGTCGCCCCGGTTCTTGGCCGCGGCCTGGGCGATCTCGACCAGGCAGATCGGCGCCTGGTCGAGGAACAGGCGCATCAGCGGCCGCAAATCGTCGAGGCCGACGCCGGTGGTCTGCAGCAGCGCTTCGAGATCGAAATCGGCGTCGCCGGCCTGCGGTCCCGGGGCGCCGGGCGCTTCGCTGCGGACGGGTTCGATCGCCCGGCCGATCCAACGCGCCACGCTCAGCCCGAGATGTTCCAGCCGCACCGGCTTGGCGAGATAGTCGTCCATGCCCGCCGCCAGGCAGCGCTCGCGCTCGCCCGACAGCACGTTGCCGGTCAGCGCCACGATCGGCAGCCGCGCCATGCCGGCGGCCGATTCCGCCGCCCGCAGCTCGCGCGCCACCTGGTAACCGTCCTTGCCCGGCATTTGCAGGTCGAGCAGCAGCAGCGCCGGTCGTTTGCCGCGGATCCGCTCCAGCGCATCCTCCCCGTTGGCGCAGGTTTCGATGGCATAGCCCAGCCGCTCCAGCTGCCGCGCCGCGATCTCACGGTTGATGGCGCTGTCGTCGACCACCAGCACCGTGCGTCCGACCTGGCCCGTGGGCAGGCCGCCCTCGACCGCCTCGACCAGTTTGTCGGTCGAGGCGAACAGCACCTCGAAGGCGAACACCGTGCCGCCGCCGGGGCGCGGCTGGGCCGAGATCTTGCCGCCCATGCGCTCGACCAGCTGCCGACAGATGGCGAGGCCGAGGCCCGAACCGCCATAGCGGCGCGTGGTCGAGGCGTCGGCCTGCTCGAAGGGTTGGAACAGCCGCTTCATCGCCTCGGGCGCGATGCCGATGCCGGTGTCGGCGATCTGCACCTCGATCCGCCAGCCGATCTCGTGGGGCGCGGCGCGGGCGATCAGGGCGATGCGGCCGCGGCTGGTGAACTTGACGGCGTTGGACAGCAGGTTCGAGATGATCTGGCGAAAACGCAGCGGATCGCCCGCCACCGTCTTGGGCAGGCCGGCGTCGAGCGAGAGATGCAGCTCGACGCCCTTGCGCTCGGCCGCCAGCGCGAAGCCGCCGGCGGCGGCGCGGATGGCGTCGGCCGGGGCGAACGGGACGGCCTCGAAAGCCAGCCGGCCGGATTCGATCTTGGCCATGTCGAGCACGTCGTCGATCACCTCGAGCAGGGTCGAGGCGGACTCGTGGGCGATGCGCGCCAGCCGCGCCGCATCCGCCGACAGCGCGGTGCGATCGAGCAGTTCGAGCGCGCCGACCACGCCGTTCATCGGCGTGCGCAGTTCGTGGCTGATGTTGGCCAGGAACTCGGTGCGCGAGCGGTTGGCGCCGTCGGCGTCGCGCACCGCCTTTTTCAGCCGCTCGATCAGGTCTTCGTTTTCCAGCCGCAATTGGATCTCGGCGCGGTAGGTGTTGTAGACCAGCAGCGACCACTGGATCAGCGACAACACGAACAGCAGCGTGATCACGGTCGATACCAGGCCGATGGTGCCGTGCTGGGTGACCAGGTACGCCATCACCGGCAGGGCGATGGCGGTGCCGAAGGTGGCGGTCGAAGGCGGATGGTAGGAGCGCGTCATCACCGCGCCGATGCCCATCACCGCCGCCGTCAGCAGCACCAGCATGCGTTCGTCGGCGCTGGCCAGCGGCAGGGTGAGGAAGGTCAGCATGCCCCAGCAGCCGCCCGAACCGAGCGAAAGCAGGGCATAGAGGCGCAGGTAGGTCTCGGCGCGCTTGCCGTCGAGCGTCGGGTCGCGGTTGAAGCGATAGCGGGTGAAATCGAACATCGCCTGGACCAGGACGTAGGCCGTCATCAGCGCCGCCGCCGGCGTCGTCCCCAGGCGATTCAGGAACAAGCCCAATATCGCCACCATCACCAGCATCGGGGCGTAGCGGGTGCGGGCGCTGTGGCGGAACAGGCCGCGGGCGACCTCGACCCGAGTGCGGTTCCAGCGTGCGATCGAGATCGGATCGCGTGGCGGGGTCTGGTCCGGCGGCTGGGTACTCATCGCGGGTTCACGAATCGCGCCGCGCCTCGCCCGGTGCGGCGGGCGCGGCGCCGGTTCCGATCCACGACGCGATGGTGGTGCCGAGCGTCCCCAGCCGCACCGGCTTGGTCAGATAGTCGTCCATGCCCGCCGCCAGGCAACGCTCGCGCTCGCCCGACAGCACGTTGCCGGTCAGCGCCACGATCGGAATGCGGCGGCGATCGCCGGTCTCGGATTCGCGGGCGCGGACCGCGCGCGCCATGGCATAGCCGTCCATGCCCGGCATCTGCAGGTCCAACAGCACCAGCGCGAAGCGCCGGCCGGCCATCCGTGTCAGGCCTTGTTCCGCGTCGGCCACGGTCTCGACCTGATAGCCCAGCCGGGTCAACTGCAGCGCCGCCACCTGGCGGTTGACGGCGCTGTCGTCGACCACCAGCACCGCACCGCCCAGGCCGGCGGCGCTGGCTTCGGGCGCCGGGGTCAGATCGGCCGTCGCCGCCGGCTCGAACGGCAGCAGCACCGTGAAGGTCGAGCCGGCGCCGGGTTTCGACTCGACCGCGATCTCGCCGCCCATCATCTCGACCAGCCGCTTGCTGATGGCGAGGCCCAGCCCCGAGCCGCCATAGCGCCTGGTGGTCGAATTGTCGGCCTGCTCGAAGGGGCGGAACAGCCGCGCCTGGGTCTCGGCGGCGATGCCGATGCCGCTGTCGATCACCGCGATCTCGACCCGCCGGGCGGCGCCCGCGCCGACCAGGCGGGCGCGGACCTCGACCCGGCCGCTGTCGGTGAACTTGACCGCGTTGCCGACCAGGTTGGCGATCACCTGGCGCAGCCGCAGCGCATCGCCCTGCGCCGCCTCGGGCAGGTCCGGGTCGAGATCGATCGCCAGGGTCAGGTCCTTGCGCGCGGCCTGGGCCAGGAAACCGCGCGCCGCCCCCTCGACGGTCGAACGCAGCGCCATCGGCCGCCGCTCGACCGTCAGCCGGCCGGATTCGATCTTGGCCAGGTCCAGCACCTCGTCGATCACGCCCATCAAGAGCCCGGCCGAATCCAGCGCCACCTCCAGCAGCCGCGCGTCCTCGGTCGCCTGCTTGCGCTCGCGCAACAGGTCGATCGCGCCGATGATGCCGTTCATCGGCGTGCGCAGTTCGTGGCTGATGTTGGTGAGGAACTCGGTCTTGGCGCGGTTGGCGGCATCGGCCTGCTCGACCGCCGCCCGCAGCCGGTCGACCAGCGCCTGGTTGTCGAGCCGGACGCCGATCTCGTTGCGGTAGGTGGTGTGCAGGGTGCGGACCCATTGCGACAGGGCGGCGACGTAAAGCAGCGTGAACAGCACCGTCACCAGCGGGATCCAGCCCGGCATCAGCAGGAAGCGGGCTACCATCGGCACCCCGACCGCGCTGAGGAAGGCGTAATGCGCCGCCGGGTAGTAGCAGCGGGTGATGACCGAGCTGCTGCACATCACGGTCAAGGTGAGGAGGGTCAGCACGGTGCGGGCGGTGTCCTCGACCGGCATGGCGAACCAGCCCAGCGCGCCCCAGGCCGCGCCGGTGGCGACCGACAGGCCGAGATAGATCCGGGCGTAGGTCCCGGCGCGATCCAGGGCGTCCGGCAGCTTGCGGCGGAAATCGGCCCGCAGCGCATCGAGTCCGACCTGCGCCACGGCATAAAGCCCGGCGATTCCGCCTACCACCCATGGCCCGAACTCGGTCCAATACAGCGCCAACATCGCCGCCAGCGCGATCGGCGGGATGTAGTTGGTGATCCCGCCCAGGCCGAACAGCGCCCGCACCAGCTCGCCTTCGAGCCGGCGCTCGCGCTCGATCGTGCCGGGGTCGGAGGCTGCGGCCGGGGCTGACATCAGTCGCGATGGCCGGCGAAGGCCAGCTTGTCGAGCAGCGCCATCATCAGCGCCGAGATCACGAAGGTCATGTGGATCACCACCAGCCACAGCAGCTTGTCGTTGGCGATGTGCTCGACGTTGAGGAAGGCCTGCAGCAAATGGATCGAGGAGATGGCGACGATCGACGCCGCCAGCTTGATCTTGAGGCTGCCGGCGTCGAGCTTGCCCAGCCAGGAGATGCCGTGGTGCTCGGCGTCGACGTCGAGCCGCGAGACGAAATTCTCGTAGCCCGAAATGATCACCATCGTCACCAGGCTGGCGACCATGACGATGTCGACCAGCGACAGCATGCCCAGCATCAGCCCGCCCTCGTCGAGCGAGCCGATGGTGGCGTAGAGATGCAGCAGTTCCTGGAAGAACTTGTAGATGTAGAGCCCGAGCGCCAGCACCAGCCCGAGCAGCAGCGGCACCATCAGCCAACGGCTGGCGAAGATGGTGTTCTCGATCAGGCGTTCGAGCGGGGGGCGGGGAGGGGCAGGCGAGGCAGGCGGAACGGACTTGGACATCGTTGCTCCTCAGGCGAAAGCGATGGTATGGCGCAGCGGCAGGCGGCGGACACGCCCGCGGCCGGCGGCAGCCAGCGCGTTGGCCAAGGCCGGCGCCGCCGGCGGCGTGGCCGGTTCGCCGACCCCGCCCGGACGCGCGGCCGATGGGACGATCGCGGTTTCGATCCGCGGCGCCTCGGCCAGGCGCATCATAGCGTAATCGCCAAAATTGGATTGGACCACGCCGCCTCTCGCCAGGGTGATCTCGCCGTGCAGCGCCGCGGTCAGGCCGAAGATCGCGCCGGATTCCATCTGCTGGGCGATCAGCTCGGGGTTGACGATGCGGCCGCAATCGATCGCCACCGTCACCCGCTCGATGCGGATCTTGGGCCCGGAATGGTCGATCTCGACGATCTCGGCGACGATCGAGCCGAAGGAACGGTGCAGCGCCAGTCCGCGCGCCTTGCCCGGCGCTGGCGGCCGCGACCAGCCGGCGCGCTCGGCCGCCAGCCGCAGCACCGCCTGGAAACGCGGCTGGCCCTCCAGCAGCGCGAGGCGATAGGCCAGCGCATCGGCCCCGGCCGCCGCGGCGCATTCGTCGATCGCCGATTCGGCGAAGAAGGCGTTTTGCGAATGGCCGACGCTGCGCCAATTGCCGACCGGCACCGGCAGTTCGACCAGGCCATGCGCGGTGCGCTGCGCGCCCAAACGGTAGGGCAGGTCGAAGGCGCCCTCGGCGTTGGAGCGGTGCCGCGCCGCGCCCAGATCGCCCCAGGGCAGGTTGCGCGCGCCATAATTGCCGCCGACCGATTGGCTGGCGAGCATGCAGTCCCAGGCCAAGGGCAGGCCGTCGGCGCCGAGGCCGATGCGGAAACGCGCCATCGCCGCCGGGCGATAGACGTCGTTGCGGATGTCCTCCTCGCGCGACCAGATCAGGGTCACGGGTTTTCCGGGCAAGGCGCGGGCGATGGCGGCGGCCTCGACGATGTGATCCTTCTCGGCCCGCCGGCCGAAGCCGCCGCCGAGATGGACGATCTCGGCCTCGGCCTTGGATTTCGAAACCCCGGCGCCCTCGGCCGCGCCCCAGGCGGCGACGGTCGGCGACTGGCAGCCGACCCAGACCTTGACCCGGCCGTCCGCGACCAAGGCCGTGCAGTTCATCGGCTCCATGCAGGCATGGGCGAGATAGGGCACGAAGTACTGGGCTTCGATCTTGCGGGGCGCGCCCGCCAGCGCCGCGCCGACATCGCCCTCGTCGCGAAAGACATGGGTCGGCTTGTCGTCGAGGGCGCGGGCAAGCCGGGCCTCGATCGCCGCGCTGTCGAGAGCGGCGTGCGGCCCGGCCTCCCAGCGGATCGGCAGATCGGTCAGCGCGCGCTCGGCCTTCCACCACGAATCCGCCACCACCGCCACCGCCTCGCCCACCCGCAGCACGCGGACGATGCCGGGCCGGCCGGCCAGCGCGCGCTCGTCATAGCTGCCCAGCCGCCCGCCGAAACTGGGCGGATGGCGGATGGCGGCGTAAAGCCTTCCGGGCGGCGCCGCGTCGATGCCGAACACGGCGCGGCCGCTGACTTTTTCGGGGCCGTCGAGTCGCGGCGCCGGCGTGCCGACCAGACGGAAGGCCGCGACCGGTTTTAGGGGCGGGTCCTTGGGCGGGGTCAGCGCCGCCGCCTTGGCCGCCAGCGCGCCGTAACCCGCCGACCGGCCGCTCGGCGTGTGGATCACGCGCCCGGCCTCGGCCCGGCAGGCGGCGGCATCGACCTGCCATTCGGCAGCGGCGGCGGCGATCAGCATCTGCCGCGCGCTGGCGCCCATGGTGCGCATGCCGATCCAGCCGTCGCGCACCGCGGTCGAGCCGCCGGTGCCGATATAAGGCACTTGCGCCACCACCCGCTCGGCCATCCAGCGAAAGGCACGGCCCTCGTCGTCGCCCAAGGCGAGCACGTAATTGGTGTAGGCGCCGTCGATGCCGGGATGGACCGCACGCACCGCATCCAACGGCACTTCCAGTTCTTCGGCGATCAGCATCGCCAGCGCGGTCTGCACGCCCTGGCCCATCTCGGCCCGCGGCGTCGCCAGCGTCACCGTGCCGTCGGGCGCGATCCGCACCCAGGCGTTAAGCGCCGCCCCGGACGCGGGACCGCGCCGCCATTCCTCGGGACCGCGCGCCACGCCGCAGCCGACCGCCAGCCCGCCCGCGGCGGCCGAGCCCGCCACCAGGAATCCGCGTCTGGTGGCGCGCGCTGTGGTCGTTCCCTCGGCCATCGCGCGCCGGCTTTCAGGTCCTGGCCGCGCCGGGGGCGGTCGAGCCCATCAGCCGCCGGATCAGGGCCAGCGCCGCCGGCGAATCCCATTCCGCCGGCCCGAGCAGCCGGCCGAGTTCGCGGCCCTCCCGGTCGATCAGCAGCGTGCCCGGCAGCCCGGGCAGGCCGAGCGTGCGGGCGATCTTCATACTGGGATCGTGATAGAGCGCCAGATGCTTGGCGCCGATCTCGGCCAGGAAGGCGGCCGGCTTGGCCGGATCGCCGCGATCGACCGACACCGCCACCACCGCGAAATCGCGCCCGCCCATGATCGCCTGCAAGCGATCCAGCGAGGGCATCTCCTCGCGGCAGGGCGCGCACCAGGTGGCCCACAGGTTGAGCAGCACCACCCGGCCGTTGAAGGCGTCCAGCGTCAGCCGCGCGCCATCGGGCCCGGCGAATTCGACGGTCGGCACTGGCCTGGGCTGGGGATGCACGGTAAAATTGGCCAGCGATCCGCCCGCGCCCGCCAACCAGGGCGCGAACGCCGCAACCGCCAACGCCGCCGCCGATCTCCGCCACCAGCCCATCGCCCGACCGTCCCTCGATGCCCACCCGCAAGAAGCCATCCGCCGCCAATCCGCTCTGGGGCGCGCGCTTCGCCGCCGCCCCGGATGCCGTCATGGCGCGCATCAACGCCTCGATCGAGGTCGATCGGCGCATGGCGCTGGAAGACATCGCCGGGTCGCGGGCGCATTGTACCATGCTGATGCGGCGGCGCATCGTCTCGCGTGCCGACGGCAGGAGGATTCTGGCCGGCCTCGACCGCATCGAGCGCGAGCTGCGCGCCGGGCGCTTTTGCTTCTCGGCCGCGCTGGAAGACATCCACATGAATGTCGAGGCGCGACTGGCGGCGCTGATCGGCAAGCCGGCCGGGCGGCTGCACACCGCGCGCAGCCGCAACGACCAGGTGGCGACCGATTTCAAGCTGTGGGTGCGCGGCGCACTGGACCGGCTGATGGCCGACCTGGCGGCGCTGGCGCGCGCGCTGTTGGACCAGGCCGGGCGCCACGCCGCCACCGTCATGCCGGGCTTCACGCATCTGCAGCTGGCCCAGCCGGTGACCTTCGGCCATCACCTCTTGGCCTATGTCGAGATGCTGTTGCGCGATCTCGACCGGGCGCGGGCGGCGCGGGCGCGGTCGGACGAAAGCCCGCTCGGCGCCGGCGCCCTGGCCGGGACCTCGTTCCCGATCGACCGCCGCGCCACGGCGCGGGCGCTGGGTTTCGCGCGGCCGGCGGCCAATTCGCTCGACGCCGTGTCGGATCGCGACTTCGCGCTCGACTACCTGGCGACGGCCGCCATCGTCATGGTGCATCTCTCGCGCCTGGCCGAGGAACTGGTGCTGTGGGTGACGCCGCAATTCGGCCTGGTGCGGCTGTCGGACGCCTACACCACCGGCTCGTCGATGATGCCGCAGAAGCGCAATCCCGACGCCGCCGAACTGGTGCGCGGCAAGGCCGGGCGGGTGTTCGGCGGGCTGCTGGGCCTGTTGACCGTGCTCAAGGGCCTGCCGCTGACCTATTCCAAGGACATGCAGGAGGACAAGCCGCCGGTGTTCGACGCCGCCGACACGCTCGACCTGGCGCTGGCGGCGATGACCGGCATGGTGCGCGATCTCAAGGCCGATGCGCGGCGGATGCGCGCCGCCGCCGGCCAGGGCTTCGCCACCGCCACCGACCTGGCGGATTGGGCGGTGCAGGCGCTGAACATTCCCTTCCGCGAGGCCCATCACATCGCCGGCCGGGCGGTGGCGGCGGCCGAGCGCAAGGGCGTCGATCTGGCGCAGTTGAGCTTGGCGGAATTGCGCGCCATCGACCGGCGGATCGACGCCAGGGTGTTCGCCCGGCTGACGGTCGAGCGCGCCGTCGCCAGCCGCGATTCGGAAGGCGGCACGGCGCCGGTCCGGGTGCGGACGGCGGTGCGCGAGGCGCGGCGGCGGCTGAAGGCGCTGGCGTCGTGACCCGGCGCGCGCTGTGGCCGCTGTTGGCGGCGCTGCCTCTCCTCGCGCTTGGCTGCGGCCGGCGCGGAAGGCTGACCCGGCCCTCGGACATCAAGGACGGCAAGGCGCCGGCCGAGCCGCGCGACGAAGAGGGCGAGCAATGAACCCGTCGGGCTTCGTCCTTCGCCGCGGCCGCTGGCATTGCGAGGGGGTCGATCTCGAGCGCATCGCGCGCGAGGTCGGCACGCCGGTCTACGTCTATTCCTCGGGCGCGCTGGTGGCGCGCTATCGGCGCTTTCGGGCGGCGGTGGCGCGGTTCGGGCGGCGCACGCTGGTGTGCTACGCCCTCAAGGCCAATTCCAACCAGGCGGCGATCGCCACCCTGGCGCGCGCCGGCGCCGGCGCCGACGTGGTCTCGGGCGGCGAGCTGCAGCGCGCGCTGGCGGCGGGCGTGCCGCCGGAGCGGATCGTGTTCTCGGGTGTCGGCAAGACCCGGGCCGAACTCGAATACGCGCTGCGGGTCGGCATCCACCAGCTCAATCTCGAATCGGCCGAGGAATTGGAGCTGCTGTCGCGCGTCGTCTCGGCGCAGCGGCGGACGGCGACGGTGGCGCTGCGGGTCAATCCCGACATCGACGCCGGCACCCACGCCAAGATCACCACCGGCACCAAGGCCAACAAGTTCGGCATCGCCATCGGCGAGGCTCCCGAGTTGTTCGCCCGCGCCGCCGGGCTGAGATACGTCCGCGCGCTGGGCGTGGCGGTGCACATCGGCTCGCAGATCGACCGCCTGGCGCCGTTCGAACGCGCCTTCGGCCGCATCGCCCGGCTGGTGCGCGATCTGCGCGCGGCGGGGCATGGGGTGAAAAGGGCCGATCTCGGCGGCGGTCTCGGCGTGCGCTACGACCGCGAGACCCCACCCGGTCCCGAGGCCTACGCCGCCATGGTCGAGCGCGCGCTGGGCGGTCTTGGCCTCGATCTGGCGTTCGAGCCCGGGCGCTGGATGGTGGCCGAGGCGGGGGTGCTGCTGACAAGGGTGATCTACGACAAGCGCGGCCGGCACAAGCGCTTCGTCGTGGTCGATGCGGCGATGAACGATTTGATGCGGCCGGCGATCTACGATGCCTATCATCCGATCGAGCCGGTACGGATGCCCGACAAGGGCACCGCCGCGAGCCGCGCCGACGTGGTCGGGCCGATCTGCGAATCCTCGGACTGGCTGGGAAAAGGGCGGCAATTGCCGGCCCTGGCCGAAAACGATTTGCTTTGTATCTTCGGAGCCGGGGCGTATGGTGCGGTGATGGCGTCGAGCTACAACACGCGCGCGATCGCGCCCGAGGTGTTGGTGCGGGGACGTGACTTCGCCGTTACCCGGCCGCGCTTCGAGACCGCGGCCCTGATCCGACGCGAACGCCTGCCGGACTGGCTGGCCTGAGGTCGGCGGCAGCGGGACGGGAATCGCCATGAGCCAGTCCTTCGAACCGGATTACGTCGAGCCGCGCTGGCGGATCGATCTGGCGCGGGCGGCGCTGTATTGGGAGAGGCTGTGGCCGCGGTTGGTGCCGGCCGGGGTGCTGACTTCCGCATTCCTGATCCTGGCCATGACCGAGGCGTTGTCGCTGTTGCCGCTATGGGGGCATGGGGCCGCGCTGGGCGGGTTCGTCGTCGCGCTGGCGGGAGCGGTGGCTTGGGCGGTACGCGGCGTGACGCGGCCCGCGCCCGAGGACGGCAGGCGGCGGATCGAGCTGGCCAGCGGCTTCCGCCATCGGCCGTTGGAAGCGCTGGCCGACCGCCAGGCGATCGGCTGGCGCGATCCGGCGGCGGTGACGTTGTGGAACGCACATCGCGCGCGCATGGCGGAGGCCGCCAGCCGGCTGCGGCTGGTGTGGCCGCGCCCGGTGCTGGCGCGGCTCGATCCCTGGGCGCTGCGCGCGATCGTGGTGCTGGCGGTGGCGGTGGCGTTGGGCGGC
>Ga0194120_10002981_pt1 | contig 28380 bp, 21 predicted proteins | sample TA2MahCa65mmetaG_FD_148642 | JGI IMG/M metagenome (GOLD analysis project Ga0194120, IMG submission 148642) | Freshwater microbial communities from Lake Tanganyika, Tanzania - TA2015019 Mahale Deep Cast 65m | ecosystem: Environmental > Aquatic > Freshwater > Lake | place: Tanzania: Lake... | reverse complement strand
ATCATCTCCCCCCCATCAAGACCCGCAGGACGAACCCCGTAGCTATGACGATCACATCGAGCACCATCACCCGTCGCAAGAAGAGGGTGTAGAGAAGCATTATCCCTGTGTAGGCAATTCCAACCCGCAACGAATGACCGGGAAGCAGGGAAAGAGTTAACAAGCCGCCGCATAGCAGCAGAACACACGCCACCACAGCAGTGGCGACGCTCACCTTGCCTGACGCAACAGGGCGATACTTTTTGAGCGGATGGAGTCGGTCTTCGTCCCGGTCGCGCAGGTCGTTGAGCAGGTAGAGCCCCGAGGCGAGCGCAGAAAGGCCCCCGAACCCGGCCGCCAGCGTGAGCCATACGGCCGGGTTCAGGATTTCGAGCGAGAAGAGAGCCGGCGCCGCAATGAAGAGGTTTTTCACCCACTGCCGCGGCCGGAAGGATCGAATGAGATCAGGAAGAGCGGCCAAAGCCTCGCCTCTATTCCCGAGTGAGCGAGATCTCCGTAACCGTCCCGAAGTCTTCGAGCGGGCGATCCATCTTTGACTTATCCCCGACCACGACGATCATCAACCGGTCGCTGTGAATCAACTCCCGGGCCGCATTCTGGACGTCCGCGCGGGTCAGTCTTTGATAGGCTGCGAGGTCGCGCTGCGGCGTATCAAGCGGAAGTCCACGCCACTTCAGATAGACCAGACGGTTCAGGATTTCGGACGAGGAGTCAAACCGCCAGACATAACTGTTGACATAGGCTTTGCGCGCCTTGTCGAATTCCTCTTCCGTGGGGCCGGTTTCGGCGAATTTGCGGATGGTCTCGATCATCAAGGATAGGGTCTGACCCGACTGCTCGGTGCGGGTCGAAGCGCCGGCGCGAAAGTAGCCTTCATCTTCGTGGGGAGTGGTGAATCTCGACCAGACTGAGTAAGACAGCCCGGCATCGACCCGGATGCGCTTGGTCAGGATCGAGGTGAAGCCGCCCCCACCGAGAATGTAGTTCATCATCTCCGCCGCCACACGTCGCGGATCGTCGTAGCGAATGGAGCGATGCCCGACAAAGATATAGGCTTGGCTAACCGCCTTTGATGCAAAATAGACCCCCGGCTGAGGTGGAGGTGGCACAGGAGGCAGTTTGCCGATTTCAGCATCGCCAGGCTTCAGGTGCCCCAGGAAACGCGCCGACAACTCACTCGCGCGCCCGGCATCGATGTCTCCCGAAAAGCCGATCACGGCTCCGCGGGACCGAAAGACCAGGCGGTGATAAGCCACCAAGTCATCGCGAGTCACGGCGTTGACAGTGACTACCCGCGGCTCCCAGCCCCAGGGATGATCGGAAAACATGATCCGGTTGAACTCGGCAAGTGCGATGTCCTCCGGCTGGTCGTTTTTGCGGCGGATCTGCTCGAGCAGCGTCCCTCTTCGCAGGTCGAGTTTCTCCTGCGGATATGCCGGATGGTCTATCAGTTCCTGCACCAGTCCCAGGACCGTTTCGAGTTCCGATGTGAGGCAATTTCCCCAAATCGACATCGATGCAGAACCGGCGCTGATGCTGAGGTTGGAAGCCCCGAACTCGAGCAAGTCGTTTAGGCTGTCGGCCGGGATGTTGGTCGATCCGCCCTGCCGCAGCGTCCAGGTGGTGATGTCTGCCAGACCTGCCTTATCGGCAGGATCGGAGGGTGACGTGAACTGAATGCTGAAGTCAACGATAGGCACTTCACGGTCTTCGACGCAGAATCCGGCGATACCGTTGGGCAGGTTGAAGGATTGGTATTCCGGCATCTTCCACTCGAGCGCCGGCACCTTGAGATCGGTCCAGGCTTTCGGCTTGGCTGCTTGGGCGTAGCCTCCGGCAAGCAGGAACAGCGCCAGCATCGGAAAAAGCATCCGACGGCAGAGACTTGATTTCATCATATTCGTCATTATTGTCCCTCCTCAACGGTTTCGGTGGCCGGCTTCACAAGGTAAGCCACGGTGCGGTTTGTCTTGGTGAAATAGGTCTTGGCGACGCGCTGAATGTCTTCCGACGTAACCTGCATCAAGCGGTCGTAGTCCTCGGCCATGGTGCGCCAGTCGCCCCGGTTGACGAACTGCCCGGAAACTGAGAAAGCCAGCCATTGGTTTGATTTCATCCGACTCAACTCCCACTTCCGGAGCCGATTGCGAGCCCGTTCCAGTTCGCGATCCGAGACCATTTCCATCTTCAGTTTCTCAATCTCCTCATAGATCGCCTCCTCAACCGCCTGCAGCGTGTGCGGCGCCTTGGGTGTGGCGGCGATCATGGTCAGGTTGGGATAGCGGTCGTCCGGCCCGTCCCAACAGCCCGGAGAACCCGCTGTCAGGCCTTTGCCTACAAAGATGTTGCGATAGAACCGCGAGGTCGCCCCCATCGAGAGGATCTGCTGCAGCATCCCTAACGCATAGGCATCGGGATGGGGTGCCGCGGGGCGGTGCCAGGCGATCATCAACTGCGGTTCGGCGTCGTATTCAACCTCGATGCGACGTTCTCCCTCCTGCGGCGGCTCGAGCATCGTGATCTCCTGAGCCACCTGCGATGACTTCCACTTGCCGAAATTAGCCTTTGCCAATCGGAAGACCTCCTCTGCCTTCACATCGCCGACGATCGTCATCTGGCAGTTGTTCGGCGCATAGTAGCGATAGAAGTGATCCTCCATATCGGAGAGGAGGGTCGAGCGGATGTCCGACATGAGACCGATCACCGGGCGGCCATAAGGATGCTCCGAGAAAGCCGCCGTGATGGTCGCCAGATAGATGCGCGAATCGGGGTCGTTGGACCGGAGGCGCAGTTCCTCCATCACCACCTCACGCTCGCTGTAGAACTCGCGGAATACCGGGTTCTGGAACCGGTCGCCTTCGAGGAACATATAGAGTTCGAGGCAATTGGCAGGCAGGCCGACCATATAAGTCGTTTGATCGCAGGCGGTAAAGGCGTTGTGAGTCGCCGAGCCGTGCATGTCGTATATCCCGTCGAGCGGCTCGCTCTCGGTGATATACCGCTTCTGCTCCGCCAGCAATTCGTGCACTTCGGCGCGAATGGTGAGTATTTGCCTGAACTTCGCCCAGTAATCGGTGCCCTTCTCGGTCAGCATCCAGGGTGCCCGACGCCACTCCTCGGGAAGTTCCGCATGCACAGTTGGAAGAACCTCGAGGACGGCGCGCCAGCCGGCGGCTTCACTGGTGCCGACCCGTTCGCGGACTTCGGGCGGTAGATCGGCTTTGACCCGGACGGCATGATCGTTGAAGGGATCGTAACGCCAGGCTTTTAGAGCGACCTGCAATTCCCGCATCTGCCGGGCCAGGGCTTCGAGTTTCTGCATGATCGGCGCTTCAGCCTTAAAGTTGCTGGTGCCGACAGATTTGGTGCCTTTGAAGAGCATGTGCTCGAGAAAGTGCGACAGGCCGGTGCGGTCGGTTTGCTCGTGAGACGAACCGACCCGAAATGAGATCAGCGAAAAGAAGACCGGCGCCGTTGGTCGCTCGATGACGACGATCTTCATCCCGTTGTCGAGCGTTGTCTCCCGGGCGCGGTCTTCGATGCGGGGACTATCGCTCGTCGCCGCAAACGGGCCGGAGAGAAGTGCCGACATGAACAGGAGCAAGGTAATGAGGTTCAAATGCAAGGCTGCCTCGTCTTTGGTGATGAAAGGGTTATCTGAAATCGTCTTGTGAACGGGCCAGGACACATTCTGTGTGCCGTCGGGAGTCCGCTCCCGACGGCGTGTCGGGTGATGACACCCGACACCACTATCGCTGTCGAATCTAAACTTGGTAGGGAGGGTAATAAATCTCTTTTTCGGTTATGATTACCGCAATCGACCCGCCCGGGACAATGTCGAATGCCGGGTTGTAAACTTTGGGAATAAATGCCGATGCTCCTTTCACAAGCCGGGTGACTTCGCTTGCGGCACGATGTTCGATGGGTATGCCTTGTCCGTTCGCCAGGCTTCGATCGATAGTTGATTCGGGTGCAGCAACATATAATGGGACTCGCATCGAACCTGCCAACCTGGAAAGCATCAAACTGCCAATCTTGTTAGCGGTATCGCCATTGGAAGCAATCCGGTCGGCGCCGATCAGGCAGCAACCGACCGCTCCCGACGCCATCAAGGATGCGGCAGCCGCATCGACGAGCAACGTGGCATCGACGCCCATTTGAGCCAGTTCCCACATTGTCAGGCGGGCGCCTTGCAGAAGCGGCCGCGTTTCGAGCACATAGACCTTGCCCTTCCAGCCGCGACGATGCAGGGTATGGACGATACCGAGTGCTGTCCCGATGCCGCCGGTTGCCAGCCTTCCAGTGTTGCAAATTGTAAGAATGCTATTGACATTTGACAACAGACCGGCGCCAAGCGCTCCGATACGGTCGCAACGTTCGCTATCTTCACGATGGATTGCCTTGGCTTCAGCAAGCAAAGCGGATTTCCACCAGGGCGAAGCCGTCTGCCCGATAATCGCTTCCATCCGGCCGAGCGCCCAACTGAGGTTGACTGCAGTCGGGCGGGCCGACCGTAGCGAGCGAAGGACCTTCGACATGCCAACTCCAGCCCCTGCACTGCCTGATTTCGCTGCGGCTAAAGCGACCGCGTAAGCCGCGGCGATCCCTATCATCGGCGCGCCGCGTATTGCCAACGTCAGGATAGATCTACGGACTACCCGCCAATCGGCAGTCTCTATGACCTGCAACCGCCCCGGTAAAAGCCTCTGGTCAATGAACCGTAATGCACCCTTTACCCACTCAATGGCGGGAACTTGCTCAAGCGACAAATGGTCCATGCTACCGGACAACTACTGCTCGCTCGCAGTAGTTCGCGTAAATATGAGATCGTTTTGCCCGCGCAGGCGGGCATCCAGTCAAGTCCGACGTGTCTGGGTTCCCGCCTTCGCGGTAACGACAGGCAAAAGGCAATGAATTATTGCAAGCAACCACTACTATTCTAACGCTGTCAAGTTATAAAATGAGGTATCAGAATTCCACCATCGCTTGAAACTGCCGGAAGCGCTCTTCGACGTCGTCAAGAGTGATCTCTTGAAGCCGGTTCATTCCAAATGCCTCGACAGCGAACGATGCCGCAAGCGTACCATAGACGACCGCCCGCCGCAAACTGAACGTCCCGAAATCGCCGGTTGCAGCGAGGTATCCGAGCATCCCGCCGGCGAAGGTGTCGCCGGCTCCGGTCGGATCGACGGGCCTCCGAACCGGAAAAGCCGGACAGAGAAAGGGTGGTTCCGACTTGCAGAACAGGATCGCTCCATGTTCGCCTTTCTTAACGACCGCGAAACGGGGCCCCATCTCGAGCAAGGTCCCGGCATTCTCGATCGTAGCCGGGCCACCGGTCAGGAGAGCCAACTCTTCATCGTTCAAGAGGACGAGATCGACTTTCCTCAGGAGACTTTGGACTGCCGCGCGGCTGCCAGTGATCCAGTGGTTCATTGTATCGTAAGCCACTAATCGTGGCTTCACCATTTGTCTCAGGACATTTTCTTGCAGCGTCGGGTCGATGTTGGCGAGCATGAGGATGCCGGCTTCGGCGGCCGCTGTCGGTAGTTGCGGGTTGAAACCGGCGAATACGCCGAGGTCGAGCGCCAGCGTGTCCCGCCGGTTCATATCGTTGTGATAACGTCCATGCCACCGAAAAGTCGGACCTTTGGCGATGGTCAGACCACCCAGATCGACGCCTCGCCCCGCCAGGAACTCTACTGATTGCTGCGGGAAATCTTCACCCACGACCGCAACAATGTGCGTCGGCGCAAATAGCGATCCGGCCGCGCCGAGGTAGAGTGCTGAGCCACCCAATGCATCGTCGGCCCGCCCGTGCGGAGTTTCGATAGTGTCAAGTGCGGCCGAGCCGACGACGGTCAGATGAAGGGGGGTGCTCAAATGCCGTTATCCTGTAAGAGATCGTGCTGCTCGACTTCGGGGACGACCCGGGAGGCGCGTCTTGTCGCCCGACGAATCGGCAGCGCGGGCAGCCGGGCACTTAGGATATCTTCGGCAGTTATCATCGTAATGCGGTCGATGACCTTGCCGCGTCCGGACCGCCACGGCTCAAGTCTATCGATCTCCTGCAGCATCGGCCCGGTCGGTGGCTCAAGAGTGACAAATATCCCCAGTGGAGCACCTTCGCGTTCGAGGACGTGAGCAAAGTCACGGACTTCACGCACGCCGACCCGCCCACTCTTGACCTGAATCAAACCTCGGACTATCTGATGCTCCCCTTCCGAGGAGAAGTCGTCTAACAGGAAATAACCGTCGATACCGCTATCGGCGCCTTTCTTCTCGGAATAGACGCCCCCCACAGAAAACACGGCCCATTTCTCGTACTCTTTGCGCACCCTGTCGCCCTTGGTCCTGGTCGCAAGGTGCCGGACGCCTTCGATGTCGCGCGGTATGCCGTGAATCGTCACTTCGGAGTCGAAGCGCCGGGCTGATTCGACTTCCGGCTCGCCCTCCACCCGGTAAAACTGATCGAGAAGTCGCTCTCGAACTAGATCGATAGCCAGATAGGTGATGTCGATGCCGATCCATTTGCGGTTCAATCGCTGTGCTGCTACTACAGTAGTTCCGCAGCCACAAAAGGCATCGAGAACGACATCGCCTTCATTGCTGCTGGCGCGGATGATGCGGGAAAGCAGCGATTCCGGCTTTTGGGTAGGAAAACCTAACCTCTCCTTTGCCGAACTTGTAAGTGCGCGAATGTCCCAGACTGAGGTTACACTACGTCCCTCATTCATTGCTACATCGAGATACCGCTTCTGTCCTTTTCCGCCTCGCCTGTCGTAGATATATTCGCGGCCGTCGCTCTCCTTGTGTATAGCCTGACGGCGAAGCCTTATATACTCATAGCGATCCCATGGAACCGAAAGCGGATGAAAAGTGTTAGACTCGGATTTCGAGTAGTATAAGATCACATCGTGCTTGCGAGGAAACTGGTTCATTCGCTGATGCACCCAACCGCCATAATGCCAGATTATCTCATTGCGAAAATTCGCCTTCCCGAATACATCATCCAATAGAACTTTTAGGTAATGACTTGCTGTCGGATCGCAGTGCAGGTAAAAACTCCCGGTGGACTTCAAAACCCGATGCAGTTCAACGATCCGGATACCCATATTGACCAGATATCCGAAGAGCGAAGGATCGCTATCGATGCGCAAGACTTCCAGGGCTTGAATGAACCGGTGCAACCGAGCATAGCGCTGCGGCTCGTCAAAGAAGATCAACTGCCGTTCATTCTGCCAACTCTGCAAACTCCAAGTGTCTTTAAACGCCTCAGCCTGGGCCGTCGCGCCGTCGTAGATGATGTTGTAGTCCCGCTTCGAGTTGAACGGCGGATCGATGTAGATAAGATCGACCGACTCGTCCGAGATTCGTTCCCGCAGAACTTCGAGGTTGTCGCCGTAGTGAAGTTGATTCACCTAACTTACATCCTCTCAGGCGCTTCGACGCCGATCAGTTCCAGCCCTTCCTTCAAGACCGCCGCAGTCCCACGGCAGAGCGCCAGTCGCGCGGAAGACCGTTCCCGGTCATCGGTCAGCACCCGGTGTTTCGTATAGAAGTAATGAAACGCCTTCGCAACGTCGATCAGATAGGTCGTCATTAGCGACGGCTCAAGACTCCGCACCACCGCCTCAAGCGTCCAGTCGAAGAGCATCAACGACCGAAGGACGTCGAGTTCCTCCTTTTCCTGCAAGAGGTTCAGATACTTTGCAGGGGTCCCGTTAAGGGCGTCTGCTCCCGGTTGGCGCAGAATAGAACAGATGCGGGCGTGGGCATACTGGACATAATAAACCGGATTCTCGTCCGAATGCCGTTTGGCCAGTTCGATGTCAAAGTCGAGAGGCGTCGAGATCTTGCGCCTCAAAAAGAAAAACCGCGCCGCATCGACACCCACCTCATCGACCAGTTCATCGAGGGTTACGAGTTGACCGGCACGCTTAGACATCTTGACCGGTTCGCCGTCGCGCAGGAGATTAACCTGCTGGACAATGATGCCTTCATAGAAACTGTCCGGCAGCCCCAACGCCTTCAACGCCGCCTGCAGCGTGATGATCGCGCCGTGGTGATCGGGGCCGAGCAGGACGACTGCCTTCTCAAAACCGCGTCCAAACTTGTCGAGATGATAAGCCATATCGGGCACCCGGTAGGTTGCCCGTCCCTCCGAAGTCACCATCACCCGGTCGTCTGTATCCCCAAAAGCCGAAGCCCTGAACCATAGCGCCCCCTCTCTTTCGTAAGCCTGATCGACCTCTTTCATCTTCCTCACGACATCTTCAACCCGGCCGTCGGTGTGAAGCGATGCCTCCCGGAACCAGACGTCGAACCCAACCCGAAAGCGATTTAATTGCGTTCTTTGCCGCTCGAGCATCCAGTTGGTCGCCCATCCCCCGACGCTTTCGTCATTCTCATAGGCCGCTTCATGTTGAGCCTCCTGCCAGGCTCGGGCGATGTCAAGAACATATTCGCCGTGATAGCCGTCCTCCGGAATGACGACTTCCGCAATGCCGGACCTAATTTGATCCGACCGTGCCAGCACCGAAGCACCGAGCAATCGTACCTGTCGTCCGGCATCATTGAAGTAGTATTCGCTTACCGCATCGAAACCACGTCGCCGGAAGATGCGGATGAGGGCATCTCCAACCGACGCGGCTCGCGCCGAAACGACGTTAAGCGGGCCGGTAGGATTGGCGGAGACGAATTCGAAATTCCACCGGCGACCGGCACCTTCGCGGCTGGCGCCATACTCGCCTGGACTTACAAGGATCTCCCGCAGGAGATTGTGAAACCAGCCGGGGGCAAGGTGAAAGTTGAGAAAGCCGGGAGGCGCTGCTTCGACGGCACCAACACCCTCGCTTGATGTGGGATAGCGGCGCGCAATTTCTTCTGCTACTTCTATGGGTTTGCGGCCAAGCCGCGCGGCGATTACCATCGGAAGGTTGGAAGCAAAATCGCCAAAGGCACCCTGACGCGGCAGTTCGACCCGCGCCTCGGAAACTTCAACGCCAAGCGAAGATGCCAGGTCGCGCAGATGTCCGGCTATTTCGGCCGTCAACCTCACGACTCCTCCAGACCTTTGATATTCACAACTTTGGCATCCCCCCAGAGGCGTTCGAGGGCGTAATAGGTGCGCGCATCGGGTTGGAAGATGTGCACTACGATATCGACGTAATCGAGCAGAATCCAGCGTCGGGTGTCGGCGCCTTCAGTATGAGCTGGACGATAACCCATGGCGCGCATTTCACGTTCGATATGGTCGGCGATGGCGGAGACGTGAACATCGACAGCACCGCTGCATATCACAAAAAAGTCGGTGAAGTCGGTTGCAGCGCGAACGTCGAGGACGAGGATGTCGAGAGCCTGTTTGTCGGCCGCAAGGAGCGCGGCGCGGCGGGCGAGGGTGCGAGGCAGCAGTGCCCGGCGGGGTTTAGCGGGCAAACGGCAACCGCTTATAATCCTTGCCGATGATGAAGGTAAGATCGAAGTCGAGCCCGGCTGGCCCGGCTTGATTGGAGACATGGGATTCGTCGACGCCAAGCACCCGTGCAAGGTCGCGCGCAGCGCCCTGGATACCGCTGCGATTGACCACTTTCGACATCCGGTAGTCCTGCCGGTCGGCATTGCCAACGTCACGAACGTCGTAGTTGCGTCGCGCCAGCCAATCGCGCGCCCGCTTGGCAACACCCGGCACACCGCAGCCGTTCAAGACTTGAATACGAATCTTCGATCCGGCTGCCGGTTCACGTTTCGGCTCGCTAACCGGCTCGCGGACGACGGGGGGCTCCTCGATCACCGGATCGCTGGTATAGACCTGCGTAACCGGCGTCTCGTCGAGCACCGAGAGCGGCGGCGAAGAAGGTGTCGAAGGCGATGCCGATTCCGGTGTCTGAAACGCCTCTTGAGCAGCCGGTGGCAGCGGCGTCCCGCCCTGGGAACGATAACGATCGACCCAGAGACCAATTGAGAGCAGCACCTGGACGATCATCAGTCCAATCAAGAGATCGAGACGGACGCGCAGGCGGCGGTCGGGATCGTCAGCGTCGTATCTCATTCGCGGCCGAGGATTGGTGGACATCGCGAACCTGATGTATCCGAAAGAAGATTGAAGGTAAATCGAGTCATGGAGACTGGTTAGCGACCGGTGCGGAGAAAGTCCGATCCGGCACCATAGTCGAACGGCCAGTCGCGGCGCGATCCGAACCTGTCGGCAGGGCCATAGTAACCCGGTCCTCGAACAAACTCGAGCCGCATGAAGAGGTTCTCTGACGGCCGGTAGTCAAGTGCTGCACCGCCGACCAGTGACGAAAAGCCACCCTCCATACCGTAACCGCTGATACGGCTGTTCTGAACTCCCATCAGGAGTGATAGTGTGAGCGGATTGGAGAGTTTGTAAGCCATATTGGTCGCATACATGCTTTGCAGGAGCGACGACCGCCCGGCGGAACTGAAACCCATACTCACCTGATGGTTGATCGTCAGGCGCGAAGGATCGAGCAGCAAGCCGCTGCCCGAACGACCGCCGATCAGATAATCCTTGAAGCCGAGTTGCGTCTGATTGCTGTAGGGCCCGGCTATCGCAACTGTCGCCAGAAGAAGCGCAACTAATGCGACGGTTATTGTGATTTTCATAAAAATTATCTCCTGTCTCCCTACAAGGGTGATTCATTTCATATTACGAAATCGGCAGCCGCTTGTCAACCGCCGCGACGGACGGCAAGCTGCACCTCGAGCACAGCCAACTGGGCTGTGTCGTTGACGCCTGCAACTTCGACTGGATCGTCGATATGCCAGGCCGCCAGAGGAAGCCCGTCGTTGCGCAATAACGCCACTGCGTCGGTGATATAGAACTCCCCGGCAGCATTGTTGCTGTCGATCCGGGCTAGGGCTTGAAATAACGCCCGGCTGTCGAAGATGTAGATTCCAGCGTTCACTTCGTAAATGGCACGCACGCGCTCATCGGCATCTTTCTCCTCAACAATGCCTATCAACGCCCCTTCCGGGCTGCGCAGTATCCTCCCGTAACCAGCCGGATCGTCAGGCGTAAACGTAAACACCGTCCCTACTGAGACGGTCCGGCGATGATGTTCCAGTGCTTGCTCAATGGACCTCTTCCTAAGAAGCGGCACATCGCCGGAGAGAATGAGCAGGTCGCCATCGAAGTCAGAGAGCAGGTCTTTGCCTGCCATTACGGCATCGGCTGTGCCGCGCTGTTCAACCTGAACGGCATACTCAACACCGGTGGCTTTGGTCTGCCGCTCTACCTGCTCCCGTCCATGGCCTATCACAAGAATAATGCGCATTGCACTAACATCGCGAGCCAGATCGATCACGTAGTGCACCAGCGGCCGGCCGGCGAGCGGATGGAGCACTTTGGGCAGGTCCGACTTCATCCGTTTGCCTTTGCCCGCCGCAAGGATGACGGCGATGAGCGGCCTAATAGTCATTCAACGCTCCCGCCTGCAATCGGTTTCGTCTCACCTTCCGGGCCTACCAATACGTTGTCGATAAGGCGAGTCCTGCCGACGAAGATCGCTGCTGCCAGTAAGGCCTTTGAGCCTATCTCACTCCTCAGCGACAAGTTGTCCGGATCGACAACCTGGACATATTGAACCTGAGCACCGGCGTCAACCACGCGCTGGCTTACAATTCTAATGATGTCATCTACCTTAACAGCACCGCCTGCAGCCATTCTGCGCGCCGCTTCAAGCGCATGCGGCAGCGTTGCAGCAACCCTGCGTTCGTCAGACGATAGATAACGGTTGCGCGACGACATCGCAAGCCCGTCCGGTTCGCGGAGCGTTTCACCAAAGTGGAGTTCAACCGGCAGGTCGAGGTCTCGCACCATTCGGCGGATAACCATCGCCTGTTGATAGTCCTTCAGCCCAAATGCAGCCGCATCGCAGCGGGTAACGTTGAATAACTTGAGCACTATAGTCGAAACGCCTCGAAAGTGCCCCGGCCGGAAAGGAGCGCAGAGCGTAGTCAGCAAATCCGCAGGCTCGATATAAGTTGAAAAGCCATCGGGAAAGACCGCTTTCCGTTCGGGAGCGAAAACGACGTCGCATCCCGCACCGGTGAGTAGCGATAAATCCGAGACTTCGTCTCGCGGATAGCGAGTGTAATCCTCCTCCGGTCCGAACTGGATCGGGTTGACAAATATACTCGCCACCTTTCGGTCGCAGCATCCGTCAAGGAGCCGAAACAGACTCAAGTGTCCGGCGTGTAGCGCACCCATCGTCGGAACTAAGCCAATGCGCAGTCCTTCCCGATGCCACAGGTCGGCAAGTTGCGACATTTCCTGCGGCTGTCGCAGGATTCTGACCTTTTTGTTGGTGGTGTTCAGGGTTTTGGTTGTCGTCGAAAGTCGGTACTCAACAATATACGCATTAGTGTTGTTCAAGTCCTGATCCTTCGGCGAATGAAAAGCCCGATAAGCGACTTGGGCTATTCGCCCTCGACCAAATTCAAAGATTGAGCATGACCACCTGCAATAAGGTTGACATCGTGCGAGAGAGATCGTAATATATAAACAATGACTCATATGATAGACATCCTCGACAGTCCCGGACTGTGTGAGGTTCAGGAAGTCAACCCTGAAGTTGTGGACCGGATACGGCAGGCAATCGGAGCGACAGACCTCACATTGCGCACCGCGGCGATCTTCAAGGTCGTTGCGGATCCGACCCGGCTCCGGATCGTCCAGGCGTTGCAGGAGGAGGAACTATGCGTCTGCGACCTTGCAGCAATCGTCGGCCAGTCGCAGTCAAGCACTTCGCACCACCTGCGTTTGCTCCGTCAGCGCAACCTCGTCAAGGTTCGTCGTCGCGGCCGTATGGTCTTCTATTCCCTTGCCGATGCGCACGTATCGGCGCTGCTCGCAGTAGCGCGGGATCATGCGCGGGAAGAACTGCCAACCCCAACCAGTATTAACGCCGAGGTTACACTTGCCGGATAGATCGCTGCTTACGTTCGACGTCTCGGGAATGGACTGCCCGTCGTGCGCTTCCCATGTCGCGGGAGCCGTTTCCAAACTAAATGGCGTCCGGCAGGTGGAGGTCGATTTAACCGGTGGTGTGATGACGCTATCGCCGGGGAAACAGCATCCGGAGGCGATAGCAAAAGCCGTCGAACGAGCCGGCTATCGTGCCGTTCTGCGCGTCGAAACGGATACGGTGCTTCCAGAGAATGATTTCCAGTGGAAACCGCTTCTGCCGATAGTGACCTCGATTCTGTTGGTAGGCGCGGGCATTACCCTGCGGGATTTTACCGGATATGACCTTGCCGGTATCGTCTTGATCGCTGCGGGCATGTCTGCCGGCGGATGGAGCGTTGGATGGAAGGGCCTAAAGGCGCTCCTTAAGGGACGTTTGGACATGAACTTCCTAATGGCTGGAGCCGCTGTCGGAGCGGCTCTACTCGGAGAGTGGACTGAAGCCGGGCTGCTAGTCGTCCTTTTCGGCATTGCAGAATACATCGAGGAAGCGAGCCTGAACCGCGCCCGTCGCGATACCCGGAGGTTGCTGGCATTGACGCCCCGAACCGCGCTTCGCCTTGAAAGCGGTCAGCCGGTCGAGCGACCGGTGCACCAGTTGCGCATCGACGACCACGTGTTAGTGAAGCCGGGGATGCTTCTGCCAGCAGATGGCGTTGTTGTGGGAGGCTCCACTTCCGTCGATCAATCGAGCATCACCGGCGAGTCGGTCCCGATTGCGAGATCCGCGGGAGATGACGTCCTCGCCGGCACCTTGAACGGCGAAGGCGCGCTCGAAATCCGCGTGACTCGTGCTCCAGGGGACTCCACCTTCGACCGGATAGTGCGCATGGTCGAAGCCGCGCAACGTGCCCGGACACCGGTGCAGACCACGATTGAGCGCTTTGCGGCAGTTTATACCCCGGTGGTAACCGGCCTGGCGCTTCTTACGGCGGTTATTCCGCCGCTCTTGTTCGGCTCACTCTGGAGCGAGTGGATCTATCGCGCGTTGGCGCTGCTGGTCATCTCCTGCCCCTGTTCGCTCGTCTTTGCATCCCCCGTGACGGTAGCCGCGGCATTGACTTCGGCGGCGCGCAGCGGCGTCCTGATAAAGGGCGGACGATACCTCGAGCAGGTCTCGCGCTTGAAGGCGTTCGCTTTCGACAAGACCGGCACTATCACCGAAGGCCGCCTGACGGTTCGCCGGGTCGAGCCGCTTAACGGTCTATTACCCAATGATCTACTTAGGCTTGCGGCTTCAGTGGAACTTCACTCTGAGCATCCCATCGGACGGGCACTCGTCTCAGAGGCAAGCGCGCGAGGCCTCAAACTGGTCTCACCGATGAACTTTCGGGCTTTGCCGGGGCGGGGAGCTGAGGCAATTGTCGAGGGGCAACTCATTACGGTTGGAAAAGGGCTGCAGGATAACGGCAATGGTCACCTAACTGCTTCGCAACAGGCATTCACTTCAAGCGATTGGGACGCCCTCACGCCGGTGTTGGTCCGGTCCGAGGAAGCCGTTCTCGGCGTTATCGGGCTCTCGGACGCGGTCCGGCCCGCTGCCAGGGCGACTTTCGACGATCTGCAGAGCCAGGGTATCGGACACCTGGCTATCCTTACCGGTGATCAGACTGCCGTTGCACAGAAGGTTGCGAAAGATGTCGGTGCCGGAGAAGTCCACGCCGGACTGCTGCCGGGCGAAAAGCTGGAGGCTATCCGACGCATTAGAGAACATTACGGCCCCGTCGGAATGGTCGGCGACGGCGTCAACGACGCTCCAGCGCTTGCGGCGGCAGATATCGGCATTGCCGTCGGCGGCACCGGGTCCGATGCCGCTCTCGAAACCTCCGACATCATCCTCCTGAGCGGGCGTATAGACCGCCTCCCGTGGCTTATGCGACTCTCGGCAAAGGTCAACCGGATCGTTGCCGTCAATATCGGACTCGCAATCGGGATCAAAGCACTCTTTCTGATCCTCGCACTCTCCGGATATACCTCGTTATGGCTGGCATTGGTGGCGGACGACGGCGTGGCGCTGCTCGTCATTTTCAACGGACTACGGGCTCGTAAAGGTTGAAGCCTGTTGCCTGTCACGATGCATTAAGGTAACTTGTAACCGGTATCCATCATCACTTCCTTTCGACTCTTCACCTTTGTATCAACTTCATTCCGTAAACAACCTTGTCAACAACAACATATACAAGCCTTAAGGCGCTTCAGAGTGAAGTTGCCATAATCGGTCGCATCGAAGCGCTCCTCGAATGGGACGAACGTTGCTACCTCCCCGAAAAGGCCTCCCCGGGACGTGCAGAACAACTCGCCTGGATCGCGGGACTTAGGCATCGCAAGGCGACCGATTCAGCCATCGGCGACCTACTTGGACAGTTGAAAGGCGAATCGGGCCTATCCGAGCAAGAGCAGGTCAACGTCCGGGAGTGGCAGCGCGACTACGACCTCGCAATGAAACTCCCGGTCGAACTTGTCGAGGAGATGTCGCGGATTACGACATTGGCACAAAGGGCCTGGCGTGACGCACGGGAGAACAACAACTTCCAGGCATTCGCTCCGCACCTATCAAAGGTCTTGGAACTAAAGCGGCGTCAGGCTGACTGTTATGGCTGGAGCGACGAGCCCTACAGCGCGCTCCTTGACACCTACGAGCCGGGTGCAAAGACCTCGGAAGTAGCGGCGGTCTTGTCGCAGTTACGTGATCGACTGGTGCCTCTCGTTCGCAAAGTGGCGGAAGCCCCGCGCAGGTTCGATACGTCGTTTCTGCGCAGCGACTTCCCGGTCGAAGCCCAACGGGTCTTCGCCGAACGGGCGGCGCGCGCTATCGGCTACGACTTCGAACGCGGCCGGCTCGACGTTACAACTCATCCATTCTGCACGACGATCGGACAATGCGATGTCCGCATCACCACCCGCTTCTATCCAGACTATTGGAATGCGGCATTCTTCGGCGTCCTTCACGAGGCCGGACACGCTATCTACGAACAGAATCTTGAGGCGGAATTCGAAGGCACCCCGATGGGCGACGCAGTTTCGCTCGGCATTCACGAGTCGCAGTCGCGGATGTGGGAGAACTTTGTGGGGCGGTCGGAGGGTTTCTGGCGCTATTGGTATGGAGAACTACAACAAACTTTCCCGACGTTTCAAGGTGTGCCGCGCGATCGGTTCCACTTCGCCATCAACGAAGTGAAGTCGTCGTTTATCCGGGTTGAAGCTGACGAAGTGACCTACAATCTCCACATCCTGCTTCGCTTTGAACTGGAGCGTGCGCTATTGTCAGGCGATCTCTCAGTTGCCGACCTTTCGGGCGTCTGGCGTGAGCGGTTTCAATCTTACTTTGGCATTCCCGTCCCGACCGACACCGAAGGCTGCCTTCAGGACATCCACTGGAGCGCCGGTCTGATCGGTTACTTTCCAACCTATTCGCTCGGCAACCTGAACGCGGCAATGCTCTACGCCAAGGCATCCGAGGACCTCGGTGACCTGAATGCGATGTTTGCGATGGGCGAATATGCTCCGCTAAGGACTTGGCTCACCGATAGAATCCACCGCCACGGCCGAAGGTACCCACCGGCGAAGTTGATCGAAGTCGCCACCGGACGACCGCTCGATTCTACACCACTGGTCGATTACCTGACCGCCAAGGTCGAGACGTTATACCAAGTGAACGAATAGCATAGAGCGAAAAGGAAGAACCTGCAAACTCCACCGGAGACCTCCAGCCGGGCAACGTCTATCGCCGCCTTCCAGGACCATACCGCAATAATCGGCATCGTCGGAATGGGCTATGTAGGACTGCCTTTAGCCCTCGAATTTGGGCGCAAAGGCCTTGCCGTGATCGGCTTCGATATCGACCAGGACAAGGTCGATATGCTGAAAGAGGGTCGATCCTATATTAAGCATATCCCATCTGATGCCGTCGCTGCGGTAAGCCGGGCGGGGATGTTCGACGCCACAACCGACTTTCGCCGTATTGCAGAAACCGACGCTGTCATAATATGCGTCCCAACGCCGCTCGGTCCGCATTGGGAGCCGGACTTGTCGTTTATCGAATCGACCGCCCGCTCGATAGCCCCCTACCTGCATCCGGGTCAATTGGTATCGCTCGAATCGACGACTTATCCGGGGACCACGGAAGAAGTGTTGGTTCCCTTGTTGGAGGCGGGGTCCGGGCTAAGAGCAGGGGTTGATTTCCGGGTCGCTTTTTCGCCGGAACGTGAAGATCCCAACAACCGCAACTATACCACCGCGACTATACCCAAGGTCGTCGGCGGACTTACGCCCGAATGTCTCGCAGTTGCCTCGGCAATGTATGGTGAGATCATCGAACGGGTGGTGCCGGTATCGAGTTGTGCGACTGCGGAGTCAACGAAACTTCTGGAGAACATCTTCCGCAGCGTCAACATTGCGCTGGTGAATGAACTGAAGGTGATCTTCCACCGGATGGGAATCGATGTCTGGGAGGTGATCGAGGCGGCTTCGACCAAGCCGTTCGGCTATATGCCATTCTATCCGGGACCCGGCTTAGGCGGACACTGTATCCCGATCGATCCGTTCTACCTATCCTGGAAAGCGCGCGAGTATGGGATTGCGACACGCTTCATCGAATTGGCTGGCGAGATCAACACCGCAATGCCCGAATATGTCATCGATCAAACGATGAAGGCATTAAACGAGCGCCGACGGTCATTGAAGGGAACCAGAGTATTGATCGTGGGATTGGCTTATAAAGGCGACGTCGATGACTTGCGAGAGAGTCCTTCGCTCAGGCTGATAGAACTCTTTGAGACGGCGGGAGCCGAAACCGGCTATTACGATCCCTTTATTCCGGTGATTCCAAGGACCCGGGAGCACGCTTCGCTGGCGGGAAGGCGTTCGATCGACTATGAAGAGGCGGGTCAGTTCGATGTGGCGGTGATCTCGACCCGGCACAGCCCGGTCGATCATGCGCAGTTGCTAAAGTGGTGCGAACTGGTCGTCGATACCCGGCGCGCGATTGCCGGAAGCCATCCGAATCTGGTGCGGGCGTAAATGCTGAGTGTAGAATGTAAAATGCGGAATAATGTAGATTGTCAACGATGGCGATAAGACTGATTCTTCACTCTTCACTCTTAACAACTAACGGCGGCTCGATGTAGTGCCGGTCGAGTTGTTCCTGCAGCCACTTGACAAAGGTCTCCTCGCGTCGGGCGGTGAGTGCCGCCTGTTCTATATCCTGCCAGTCTTCCTTGAGCGATATCGGTCGCTCAGGATAAATCCGCTCCACGCGCACCAGATGAACGCCGAATTCGGTGTCGAACGGTGCGGTTAGATCGCCATCCTTTAGCCCATCCAACGCTTTCCGGAATTCTTCAGGGAGATCGGCTACCTGATGCCGGTCGAGCCGTCCACCTTTATCGCGCGACTCCCGATCCGACGAGAACTCCCGGGCCAATGCACCCATGTCTTCCCCGCCCTCGAATATCCGACGTTTTATCTCCTCAGCCTGTTGCCGCCGGTCTTCCCAATCCTCAGGAGTGGGCGCAAGTTTCGCCAGAATGTGCTGGCTTGAAATACGCTCGCCCTGCCGGTCGATAAGCCGGATGATGTGATAACCGAAAGGCGATTCGACGACATCGGAAATCTCACCCGGCTCGAGGGCATAGGCCACCTCTTCGAACTCGGGAACCAGATCGCCGCGGCTGGTGAATCCGAGCCGCCCGCCCCGGGCGGCAGAGGCATCGTCCGACCGGAGGGCTGACAACGAGTCGAAGTCGGCACCCAAACGCAGCGCTTCCATGGCCGATTCGATCTTATCCCGCGCCTTTTGGATGGCCTCCTCCGACGGCTGGACATCCAATAGTATATGCGACAACTCGACGCTTGCCGGTCGCTCGGGAAGCCCGGCCTGATTACGGGTAAAGAAACGCTCGACTTCTTCCCGACTCACCTGCACCGATCCGAAGAGCGACCGGCGCACCATATCTATCAACATCCCCTCCCTTACCGCCTTGCGAAGATCGTTCTTGATCCGGGGCAGCGGCCTACCGAAGTATTCTACCAGACGTTCTTCGGAACCGGCTTGCTGCACGAGAGCTTCGAACCGCCGGTTCAATTCCCGGTTGACGACTCGATCCTCAACTTGCAGCGTCTCCTCGTTGGCTCGAGCCAGCAATATCTTCTGGGTAACATAGGACTGGATAACTTGCCTCCGGACTTCGGCCAGTTTCTCATCGCTGATACCGGTCCGGATGCCCTGTTCGAGAAGGAGCGAGTTGATCCCGTAGGCAACTTCAGATTCGAGAATGATCTCATCATCGACGACGACACAAATGCTGTCGATCGTCTCCGCCGCCGGGAGCATCCTCGATCCCAGCGCTATAGCCAGCAGCGCACCGGGAAGTATCATCCTCTTCGATCTCCCAACCTCTAACCTGATCATTGTTCGTCCACTGCGTTACGGGGAGGATTCCATTCCAACTTGCCGCGTCGTCTCAGGTCTTCGACCATGCGGCTTGCCAGTTCATGCCTCAGGCTGCTGCGCTCCACGGCTTCAACGCGACGGGCGATGACGTCGCTCACGTCTTCGAAGTGCTGCGGAGTGCCCTTATCATGCCGTTTCAGAAGACGAAAGAGGAAGAAGTTATGACTCAGTTGTCGGATGTTGGAAATACCCCCCAAAGGAAGATTATGAAGCGTGCGGTAAAGCGATCCGGCGGTATCGGATACTTCTGAAATCGTCAGACTTCCTTGCGACACAGTCTCGAATTCTCCCGGTTGAGCCGGACCGGGACGGGCACCGGTTAAAGTCTCGCGTCGGGCTTCGAGAGCCTGCCGGTTCGACGACTGCCAGTATTCGACAACAAGCCGGGTTTCGGGCCAGACGAATTCGGTAGCGTGCTTGGCATAGTAGTCTCTTAATCGGGCAATACTAATGCTCTGGGAGGCGCTGCTTTCCAATTCGATCAGCCGTGCCACCAGAAGTTGCCGCTGCAGGTCATCGGCGCGCGTTGCCACCCAGGCGTCGTCGTGAAGCCCTCTTTCACCGGCAGCATAGACCAGCGCGGCGTTTTCGACCCAAGCCCTGATAAATGCCGTGCGCATCTGCTCGGTAACCGGCTCGGTATGGATAGCCGCCTCCCATGCTTGCAGTTCAGTCCGGGTCAGGATTTGGTCGCCGACCCGGGCTAAAGGCGGTTCGGTGTCGCCCTGTTCAACCGGCCGGCAGCCGTTGGCAAACAGAATCAGCAATGAGAAAAGAGCAGGTGTTACCGATATCGGGAACCTGTTTCGTAACTCACCCAACTGCCAGCGGTCACGTGATCCTTTAGAACGACACTTTGAATCCGGCATCTCCACCCTGACCTTACCACGATTCAACTTCCCATCCCATTACTCATTCTGCATTCTACATTCTGCATTCTAAGTTCAGCATCACTCGCCCTTGGGCTGCAGTTTGATGACCGGCGCATCTTTGGAATCGTTCTTCGTCCCCGGCTTTACTTCGAGTTGTCCTTTGGGAGTCAGTTTGACCGTGGACTTCTTCGGATCGATTTCCTTGCCCTCCTTGTCGAGGTATCGCGGCTCACCGATCTTGACCTGGACCTTCTTGCCCTCCTTGGTTGTGAACTCCTGCTCTGAACCGGGGCGCAATTTCAGTTTGATTTGATCTTCGCTCTGTTTGCGCAGACCGGCTTGGCGGCGTTGTTCTTTCCAGTCGCGTCGCTCTTTAGCGGTCGTTTCGGGGAGCTGCTCAATCTCCGGCCAGACTGCGCGAAGGACATCCTCGTGGAAGGTGATGTTGTAGGCACGGCGAATTTCCGCCTCCCAATCTTCTTTGATCTTCGCCTGCTGATTGAACCGGACATCTGGCTCGATCTGACGGCGCACTTCGTCGAACGACTGGATCTTTTCCGGTGTAAGTTCAATCAATTTAACCACCGAGAAAAACTTGTCGTTCTGGATAGGACCAGCGATCTCACCGACCTTCATCTCTAAAGCCTTGCGGGATACCGGGCCATAGTCGTCCTTGCCAAACGGTCCGAGTCGTCCACCCTTTCCTTTGGCGTTTTCACGCATCGTGTAACGGCGGGCAAGGCTCGATATCTCTTCCCCCTTTTTGATCCGACCGAGCAGATCGTTCGCCAGTTGCTTGTCATCTACCATCACTTCATAGATCGACGCACTGGCTGCCTGACCATATTTGGCGCGGTTCGCTTCATAGTATTGCTTTAGTTCAGCCTCGGTGGGCGCAGCCTTGTTGAAGACCATCTCGCGCTCGATTTCGGGCAGAATGGCGTTGTCAAGCGCCCGCTTGCCGTCCTGAATCACTTCCGTGCGGTCGTAGTAGCCTTCCGATTTGGCAAGTTCATTAAGGTATCTCGGCGTGGCAATCGGATCGGTCATCTCGCGGACCCACGACTCATCGTTGCGGAAGTTGGGGGGGAAGCGGTGGTCGCCATACATATCGACCAGTTGCTGCAACTTGACTCCGCCCAGCCGGTCCCGCACCACAAGCATTTCCCGTTCCTGCGGAGTGAACGACGAGAAGAGGTTCACATTGGTCGGGGTGCTTTTGTCGGAAAGTTTGCGCAGGATAAGTTGCACCACCGGCCGGTCGTATTCCTGTCCAAAGACACGGCGGACGCTGTCGAGATAGGCGTCGGCGACGATCTTTAGGGTGTCGCGGTAAACGCGGGAGAGATTGGAAAGGACTTCTTCACGCACCTCGCTATCGTCGAGCGAGCGCTTCTTATCGCGCTTTTCATCGAGCCGGATAATATGGTAACCCTTGTAGGTGCGCACCGGGCCGGTGAATTCGCCGACCTTCATTTTGTGGCCGGCTTCCCAGTATTCGGTCGGCATTGTGCCTTTGGCGACCCAGCCGACATCGCCGTTGACCCAGGTTCGCTCGTCTTCACTATATTTGCGCGCCAGTTGGACGAAGTCTGCGCCTGACTTTTTGGCTTCAGCGAGGATCGATTTCGCACGCTCAAATGCAATGGTCGTCTCGGCCGGTGCGTCTCGGCGGTTGACCTTGACCAGAATGTGCGAGGTGCGATAGTCCCAGTTAGTCGGGCGGCGTTCGATCATCTGAATGATATGATAGCCATAGCGAGTCCGCACCGGAGATGAAATCTCGCCCGGCTTCAACTTCCACGCCGTTTCCTGGAACTCATCGACCATCCGGCCCCATCGGAAGAAACCAAGATCACCCTTGGCAGCGGGCTGGAGCGACTTATCCTCGCTGTAGGTATCGACCAGCCGGGTGAAATCGTTGCCCGACTTCGCAGCCTGCGAGGCTTCGTTGATCCGGTTCCAGTAGGTTAGCGTGTCGCGCCCCCGCACGGTCGTGTCCATCGCGATCAGGATATGACGGCAGCGAACCTCCTCCTGGTCGTGCTCGTACCAGTCGAGTATCTGTTTCTCGGCGAAGCAGCGGTCGCGGACGCGCTCGTTGTAGAGCAAATCGCCAGCGCGCCGCTCGACAGCCGAGCGATACTCTTTCTGAATGTCCTCGCGTTCAGCAAAACCGAGTCGTCTTCCTTCGAGCAACTTGGCGTCGCGGACGACATACTCGGTGATGATATTGAGCCGCTCCTTCAGGGGCTGCTTCTCAGCAGTCGATTCGTCGCGATGTCGGATAAGCATCCAGTCCTTGAACTGCTTGACGGTCATCGCGGTGTCACCCCAGGTTGCGACTATAGTATCGTCGGTTACAGCCTGGCGGCGTGAACAGCCTATAAACAGCGCCAACAGCGCTGCAGTCAACATTAAAGCCGAAAGGAAGAACGTACGGCGCATAGAGAAGGTCTCCGAAATGTGGAATGTAGAATGCGGAATGTCATGCTGAATACGGTAATGGACCTTGATCTGCATTACAGACAAGGTCTATCATCGCAAAGAGGCAGTCGCAGATGCGAGGAGCAAAGTTAGCCTCGCTATGTTTACGATTTTACAAGCACTCCAGCACAATGGAACAGCCTAACCTTGTAATATAGATGACTCGGCAAGGCTCTGCAAGAACCTGACCGCGGTTTTAAGTCGGTCGGACTCACGAAACCGCCGGATTAACTGCACTGGTGAGGTCATTTTGAATTCGATCTCGTCCGGCTTGGCCGCAGTCAGGAGTTGATGGATTTTGCGACGGGCATCCTCCGGCGCTTCAGGGAGGATCAGTCCCGCCGCCAGGAAACCGTCGTTTATAGCCAGAGTCAGAAAGCGAAGGCGACGCGACAACAACTTTAACCGCGCGATCCACAACAGGTTCCCCGCCGGAAGCGGCGGCGGCCCAAAGCGGTCTGCCAGATCCCGCTCCAAACGGTCGATTTCGGGTAGGTCGGTCGCACGTGCCAACCGGCGGTAGAAGTCATACCTCAGGTCGCCGTCGTCGATGTAGTCCGGAGGCAGAAGTGCGGGTCCGTCAAACTCGACCGACGTCTCCCAGTCGGCATTAGTGTCATCGGGTTCGTCGCCGCGCACCGTCCGGACCGCTTCCTCAAGAAGTTTCGTATATAGATCGAAACCCACCGCGTTGATGAACCCCGATTGCTGTGAACCGAGCAGATTCCCTGCTCCGCGAATTTCGAGGTCGCGCATTGCCACCTTCATCCCGCTGCCGAGGTCGGTCAGTTCCGCCAAAGTTGCGAGGCGTTGTCGGGCTTCGGTGGTCATCGCCAGGCGCGGGGGTGTCAGTAGATAAGCATAGGCTTGCCGGCTCGACCGGCCGATCCGACCCCGGATTTGATAAAGTTGTGCCAGACCGAACTTGTCAGCGCGGTTGACTATTAGTGTATTGGCATTCGGGATGTCGATGCCAGACTCGATGATTGTAGTGCAAATCAAGACGTCATTACGCTGGTGCATATAGTCGAGCATCGTCCGCTCGAGATCTTCCTCCTCCATCTGCCCATGCGCGACGGCATAGCGCAGTCCCGGCACAAGGCGCTCGAGCATCGCTTTCACCGCGGATATCGACTCGACCCGGTTATGGACAAAGAAGACCTGGCCGTTGCGGTCAGTCTCGCGCAGGATCGCATCGCGAATCAACTCTTCGGAGAAGGCGTGGACTTCGGTCTGAATCGGAAGCCTCAGCGCTGGAGGGGTATTGATCTGTGAGGTGTCACGTGCGCCCATGAGCGCGAGATGCAGCGTCCGCGGAATCGGTGTCGCAGTCATCGTAAGCACATCGACCGAGGTTTTTAGTTGCTTGAGGCGCTCTTTGTGCCGGACGCCGAAGCGATGCTCCTCATCGATGATCACCAGCCCAAGACGTTTCAGTTCTACATCCTTCGACAATAGCCGGTGCGTCCCGATGACGATGTCGCACTCGCCCTCCCTGAGCGCAGATAGAGTCGCCTTCTGTTCACGCGAGGTTTGGAACCGCGAAAGAGCCGCGATTTTGACCGGATAGGCGGCGAGTCGTTCGCTGAAGGTCTCGTAATGCTGCTGGGCAAGAATCGTCGTCGGAACCAATACCGCAACCTGATGACTCTCCTGAACGACTTTGAAGGCGGCGCGAATGGCAACCTCGGTCTTGCCAAAGCCGACATCACCACAGAGCAGCCGGTCCATTGGGTGTGCTGCTTCAAGGTCGGCTTTGATTTCGCTCGTGGCGGTGGATTGATCGGGAGTGTCGTCGAACTCGAACGACGCCTCCATTTCGGACTGCCAATGAGTGTCGGAAGGATAGGAATGACCGACCGCTGCCTTACGCCGGGCGTAAAGCGACAGCAGTTCATCGGCCATATCCTCGAGCGCCCTTTTCGTCCGTTTCTTGGTGCGCGCCCATTCGGTGCCGCCGATGCGTGAGAGAACCGGCTTGGCGCCTTCCGAACCGATGAATTTCTCGACCAAACCGAACTGCTCAACCCGCACATAGAGCAGGACGTCTTCCTGATACCGGATGCGCATCACTTCCTGATACTCACCGCGCACCTTGATCGTTTGCAGTCCTTCGTAGCGACCAATACCGTAGTCGGTGTGGACGACCAGATCACCGCGATTAAGGGAGGAAAGATCGAATGCCGCGCTGCGCCTGCGAAAGCGCGCGTGGCTGCGTCGCTGTCGGCGACGGCCCCACAATTCATGAAGCGTCAGCACCGCAAGGCCGGCGGACTTGAGAATGAACCCGCCCGATAGTGCCGGTGTGACCGTGCGACCTTCGAGCCCCCCTTCCGTCAGCAGTTCCTCGAATCGCTCGCACTCGCCGGCAGTGTCTGCGGTTCCGAAGATCGTAAGGCCGGCTTCCCGATATCGCTGCAGGTAATCGGCCAAACTGCCCATGGCGGGAACGTATGGATCGGGACGGCGGGCAGCAAAGTCAAGGATGTCGCCCGAGCGACGGATTTCACCAGGATAGACGACCTGCCGGAAGCCCTCAGCCTGCCGGAATATCTCTTTTATGGGATGAAATTGCAGCCTTTGAGGAGTCGCTTCCGAGTCGAAAGCGCCCCTATCCTTTGCGCCACGACGTCCGACGGATTCGGCGCGAGTTAAAAACTGCTCAATGCGAGTTTCGATAGCCTCCCGGTCGTGCCAGTAGATGAGCGCTCCGGGGGGGAGAAGATCGAGCAGCGACCGACTGTGCGAATCCACCTCGCCACCGATGAGCAGTCCAAACTGTTCCACCTTTTCAACGCTGCGCTGGGTCGTTGGGTCGAACTTACGCAGTTCCGAAATGGAGTCGCCGTCAAACTCGATTCGGAGCGGAAATTCGTGCCCGAAGGGGAAGATATCGAGCAGCCCTCCACGCACGGCATATTGGCCTTGCAGATCGACGACGGTCTCGCGACGGTAGCCGGCTTCGGCAAGATTGGCGAGCAAAAGCGAGCGGGGGTAGTCATCGCCGATCTTCAGTCGCAATGTATTGCGGCGAACCCAATCGCGATCCGGCGATGGCTCGAGTAGCGCTTCGGGCTGGGTCACATAAATCGCCGGCGAGCCGCTGGCGAGTCGGAGCAACGCTTCAGCGCGTTCGTTTCGCGGACCGGACGCGAGCGGCTCTGTTTCGAAGGGATGGAGGTGCCGCGGCGGAAGGAAACTGACTGCGTCGGCGCCGACGAGCACGGCGAGGTCGTCGAGCATCTCCTCGGACGCCGCCGGTCCCGGCACGACGACCAGTGCGGGCAGGTCAAGTTGGCGCAGCACGAGAGCCGGTATTAACGCCGGCAGCGCCCCAACCAACCCGGTCACCTTTGCCAACACGTGCTCCCCAGATAGCTCAGCCGTCAGGGACCGGGAGCTTGGGAGGTCGAGTAACTTATCGAGTAGCGAGTTCAAGTCAGTTGGAGATACGAGTTACCAGTTCGAGGAACGAAGTACGAGATTTAACCTGCAATTATCAACATCTTGTAGATAGACCAATGTGGTGGTCGCCATCCACTCAGTCAACTTGGGAATAGTTTACCTTCTGACTATATTGTAATGATCTTCTTGTACTTGGTACTTGATACTTGATACTTAAGTTCATGGCTCTCTTCTACATACGGATGCCTGGCGGTTCCAGGTTGCACCCGAATAGCACTTTTGTTCACCATAATAGTCCTTGTTCCTCGAACCTAACACCTTGAAGCCCAATGTATCGTATCGCGATTCTGATTGACGGAAATAACTTCTACAAAGGCTGCCAACTCAACTTCAGCCGCACCGACATCGACTTCCGCAAGTTTGGTCTGAAGATCTGTAATGCGGTAGGCGGCGACCTGTTACGGATCTACTACTATAACGCTCATGTGTCCAAGACGCTCGATCCGCTCGGCTACCAGCGGCAGCAGAAGTTCTTCGACAATCTCCGCGCGACGCAGTTCGTAACCTTGAAGTTAGGGCATCTAGTCTATCATCGCCTGCGCAGCGAGCAAGGCTTCTCTTCACAATACTTTCCGACCGAGAAGGGAATCGACGTCCAGATCGCGGTCGATATGGTGCGATTCGGTCTCCTCAAGTCGTGCGAGGCGATCGTTCTGGTGAGCGGTGACAGCGACTACATCTATGCCGTTCGATTCGCCAAAGACCTCGGATGCAACATCTTCGTGGCATCGTTTCCGCTGGGAGGCTCGCGGGAACTGCAAAACGAAGGCGACGGGCACATCTTGCTCGACCGCGCCTTCATCCAGGACTGCCTGATCCGTTCCGACGATAGAAAAGCGAAGAGCGAAGAACCAAGAACGAAGGTCGAAGAAGCCGAGGAGGAGATCTCCATTCCACCGATTCTGCCGATCGAAGAGGAGGTCGTCGATTCAGCGCTGGAGGAAAGTGAGCGCGCGAGCGAGTAGCGCGTGGCAAGTGAGCCAGCAGGCGAGTTATCGCTCACTTGCCCACTTGCCTACTTGCTTACATGCTCACTCTCCTACTCCCCCGCCTCCCGCATTGCCCTCGCATAAGCCGCCAGGACAACCGGATCGCGTTCCAGATCCATCTTCGCGGCAATCCGCTCCCGGGTTTTCCCCTTCCCCAACCGATATAGCGATGATACCGCTTCCGCCCGCAGTGCCGGCTGGTCGCTTTCGAGCGCCCGTTCGATAGCCTTTACTGCTCGACGCCGGGTTGCCGGATCCAGAACGGTATCATTCTTGTCTGCGGTCAGTATCTTCGCCAGCGCTCTTAGCCCCAGTTCGGGATAGCCGGCGCTTCCATTTTCCAAATAACGCACCAATGACTCGCAAACCTGGCTCCCGAAACGTGATAGAGCCTCTATTGCAGCCGACCGGACGGTGAATTGCTTATCGTCGAGCCGGGCGATAAGGTCGTCGATTAGTATGGAATCCCCCAGAGCCTTGGCGGCTCCTATCGATGCGAGCCGGTTGCGCTCCTTTTCCGACACTATGAACTTCGCCACCGACGGCGACGCTGCAACCTCGCCAATCTGTCCCAACGCATTCAAGAGCGCTCGATGCGACTTTTCGACCCGCTTGTCATCGAGGAGCGCCATCATCGCCGGGACGGACGGCTTCCACTTAATCGCACCGCAAAGATAGGCGGCGTTGCCGACTGCCCAACGGTCCGACTTAGGCGTCAGGCAGGTTGTCAGGAGCGGTCCTGCGGAGTCGGGATAAGCACGAGCGAGGTCTTCCATCGGGCGAAGTTCAAGGGAGTTTTGGGTTGAGATCTTGTTGTCGATTACCCACCGCACCGCCTCCGGCTTGGTGAGGATTGCCTTACGAGCGCGCTTAACTGAGGCGCGCGCCGAGCCGACTTCCCACTGCGATGCATCCTTGAAGAGGTCTTCGACGCTGCGGGCGCTGTCCTCCGCTGTCAAAACCGGATCCAGAATTGGCTCCTCCTTCTCGGTTACGACATCCCGCGCCATATCGATCCCGATGCCCCAGCCTTCCTGGATCCAAAGTGACGAGTCGGCACCCGGTTCGTCCCGAGGGTAAGAATCACGCCCTTCCTCATCGATGAAGATCGCTACACCTCCAAAT
>Ga0194120_10002980_pt1 | contig 28382 bp, 27 predicted proteins | sample TA2MahCa65mmetaG_FD_148642 | JGI IMG/M metagenome (GOLD analysis project Ga0194120, IMG submission 148642) | Freshwater microbial communities from Lake Tanganyika, Tanzania - TA2015019 Mahale Deep Cast 65m | ecosystem: Environmental > Aquatic > Freshwater > Lake | place: Tanzania: Lake... | reverse complement strand
TGCCAGCACCTTCGCTGACCTCAAAACCACTGCGCGCAATCGGCTGTGCTCCATGCAACGCCGCCCGAGCCTGATCCGCGCCTTCTGGCAACAGGCTGAACTGCCATTGTGAAACTGTCAGGCATTTATGCAAGGCTCAATAAGGTCGGCACCGGCGCAGAAACCGCGGGAACCGGCACCGTGCAGCACGATGACGTGGACCGCAGGGTTTGCTTCGAGCGAACGCAGCGCCGCTGGCAACTCCTCCCGGATCGCGTCATTGATCGCGTTGATCACCCGCGGCCGGTTCAGCGTGATCCAGCCGATGCGCTCCTGGTTTGCGACAAGGATCGGCTGGTTACTCCGCGCAACCATGGATGCGCCTCGTGTCGTGGCCGGCAAGGCGGCACGCAGCTTCCTTATCCGGGCTGCGTGCCGCCCATGGGCGCATCAGAATTTCTGCGAGATGCGCAGTCCGTAGGTCCTCGGTGGACGCACGGTTGTGTAGGTCCATAGACCCGGAAACAGTCGGCTGGTGGCAACGTCGTAAGCCTGCGACCACGAGTCCTCGTCCGTCAGGTTCGAGCCCCACACACTGATGATTGTATTGCCCCGGCCGTAGCCGAGCGACGCATCGACGGTCTGCTGGGACGGGTTGTGGCTTTGCGGCGAGTTGTAGAAGGTCAGCTCGACATCGTCGACGTAATGCCAGCTGACCTGCGCGGTCATCGTGCCGCCGAATGCCGGCCACTCGTACGTCGGCGTGACGGTCGCGGTGAGTTCGGGCGCCCGGCGCAACTTCAGGTAGCTGATGTCCACCACGTCGTTCGGATCCGGCGTCGAGGCGTCGAGCTCAGTGAAACTCGTGTATTCGGAATCGAGCAGGCCCAGAGAGACTGCCAGCGTTAGCCCGTCGGTCGGCATTGCCAGCAACTCGACTTCGATGCCCCTGAGTTCCGCGGTCGAAGCGTTGAAAACGATGGTCTGCTGGCCGGTGCCCTGCGACGCGGGGACGCTCTGCTCCTCCTGCTTGTCCTTGTACTTCATGAAATACGCTGAGGCGTTCAGGCGCAGCCGGTTATCCATCCACTCCGACTTGAATCCGACCTCAAAATTGTCGACGGTCTCCGGATCGTAGGGAACCGACGCAGCCTCATAAGAGTTCGGCCGCCCCGAGAAGCCACCGGCCCGGAATCCCTTGGAATACAGCCCGAAGAGCATCAGGTCCGGAGAATACCGATAGCGCAGGCTGACCTTGGGCGTGAACTCGCTCCAGGATTCCTCGAACGGATTATCGAGGTTTCCCCTGATCGCGAGCTGTGGCATCTGGGCGTCGATCAGACCACTGTCCTTCTCGTCGCGCGTGTAACGCCCGCCGAGCGTCAGCGTCCAGGAGTCGGCGAAGCGGTAGTCGGCCTCGAAGAATCCCGCGATGGACTCGGTATGCTGCGCCACGGTCTGCGGGACCGGTAGCACGAAGCACGGCACACGGGACTGCCCCGACGGTGGTGGCGGGCATGCCCAGAAGCCGAGGAAATCGCCGAAGCCGATGTAACTGAGCAGGTCAATGCGGTATTCCGACTTCCAGTAGTACGCCCCGACCGTATACGACAGCGGATCGTCCGTCACATGGGTAAGCCGCAGTTCGTGACTGCGCTGCTTCCAGGTGGCCGGCCGGTCCGTGTGATACAACGTCAGCGGCGTGCCGTCCCAGTCCTGGGTCACCTGTTCTTCCGTTCCGAAGCTGCCGAACAGGTACTCCAGCCTGTAGCCGGGCCGCACGTCCCAGCGCGCATTGAAGACGTGCATGTCCGAGTCGAAGAAGGCGTCATTGCCGGGCTCATCCTGCAGCACCGAGTAACGGTCACCGGACTGTGGCGTGGTCAGATTCGGAGCACACTGGCCGTAATAGGAGCAGAAGACCTGGTCGGCCTGGGCGAGATTCAGTACGGTGTTGGAGTCCTGGTCCTGTTCGTTCCTGTCGAAACGGTAGTAGAACTCGAGATTCTCCGTCGGCCGCCACAGCAACGACGGGCTGAAGGAAACAAATTTCTGCTGGCCGGAGTCCCGGCCGAGCGTGCGGTTGTAGAACCAGCCGTCACGGTCGTTCAGCGCAGCCGCCAGCTTGAAGGCCAGTTGGTCACTCACCGGGAGACTGACATGCCCTTCCAGCTGCAGAGCATTGTAGTTGCCGTACCCGACCTGCAGCTGCCCGCCCAGCTCGAACGCGGGTCGCTGCCGCGCGATGTTGATAACGCCGGCAATCGAATTCCGGCCGAACAGGGTGCCCTGTGGGCCGCGCAGAATCTCGACGCTCTGCAGGTCCAGCGCCTTGACCATCGCGCCGGAATTCACGCCGATGAACACCCCGTCCACGACGACGCCGGCCGTCGGGTCGAAGTTCTTCTCGACATCGGTCGTGCCGATGCCGCGGATCGAGATCGCAGCCGGGCTGCCCGGACCCTGTTGCAGGTCGTCGATGATGACGTTCGGCGCCGCGTTGGCAAAACCCTGCAGATCCTCGTCGACGCGCAGCCTCAGTTGCTCGCTGCTCACGGCGACCACCGCGGCGCCGACATCCTGCAGGTTCTCCTCGCGCTTGCGGGCCGTGACTACGACCTCCTGCAGAGCCTGCGGAGTCGCCACTTGGGCGTTGGACAGGCCGGCGGGCAACAAGCCGCCGAGGGCAACGACGATCGCGATGGCAAACCGGAATTGGAACGATGACGTGCGCATGTTCTCCCCCTGTGATTTCGCTGCGTTCCCGGACTTCGCTGTGACCGGCAGGAACGCCCCTGACCACGCAAGACGACCCCAAGTGCTCTGTTGCCGGGACTTGCTTCTGCCCTCTGCCCGGCCGGAGCCATAGCGCGGCATCCCACCGGCGCGCTGTCGGCTAATCCATCAGCCCGAGGCCAACTTCTCCCAATGCCTGACGGCCTCGCTCAGCGACAATCCCCGACCTATCTTGAACTTCGTTCAAATTTTTCACACAATCGGGCCGTTGTCAAGACCTGGCTGCACCCTGGCTGCACCCGGCCTGGCTGCACCCGGCCGGAACGCGGGGGCAAGCTGTGTGTGCCGGAGGGGTGATCACGAGGGCCGCCGCGGTAACGCCGGCACTGCCGCTCGCGAAGGGCGTCACGATCGCGGCGGACGTCTCAGTCGACGCCCAGGCCATACGCGGGCAGACGATTTTCGAAGAGCACTGTGCGAGCTGCCATGGCATGAACCTGCGCGGATCGGCGCATGGCCCGGAACTGGAAAGCCCATGTTCCTCGCCGCGTGGGAATCACGCAGCGCGTCGGAGCTGCTTCGCTACAACATCGAGAACATGCCGCCCGGCACGAGCGGCACTCGGAGCACAGCGGAGCACATTGACGTCGTCGCCTGTCTGCTGTGGGGAGGCAGGTACCGGGAGGGGACCAAACCATCGGTCACCTGGGTCGCGGGGCTGACTGATTCAGAGGCAGCGCCGGATGGCCCGGCGCCGCGATGGGAGTCCTGGTCGGAAGCGGGCGCGATCGAGAAGTCTGCGAAGAACCGGGACGGTCCGACCCGCAGCATCGCCATCTACGGCGACAAGTTGTTCATGGCCACCTACGATGCGGCACTCGTGGCCGTCGACGCACGAACCGGTCGCCAGCTCTGAAAGACGGTCATGGCTGATTACCGCGAGGGATATACCCACACCAGCGGACCGATCATCAGCGCCGGCGTCGTCCTCAGCGGTATCAACGGCTGCGAGCGCTTCAAGAGCGGCCCCCGCTTCAACACCGGGCATGATCCGGAGACCGATCAGGAACTGTGGCGCACCTCGACCATCGTTATGCCCGGCGACCCGAATGGCCGGTCCTGGGCCGGATTGCCGCCGGAATTGCGCGGCGGCGGCGACACCTGGATCCCTGGCAGCTTCGATGCGGACCTCGGGCTGTTCTACATCGGCGTGTCGCAGGCGAAGCCGTGGGTGGCCGCCAGCCAGGGCATGTCACCTCGCGACGCGGCGTTTTACACCAATTCAACTCTTGCCGTGGACCCGAGAACCGGCAATATGGTCTGGTACTTCCAGCACGTTCCGGGTGAGACGATCGACATGGAGGTCGGATTCGAGCGCGTGCTGCTGGACATCGATCATGAGCCGCTGCTGTTCACGATCGGCAAGGACGGGATTCTCTGGAAGCCGAATCGGCGAACCGGCGGTTTCGTCGGCTTGGCCCCGACGCTGCCGCAGACTATGTTTGCCGAGGTCGACGACCGGGTGCGGCGGGTGACCTGCCGCCGGGATATCCTCGATGCCCGGATTGGAGACTTGATCTCGCCCTGCCCCGGTATCTACGGGGAAACAACTGGCAGGCGGCCGCCTGCAGTCCGGAGGCCGGGGCGCTGGTCATTCCGCTGCACCGCCTGTGCACGGACGTGATCGGCCTCGAGTTGGAACGGGTGCCCGGCGCCGGTGGCTCCGGTGACGACTCGCGAACCTATGAGATGCCCAGCAGCGACAGGAAGCTCGGCAAGCTGGCGGCCTTCGATGCACGCAGCCTGCGTGAACTCTGGAGTTAAGAACAGCGCGCTCTGTTCATGACCGCGGCGCTGACGGGACGGCGGGCGGGCTCGTCTTCGTGAACGAGCTGGACCGCTACTTCAAGGCATTCGAGGTGCGCACGGGTCGCCCGCCCTGGCAGGCTCGGCTGGGCGCCCCCTTGCACGGCTTCCCGCTCACGTACCGCGCTCGCCGTAAACAGTTCAGGTACTTCGCGGCGAGCGCGCGGCAGGTGGTCGTCTTGCCGACCTGACTCGGACCGCTGACGAGCGCCATCTGGCGCTGCCGCGCAAACTGCTCGCGCAGCAGTTGATCGTAGATCCGTGGCCGAAGCGTCATGGACCAGACTCGACTCTATCGTAGAATGGTCCGGACCCTTCTGCGACACATCGGATAACGGTCCAAATGGACTGCGGCTGAGCGCGTTCGCAGTGATCGGCGCTGAATTGACCGGCGTTCCGGGGCACTGGAGCGCTTGCTCTCATCGCGAATTCGACCCGGCCACCGGACGGCCCGGTACGTCCTCCCAGGTCTCCAGTTCCAGCAGCGCAAGCGTGCTGCCGCTGTCGCGGACATACGTCTTCGGTGTCCGGACCAGACGCTTGCCAACATTGCCGCTCCAGGGGCGCAGCCGGCGTACCAGCATCAGATCGAGCGCGGCGGAACCGAGCAGCAGGAAATGTCCGGCGCGATCGCCGGCTGCACGCCGGTCGTCAATGATCCCGCGCAGCGTGGCGAAGAGTTCCGGCGCGCGATCACGGGAACCCCGATATCTTAACGACAGACGTGAATATACCGGGGATCTCCAGCCCACTCACGACCGCAACCCTGGCCGCGGCTGGTGTTCCGGTTGCGGTACCCCCGACCGGTCCGGAGTTACCGAAACCGTAACACCGGCACCTGCCGCTACGGCGTCGCCGCGAGCGCTGCGTCCGCCTGCATCAGACCCGCGCCGACTGCGTCGCAGGCGATGCCGCCGTACGGGTCGCAGCTCGTATCCCAGCCGATCGTGGCCCAGGCGCTGAAATCGAACACACTGCGGGAATCAGCCGCTGGAATCGCCAGCGCGGTCGACTTCAGGATGGACTCCACCTGCGCCTGCGTCAGTGACGGGTTCTTCTCGATCATCAATGCGGCCACGGAGGTCACGTGCGGCGCCGACATCGACGTGCCGCCGACGTAGTAGAAGTTGCCGCCGTTGCGGCCGAGCAGGTCACCGAGGCCCCGTGACCACCACGGCAGGTGGTTGAAGCCGGGATAACCCGGGAATGGCCCGCGCACCCAGGAGCCGGGCGCCAGCACATCCAGTTCCTGACCTGCGAGCGTGATCGCGCGGCTGCTGAAGTCGCTGACATAGACCTCACCGAGCGCGGTCGGGTCGGTCGTGTCACCGGAACCGGGCGACAGCGGCAGATCGGGATACTGCAGCCACCACATCCGGTAGCGCGGGCCGTCGCCCGGATAGAGCCACTCGCCGGTCCAGCCGACCGAGCCGGCTGAAATCACCGGCGCGTAGGCGCCGGGATACCCCATGCCCCACTCGCCTTCGTTGCCGGCCGAAGCGACCACGATGACGCCGTTGGCGATCGCGCGGTCGATCGCCGCCTGCTCGACCGGATCGAGCCAGGAGCCGCCGAGACTCATGTTGATCACCATCGGCCGGTAGCCGGCGAGCGCCAGATCGGTCACGTAGTCGATGCCCGCGGCGATCATCTCGCTGGTACCGAACACCGCGGTCTGCGCCGGATAGCCGGGCCCGCACTTCGGCAGCGCGGGAATCTGGTAGTCGGCCAGCACGCGCACCGGAATCAGGGTCACGTCCGGCGCGATGCCGCGGACCATGATCGGCGGCAGCGGAAAGCCGGCGGCCGCGTCGGAATTGCTGCGATAGGAATAGCCGAGGATCGTACTGGCGACGTGCGTGCCGTGCGTCGAGCCGGTGGATCCCACCCAGGTCGTTTCGCTCAGCCTGCCGACCGTGATGCCGAGCCCGCAGGCGTCGCCCTTCGCCTTGAAGCTGGCCGGCTGCACGAAACCTGTGCCGAGCTGCGTGGCCACGCGCGCCGCCGGGAAATAGTCGCGCCAGTGCGGCACCAGGCCGGTATCGAGGACCGCGACGTAGACGCCGGCGCCGGTCTCGCTGACGTTCTCGATGTTGATCAGGTCCGAGTCCCAGGTCGGGTACCCGGCCGCGGTGGAAGGCTGGTCGCCGAACAGGTTGCCGGCAGCCGCGCCGCCGATCACGAGGACGGCTGCGCCGGCAGCCAGGCCAGCCCGGCGCCAGAAAACGCGGCGAATGGTGTCATCCATGATGGTGTATCCCCGAAGTGTTGTAATGTTTCGGAGTGGCCGGCGGCCACCCCGGGTATCGGTCACGCTACGCCCCGCCGCTCGCAACGGCAACCGCCATATGACATAAGCGGAACGGGTACGCCGCGCCGCCCGGAGGCCTCAGCCCCAGATCCGCCCGTCCGGAGGACTGACCCGCGCCCCGTCGAAACGCAGGCCCGGCAGGCGGTCGTACTTCAGGAGCAGCGGGCCGTCGATGTCGACGAAATCGCACAGGCAGCCGATGACGAACGCCGGCGCCATCGCCAGCGATCCGCCGGCCATCGAGCCGACCATCAGACCGAGCCCAAGCCCGCGTACCGCGCGCGCCAGTTCGAGCGCGTGCGTGAGGCCGCCGGTCTTGTCGAGCTTGATGTTGATCATCTGGTAGCGGCGGGCCGCCGGTTCCAGCTCGCCGAGATGCAGGCAGGACTCGTCCGCGCACAGCGGCACCGGCGAACGGTAGCCCTCGAGCACGGCATCGCCACCGCGCGGCAGCGGCTGCTCGATCATCAGCACGCCGAGCTCCGCGAAGGCCGGCGCCAGCGCCTGAAGCTGCGTGAAGGTCCAGCCCTGGTTCGCATCGACGACCAGGCGCGCGTCGGGACGCGCGCGGCGGATCGCCTGCAGGCGCTCGAGCGGTTGCTGGCCGTCGAGCTTGATCTTCAGCAGCGGCTGGCCCGCGGCGGCGGCCGCATGCGCGGCCATTGCCTCCGGCGTCGCCTCGATGCCGATCGTGTAGACGGTCTCGAGCTCGCGCGGCTGCACGCCGGTCAGCTCCCAGATGCTGCAGCCCTGTTCCTTCGCCTCCAGATCCCACAGCGCACAGTCGAGCGCGTTGCGCGCGCCGCCGGGCGGCAGCAGCGTCTGCACCGCGGCACGGGTCAGCCCATCGTCGAGCTGCGCGGCGACGGCCTCGATCTGCGCGATCATCGTCGCCGGCGTTTCGCTGGCATAGAACACACCGAGCGCCTCGCCGCGGCCGACCGCGCCGTTACGTTCCAGCTCGACGACGACCGACTCGAACGAGGTCCACACGTGCCCGGTAATCCGGAACGGCCGTACCACCGCCCAGCTCTCGGCGTGGACGGAAAACCTCATGTCGGGAACACCGCCAGCATGCGGTCCACGATCGGGCCGACGCCGTCGATCAGCGGATCGACCACCGGCAGCCCGGTCTCGTCGGCGTAGTGCGCCAGCACCGCGCCGCGCTCGCCGGCCGGGATCTTCGAAGTGTTGAGCGCCACGCCGACGCAGCGGATCGCCCGGTTGGTCAGGTGCCCGATGCCGATCGTGCGCCCGATCACGGCGCCGATCGTCGGCAGCGGGAAATCCGGCCAGCCGGCGATCGTCTGGCGCAGCGGATCGTGGCAGACGACGAAGGCGTCCGGCTGCGAGCCGACCAGCAGCCCGACCGTCACCTGCAGATAACCGGGATGGAAGATCGCGCCCTGGCCCTCGATCAGGTCCCAGTGGTCCGGCGCGTTGTCCGGCGACAGCACTTCCGCCGCACCGGTGACGAAGTCCGAGACGACCGCGTCGATCGGCAGGCCCTGGCCCGCGATCATGATCCCGGTCTGGCCGGTGGCGCGGAAATCGGCGGCACGACCGCGCGCGCGCAGCTCGCGCTCGAGCGCCAGCGCCGTGTACTTCTTGCCGCAGGCGCAGTCGGTGCCGACGGTCAGCAGCCGCAGCCCGCTGCGCTTGCGGCCCGTGCCGACCGGCAGGCCGGGCGGCGGCACGCGCACGTCGATCAGCCGCGCCGCGCCGCGCTCTGCCGCGGCGGCGAGCCCCGGCAGTGTCGCCAGCCGGATATGCAGCCCGGCGACGATGTCGAGGCCGGCGGCCGCTGCCTCGCACAGCGCCGCGACCCATTGTTCCGGAATGCCGCCGCCGACCGCCGCCGAACCGACGATCAGCGTGCGCGCGCCCTGCGCCTTCGCGCCCGCCAGCGTGACATCCGCTACGCCGGCGTCCATGCCGCAGCCGGGCAGTCGCCACTGGCCGAGACAGTCGGCCCGCCGCCACTGCACCAGACCGAGCCCGGTCTTGGCATACACCTCATCGGCGATATCGCCGAAGAACACGATGAACGGCGCATCGAAGCGGATCACCAGCGTACTCATGGACTGTTCGACTCCGGACCGCGGCAGCCCGAGCATACCTGAGCCGATCAGGCAAATCGCCCCATCCAAAAGGGGGAGGCCAGCATCGCTGCGGTTGCTTCAGCCGCCGCCCGACATCGCCATGAAGTTGAGGAAGCGCAGGACTTCGAAGTAATCGCCCGTTTCGAATACGACCTCGAGATCCGAGGCCAGCCGCGCCTGCGGATAGAACGACTTGCGGTAGCCTTCCGCCGCGTTCGTGAACCGGATTGCAGTGTGGAATTCCCCCGCCAGAGTCGGCCACCAGCCACCTCCCGCGCTGACGGCACGCGCCACGCCCTCGCGGATGCGCCCGGCACTCTCCTCCGGTGTCAGCGAAGTAATGGAGTGCCCCAGTCCGGAGAACGTCGGCACGGTGATCAGCGATTCGCAGCGGGCCCGGGCCTCGTCGCACAGCGCCTGGTCGCCGGCCAGGAACAGCACCGGCACCCGAACCAGAGCCCCGCCCAGGCATGGATCAGGAACTCAGAGGCGGTCTCGCCGTTCAGCGCGACCTGCGCGAACAGCCGGCTGGTCGGCGTGTGGGCCAGCGGGTTACCGGCCCGGCCGGCGGGCGAGTGATAACCGATGAACGCGACGCCGGCGCCGTCATCCGCTGGACGTCGAGGTTGCGCCCGGTCCAGTGCGCGTCCTTGACGAGGATCTCGGTCGCTCCGGCGGCGAATCCACCATCGCAGGCCGCGGCGACCTCCGCGGTCATCCGCGCGCAGGCCGCGGCATAGGCGCCGGAATCCGCCTGGCTGACCTCGGCCGCATGGCTCACGCAGGCCACACCCTCGAGATCGGCACTGATGCAGAGCTGCATCTGCGGTCCCCTGCGGAGTTCTTGCTACGATTCCTCCCGATGATCAGTCAATCGCGGGCGGGAGACAACGCGCGGTCGCCATGCCGGGCGCGCCTGCGTCCAGTGTTGGGCCTGGTGGCCTGCTGCTGTGCCCTGCGCGCTCCGCCGGCGCTGGCCCAGGACCCGGCGATCCTGCGCGAAATCCTCGTGACGGCGCAGCGCCGCGAGCAGGACATCCAGGATGTGCCGGGCTCCGTCATCCAGCTCCAGGGCGTCGAGCTCGAGCGGCGCGGAATCACCGATGCGACCGCGCTGGCCGCCATCGCACCGGGGCTGAGCATCGGCAGCCCGGCCGGGGCCGGCAACAATCCGGCCTTCGCGCTGCGCGGTGTCGGCTTCAATGATTACAGCGACAACACCACCGGCCCGATCGCCGTGTTCGTCGACGAGGTCTATCAGGCCGCACCGGCCGGGCTGATACTGCCGCTGTTCGACGTCGCGCGGATCGAGGTGCTGCGTGGCCCGCAGGGCCCGCTCTGGGACCACCACGCCATGGGCGGTGTCATCCACGTGGTCACGAACCGGCCCACGGCGGAGCCGGAACTCGCGGGGCAGGTCGGCGCCAGCCGCTACCGCGGCCGCAGCGCGCAACTGGCGCTCGGCGGCCCGCTCGGTGCGCGTGCCCAGGCGCGGGTGGCGGGTCTGGTCGAACGCGACGACGGCTGGTATCGCAATCGCGTGCCCGGTGAGCCGGCCTCGCGGCGCAACGAGACCGACCGCCAGGGCCTGCGCGCCTTGCTGAATCTGTCGCTCAGCGATCGCAGCAGCATCCTGCTCGGCGCGCATTCCGCCCGCAGTGATGTGCGGGCGCCCGTCTACGGTCATCAGGGCACGGCCGGCCTGCGCCCGGACTTTGGCGATCCGGACGGCAACTGCAACGTGCCCGATCCGGCGATGGACTGCTTCGGTTACGCCGACGCTGACGGGGACTGGTTCGCCGGCGCGAGCGACCGCAACGGCGCGCTGCGGATCGAGGCCGAGGGCGCGCTGCTGCAAGCGTCGTGGCGGGGGGAACGGCTGGCGCTGACCGCGCTCACCGGCTACGAGCGCACCGACAAGCTCCATGCCGAGGATACCGACGCCGGCCCCGCCCCGCTCGTCGAACCGTTGTTCACGGCGCATTCGCGCGCGCTGTCCCAGGAACTGCGCGCCGAGGGCGCAACCCGGCGCCTGCGCTGGGTCGGCGGGTTGTACCACTTCGACTGGGAGATCCGCGGCGTGCAGCAGCTCGCCCTGCCGTTCCTGACCGACCGGGGCTTGCTCGCCAACGCGTTCCAGCTCGATTCCGCGTACGACCAGGCCACCCGTGGCAGCGCGGTTTTCGGACAGATTGAGTTCGGGCTGACCGACACCGTGACGCTGCGCACCGGACTGCGCTGGACCCACGAGCGCAAGCGCTACGACTACGTGCAGATCGATCGTTACGGCGGCGTGCGGGAATGGGCCGGCCTCGATCCGCAACCCGGCCTGGTGCTGCTCGATTTCGATGCGACGACCGCTGGTGACCTGGCCAGGATCAGCACCGACCGGCGGTCGGGTCAGCTCGGAGTTGCCTGGCAGCCGATCGCGGATTTCATGGTGTTCGCCAATGTCGCGCGCGGCTTCCGGAGCGGCGGCTTCAACGCCGGCCTCGTGGCCCTGCCGGTCAATCCCACTGAGTCGGGGGTGCCGCCGGATCCGGCCGCGATCCGCTATGGCCCCGAGGAACTGGCGAGTTACGAGCTCGGCATGAAATGGATCCTGCTCGGCGGGCGCGCCCGCCTGCATGCGACCGTCTTCCACTACGACTACGACGACGTCCAGACCCTGACGTTCAGTGGCTATTCCTCGCAGCTCGGCAACGCCGCGGCGGCGACGATCCAGGGTGCCGAGGTCGAGTTTTCGCTGCGGCCGTTCGCTGGCCTCGAGCTGCAGCTCGGCGCGAGCCTGCTCGACACGCAGGCCAGTCGCGTCGGCGACCCGGCCGGCGGAGCCTTCGCGCGGCGCGAGTTGCCGCTCGCGCCGGACTGGACCTTGACCGGCCTGGCCCGCTTCGAGCGGCCGACGACGGCGGGAAGCTGGTTCATCCAGGCCGAGTTCGCCGCGATCGGGCCGCAGTGGTTCGACATCCGCAACCAGAGTGTTGCGCACGAGGGCAGCTACCTGCTGCTCGGCGCCCGGGCCGGCCTGACATTCGGCCCGGCGGGTCGCTACGAACTGGCGCTGTGGGGGCGCAACCTCGGTAACGAGCACTATCTCGTCTACAGCTTCGACCTGACCTCGTCGCTGGGCCTCAACCAGCAGATGCCCGGCCCGCCGCGCTGGTATGGCGTGACGTTTTCAGCGCGGTTGTGACGGTTTTTCAGCGGCCGGGCTGGTGCGGATCCAACCGCACGCGCAGATCCATCATGAAATCCATGCGGCCATCGGGTCGAAACTCGCGCATCTCGGCCGACTCGATGAAAGTGCCGGCGCGGCCGGCGAATTCGCCGGTACCGGCGACGACGTAACCCCGGCCATCGGTCCGTGGCCCGACCGTGTTGACGTGGCGCCAGGGTCCGCGGAAGTCGCGCCCGAGCAGCAGTACCGGACCGATGATCCGCGTCGCCAGTGTCCAGTTGTCCTCGACCTGGTAGAGCACGATACCGCCGCGACCGGGCAGGAACGCCGACCAGGTCGTGTGCGTCATGAGCCGGCCGCGCAGCAGGCGGCTGTCGGGGTGGCCGGATTCGAGTTCGGTGGCGATGCCGATGACCTCGCCGTGGCCATCGTGCACCGTCGTCGTCAGCGCGAGCCCGTCGCGGATCGCCGGTTCCTCGAGCAGCGGAATGCCAGCCGGCGTCGGCGCGAACGGTCCACCGCCCGTTGTGATGGCCCGCACCGTGCCGCTGCCGTCCACGCGACCCTCGAGGACCAGCCACAGATCCAGCGCGGACTCCGGGAACTGCGGCAGCATGCGCTCCGTTCGATCGAGATGGGCGAACGGGAAGAAATACAGGCCGACGACGACCGCCAGTACGCCGAGCAGGAAGCCGCCGGCGGCAGCGAGACACCAGGCGGTGACCTTCTTCATGGCGCCGGCGACAACTCGAACCGCCAGCGCAAGCCCGGCTCCGGGCCCGGCTGCTCCGTGAACCGGCCGGTGACAGCCGCGAACTCCTCGGTACCACCAGCCAGGCGGCCGCGTCCGCCGGGATCTGTTGACGGAACCTCGGCTGCCAGCGTGCCGCGGCGTCCGAGTACGAACGTCCACAGTGCGGCACGGTCCTCGCCCTGCGTCCCGGCCAGGCGACTGGCGATGCCGATCACGGCGCCGTCGCGATTGCGGATCTTCATCGTCGCGGCATCGGCGCCGGCGAGACGGGCCTCGGTCAACGGCCCGATGCCGGCCGGTGTGAGCTGCTCCCGACCTTCGGGTCCACTGGTGACGGCGAGGACGTCCGCGTCGCGGACGAACCACTGCTCGACCGGGCCGCCCTCACCAGGCGAGATGATGGCCTGGATCGACTCCGGCGGGGCCTGCGGCCGGAGGGCGAGGACGACCCATGCCACCGCCGCTCCGGCGCCGAAGCCGAGAACCCCCGCTCTCAAACGAACGTCCGGCACTTTCCAAACGAACGTCCGGCACCTAGAAGCGGAGGATGCCCTGCAGGAACCACTCGCGCGGGCGGCCGTACCAGCCAACCGAGAAACCGAGCGAATCGAGCACGCTGACCCCGGAAGCGCGGTAGACCTTATCGGTCACATTGGTCACGCCCGTGGCGATGGTCCAGTCACCATCGGCGCTGTTGAACGCGACGCGGACATTGGCGAGACCGTAGCCGGGCTGCGCGATGCTCTCCTCGTTCAGCAACTGGAAGTAGGTCTTGGCCCGGTAACTGTAGTCGCCGCGCAGCACGACCTCGCCGCTGTCACCGGCCGGGATCGTGTACTCGGCGCCCGCCGAGGCGGTCCACTCCGGCGTACCGATCAGCTTGTGCTGCAACGTCAGACCGGTGGCCGCCGCATTGGCGCTGATCCGCGTGTACCTGGCATCCAGATAGCCGAGCGCGGCATTCAGGCGCAGTTGCGGCACCGGCCGCGCTTCGAGTTCGGCCTCGAAGCCCTTGATCTCGGCGTCGCCTGCATTCTGGGTCACGATCGTCTGCGTGCCGGTGGTCGGATCGAGGCGCTGCTCGGTGAGCTGCACGTCCTCGTAGTCGCTGAAGAACGCCGCCATGTTCAGGCGCAGGCGGCGGTCCAGCCACTCCGACTTCATGCCGAGCTCATAGCTCAGGATCAGCTCCGGACCATAGCCTTCGAGCTCACCGGTGTTGCGCGCACGGCCGTTGAAGCCGCCGCTCTTGAAGCCCTCGGCAACCGAAAAGTACAGCAGCACGTCATCGGAAGCCTGGAAGTCGAGCCCGGCGCGGAGCGAGGTGTCGGACCAGCTTTCGCTCTGCGTGCTCGGCGGCAGCAGCGGGATCGGCGTGCGCATGCGCAGCGCCTGGATGAAGAAATCCTTTTCGTCGCGGGTATAGCGCAGGCCGAGCGTGCCGCTCCAGCGGTCGTTGAAGGCGTAGGTACTCTGCGCGTAGGCCGCGTAGCTCTCCGTATCCTGCGTCATGTAGTTGACCTGGTCGAGGTCGAAGATCACGTTGAACGGATTGCCGGCGCCGCCGAGGCAGGGCAGCGGCGATCCCGGCGGCTGTGGGCAACCCCACGGGCCCAGTGGGATCATCGGCCCGGGCAACTGTTCGAACGCCGGAAAGAGATCCGACGCCACGTAGGCGGTCACCTCCGAAATCGACTCTTCCTGCATGTAGTAGAGACCCGCCACCCACTTCAGGCGGTCGCTCCTGGCCTGACCGCTGAACTGCAGTTCCTGACTGAACTGGTTCTGGTCGATCCGGTCGTTCTCGTCGATGAACGGCTCCGGCGAGCCGTCCGGATCGATGCCGATCGCCTGGTCCAGAGTGCGGTAGGCCGTGATCGATTTGACCGAAACCGGCCCCATGGTCCAGTCGAGCACCAGTGACACACCCCAGATTTCGATGTCCATCAGGTTGCTGCCGGTGCCGTTGCTGACGAACGGATCCACCGAGTAGTACTGGCTACCGTACGGCCCCATGTCCACCGTGTGGAATGGCCGCAACGGTCCGGCCAGCGCGTTGTGCAACGCAACCAGCGGCGCGTTCGTGTTGAAGAGCTCGACGTGGTTCACGTTGAGGTGTGAATCCACGTGCGTGTAGTCGGCCGACAGCAGCGCTTCGAAATCGCCGCCCGGCGTCCAGCGCAACTGGGCCTGCAACGCGTCGGCGGCCTCATCGCCCATTTCGTCCCCGACCGCCGGCCGCCCGCCGAAGCCATTCGCATTCCGCGAGCCGACGGCGAGCTTGGCCGCGAGCAAGCCGGGCTTGATCGGCAGCGACAGGTTGGCCCGTGCGTTGAATCCCCGGTAACTGCCGGTCTTCACGTCGACATAGCCGGCGAAGTCATCGGCGGGCGGCTCGTGATCACGTTGATCGCGCCGCCGATCGTGTTCTTGCCGTAGAGGGTGCCCTGCGGGCCACGCAGCACCTCGATGCGCTCGACATCGACAATGTCGAGCACGCTGCCGAGGCTGCGCCCAAGGTACACGCCGTCGACATAGATGCCGACGCCCGGATCGGCCGAGACGAAATAGTCGAACTGGCCGACGCCGCGGATGTACACCTGGCCCGAGTTCTCGCCCATGATGCCGCTCGGGAAGAAGGTCAGGTTCGGCGCGAAGCGCTGCACGTCTTTCAACTGGCTGACGCCGCGGATGTCGAGTTCCTCACCGCTCAGCACCGAAACGGCGACCGGCGCCTCCTGCAGCGATTCGGTGACCTTGCGGGCGCTGACCAGCACCTCTTCGAGCTCGGCCGCCGTCGCTGCGCCGCCACTCAGCGCGGCCAGCACTGCGGCACAGATCGCCGCGGATCCCTTACGGTTGTTGCGAGAACGATACAACATGGTGAATCCTCCCAAGGCCCGGCCGATCCTATGCCGGACGCACCGTGAAGTGTTGGACAAAACTCAGGTCGGCCGTGGTTCAACGGCTCGGCGGCATCCAGGTCACGTGCAGTTCAATGCGCCCGTGCATCACGCCATCCGGTGTCATGCGCGTCAGCCTCGCCCACTCCGACAGCATGCCGGTGGCACCAGTGAACTCGCCGCTGCCGCCGAGGATCAGGCCATCGCCTGAAGGCAGCGGCCCGATCGCGACCTGCTCGTAGAACTCGCCGCTCCACTCCTCGCCGGCGGCGACCTTGCCGAAGATCTGCGCGGCCGTCGGCGAGACGCGCTCCAGTTCATAGCCGACGACGTGACCGCGCCCGGGGATCATGATCGTCCAGGTCGCGTGCCAGGGCTCGCTCATATTCTCGGGATTCGGGAACCACTCGGCCTCGCTGGCGGTGCCGACGACCTCGCCCTGCTCGTTCCTGAGCTTCGCGATCAACAGCAGGCCCTTGTCGGCGCCTGGCTCGGTGAGCAGACCGATCCCAGCCGGCCCGGTCGGCAGCAAATGCCGGCCGTTGTGCGTCATCGCCAGGCCATCGCCCGGCATCTCGAAGTAGAAGATCTCCTTGCGCTCTCCGTCGCCGGCGAGAGCAGCGCCAGCGCCGAGGCTGGCCAGCACGGCGGCCGCAATCTGCCTTTTCCCGATCACGTTTCCCTCCAGTACATGCTTCGATCCTGTAGCCGCCCTGCCGTCAGCCGCCAGCCGGAGCGAAGTTCACTCCGGCCAGCACGACCTGCGGCCAGAACGCATCCATCGGATGCGGCGTGAAGTCGCAGTGCACGTCGATGACCGCGGGTCCGCCTGCTTCCTGCGCGCGCCGGAAGGCCGCCGGCAGCTCGTCGAGCCGCGTGACCCGCTCGCCGTGGCAGCCGAAACCCTGTGCCACCTGCGCGAAGTCCACCTGCGTCAGACGCGTGCCGAAGTTCTGATTGGCCAGCATCTCGCCGAGCGGCCGGTACATGCCCCAGTGCGAATCGTTCATGACGATCGTGGTCGTGCGCAGCTTGTAGCGCGCAGCGGTCTCGAGTTCCTGTACCGTGCAGCCCATGCCGCCGTCCCCGGTCACCAGCACGACGGGCAATTCGGGGTGCGCGGCCGCGGCGCCGTTCGCGAACGGCTGGCCCATGCCGAGATGCCCCATGCCCGGGTTGAACACGAACCGCTGCGGATGGCTCGGCTGCATGAACGAGTGCGACCATTCCATCGCCTGGCCGCCATCGAACACCAGGATCGCATCGTCCGGCACCAGCCGCGCGATCTCGCGCGCCAGCGCCGCCTCGTTCATGAGTTGCGTACCCCTGGTGAACTTCGCATCGGCGATCGCGTCGAGGTCAGCGCGGTAGCGCTGCTTCTCGGCCAGCATCGCCTGCAGCCAGCCGGCGTCGGCCTGCACTCCGCCGCGGGCCAGCGCTTCGTTCAACGCCGTGAGTGTGGTGCGCGCGTCGGCGGCGATGCCGAGTGCGAGCGGCGTATTGCGCCCGAGCGCCTCGTCGTCGATGTCCACCTGCACGATCTTCTGTCCCGCCGGCACCGGGTACACCGGTGGCTTGTTGACCGGCATGAAGCTCGAGAACTTGCAGCCGAAGGCCACGATCAGGTCGGCCTCCTGCAGCGAACGCACGAGGCCATAGCCGCCGAGGACACCGGCACCGCCCAGATAGGAAGGCGCGTCGACCGGCACGATGCCGAAGCCGTTGCAGGTCGTGACGGCGGCGCAGCCGGTGCGGCGCACCAGCTCGCGGAACTGCTCGGTCGCGCCGGAGCGCGCGACGCCGCCGCCGGCGATCAGCACCGGGCGCGCGGCCTTGCGCAGCAGGTCCACGAGCTTCGCCAGATCGCCGGCCGACGGCGCCGGCCGCGGCACCTCGATCGTCGGGATGCTGTCGAGGTCGTGTGCGCAGGGCGCCGAGCCGATGTCGCAGGGGATGTCGAGGTGCACCGGCCCCGGGCGGCCGCTGCGCGCGATGTGCAGCGCGCGCTCGACCAGCTCCGGCGCCCGCTGCGGCTGGCGGATCGCCGCGTTCCACTTCGTGATCGCGGTGTACAGCTTGAGCTGCTGGGCGTTCTGCAGCAGGTCGCGGTTCGGCTCGATCAGCCAGGACTGGTTGTCTGGCGTCAGCGCCAGCAGCGGGATGTTGTCGGCCCAGGCCGCGGCGACACCGGGCACCATGTTGGTGCAGCCCGGCCCGACGGTACCGAAGCAGGCGGCCATCGAGTCGGTGGTCTTGGCGATCGCATGCGCCATGTGGCCGGCGGCTTCTTCATGGCGCGTCGTCATGTACGTGAACCACGGATCCTTGCCGGCCCCGTCCATGACGAGGCCAAGCTGCGCCGCCGGCAGGCCGAAGATGTGGCGAATCCCGTGCTTGCGCAGAATCTTCAGCAGTACGCCCGAAACCGTGTCAGTCATGGCCATGTCCTTGCTGTCGGAGATCGTTCATTGGCGGTCGTGCAGCGCGGCACGCAGCCGGGCCGCGACCAGTGCGAGCCCTTCGCGGCCGGCATCGAGCAAGCCGCCGAAGGACAGGAATCCATGGATCGTGCCGCTGAAGCAGCGATACTCGGTCGCGACGCCGGCCACCGAGAGACGCCGGGCATAGGCGTGGCCCTCGTCGCGCAGCGGATCGAGGCCGGCGGTGACGACCAGTGCGGGCGGCAGCCCGCGCAGATCCGCCGCCAGCCACGGCGAGGCGCGCGGGTCGCGGCTCCCGGCTGCAGCATCGGCGAAGTAATGGGCGCGCACCCAGTCGATGTCGCGGGCGGTCAGGAAACAGCCCGCGGCGAATTCGCGGCGCGACGGCCAGTCGGCCTCGGCCGTCAGGTCCACGGCCGGATAGACCAGCGCCTGCAGCGCGATCGCCGGGCCGCCACGGTCGCGCGCGAGCAGGCTGACGACCGCGCTCAGGTTACCGCCGGCGCTGTCCCCGGTGACGGCGATGCGCCCCGGATCGATACCGAGGCTGCCGGCCTGCGCCGCGACCCAGCAGAGCGCCGCGTAGCAGTCCTCGACCCCGGTCGGGAAACGGTGCTCGGGCGCCAGCCGGTAATCGACGCTGACGACGACCGCGTCCGCCTCGCGCGCGTAGTACCGGGCCATCCGGTCGTGCGTATCCAGGTCGCCGACGATGAAACCGCCGCCGTGGAACAGCAGGACCGCCGGCAGCCGCCGCCCTGGCGGTTCCGGCCGGTACACGCGGACCGTGATGGTTCCGCCACTGACCGGCACCGGCAGGTCCCTGACCTCGGGCAGCTCGATCCGCTCGATATCCGAACGACCGGACAGCTCCGCCAGCATCGCCCGCGCCTGCCCGACCGGCAGGTCGCACATCGGTGGCATGCCGCTCGTGCGCATGCCTTCGAGCAGCGCAGCGGTCTGGGGCTCGGGCGCAGGACTGGTGCCAGCCGGGGGAATCTGCATTAGGATACGGTAGGGGTTGGGTTCCGGACGATCTTGTACATTTCTCGGGCCGGCAGGCAGGGCCCGAGGGGCAGGCGCCGACCGAGGGGGATGCGGATGCGGGAGCCAGTGGAATTCGCCAGCGCGGGGCCGGGCCAGGAGACGGCCGGCGCCTTCGCGCACTGGAGCTCGCCTTTTCTGCCGGGACTGGAGTTCACGACGCGCAGTCCGCACGTTCACTATTACCGCTATCACGTTCACGATCCGCTCGAAATCACCTGGGTGATGTCCGGCGCGGTCGAGGTCGTCTACCGCGACCGCGAATGGCGGCAGGAATGCGGCAGTGCGTTCCTGGTGGCGCCGCGGGAACCGCATGCCGGCGGCCGGCGCGCCGGCCAACCCTTCAGTTTCGTGACCATGCACCTGCCAGCCGAACTGCTGCCCGAGGTCGCTGCCTGTGCCGGGCTCGACTGCCATCGGCTGCCGGTCGTCGCGATGCGCTCGGCGGTGTTGCCACTGCTGGAGGCACTGATGGCGCGCCTGCAGGCGGCGACCTCCGCGACCGGACAGGTGGAAGCACTGGCCGAAATGCTGGTCGGGTTTCTCGGCAATGCCGCGGGCGCCACGATCCTGCCGGAAAGCGACGGAACCGGACATCCGGCCGTGCACCGGATCCGGGAACTGCTCGACCACGCCTATGAACAGGAGGTCGCGGTCGCGGAGCTGGCCGACGCCGTGCACCTGCACGACCGTTACCTGATCTCACTGTTCAAGACCGCCACCGGCATCCCGCCGCACCAATACCTGATTGCCCGCCGCCTGGAACTCGCGCGCCGGTTGATGAGCAGCCGCCAGCCGCTGTGTGCGGTGGCCGCCGCGACCGGTTTCACGGACCAGAGCCATCTCACCCGGCACTTCAAACGCACATTCGGCGTGACGCCGGGCGCTTTCCAGCGCGACTTCGCCCGCTGAGCCGATGGCGCGTCGAAGCTGTCGCGCCGCAATGCCGCCGTGCCCGATGAACGCCCTTCCCGAGAACCAGCCATGTCCATGACCCGTCCGGTCGTCAACGTCGATACCGTGCTGGACGGCGTGCGCTTTCAGGGCCTGCCGCTGCTGGTGCTGATATTCGCAGTGCTGATCCTGGTGCTGGATGGGTTCGACATTCAGATCATCGGCTTCGCCGCGCCGGCACTGACTCAGGAATTCGGCATCGAGCGCAAGGCCCTGGGCCCGGTGCTCGCGGCGGGGCTGCTCGGCATGGCGCTCGGCGCCTTCGCCGGCGGCCAGGCCGGCGATCGCTTCGGCCGCCGGCCGACGCTGATCGCCAGCATGGCGCTGGTGGGCGCGGCGACACTGGCCGCGGCGGCGACCGACAGCCTCGCCGGGCTGACCTGGTGGCGGCTGCTGACCGGCATCGGGCTCGGCGGCACGCTGCCGAATGCGACCGCGCTGATGGCCGAGTTCGCGCCGCCGCGCTGGCGCAGCCAGGCCATCGCGGTGACGATCGTCGGCGTGCCGATCGGCGGCATGATCGGCGCAGCGATCGCCGCCGAGATCATCCCGGCCTTCGGCTGGCGCGTGCTGTTCGTCGTCGGCGCGGCGCTGCCGCTCGCGCTGGCCGCCGTCATGTACTTCGTGCTGCCGGAATCCGCGCGCTTTCTGACCACGCGGGCGCAGCGCCACGGCGAACTGGTCGCGCTGCTCGGCCGGATCTTCCCGGACCGGAGCTGGTCCGCCGACTCGCAGTTCGTGCTCGCGGCGCCGGCCGAGACCGCCGCGGCCGGGCTGCGCACCTTGTTCACGCGCCCGTTCCTGCGCGACACGCTGGGAGCGTGGCTGGCGTTCCTGACCAACATCTTCGTCGTCTACGCCTTCTTCAACTGGATCGCCGTGGTGCTGACCTCGGTCGACCTCGACATCGCGACGGCGGTGCGCGCGAGCCTCGTGTTCAATCTGGCCGGCGTCGTCGGCGCGATGGGCAACGCCTGGGTCATCGCCCGCTACGGCTCGCGCTGGCCACTGACGGCGATGGCGCTGCTGGCCGCTGCCGCACTGTTCTGGCTCGCCCGGCTGCCGCTCGGCGGCGCAGCCTCGTTCGCACTGCTGCCGCCACTGCTGGCCGGTATTGCGGTCGCCGGACTGGCAATCAATGCGGTGCAGATCGGCATGTACGCGGTAGTCGCGCATGTTTATCCGACCGCCTGCCGCTCGTCCGGCGTCGGCTGGGCGCTCGGCGTCGGCCGGCTCGGCGGCATCCTGAGTTCGTTCGCCGGCGGGCTCCTGCTCGCGCGCGGCAGCAGCCATGACTTCTTCGGCGGTATCGGTCTGGTCATGCTGCTGGCCGGCATCGGCGTACTGCTGATCCACAACCATCTGCCGGCGCAGGACCGGCAGCGGCACGGCTGACATGGCAGACGCGCTGTCGTTCCTGTCGGCACCGAGCCCCGAGCCGCTGCGCTTCCAGACGGTCGGCGGCCTGCTCGACGCGACCGTGGCGCGCTGGCCGGATCGCCCGGCGCTGATCGTCCGCCATCAGGGCATCCGCTGGAGCTACGCGGAGTTCGCGGCCCAGGTCGACGAACTCGCCCGTGGCCTCATGGCGCAGGGTCTCGAACGCGGCGAGCGCATCGGTATCTGGTCGCCGAACAACGCCGAGTGGGTGCTGACCCAGTTCGCGACCGCCCGCGCCGGACTGGTCCTCGTCAACATCAATCCGGCCTACCGGCTGGCCGAGCTCGAGCATGCCCTGCGCAAGGTCGGCTGCCGCGCGCTGCTCCTCGCCGGCGCCACGAAGCACAGCGACTATCCGGGGATGGTGCGCACGCTGGTGCCCGAACTCGCCGCCGGCGCCGGCGGGCGGATCGACAGCGCCGCATTTCCGGAACTCAAGTTGCTGGTGCAGCTCGGCGCCGAGCCGACGCCCGGCTTCCTGCCGTTCGCCCAGCTCGTCGCCGGCGGCGCGCGCATCGAGCCGGCGGCGCTCGCCGCGCTGCAGGCGCTGCTCGATCCCGACGACCCGATCAACATCCAGTTCACCAGCGGCACGACCGGTGCGCCGAAAGGCGCGACGCTGACCCATTTCAACATCGTCAACAACGGCTTCTTCGTCGGCGCCGGCATGCGCCTGACGCCGCAGGACCGGCTGTGCATTCCGGTGCCGCTGTATCACTGCTTCGGCATGGTGCTCGGCGTGCTGGCTGCGGTCGCGCACGGCGCGGCCATGGTCTTTCCCGGCGAGTCCTTCGATCCGCTGCAGGTGCTGGAGACGGTCGCCGCGGAGCGCTGCACCGCGCTGCACGGCGTGCCGACGATGTTCATCGCCGAACTGGAGCACCCGCGCTTCCGCGAGTTCGACCTGTCCGCGCTGCGCACCGGCATCATGGCCGGCGCCCCGTGCCCGATCGCGGTGCTGCGCCGGGTCGTCGACGAAATGCACATGCGCGAGGTGACCATCTGCTACGGCATGACCGAGACCAGCCCGGTCAGCTTCCAGTCGCACGTCGACGACCCGCTGGAGAAGCGCGTGTCCACGGTCGGGCGCGTGCACCCGCACGTGCAGGTCAAGGTCATCGATGCGGCGGGCCGTGTCGTGGCGCGCGGCGTCGCCGGCGAGATCTGCACGCGCGGCTACAGCGTGATGCGCGGCTACTGGAACGACGCGGCGCGCACCGCAGAGGTCGTCGACGCCGCCGGCTGGATGCACACCGGCGACCTCGGCGTCATCGATGCCGATGGTTTCTGCAACATCGTCGGCCGGGTCAAGGACCTGATCATCCGCGGCGGCGAGAACGTCTACCCGCGCGAGATCGAGGAGTTCCTGTACCGGCATCCGGACGTGCAGGACGTCGCCGTGGTCGGCGTGCCGGATGCGAAGTACGGCGAGGAGATCTGTGCGTTCATCCGGCTGCGCGACGGCGCCCGCGCCGACGACGAGTCGGTGCGCGCGTTCTGCCGCGGCCAGATCGCGCACTACAAGGTTCCGCGCTACGTGCATTTCGTCGAGGCTTTTCCGATGACGGTGACCGGCAAGGTGCAGAAATACCTGCTGCGCGAGCTGGCCGAACAACAGCTTGGGCTGCGCCGCGAAGCGACCGCCTGACGGCGGCCGGGCGGTTCACTCGTCGGCGCCCCAGGTCCTGGCCATCACCAGGTAGGTGAACGCAGCTGACCAGGTGATCAGCATGAAGCCAAGCAGCGACTCGGCGGCGGCGAGAAAGCGGATCGGCCCGACCGCCAGCAGATCGCCCCAGCCGACCGTGGTGTAGTTGGTGGCGGAAAAGTACACGCAGTCCCAGAAGCCGATCCGCGCATGGCCGACGATCGTGCCGGCGCCGGTGACGCCGATCAGCAGCTCGAACGCGGCGCCGAACAGCCCGATCTCGGCGACGTGAGTCGCGAGCAGCACGAACATCACGATCAGCAGCGTCGGCCGGTGATGGTGCCGGCGCGTGTGACCGCGCGCCCGCGTGCGCTCCTTGCGCTCGTGCGCCCAGCGATTGAGGACCGCGATCACCTCGAAGTGGAACACGACGACCAGCGCCGCGGTGCCTAGCGTCACCGCCGCCACCGGCCACACGGCTTCGCCGGTCATGCCGTGCCGTAGTCGCGGCCGGCCTGCACGAAGGCCTCCATGTTCTCGGGCCGCGCGTTGATCGGCGCGTCGCAGCCCGGACACAGCAGCAGGCCGGTCGGGCCGACGTCACGCAGCAGATCGCGGACGTAGGCGCGCACCTGTTCCGGCATGCCGGCGGCGAGCAGCGACGAGGGCACGTCGCCCATGATCGCCATGTGCTCGCCGAGCACGGCGCGGGCCTTGCGGATGTCGGTCATGCCGTCCGGATTCAGCAGGCAGGTCCGCGCCGGCAGCTCGCGCAACCGCGCCAGGTCACGGGTCCAGTCCTGATCGAAGTGCAACACCGGCGTGATGCCGGCCGCCACCATCGCCTCGACCAGCCGCACCAGGTACGGAAACACGAAGCGCTGCCACAGGCGTGGCGAGACCAGTGAGCTGGCGCTGCGCCAGCCGCCGACCCACAGCGCGTTCACGCCCGAGGCGCGCGCACCGGCGAGGCCGGCCTCGATCATGTGCGGCAGCATGACTTCCATGACGGCCTCGACCTTGTCCGGGATCCGGAACAGGTCGACGAGGAAGCGCGGCATCGAGCGCGCGCCGCACAGCGGTTCGAACGGCAGGTTGGCGCCGCCGAACGATACCGGCACGTAGCCGCGCTCTTCGAAGCGCCGCGCCAGGCCCGGCACGCTGGCGCGCGCCCAGTCGCGCTGCGCCGCGAGCCGTTCGGGATCGAGTACGCGCGGCAGGTACTCCTGCACGAACGCCGGCCAGCCGCGTTCGAGGATCGTGTCGTAGTCCGCGACCGTCATGACCTCGGCCTCGCGCACCTGCCACAGCGTGTCCGCGGGCAGGTCGCGCCCGGGCACGCCGAGCCGCGACAGCCACAGCAGGCTGAGGCCGGTGGTGATGTAGCCGCCGGGCATGTGGTTGATGCCATCCACGGACTCGGCGCCGAGCCGGTCCATCGCCTCGAGCGTGACCGCGATGCCGGCATCCGGCTGTTCGCAGAACTGCGCCATGGTCATGCCCATGTAGCGCGGCGCGAAGGCCGTGCCCATGAAGATGATCGGCACGCGCTCCACCGGCTCGCAGCGAATCGCGCGTGCGATGCGCTGCTGGCGTTCGGCCAGAAGCGGGTGGCTGGTGGTCGCAGCGGTAGCGTTCATGCCGTCCCCCCGGCGCCGCTACGGCGTTCCAGTATAGCCGCCGCCCGCAGGATGCCGATCACCGTCTTGCCGTCGCGCAGCTCGCCGTTGTGGGCAAGCGCCACCGCGGCTGACAGCGGCCGCCAGTCGACGCGAAAGACCTCGTGCGGCTCCGGTACCGCAGCCGCCGGCCCCAGCCCCGTCGCCAGATACAGGTGCACGACCTCGGTGAACACGCCCGGCGAGCTCAGCACGTCGCCGAGCGACTGCCAGTGCGTCGCGCTCATGCCCGCTTCCTCGGCCAGCTCGCGCTGCGCGGTCGCCAGCGGCGGCTCACGATTGTCGATCTTGCCGGCCGGCAGTTCCCACAACCAGCCGCCGGCCGCATGCCGGAACTGGTGCAGCAGACAGACGCGCTGCTGGTCGTCGACCGCGACCACCGCGGCGCCGCCGGGATGATGCGCGATCTCGAGCTCCGCGAGCGCGCCGTTCGGCAGGCGTACGCGCTCGAGGTTGAGCTGCAGGACCTGGCCGGTCCAGATGGGTTTGACGTGTTCGGGCATGACTTTCGGAAACCGTCGGGTTGCCGGTCAGCGACTGCGGTCGAGCAATTGCCGGGCCCGGCCTGCCAGTTCGGGATCGCGGAACGCCGGGGTTTCCGGACCAGCAACCATTAACCGGATTGCCGGCCGTCCGGGCAGCGGACCATACAGCCGCTCCAGCTCCCGCCGCGCTTCGTCCCGTCGATCGTTGACCCGGGCATCCCTGAATTCATACGACACTGCCAGGTCGCGCAGTTGCAGACCTCCAGTCACGATGTTGATCACCAGATCGCCAGCATAGCTCGCGGGCATTGCCGCAGGCACCCGCAGCAGTGCCAGCACCTGCATGTCCTGCATCTCCGCGGCCGCAGCATCGGCCGGCAGCAGCGCAAGGTACAGGTCGGGGCCGACGACGTGGTTCCTGAATCGATCCGTCACTGCCCGCAGCGTAACATCACCCGCCGCGCGGCACCTTCCCGACCAGCGCCGCCGCCGCATCGATGACCGCCCGCTGGTGCGGCATCAGTTCCTGCCCGCCCATCGGCGCGAAGATCGGCAGGAACGGGTCGGCAACGCCCGAAGGTCCGCCGAGCAGCTCCTCAAACACCGCCAGCCCGCAGAACGGCACATAGGCGGTCGAGTAGCCGCCTTCGTGCAACGCCAGCACCCGCCCGCCGCAGACTTCCTGCGCGGCCGCCAGTGTCATCTGCGCGATCCCGCGGAAAGTGTCACTGTGACAGATCATGTTGCCGAGCGGATCCATCACGCTGCCATCAAAGCCGGACGAGACGATGATCAGTTCCGGCCGGAAGCGCAGCAGCGCCGGCACGACGACGCGCTGCCAGCAGTCGAGGTAAGCACCGTGCCCGGAACCCGGCGGCAGCGGCACGTTGAGGTTGGCGCCCTGGCCGCGGCCGTGGCCGTTGACGCCGATCAGGCCCGAACCCGGTGGGTAGTAGTTGTCCTGGTGCACGGAAATCGTCAGCACCGACGGATCCTCGACAAACGCCTGTTCCTGGCTGTTGCCGTGGTGCACGTCCCAGTCGACGATCGCGACCCGGCCGAGGCCGTGCACCCGCTGCGCGCGCTGGGTCACCAGTACGTTGTTGGCGAACACGCAGAAGCCGCGACCGCGGTCGCGCTCGGCGTGGTGCCCGGGCGGGCGCACCAGGCAGTAGGCTCTCTGCACCTCGCCGCGGACGACGGCATCGAGCCCGGCCAGGCAGCCGCCGGCGGCAAGCAGTGCGATCTCATAGCTGCCGGTACCGATCGGCGTCAGCTCACCAGCGTCACCGCCGACGCCGGCCGACAGCTCCTGCACGCGCCGCACGTATTCCGGCGTGTGGAACCCGGTGACTTCACTGACTTCGGCGGCGCGCGGCCGGATGCTCACCAGCTTGTCCAGCAGGCCCGACACCTCGAGCAGGCCGAGCAGCCGGCGCTTGGTCGCCGGGCTCTCCGGGTGGCCGTCCGGCTGGTTGGTCAGGTTGTACGGCAGCGGACCGGCGCTGGCGCCGGTGTGATGCCAGAAATAGTGCTCATGACAGACGAGTCCGGTGCGGTGCATGGGGCTGGTTTCCTGTGGCGGGTTGTTGGACGGTGCCGGTGTTGCGTTATTGCAGTAACCTATTCAGCCTTGGCTACCAATCGTGTCAACACCCGGACCGGTTACTGCAATAACGCAACACCGGCACCGTCAGGATGAAGGCGGAGGTCCTCGGAGCGCTGCTGCTCGACCTGTATCGCGCGGCGCGGGAGCTGCCGCTGGCCGAGTTCCAGCGCGGTGTGCTCGACCGGCTGCGCGAGGATCTGCCGTTCGACGCGGCCTGGTGGGGGATGTCGCGGCTCGACCTCGAGCTGCACAGTTCCTACCCGTACAACCTGCCGCCGACTTTCGTCAACGTCTGGACGAAGCACTGTCAGGGCGACGACCTGGCGGCAGCCGTGATCGCCAATCCCGGCGTCACCGTCCACTTCGACCGCCAGGCGATGTTCAACTCGGAGGGCCTGCGCGAACTGCTGGTGACCTTTGACATCCAGCAGGCGCTGTGCACGCTGGTCCGCAACCCGACGCTGAACCTGGTGACCTTCCTGAGCCTGTACCGGTTCAGCGGCCGGCCGCTGTTCAGCGCAGCCGAGCGCCGTTTCAAGCAGCTCGTGATGCCGCACTTGTGGGCCGCGTGGACCGCGAACTGGGTCGCGCAGCTCGCCTCGGCGCGCGTTCATTGCGCCTCCAGCCAGGTGGCCTTCGCGATCACCGACCAGCAGGGCACGCTACACGGCGCCGAACCGCGCTTCGCCGACCTGCTGCGGCGCGAATGGCCGGACTGGCAGGGTCCGGAATTGCCGGCGGCGCTGCGCGCCGGGCTCGATGGCGGTCGCCCGATCGAGCGCGAACAGGTCGTCGCCCGGCTGTATCCGGTGCGCGGCCTGTTCCTCGCCGAGCTGCGCGCCCGCTCGGCGCTGGAGAGCCTGTCGCCGCGCGAGCTGGTGATCGCCGAGCACTTCGGCCGCGGCGATTCGTACAAGCAGGTCGCCGCTGCGCTGCGGATTGCGCCGGCCACCGTCCGGGCCCATCTGCGCGCCATCTATTTCAAACTCGACATCACCGATAAGACCGGGCTGACCCGGATCCTCGATCACCGTGACGAAACCGCCTCACCGATCACCCCCCGGGACAGCCACCAGCCGACCGGCGCGGTGTGACAAACTAGCACCGGGCGGGGGCCGCGGCCCTATTGAGCCTTGCATAAATGCCTTGCAACTTTTCCGTATGCCGTGAGTCCAATCCGATGTACATTCCCGGACGGAGCGAGCATGCGGAAGTCAGAGAAGGTTGGTCGGGAGCTGCAGCGCCGTCGC
>Ga0194120_10002979_pt1 | contig 28383 bp, 15 predicted proteins | sample TA2MahCa65mmetaG_FD_148642 | JGI IMG/M metagenome (GOLD analysis project Ga0194120, IMG submission 148642) | Freshwater microbial communities from Lake Tanganyika, Tanzania - TA2015019 Mahale Deep Cast 65m | ecosystem: Environmental > Aquatic > Freshwater > Lake | place: Tanzania: Lake... | reverse complement strand
ATCGAGATCCGCGGCAATTGCGGTGTACTTTTCGCGAATCCATTCAATCACCTGTGCATCCGGCATGCCGGAAACCATCGCCGAAATGGCTGTTTAGGTCAATGCCGAAATCGGTAATTTATTGTTAAGCGCGCCCTAACGTCCGAGCCTGGGTCCCAGGTTCCCGAAATGACATTCCGGTGCGCCGGGGTCGGACCGCCGATCCGGTTGTAACTGCCTTGGACGGTCACACCCGCGTACCGGTTGCCGATGGCTTGCGTTCCCGTCGCGTCGGTGCCGATCAGGTTGCCGAACACGTCGTTGTATGATCCCGCGTCGAACCTCACGCCACTGAAGCCATTGCCGGAAATGACATTTCCCGCGCCGCCCTCGATTCCTCCAATGCGATTGTCATCGGACGCGATATAGACACCGTTGGAACCGTTGGAAACCGCCGTAGTGCCGGTGATATCGGTTCCGATAAAGTTGCCTTGAACGACGTTGGAGTCGCCGAAGATCTCGACGCCATGCGTCGCGTTTCCGGCGATCACGTTGCGTTCGGCGACGGTAGTGCCGCCAATATAGTTCAATTCGGAGAAACTGATTCGGACTCCGCTTTGCGAGTTCCCCAGGGCGGACGTGCCATCGGCGTTGAGCCCGATCAAGTTACCCAATACCTGGACGCCCGTCGTCGTCGAGCCGGCGATGGCTATGCCGATCGTGTTTCCCGAAATCACGTTCCCGGCGCCGGCAACCGTTCCTCCGATCACTTGATTGGACGAGTCGGAGACATGGATACCATTTCCGGAGTTGCCGATCGCGGCCGTGCCCGCGGCGTTTACGCCGATAAAGTTCCCCGCGATCGTATTCAGGTCGGAACCCGCTTCAATCGCGATTCCATGGGCTGCGTTCCCCGCGATGACGTTGCGATCCGCCGCGTCGGTTCCTCCGATCGCGTTGGCGTCGGCATAGGATATCCAGATCCCGTGGGCGGAATTGCCCAGCGCCGTCGTCCCGTCGGCGTCAAGTCCGACGATGTTGCCCTTGACCAGTGCCTCCGTCGTGCCGTCGCCGGTGAGCGTGATGCCATTGACGTTGCCCGAGATGACGTTTCCGGCGCCGGGCTCGGCGCCGCCGATCGACACGAGGAGCGAGGAGAAGACGTGGATTCCATCTCCGGCGTTCCCCAGCACGGCTGTTCCCGCGGAATTCACGCCGATGTAGTTGCCTTCGATCTCGGTTGGCTCAACGGAGGACGCGACATAGATGCCCGCCGTACCGGCCGCGCCGTTGATGATGTTGCGTTCGAGCGGCTGAAGTCCGCCGATCCGATTGGGAGACGGCGGCAACCGATGACGCGTGATGTTCTCGATCCAAATCCCTGGGCCGGGATTGGCGATCGCCGCGTTCCCCAACGCATCGGTGCCGATACGGTTCCCCGCGATGACCGTGTTCAACGCGTTTTGGTTGATGATCTTGACGTTGGCGTCGAGCGAACCGCCGTTCGCCGCGATGACGTTTCCCTCTTGACCGTCATTGACGCCATCGCCGTCGGTTCCGATGCGGTTGTTGTGCGCCCCGTCGATGAGAACGCCGCTCGCTCCGTTTGGCAACGGGGTCAGGCCCGTGACAGCGACGCCTATATAGTTGTTTTCAATCGTGTTGGAATACGACGAGGAAAGAATGTGGATGCCGACTCCGGCATTCCCGCTGATCAGATTGCGTTCCGCCGCGAGAGGGCCCCCAATCATGTTGTTCGACGAGTCGCTCACCAGACGCACGCCGTCGATCGTGTTGCCGACGGCCAGCACGCCGGCACGATCGGTTCCGACGTAGTTCCCCAAGACGGCGTTGTCGGATGCGCCGTTGAATACGATGCCGGATCCGGTGTTTCCTGAAACTACGTTGCGAGCTCGGGGATCGACCCCGCCGATCGTGTTGTACGACGCATTTGTCCAAATGCCGCCCGCGTTGGGAAGCGCCGCGTATCCCGAAGCGGCAAGGCCGATCAGATTGCCCGCCACAGTGTTTTGTTCCGTTCCGGATCCCTCGAGGACCACGCCCACCTGCGACAAGTTTCCCGAAACGACATTTCCGAGTCCGGTGCCTGGCGAATCGGTGAGCCCGCCGATCGTGTTGTGGCTCGGACCATTTAGAACCCAGACTCCGCGGCCGGCGTTCTTGATCGACGCCGCGCCGGCGGAATCGGTGCCGATGTAGTTGCCGGCGACCGAATTCATGTCCGTGTTGGCATCGGCGATCGTCACGCCATTGCCTCCGTTGCCGCTGATCAAATTGCGTTCGTCGACGTCGGACACTCCATCGCCGTTCGTTCCGACGCGATTGTGATGCGCGCCGCCGTAGAGTCCAACGCCTCCGCCGACGTTCGCGATGGCCGCGGTTCCCGCGGGGTTTGTGCCGATGCGGTTGCCCGCGACCGTATTGCCGGTCGTCGCCGATCCATGGATCCAGACCCCAAACGTTCCGTTTCCGCTGATCTGGTTGGATTCGGCGGCATCGTCCAAGCCGTCGCCGTCGGTGCCGATGGTGTTGCCCGAGGCGCCGGCGGTGACCGCGACGCCGCTCGCCGCGTTCGCGATGGCCGCCAAACCGGTTCCATTGGTCCCGATCTTGTTGCCGAAGATCCGATTGTTGGACGTGCCGACGCCGTTGAGGAAGATCCCGTCATTCGCGTTCCCGCTCACCACATTGGCCGACGGCGCGGTTGCGCCGCCGATCAGGTTGTAGGAAGCTCCCGAGACGATCTCGATGCCTCGAAAATTGCCGATGGCGGCCGTACGCATCGCATCGAGGCCGATCGTATTGTTGTAAAGGTGATTGTCGTCCGAGGCGATGCGAATGCCCGCATTGCTGTTTCCGGAGAGCACGTTGCCGAATACGGTCGAGCTGTGCGCCGTCGACGCGAGATCGAGTCCGTCGCCGCCGTTGCCCGCGTCCGACGAGCCGGCTGCGTCGGTGCCGATGCGGTTGCCCGCGATCGTCACGTTTGCGGCGTCCACCACGATCCCGTCGTCTCCGAATTGGTTGATGATCAGGCCCGAAACAGACGAATAGTCGGCACCCGCCGCGACGTGAAGTCCGTCGGCGGCCCCGCCCGCCAAGAGTCCGCGGATTTCGACGTTCGGCGCGCCCAGCAAGTCGGGGAACGCGTGTCCATCGATCGTTACCCGATCGGTAATGCTCGGAAGGGCGCTCGTCGGTTGGATCAGGTACGGTCCCAGCCCGGGAATCGTGAACAGAATCCTCTGTTCACCGGGGATCGTGTTCGCGTCGAGTATCGCTTGCCGCAACGAGCCGGCGCCGGAATCGCTCGTCGTTGTGACGAGCAGGTCGTCGGGCGCCGATGTCAAGACGACGTCATTGTCGGAGTAGTCGATCTGGAATCCAAAACCGTCCACGACGAACCAGGCTCCGTCGGGTAGCCCGTCGAATGTCCCGGAAATCGCGCCGAAACCGTGCTGTTGGATGATGAGAAACACTTCACCCGAGTCGGGCGTATATCCGCCGCCGAGATGGACCTCGAGCGCACCGTCGAGAAGCATTGGGGCATCGCTCGATATTTCCAACGAGTCGAATTCGCCGGGGTTGTAGCCGTCCAGTTCGAGCCTGAGCACGCCGGACGCCGTCTGTTCGTAGGATCCGTCGATCGAGATGGGGCTCGGCGCCGCCGCGCTCGCGATGGTGCCGGCGTTCACGACGTCGGCGAAGACCGCCCCGTTGACCCAGAGGTTACCGTCATAGACGGCGACCTCGTTCGCAAACAGCTTTCCAAAGACGCTCGTGGTGCCAATCCCCTGCGTGAACGTCCCACCCGCTATCATGGTGGTGATCTGGGAATGCGACAGCGCGCGGGCGTGCATGGTGATGTCGTCGAGCGCGCCGTCGAAGAACGCGCCGAGCGTCCCAATCGCCGTCGTATCCCGAGCGCCGACGCGAAGGGGCGCGTCGGTCGAGACGTCGGTCACCGAACTGACGGTCCCGGTCGGAGTCGTCGCTTTCTCGATGCCGTTGAAGTAGACCCTGAGGTCCGCCGCCGTTCGGACGATCGCGACGTGTGTCCACGCATCGAGGGGAATCGTATCCGTCGTCACGACCTGAGCGTACTGGCTGTTCGCATCCCAAGAGGAGATTTCGGCTTGGACCGTGCCGTTACTGTTGAGATAGACGAAATAGCCGCTGCGCGAACCGACCGGAATCCCTAGACCCGCGTTGGAACCCTTGTTGATCAGCGCGCCGGCGTACGTCTCCGGCTTCACCCACATCGAGATCGTAAAATCGCCCGCCCCGAAATCCACTTCACCGGTGACAGGATCACCGAATGTGATGTAATCCCCCGCATTGTCGAACAAGAACGCCTGGCCGACTTTCCCCGGCGTGTAGGTCGTGTTGTCCACCGGCACGCCGTCCAGCGAGCCGACGGCGTCGTACGCGTTGTTCTCGGCGTGCCACTGGGCGGCGAGTCCGGTGAGCGGAACGGCGCCGACTCCGAGTGTGCTGTTCCAATCGATGTACAAATCGCCGTTGGTCTGGAAATCGCCCGCCGTGATCAGACTCGCGTCGGAATTGAGGTTGAGCACATTCGAGGACATTTCCAGCCGACTTAGGGCGCTTTGCGGGCTGGCGGCGCCTTCGATCGTGATCGACGCGACGTTGTCCGTCAGCGGTCCGGGGCCGGGGAACTCGATCGTTCCGCCCGCGAAAACCCACTCGCCATCACTGAGTCGGCCGTTGTCCCACGACACACCCAGGTCCGAAAAGCGAATCGTTCCCGAAGACGCATAGACCGTACCGTTGTTATGGAACCGAGGCTCGATGACCGTCAGCCCTGACCCGCCGAGACTCTTGGCGAATTGGCCGTTGAGTCGGATATCGGTAGGCGAGCTGCCGAAATCGATCAGATCCGCGTCGGTCTGGTGATCCCATTGGTCCTCCACCACGATCGACGAATCCGCGAACCGGACATCGTCGGCCCCAACGACAGTAACGATGTCCACGACGATTGTCGAGCTTCGGATTTCGACGTTGTTTGAGTCAATCAAGAGCTCGTGAGCAAACAGCGACAGCCCCTCAATTGCGCCGTCCTCGCGCAATGACGTTGTTCCGCCAACATCCCATGAGCCGCCGCCCATACTCTTGAGGAGACCGCCACCGGAAACCGTAACGGCGGATGCCCTTGAATACGCATGGATATCAAACACGCCGCTCGCGACCTCAAGCGGAACATCCGACGTGACGCTGTTCACATCGACATGGCTATCGGACTCCACGATGAATCCCGAGCCCGTCACAAAGACGTCATCGCCTGACTGCGGGGCGAGATCGGTGTCCCAGTTCAAGTCGTTCTGCCACATGAAGTCCCCGCCGCCGCCGTCCCAATGGACGGAGGCGAGCAGGGCGCGCTGTTCGAGCGGCTCGAAGCCGAGCCGGAGGCGTCGACTCCGCCGATCCGACGGCGCGGTTCGGCGTTTCGCCAGAAGAGCTCGCCGTCTCCGAATCCGATCCCGCATGGCCTGAATCATGGATCACAACCTCAAAGGAGTTATTCGGGCGTGCCCCCCCTGAATGATCGCATATCGACCCCCTGCCCCCGAGCGCGCAGCGAATCTCTATCCCAAGAACGCCGACTAGCCCGAAAAATGAGCGAGAAAATTGAGAAAAACAAGCGCGAATTCTGATGAAAATCACGATCGCGCCCAAGAGCCCCGCTCATGTGGGTGGTATTTGCTGTCAGGGTTTAGTCCGTTCGTGGGGGGTGATCGCATGCGAGAGCGGGCGGGCTATTTCAAGGCGGGAGGCGAGGCGTGCCAAAGTACGACTCGAGCCGCGTTCCGGGAATCGTCGCCACCGACGGCGACGAGCTGTTCGCCGTTCGGAGCAAACAGCAAATCGAGGACCGGGCCGGGCTGCAGCGCGAATTCGAGCATCTTCGTACCCGTGGCAACGTGGATCCATCGCACGATTCCGTCGGCCCCTCCGACCACAAGCGTGCGCCCATCGCGCGAAAAGGCGAGCGGTCCGAGTTCGACCGACTCCACGAGTGCGCCGACGACGGCGCCAACGCCCCCGGCGCCTGCCGAGCCCGCGTCGACCATCGCACGGTTGTCGAGGTCATCGGCCACATGCCATTGGCGCACCGATCGGTCGGCGGACGACGAGGCCAAGAGCGCGCCGTCCGGCGAGAACGCGAGGCGCACGATGGGCCGGCTGTGCGCCCCTCGAATCAACCGCTCGACGCCCGATCGCGGATCGACGAGCCAAATCGAATGGTCGGTTCGCCCGATGGCGACTCGGCTCGCATCGGGTGACACCGCTAGTGTGTCGGTCGCCAACCATGTCGCATCCGGACGATTGGGGGTGCGCTGAACGATGCGGTTCGCGGCGTATTCCAGAAGGACGACCTCATCGGGTGTCGCGTAGACGATCCGCTCGTCTCCGATCCAGGCGATGCGCCCGCCCACGCCGGTCAGCACACGATCCTCGGGTCCAGGTTCGGGCGACCTCCCGTCCCCCAGATTCCAAATGACGGCGGGGCCGGTGGGCGAGCTTGAAACGAAGCGCGAGCCATCGGGCGAAACGCCCAGCGAACAAAGCCCATCCTGGCCCGCCGAACATTCGGCAATCCACCGTGCGTCGTCGACGTCCCAGATTCCGATCCGACCGGACGCGTCGCCGACCAGAAGGCGGCGTCCATCGGGCGTGTAGCATGCGCATGCGGCGGCTCGCCATGCCTCGCGATCCGGAAGGATTTGTCGGTCTTGGAATCGATCGAGGTTCCAGATCCGGACCATATGATCATGTCCCGCCGTGACGCAGAACGGCTTGTCGGGCGCGCCGCCGATCGCCCAGAATTGGCACTGGCCGTTGACGAGTGTCTCGTGGTCGCGTCCGTCGTTCGCATCCCAACGCCTGAGTGTGCCATCCTCACCGCACGAGAAAACCAGTTCCTGATCGCCTTGGCGAAGGAACCGCACATCCCGCACGGCGTGCCGGTGCCTCCATTCCCACCAGACGTTGGAGCCGTCGACCGACCAGACCGAGACGCTTCCGCCGCGCGTGCCGACGGCGACGCGCCGGCTGTCGCTCGAAAAGGCGACGGCGAGAGCGGCGGCGTCGAGTCCAATGGCCGCGCGCACGGCGCGGGTCGCCAGATCGTGGATGACCACGCGGTGGTCATGACCGGCGGATGCGAGCCATTGTCCGTCGGGAGAGAAGGCGAGCATTTCGATGCCCGCGGGCGAGATGGCCCCGTGCGCGGGGATCGTCGAGTGGGTCGGCCACGCCTGTTCGATGTCGCGCGTCTCGACGTTCCACAGTCGAACGACTCCGTCGACGCCGCCCGTGGCGATGTGCGCGCTGTCGGGACTGAAAACCGCGCATTCGACGGTTCGCGTCGGATGTTTCCAACCGAAGAGCGGTCGGCCCGAGGCGGCGTCCCAGACGCGGATCGCCGTGTCTTCGCCGCATGAAACCAGCCGCGAGCCGTCGGGCGAGAAGCCAAGCCAATTGACATCGCCCGCATGCGGCGGATCGAGCACGGAGGTGCATGCGCCGGTCGCCGGATTCCACATGCGGATGCGCGAATCGGCGCCGCCGCTGGCGATCCGCGTTCCGTCCGGAGACAAGGCGACGTGATAGACAATATTCGAATGGCCCGCCAGAACGATCGGTTCGCCGCGCCGGTCCGACTGCAGGTTCCACAAATAGGACCACTCGAATCCGCGCAGATCGCGACCGCCGTCGGGCGGCGCGGCGCGCTCGAGCAGATCGCGCGCTTCGTTCGGCTCGGCCCGCAGCCAATGCTGGTACGCGGCTCCGATCAGGCTCGGGTATTCGCGGACGCGGAGCTGTTCGGCGCGAGTCTCCGAAGTCCGTTCCAGAATCCCCGCGTCGCGCCGCGCGTCGCGCACGGCGAGTCGTTCGGCGACGACCGCTCCGGTTCCCAAAACAACGGCGACGCACAGGAGGAGGCTCAGCGACGCCACCACCGGGTTGCGGCGGCACCAGCGAACCGCGTGATGGAATCGGCGCAACGGGCGGGCGCGGGTCGGAAGGCCGGCGAGCCAACGATCGAGATCGTCGGCGACCTCGGCCGCCGATCCGAAACGGCGAGCCGGTTCCTTGTCGAGGCATTTCAGGCAAATGGCTTCGAGGTCCCGATCGACCATGGAGGTCAGGCGGCCGGGCGGTATCGGTTCCTTGCCGACGACTTGCGCGAGCGTATCGAGAGGCGTCTCGCCTCGGAACGGGGCTTTTCCGGTCAGCAGGAAATACAGGACGGCGCCCAGCCCGTAGACATCGATGGCCGTCGTCGCCTGCCGGGCGCGGCGGATTTCGCGCGACGCGTGGGAACGCGGCGCGTTCGCGGCGAGTTCGGGCGCCATGTAGGCGGGGGTTCCGATCATCGCGCCCGTTTGCGTCAGGTCGGAATCGAGATGCAGTTGTTTCGCGAGTCCGAAATCGGCGACGTAGGGGAGGCCTGCGGAATCGACGAGCACATTGGACGGTTTGAGATCGCGATGGAGGATGCCCCGCTGATGCGCGTGGTGCACGGCCCGCGCGACAGCCGCGATCAGCGTCGCCGCCTCGCGCGGAACCGACGGGCGCCCCGCTCGGCCCGCCAGGCTTCCTCCCTCGATCAACCGCATGCTGAAGTACAAATGGTCCTCATGCTCGCCGACTTCATAGATCGGAACGATCCCGGGATGATTGAGCCATGCGGACGCCTCGGCCTCGTTGCGGAACCGCTGCCGATCGACGACGTCCAATTCGCGCGTCGGATGCATGACCTTGATCGCGACGGTCCGATCGGGCTGGGCCTGTTTCGCCTCGTATACCACGCCCATTCCGCCTCGGCCAAGCACGCGGAGCAAACGATAGCCGCCGAACGGCCGACTTCCCTCGAAGACCAGGTTCGGCGCTACGTGGGTCCGCGTCGGACCGGTTGCCGTCCGACCGACCGACGCGCAGGCGGAGAGGAAATCGCCGAGTTCGTCCGCCAGATCGGCGTGCTCCTTGAGCCATGCGAGCGGATCGGGGGCGTTTCCCTGTTCGACGGCTTCGAGATACGCGGCGAGCACGCGTTCGATCCGCCGTTCGCGATCGTCGGCGTCGGGCCGCGCGGAATTGCCGGGGTCATTGACCTGAATCATCGCCGAACTCCCGCTCGTTCAGCATGTCCCGCAACGCGCGGATGCCTCGATGAAGGAGCCCCGCGACCGCTTCCTTGCTGCGGCCAAGGTCGGCCGCGACATGGGCGAGCGGAACGCGCTGGAGATGGAACAGGACGACCACCCGCCGCTGGTCGGCGGGGAGCCGTTCGAGCGCGTCCTCCACGCACGACAGCCGCTCGTTGCGGATCGCGTGCCCGCTCGGCGACGTATGGTCGGTTTCGATGGGGATCACGACGCCGTCGGCGCGGCCGGTGAGCCGTTCCTCGCGGCAAACCGGGCTCTTCTTGCGACGGAGCCGACGGACTTCGTCGATCAGATTGCGGGCCAAGATCCGGCGCAGCCATGCCGCCCACCCCGATACGTTTCCCTGGGCAAAGCGAGAACGACTCTGATGGGCCTCGAGCAGCGTCTGCTGGACGACACCCGAGATGTCGACTTTGCCCCGCAGGCCCGAATCGAGATCCATCGCGGCGGCCGCGCGCAGATAACGGCGATACCGTTCGAGGTCGGTTCCCCGGCTGTCGGTTGCCATGGCGTGCCCCGCCTATCCAGAAAGGCGTCGTTTGGCTGGAAATCGAGCGCGCGAAGGGCCGAAAAAAATGACCATCGGCCTTTTCGTCGTCCGATTGTACCCGACACGCGTTGCGATTTCCACTCGCGCGGACCGCGATACCGAATCGAAGATCGCTTCGAGTATCGGGGGCCAAGCATGTCAGCTCAAGCCAGGAATTTCAGGGGCTCGTGCGCCGCGCCGAGCACGGCTTTGGAGTCGGCGCCAAGCCAGCGATCGAGGATCGTCGCATAGACCCGGCGGAAGTCGACCGCCATCTTGAGATCACCCTTATCGAGGTCGGTGAGGCTGGGATATTTGCCGAACAGGCCTCCATGCACCCTGCCTCCGAACACGAACATCGGGCCCGCCACGCCGTGGTCGGTGCCGCGACTGCCGTTCTCCTTCACGCGCCGGCCAAACTCGGTGAACGCGAGGATCGTGACGCGATCGAGCAGTTTCTTGGCGCCCAGGTCGCCCATGAACGCGCTCACCGCGCCCGAAAAGGCGGTCATCAGATTGTCGTGCGTGGCGCGCTGATTCGCGTGCGTGTCGAAGCCGCCGAGCGACGCGTAATAGACGCGCGTCGTCAGGCCGCCCGCGATCATGGCCGCGATATTGCGGAGTCCCGGCGCAAGCCGATTGTTGTTCTCCGGGTAGGAGGCCGACGTCTGATACCCGGTGACCGCCTTGCGGATCGCGGCCGATGATTCATCCGCTCCATGCGCGACGCGGAGCAGGAAGTCGAGCTCACCGACTTTCGAATCGGCGCCTTTTTCCGGCATCGCGTCGGGCGTTTCGCCATTGAACGCCTTGAACGCGTCGTACTGCGTCGAACGGCCCCGCCAGCGATAACGGTCGGGGTCCTCGAATGCGACCGGTTTGATCCGCTCGCCGACCATCGCGAGCGCGACCTTGTTGCCGACATTCACGCCGGCGGTCGGATCCGCCTGCTTCACCAGTTGGTCCAAAGCGCGGCCGAGCCAGCCGGAACCGCGCCGCGCGCCGCTCAGGTCGCCCGCATTCCAAATGTCCATCGCTTCGAAGTGCGATCGCGTCGGATTGGGATAGCTCACTCCCTGCACGATCGCCATCCGGCCTTCGTCGTACAGACCTTTCAATTCCTTGAGATTGGGATGAAGGCCGACATGCTCGTCGATGCGAAGCACCGACGATTCGTCGATCCGCGTGGACGAGCGCGCGGCGGCGTAGGCCGGGTCGCCGTAGGGCACGACGGTCGAAATGCCGTCGTTCCCGCCCGACAACTGCACGACCACCAGGATACGGTCGTCGTGGGGGTCCGACTGCCTTTCAACCGCGGCGACCGTCTTTCGAACGAATGCGGGTAACGCGCCCGCGACGCTGACTCCCGCGACGCCGAATTTCAGAAACTGCCTTCGAGCGAAAAGCGGACTCATGATCGCGACTCCCAATATTCCGGTCCAATATTCCAGTCCAATATTCCAGTCCAATATTCCAGTCCAATATTCCAGTCCAATATTCCAGTCCAATGGAGAATCCAAGACCGTTCTAACCCAACTGATACTGAGGCGAACTGACGATCAAGTGGATCACCGCGGTGAGCCGCTTGGAGGGTTCTTCCTTCTCATAAAGCTCGATCAGCTCCCGCCTCGCTTCGGGTGTGGCCGGAACAAGGAGGAACCGTTCGAGCAGCCGATCGACGACCTGTTCGGTGGTCAGTGCGTTGGCGTCATCGCCGAGCAATCGAACGGCTCCGCTCTGCGCGTCCCATTGGGGTGGCGCCGCGAACCGGCCGCCCAATCCGCCGCCGCCGCCGCCGCCTCCGAAGGCATTGAGCCGGAATTGGCGGCGCATCGCGTCGGGCTGAACGAGGCCGAGCATGACGACGGCATAGTTGCGCCGATCGAACATCGTCGATGTGGAGATCCACGCCTGGCCGCCGTCCCACCCCTTCACGCTGGGCGGCGCGAACAGATCCTGACCCATTTGCCCGGCAAGCGAGGCGTAAACGGGCGAAGGTCCCGGATCGAGTTCCAGGAGACGAAGCGTGCGGACGACCGATTGCACGGGGCTCTGAATCTGCGTGCCGCGAGACCGCTCGGAATAGAACTCGGCGCTGCGGAACATCTCCCGCAAAACCGGACGGATCGCGAAGTCGTTCTCGCGAAACGTCGCGGCGAGCGATTCGATGACGTCGTCCGATGGGCTTTCATGCGCGAAATAGACGAACAGCTTCCGTACGACGAACCGGGACGCGGCCGGTTGACCGAAGATCACGTCGATGACGTCGTCGCCCGTGAACCGACCTTTCTTGCCGAGCACCTTCTTCTCACCCGGATCGTGCTGGAATCGAACGAAGGTGAATGCGTTGCCGCGGAACGTCCAGCCGGTGAGCGCGCGGGCCGCTTCCTTGATGTCCTCTTCGGTGTAGTTGCCGACCCCGAGCGTGAAGAGCTCCATCAACTCGCGCGCGAAGTTCTCGTTCGGCTTGTTGCGGTTGTTGGTGTTGTTGTCGAGGTATTCGAGCATCGCGGGGTCTTTCGCAATGGCCGTGACCAGGTCCTTGAAACTCCCGAGCGCGCCTTTGCGCAGCGTCTCGTTCTGCAGGTACATGTGGTACGAATTGCGGACGTCGATGTGCGACGTCGCGAAATGGCCGTGCCAGAAGAGGGTCATCTTCTCTTCGAGCGGATTGGGGCTGAGCACCATCCGGCGGAGCCACCAGCCGCGAAGCTGCTGAAGCTGCGTCTGGTCCTTGATCCGAAACTCGCGCTGCCGCTTCATCCGCTCCTCGGGCGAAAGCTTGGCGAACTCGCCTCGCGCGAGCCGTTCCGTCAACGTGGCGTTGAACGGACCGACCGGATCGTCGCCCTGGACGTCGAGGAGTCGATCGACGGCGGCGTCCAAGCCCAGGGCGTGAAGTTCATCGATTTCCTTGGGCGTTCCGCCAAATCCGGCGCGGCTCAGCAAATGGGCCGCCGCCGCCCGATCGAACGAGCCCGACGGAAGTGGTTCGAGCTTGGATCGCCCGGCCTCGCCGGACTCCGCCCGCGCGCTCGAAAGGACACCCGCGCACACCATCGCCGCGCACGCGCCCACTGCCGTCCAACGGTTCGGCGTCCATCCCGATCGGAGCGCCCATCGATCGCCCCATCGAAGGCGCCTCGATCGCTCGTTCACCGGACGTCGTGCCGCGACGAAGATCGTTTGCGGAAGCATGTGCTGGTCTCCCCTTCGGACATCCACGCGATTCGTACCCGAGCCTGGACCAAGCGGCGGCCGGGCGTTCCCAGCTGCCCGCTCAAGTCTATCTTATCGCCGACGCAACAAATAACCCGAATTCGGCCGACCGGTTCTGGCACCCGGCGGTTCACCGCAAAAAAAACGGGCCAATTCGGCCCACGTGGGACGACGGTCCCCGTCGTCCTGCACAACGCGAGATCCTAAGGGCGATCGAGGACGATCGCCTACGTGGGACGACGGTCCCCGTCGTCCCGAACAACGCGAGATCCTAAGGGCGATCGAGGACGATCGCCTACGTGGGACGACGGTCCCCGTCGTCCCGGTCCGACGGCCTATCGTTTCTTCATCGTCACGGCGATACCGGCCGCATGCATGTTCAGAAAAACGGTATCGAGGGCCGGGTTGGTGGTGATCGCCTTAATGTACTCGGGCGATGGCGCGGGGCGGTGCATGTTGTGTCCGATGACCAATCCCCCCGGACGAACCAATGGAAGGAGCTTTTCCAGATAATCGGGATAACCGGGTTTGTCCGCGTCGATGAACAGGACGTCGATCGGGTCCTTGAGCGCCTTGACCGTCTCGTGCGCGTCGCCTTCCACGATCGTGAGCAGGTCCTGGACACCCGCCCGCTCGAAATTCTCGCGGGCCAGGGCGGCTCGCCCCGCGTCGAGTTCATGCGTGATCAGCCGCCCACCCGTTTTCTTGAGGGCGAGACAGAACCAAATGCCCGAGTAGCCGTTCGACGTGCCGATTTCCACGACGCGCTGGGCACCGACCGATTCGGTCAGGAGCCGCAGGAGTCGGCCGTCATCGAGAGGCACGTTCATGTTCCCTTGCCGTTGATTGCGATCCAAGTCGTCGAGGACCTTGAGCACGTGGGCTTCAAAATCGTCCTTCGCGAGCAACGGACTTGGAATCACGGCGGGCTCCTGACCGATCGACGGGCGGGCTGCGGGAACGAACGCCAAGGCGGCGCCGGCAACGAGGCACGCGGCCCATCGAATGGACTCAACGGCGGCACGCAACCGGCGGCGCGGCCGCGACCAAATCCCGACGACGGAATCGGTCGAACGCGACGACTTCCAATACATGGCGTTTCTCCTTGGTGCGAAGGAACTTCTTTCCGACCCATGCGCGGAGGGCGTTTTCGGGACGTGCCGGATCCGGCGGACGACGGCCGTCCAGTATAATGCGTTTCCGGCCGGTTCGGCGAGTTGGAGCGACGTCAACCATCTTCCTTTACCGACCCGAAACGACCTTTCGACCCGACGACGAAACCCGAGCGATTGCGAACCGATAAGGAGACGGGATGATGCGAGTTCGCTGGTTGCAGCATGTTCCCTTCGAGGGGCTCGGCACGATCGAGGCGTACCTGGTCGGATCGGGGCATTTCGTCCAGGCGGCGCGTCTTTACGATCGTGCCGCGTTGCCGTCGACCGGGGAGTTCGATTGGCTGATCGTGATGGGTGGCCCGATGGGGGTGCGCGACGAGGTCCGTTATCCGTGGCTTGTCGAGGAGAAGCGATTGATCGAGCGGGCCATCCGCGACGAAAAACGCGTTCTGGGGATCTGTCTCGGCGCACAGCTCATCGCCAACGTGCTCGGCGCACCGGTCTATCCGAACGGTTGCCGCGAGATCGGCTGGTATCCGGTCACTCGGGCGCCCGAGGCGGAACAGTCACCGTTCGGTTCGGCCATTCCCCCGACGCTCGATGCGTTCCATTGGCATGGCGACACATTCGACTTGCCGACAGGCGCGGTGCATTTGGCGGCGAGCGCCGCGTGCGCGCGGCAGGCGTTCAGCTACGGACCGCGCGTGCTGGCGCTGCAATTCCATCTGGAATCGACGCCCGAATCGGTGGCGTCGTTGATTGAGAATTGCCCAGGGGACCTCGATAGCGGCCCATGCGCGCAGGCCGCGGACGCTATGCTGTCCGACGAGATCCGGTTCGCTCGGATCGCTCCGGTTCTTGAAGGCCTGGTCGGTCGTCTCGCGGTGGGGTAATGCGGCGCGGGCTCGGCGCGTCAGGGCACGAGACTTCCCCGCATGGTGAAGATGTTGATGAGCGCCTGATCGAGGATCCGTTCGCCTCCGCCGACCTCGACCCACGAAACGAGCGCGTCCGCGCCGTAGCCTCCTTGCGCCGCGCCTTCGATCGTCGGGAAATACATATTGTGCCCGTTACAATACCCCAGGAACACGGTCTTGCCGGCATGCGCCCGTTGCCTGAGTCGAACGGCGTGTTGCGAGAAGAACTCGCCCGAGCCGCCGACGAGCGCCAGTTCTCCGTTCAACAGCACGGTGGTCAGCGTGGCCCGCACGATGTTGTCCCGGTAATCCGCGGCGTACGCATTCGCGATTTCGGGAAAGAAGGCGGCGCCGTACGTCGCGCGGACCGCGTCATTCCCGAAGTCGACGCGGGAGTCGAACTCCATCGTCTCGATCCGGCCTTGCAGCGAGGGATACTCGGGGACGCGGGACTCGGTCGATCGAGCCAATTCGAGGACCTGATCGCCGAGCCGCGTGCCGAACGCTTCCATCCGCAGTTCGGCCTTGACGAACTCGCGCGCGGCGCGCGTCGCCTCCGATTCGTCGACGCCGAGTTCATTCCGCAGGTCGGCGACGAGCGCGGGATCGAGCGCGGCGTCCTGGAGACGCGGATCGTCGTCGGAGACATGGTCCTTGGCGTCCGGTTTCGAACTCATGTCGCCCGCCGCGCCTTGCAGGAAGAGGCACGGCGCGCCCAGTTCCGACTCGACGCGCCGCATCATGGCGCCCGGATAGTCGGCCGACCATCGCATGTCGGCCGCTTCGAGCATGGTGGGATGGGCCGCGAATTGGACGGCCGCCGCGATAGGCTTGCCGTCGCGGTCGTCGACGCGGATCACCGAAAGCTCGGTGTCGCGCGGCTTGGGTTCGCGTTTCGAGTGCCGGTTGCGGTTCAAATCGACGTCGCGCGATGTCCAGCCGATCCGCGCCGGCCGCACGTTCCTCGCCGCTTCATCGATGACGGCCGCGATCGTCCGTTCGAGCTCGCCGACATAGGCGACCGCGTCGTCGAACTTGCCCTTGCCTTGCCCAGGTAGATCGCGGAGTTCGAGCACGGGGCCATGGTGCGTGTGCGACCCCACCATGAGAACGTGTTCGACGGCCGAACGCGTACGCGCGGCGTCCCGGATGCGGGACAGGTTGGGCTCGCCGAGCGATCGGCCGAGGTCGAGGCCCACGATGGCGAGTCGCGCGCCGCGCGCTTCGATCACGAGGCACTTGGCGAACAGCGGATCGCGCGTGCCGCGCGAAAGACGATCGTGGCGCGCCGCGTATCCCCACATCGGCAACGGACGCCGCGGCGTGATCTCCGCTTTGGCGAATCCGGCACGGAAATCCGCGTCGTCCGCGCGGCACGGAAACGTCCCGATCGCGGCGGCGGCGACGACAAGCAAGGTGGCGAATCGATCCGGATTTGGCACGTCATCGTCTCCGTCAACGTGGCGTGGACTTCAGCCCGCGCGCCATCGAATATCCGTAGCGTGGACTTCAGTCCACGTCGCAATCAACACCGAGGGAATCCCGCTCCACGCGGCAATCCCTCCCCGAGGATTCACGTACCGGTCGCGGCCTTTCGGAACGGTTGCCCCAACTCGCGCCGCAAGATGTTCAACAGCACCTGGAGGCAGACGACGACCATCGGTCCGACCAGGATTCCGACCGGTCCCATCACCCGCACGCCTCCCAGGATGCTCAACAAGGCCAAGAGCGGGTGCAACCGTGATTGGCCGGCGAGCACCCACGGCTTGACGAGATTATCCGAGAGCGACACGACGACGGTTCCGTACAGGGCAAGCAGCACGGCGGCCGCGGCCCGCTCCTCGACAAAATAGACCCAAAGGCTCACCGGCACCCAAATGGTCGCGGCGCCCACGAACGGGATCAATGCGACGAGTACGGTGAGCAGGGTGAGCAGGAAGACCGATCCCATGCCGGCGAACCAATAGCCGACTCCGGCGAGCACACCCTGCACCACGGCCGAGAGGAGGGTCGCGAGCACGACCGCCCGGCTCACCCGCGTGAATTCGGTGAGGAGTTCCTGTTCATAGCGATCGTCGAGCGGAGAGAGGCGCATGACCGTTTCGAGCATGGCGGGTCCGTCGGCGAGAAAGAAATAGAGTGCGATCGCCGTAATGCACGTGCCGAACAGAACTCCGATGAGCGTCACGGCGGCCGCGCCGCCCACCGGAACCACGAATTTCCGGAACGCCGCGACGCTGTTCGCGATCCACTCCTCTTGGCGATTCTCACTGGGGTTGACCGATTCGATGACGGCGCGCCGCGCGACGCCGCCCATCAAATCGGTCTTGAATCGTTCGTATTCCCGCTTCGCGTCAATCAGGGCGTCCTCGCGGTCGTGGCGGTCCTTTCGGTTGGCCGACTCGCTCAGCGCGGTCTGTGCCGCGGCGAGCCGGGCTCGTCGCGGCGACCGGGGATCGTGATCGGCCAAGAGGCCTTCCCAAGACCGAATCGCCCCCGCCGCGGCCTCGACGCGCCGCGGATCGGTCGCCGCGTCCTGCCCTATCGCGGCGACGATCGCCGCGAACGCGGCGTCGCTGCGCCGCAACATGTCCGCGTGGGGAATGTCGAGTCCGAGCCGCGTTCGGAGCGCCAAGAGCCGGTGCGGGATCTCCTCGATCCGTCCCTGCGACATCATCGACGCGCCTTCGAACGCCGCGAAAACGACAACGAACAGGGCCGGACCGAGCACGGTGACCATCGCGATCAGCGTCGTCACGAAGGCGGCCGCGCGAGGCCGCCGTTTCCAGCGCGCGGCGACTCGGACATGCACCGGGTGGAAGACGACGACCAGGATCGCCGCGAGAAACAGGGGGATCAGGAACCCGGCCAGGATCCGAAAAAAGAGCGCGCCGACCAGCAGGATGATCGCGATCAGAACGATGAACGACGCCCAGCGAACCATGGCCACTCCCACTCGGAACCGAATGCCGAAATCACCGACCGGTCCGATTTCCGCGCCAGCGAACGGGCGGTCACGCGGGCAGCGTATCGGTCTCGCGGTATTCGCGAATCAACATCCGGTACCGGAGATAATACTGCCGGGCGATCACGACGGCCACCACGTTGATCCCGATCGACGCGAAGAGCAGGAACTCCTTGAGCGCGTTGTCGACGGGCCTGCCGGAACGCTCGGACTTCCCTTCGATCGCGTCGTCCGCCGTATCCCGCGCATTGCGCATCGAAGCCCGCTCGTCGCGCGAGGCGTCCGCCGACGACGGAGATGACGGACTTGTGTCATTCGTGCGAGCTCCCGATCGGTTCGAGGCCGGCGTTTCGGCGCCCGACGTCGAACTTGACGCGCCGCGCGGATCGGACGACGAGCCGGCGCCCGATGTCGACGAGCTCGGCGCGCCCCGGTCATCGAGCAATCGGGGAGCACCGTCAAGGCGTGCCGTGGGGCCCGCGTACGCGGGCGCGTATTCCGCCGTCGTTCCCGTACCCGCCCCCGCGGGCCATGGCGACGCGAATCGCGGATCGGTCGCGTACCTCGGATCGGTCGCGTACCTCGGATCCGTCGCGTACCTCGGATCCGTCGCGTACCTCGGATCCAAGGCAATACGCGGATCGGAAGCATATCGGGGGTCGGTCGCATATCGCGGATCATCGGCAAAGCGGGGATCTTGAGTCGAACGCGGATCCGACGCGGCATTCGGCGGATGCGCGGCGCGCGGATCGGCATACCGAGGATCCTGGGCGGCCCGTGGATCGCGCGTCGCCGACGATCGCGGATCCCAGGCGGCGCGGCCGTCCGATCGCCAGTCGGTCGTCGACGATGGCGGACTCGTCGCACCATAGGCGGCGCCACGGTCCGCGCCGACCGGGTTCGCGGGAGCGGGGACACCTGGATCGCCCAGCGTGCGCGGATCGGCGGCGCCGGAATTCCAGGCGGTGGCTGTTCCCGGCCCCGGATCGTAGGGAGGCCGGGACGACGGTTCGGTCCATCCGGCGTGCGACGACGTCGAGGGGGCGGGACGCGCGGGCTCGCCGTATCGACTGCCGCCTGTCGTGGAGCCCGCGGGTCTTGGATCGGAGGACGCGACATGGCCGGCGCGGCGCGGATCGGCCGCCGGATCGGTACCGCGATCGGTCGTAACGTCGTCGCCGAATGTGAACCAGCCACCGCTGTCATGCGAGGTGCGCCGACCGGTCTCCGGCTGTCCGGTGGGGTTTGCGGGAGCCGGCACGATGCGGGGAAGGGATGTTTCGCCGACACGCAGTACGAGCCGCTTGACGAGTCCGACGACGTCTGGATGGATATCGCCGCTGATCTCCTGTCCGCGGCGCATCGCGTCGAGCGCGGCCGTATTGAGCTGGATCACGTATTCGAGTTGTCCATCGGCTCCGGGCTTCCATCCGTATTGAACGGCGGGAGCCGCCGAGCTTCGCGCGCCGATCGACGGGCGCGTGTTCCGAGGCGTTTCGGCCCGAGCGACGTACCGCTGCACGCCGCGCACGACGTCGGGATGGATGTCGCTGCTGACTTCCTTGCCGGCGCCGAGCGCTTCGATCGCCGCGTCTTCGATCTGAATGATGTACTCGAGCCGCCCGTCCGCGCCGGGTTGCCAGCCGTAGTCGATGCCGGGCGCGGAAAGCGCCAGCAGAAGCACCATGCCGTTCATAGGATCGTAGCTCCCTCGATGAGCGTTGGCCGTTTCCGTTGCGGGAACGGCGCCGGCTCTCAGTCGCGGTCCCACCAGGTCGCGGGATTTCGTTTGTCCTTCTTGGTCCAACCGCCCGATTTCGCGCTTTCGCGGCGGCGAACGCGCCGCGGTCGCGCCGCTCGGCGAGGCAACGTCGCGGTGTCTTGTCGACTTCGATCGCGCACGGACGCGTCCCGGCGATCCTCGATCGGATCCTCCGTTTCCCATGCCTCGGACTCGTTGGCTTCCTCCACACCACCCGTGTCGAGCGTGTCGGCTTCGGCGTTCGTCGAGTCAACGGGAACGCAATCGACGGCGTCGGGATCAGGAGCCGCGTCTTCGGCCGCCCGATCGGTCGACGCGTGGATCGCGGCCGTCGTCGGCGTCCCCGTCGAGGACTCGGCCCAGTCCTCCTCGATGATCGGCCCGTCCGCCAATGCGCATGCGTCGGGTGCATCGCGGTCGTCGGGTTCCTCGTACGCCTCGCGCGTCTCCGGCGCGGCGGGAATCGAGTCATGCGAGCGCGGCCGTTCGGCGGGATCGGCTTCCGGAACGGGCCGCGCGGCGATCCGCAGGCCCCGCGTCTTTTCGATGGGCAGCTCGCGCGTCTCGACTCCGGCGGCCTGGAACAGGTCGGCGATATGCTCATGGCATGTGAACAGGAGGACCTGATGTCCGCCGTCGGCGAATTCGCGCAGGACGCGGACGGCGGCGGCCGCGCGGCGCGAATCGAGGTTGACGAGGACATCGTCGAGCACGAGAGGCAGGTCGGCGCCGCGACGCGCGTAGGCCGCGACGAGCGCGAGACGCAGGCTGAGGAACACGGCTTCGCGCGTTCCCTGGCTCAACAACTCCACGCGCAGCGGACGGCCCTGATCGTCATCGACACGGAGCGCGTTCTTGCCGAGCGGCGTCCAGATGCGTCGATAACGGTCCTCGGTGAATGCGGCGAGGAACCGCGACGCCTCGTTCAACGTCTCGGGCTGGCGTTCGGATTCGTAGACCTTGCGGATGCGTTCGAGGACGAGTCCGGTGACGGCGAGTCGGCGCCAGTCGCGTTTGGCCCGCGCAATCCGCTCGTCGACGCTCGCCAACTCCAGTTGGATTTGTTCGAGTCGTCGGTCGGCGAGCAGGCTTTTCATTTCCTGTTGGTTTTCGCCCCGCTTTTGGTTGAGCCGGTCGCGTTCGGCGTGCAGTTCCCCTTGGCGATCGGCCGCTTCGCGCCAAAGCTGCCGCAGGTCGACGTTCCTGGCAAGTTCGCCGTCCACTTCTTCCCATTGGCAGTGCATTCCGATGGCGAGCCGGATCTGCTGGTCGAGATCGACGCGTTCGGCGTCGAGACGGCGGCCCCGGTCCTGGAATTCGCCGATCCGTCGGAACTCGACCTCGTTTTCGACGCCGGCACGACTGAACATGGCCTGCCTCAGCAAGGCCGTCTTCTCGACGTTCCGAGCGCACCGTTCGGACTTGCGGCGAAGGGTGCGGTCCTGGTTCCTGAGCGACGCTCGCCGATCGCGGTGTTTTTGTTGTTCGGCGACCGAGTCGGTCATCTGGCGAATCTGCCGTCTCGGATCGTCGGACTCGGGAGTCAGGCCGCATTCGCGGAGCGCGTCGCCGATGCGCTGCGCGAGGCCGTGCAGATCGCGCTCGCGTTCCTCTTTCTCCTTACGTTTCGCGTGCAATTGGCGTTGGATGGCGGCGAGCCTTTCGTGGCCGTCGGCAAGGTGCTTGACCTTTTCGGGCGTGAGATCGTCCGCGAGACTCAGTTTCTTGAGCGCCGAGCGCCAGCGCTGCCGCGCGTCCTTCTGCGCCGCGAGCGTCTGGGCCAGCCGTTTGTCGGATTCCTCAAGCCGTTGCTGGGCGACCGCGTGTTCCTGTTCGAGGGGCGCGAGCTGTTCGAGCTTGCGGACGTCCTCTTCGGCCTTCTTGAGGCGGTTTTCGATCGGACCCGAACCCTGCGGCAATGCGGCGTCGAGTTCGTCGCGTTCGGCGGTCGCCTGCTGGACATGTTTCCTGGTCAGCGCGAGTTGCCGTTGGCACTCGTCGAGTTCCTGCCCGCTGATCTGCTGGTAGGCGTGTTTGAGCAGGAAGCCGCCGCCCGTGCACATCATGCCGAAGAAGACGATCGGAATGCGGTTCTCGCCCACCATGTCCGAAAACAGCGAGACCATCATGAGCATAACGCCGAAGGCGACGATCGACCCCCACGCGATCATCTGCCTCAGCGGCATGATCGGCGTCTGCATGAGCGAGAGGCAGTCCTCGTCGAGTTCCTTCTTGTGCCGGATGAGTTTATCGAGCCGTTCCTCGATTTGGATGCGTCGCCGCATCCTATCGGCGAGTTCCCCGGACCGCTCGATGGCGCCGGTGAGTTGCGGGTGGCCCCGTTCGGCGAGCTCGAATTCGAGCCGTGTCGCGATCTCCTCGGCGTGCCGCGCGGCGTTGTCTCGATCGGTCCGCGCCTGTTTCGCGCGTCGGCCCGCCTCGCGCGCCGCGCGCGCCGGACCTCGCAGGGCACTCATCGTGCGGTGATCGAGCCGCGTGCTTTGGGGCGTGACGTTGTTCGGCGTCAAGCCGAGTTCCTGGCACGTTTGCTTGAGCTCGCCGCTCAGCCGGTCGATTTCCGCGTGCAGCTGTTCCGCGTGTTTGCGGAGCGAGTCGATCCAGGCGGCATGTTCGGTGAGGGCGGCGAGCCGCGACCGGTTCTCCCAGAGGGTTTCATTCCACGGGATCGCGCGATCCTCGTCGCGGAGCGCGCCGCGCGCGTCGCGCATGGCCTCGATTTGCTTGTTGCGTTCGGCGATCTTTTCCTGGAGGCGGTCGAGCCGGCGCAGCGCGTCGGCGGAAACCTCGGGCGACTCGGGCAATGACGCGATTTCCCGTTCGACCGCCCGCATGCGGAGCCACCGCTCGCGCACCTGATTCGCCGCCTCGATCACGCGCCCCTGATGTTCGGCGGCCCAGATCGCGCCTTCGAGCTTCTGAGCCGACTCGTCCAATTCGCGGCGTTCGGACGCCAGGCGGGCCCATCGCCTGCCTTGCTGCAGGAGCGATTCGACCTGCGCCGCCAGCCGGTCGCGTTCGGCCAGGAGTCCGTCGAGGAGCGCCGGCTTCGCGTCGCGGCCGACGATCCGCGATCGGGCCTTTTCGAGCGAGAACATGACGTCGACGAGCGAGACGCGGTCCATGCCGCTGGTCAACTTGTAAAGCTGCTGGGCCGCCTCGGTGTCGTTGAGCGTCGCCAATTCCTGGAGTTCGCGAAGGCCGATCGCGAACACGTTCGTGAAAACCGATTCGTCCACGCTCGCCAGCAGATTCTCCAGCACGGCGCCGCGCTGGACCGAACCGTCGGCGGCGATCAACTGGCCGTCGCCCGCGTCGTGCTCGCCCCGCTCGATTTCAGGGGCCCGACGCTGGATACGGAATCGGCCGCCGAGCGTGACGACGCCGAGGCTGCCGCCCGCGACGCCGCCTTGCACGGGCGGCAGGTATCGCTCGCGCCGCTCCGGCGAAAACCCGTAGAGAACGGTTCGGATGAACTGCATCAGCGTCGTCTTGCCCGCCTCGTTGGGCCCATGAAAGACGGTCATCGCGGCGGGCAGTTCCTGGATACCCAGATCGCTCCACACTCCGAAACCGTCGACATGCACATCCGTGATTCTCACGCCCGGCCTCCTTCCCTGGCACGGTTCAGGCATCGCCGCGCAAGAGATCCGCGCCCAAAAGCGCGGCCTCGCGCAGGAACTCCCGACGCTCGCTCGACTCGGCGATCTGCAGCAGGTCCCGCAACATGCCGTCCGGTTCACGCGACCCCAGGAACTCCCCCAGCATCAGTGGCTGAGAGTCTTCCCCGTATTCCCGGATCGCCCGCAGATAGTCGCCAAGGATCGTGTCTTCCTCCGACCAATGCGCGGGTAACTCGCCTTGTATGCGCGGTTCGATGCCGATCGTCCACACCGCATGCGCCCCGCCGCTCGGCTGCACGTCCCGCATGACCTCCTGGGCCAGCGGGCCATGCCGCAGGTCGGCCGCCGTGCGACAACCCGTTTCGACGTCCCATTGGACCAACACCGTTCGCTCTCCCGATTCGCCTGCGATCTGCCGAGCCCGTTCGCGCAGGATGCGGGAAACCTCCGATCGGCTCGACCGGTCCGGGACGAAGATCGGTTCGACTCGAAATCGCACCGCGTCGGTCGCGATCGCCTTCGCGTGAACCTGACGCTGCGTATCGACCTGCACGAGCGTGCAACCGTGCGCGTCCAGGTCCTTGGGGGATCGGCCCTGGGGTGTTCCGCAATAATGAACGATGCGGCGCGGCTGTTCGATGAGCGTGCGCCGGTTCGGACGGCCGCCCAACGCCCAATAGTGGATCGTCGTGCCGGCGAGCGAATCGGCATCCACGTCGCCATTGAAGACGGCGATGCAGAATTCGTCGTTCGTGTCGCGGCTGAATTCCGTCAGGTCGATGCGGGCTCGTCCGCCCGAACTGCGGCCCAAGAGGGTGGCGGAGTGGTGGTCCGACACGTAATGGGCGACTTCCTCGAGACGGGTCCGCGAGAAATACGTAATGTTGTCGGGCAGACCGATCGCGTCCGGCCAACGATCGGGGGGATCGGCTCGTCCGCCCGCCCAATACACGGCGATCCGCCGTTCCGCCAACCGCTCGAACTGCTCGATCAGGAAGGCGAGTCCGCGCGGGCTGGTCTCGAGCGGATTCAACAAGTCGCCGCTCAAAACCACGAACGCCGCCTCTTCCTCGATGGCGACATCCACGACGCGCCGCGCCGACGCAAAGGGGCCGTCCAGGAGCGCATCGCGCAGACCTTCCGGAATCTCCGTCAAACCGGAGATGGTCTCATGCAATCGGAAGTCACCCGAATGAACGAATCGGAATGCGGGGCCCGACATGGAGCACCTCCCTGCGCTCGAATTCGTGCGGCTCGCCCCTCCAGTTTCACCGGGGTAATGTACCGAAACCGGGCAAACTGGCCTATATCATTTTCCGAGCGGCCGTTCGAACCGTTCCAAGGGTCCGAAAAGGGGCGGTCAACTGATCGCGATCGCTTCCTGCAGGGGACGCAGGATGCCGTCCACCATGTAGCCCTCCACGATCTCGCGACTGACCCTCGCCAACTCCGTCATCGCGTCCGCGTACGTCTCCGAACCTTCCAGGCTTCCATACCTGCGGACCGTCAGATAGACGCTCAGTTGGTCCTCGGGAAAATCGCCCGTTCGAACGTGATACGCGCTCGTTCGCGTCTCGAAACTGATCCGGCATTGATACCGGCATTCCTCGTCCAACGCCATCTGGATAGCCGGTTCGTACGAGAGCATCGACGCGCCGGGGATCTGCGCCATACGCTCAAACGGGGGGATCAAGCCGAGCACATCCACGAGCAACTGGCTGTGGTTGCCTCGGTAGGTATAGTCGAAACCGTACATCATGTTAAGGGATTCGCAGTCGAGCGGGCTGAGTGAAAGCGCGCACGGCGCCAATTCCAGCACGTGGACGTGCTGCCGCACGGCCTCGTCCGCGGACGGCGGGTTCACGTACCCCGAGCAGACACGGCGCGGCTCGACACTCGCCCATCGATACGAGCCCGAGTCCTTGTCTTCCTCGAGCACGAGCTCCTGCCGCTCACGATTGTAGAAATTGCGCATTCCGGGGTATCTGCGGCGGACTTGTTCGAAGTAGTGGAGGACCGACTCACGATTCTGCGGCAGATCCATCTCGGTGTTGAGGTGCATGTTGATGTATAGATCGTCGCTGAACGTGTTGTATCGCGGCATCCTCGAAGTTCTCCTGGTGTGACTCGGAGGGGCTCGAATCCTATCGCCAGTATACGTAGGGGCTCGGTTTCGTTCCAAGGTGGCGTCCGGCGGGGGAGACGCGCGGCTACTGGCGAAATCCGGTTCCCGGTCGGTAAAATCAGGTCGAGCCGGTGGTGCCGTTGGGCGCGGAGGACCACCAAAATCGATGGCCACGGGATGCGGGAGACGCGGGATGGAGATGCGGGATCGGGGGACGAGTTTCGTGACCGGATTGGGTTGGTGCGCCGTGCGATGGCGGGGGCCTCGCGTGATCGGCTTGACATTTGGGCGATCGTCCCCACGAGGCGTTCGGGCGGACCTGTCCCGAGCCACGGCATTTGGCGGACGCGGTGTCGATTGGATGGATCCGGATGAACTCGACGATGACGAGCGGATGCTCGTGTCGCGGGTGGAGGCGTTCGCGGACGGCGCTCCGGACGATTTCCGCGATGTTGTGGTGGACGACGAGGACCGAACGCCGTTTGAGCGGCGAGTGATCCGTGCGTGCCGCGCGATCGCATACGGCCGCACGGCGACATACGGCGACTTGGCCCGCCGCGCGGGCGCGCCTCGGGCCGCCAGGGCCGTCGGCAATGTGATGCGCAAGAACAATGTCCCGCTCATCGTGCCCTGCCACCGAGTGCTCGCGTCGGGCGGAGGGCTCGGCGGCTATTCGGCCCCCCAGGGAACATCGATGAAGGAGCGCCTGCTTCGAATGGAACGGTGCGGCGCGGGCGAAACCGTCGGTTCGTGACGCGATGGCGCAGCCCGCTCCATGCGAGGTGACACGATGAACGAGAGTGCATCCCGAGCGACGGAGGGAGCGAATGGCGTCCACCGCCGCGATTGGATGCGGCTCGGCGCCGCCACGCTCGCCGCGCTCGCCGCCGAACTCGGCGAAACGGGAAGGAGGCAGGGTGCGTTGGCCATGACACGGACCGCGAGCGACCTGTCGGAGTCCGAGGGGAAGTGGATCGACGCGCACTCGCATACCTGGCCTTCCGAAACGGACGTCTATCCGCTCGTTGAAGGCCTCACCAAAGCCGACCTCGATCCGCGCTCGTTTACGGACGATGAGCTCATGGCCGTGGCTCGTCCGGAGGGAGTCGGGCGCGTCGTCCTGATTCAACACTCCGTCTATCATCTCTTCGACAACCGGTATCTGCTCGATGCCGTCCGGCGGCATCCGAACCGATTTCGAGCCGTCGGCATGGTGGACGACGGTCGGGACGACGCGGGTGAGCGTGCCCGGCGGCTCCTGGAACACGGCGTCACGGGGTTCCGCATCACGCCGTTCATCCACAAGGAGCATCCCGAGCGGTGGCTCGATTCGCCCGGCATGCGGGCCCTTTGGAAGGTCGGCGCCGAGACGGGGCAGGCGATGTGCTGCCTGATCGACGCCGAGCAGATCGAGCGGGTGGACCGCATGTGCGCCGAGTTTCCCGATACGCCGGTTGTGATCGACCACTTCGCGCGGATCGGCGTCGACGGGCGGATCCGAGACCCCGACCTCGAATCGCTCGTCCGGTTGGCTCGGCACGCGCGCTCGCACGTCAAGATCTCGGCGTTTTACGCGCTGGGCCGGAAACAACCGCCGCATGACGAGTTGATACCGATGATCCGGCGCCTGATGGATGCGTATGGTCCGTCTCGCCTCATGTGGGCGAGTGACGCGCCCTATCAGATTCAGGGCGTCAACACCTACCGCGCGTCGATCGAACTGGTGCGCGATCGGCTCGATTTCCTTTCCGGCGCCGACCGCGAATGGCTGCTTGCGAAGACGGCGGAGCGGGTGTTCTTTTTCCGATGAGTGCGATCGAAAGCCATCGCCGCTCCGCGGCGGCGCCGCGGAGTGCCACGCGATGAAGGAGGCGTTCATCCCGGGAAGCGATCCCGGGTTGTGCGTGGCCGAACGCGTTACGCCGCCGATCATCGCGTTCGGTTTGCGATGCGCGACGTCACCGACGGGACATCCAATACGGTCGCCGCGGGTGAACTCGCTCTCGACGTCGGGGGATGGGCGCGGGGCGCCTTTCCGCGTCTTCCGCGCGAGACCTTCTGCCTCGCCCGGAAAAGGCCTCTCACGCGGAGACGCTACGACGGCGAGATGAAAGGCACGAACTCGATTTCACGTTGGCCCGCGAGTTGCCTTGCGTGGGCCGGCAACTTTGCTAAACTCCTTTCGTGGTTCGACACGCGTCGAACACCGGCGCACCCCTAGCTCAATTGGATAGAGCATCGGTCTACGGAACCGAAGGTTACAGGTTCGAGCCCTGTGGGGTGTACCTTGAGCCGCAACGACTTACGTCGAGCGGCCCTTTTTCGTTGACCCAAACTGTACCCATTAAAAAGTGGGTACAGGTGGGTACAGGTCACGAAGCCGACCCCGTTCCCGGCTTTTCTTTGAGCACTTCGGCATCCTTTTGAATGTCCCCTGAGGCGTAGTGTTTCCGGGTCGTCTCCCAAGACGAGTGCCGCATCACCCGGCAAATGACGAGGGGCGGGACTCCTGCCTCCCGCATCCGTCGCCCGCATGACCGTCTGAGGTCATGTGCTGTCGCATACTTCATGGGTCGCCCCGTCCGTTCGTCGGCTTGCTCCACAACGCCCCCTGCCGCCTTACCGATCCGGGCAATCACCTTGCCGACCCACTCGGCATCCGGTCTCGGATGACGACCCTTCCGGCCCAACTTCACCTGAAGGGATCGAGGATCTGGAACGTGGTGAGAACGGCATGGTCGGAGTCGTCGAGGTTGAAATCAAAGGGGTGTGGTCCCTCTGGTGCGCCGTTTTACGCGGCTTTCTTGTGGGTGTGGCGGACCGGAAGAGCGTAAGGTGCGGGCAAGGCTGTGGCTCGCGCGGCTAGGAACTTGGCGTAGGTGGCGTCCCAAGTGCGGCTCAGGAGCACGGTGCGGA
>Ga0194120_10002978_pt1 | contig 28384 bp, 32 predicted proteins | sample TA2MahCa65mmetaG_FD_148642 | JGI IMG/M metagenome (GOLD analysis project Ga0194120, IMG submission 148642) | Freshwater microbial communities from Lake Tanganyika, Tanzania - TA2015019 Mahale Deep Cast 65m | ecosystem: Environmental > Aquatic > Freshwater > Lake | place: Tanzania: Lake... | reverse complement strand
CCGCACCCTAGCACCCCTCGCTACACGGCGGCGGCGGAGTCCCGTTTCCTACAACCTCCGCCAGCCGCACGCGCTACGGACCCGTCATGCTGCTTGAGGAACGCGCCATATTGAGACAGACGCCTATCGGCGGAATGTGCCGGAGAGTCTGTCGCTATCCAAGGTATAATCGCCGTAGAGCATGAAGTATAACCGCCGCTGGGCCTTGACAATGACCGACGTTACACAAATGGTATATAGCGCAAGGTGTTCTTGACGTTTCCCCCGGCGCGTGCTACACTCAAGTCGACACGCATCGAATCCCCTACCAGGAGAAAGGAAAAGCAGTGCGACTTCGAGCTGCTCGGTTGAACAAGGGTCATTCCGTCCATCTCGCGGCGGGGTTGGCGCGCGTCTCGCCGGCGCTCTTTGCGCTCGCGGAAAGGGGCCGTTACGTCCTGAGCGTCAGCCAGGCGCGCCGGATTGCGACGGCACTGGGCGTCGACGTGGGCGAAGTCGAGGAGCTTGCGGCGGCGGTGGACGGAGACGAAGAAGCCGGCGAGACGGCGAAAAAGAACCCCAGCCTGGTCGCGGCTCGCGCCGTGACCGGCTGAGGGGTCAAACCAAATCTCATTGTTCAGGAGCGTACCGCATGACCACTAAGAGTCTATCTCAATCCGCGTACGCGGCTTTGAGCCGATGCCAGATGCGCGCCCAGATGAGGATGCAGGCGAGCTTCACCCCTTTTTTCCGCGATCCGTCGGGTTGGGTCCGACCGCGTCGGCGGGGATGGTCGACTTGCCCATCGCTTTGCCCATCGATCCATCAGCGGACTGCTATGTCCAGTCCATGCCGCCCAACCCCTCGCACCGGAGAAGCAGCTGACGCCAGATAGCATCGAAGATACCCATCTCGCACCACGCCTGGAAATGGCGATGGATCGTGCTGTCGTCGCCGTATTCCTTGGGGATTCGATTCCACTGACAGCCGGTGCGCAGCTTGTAGACAACCCCGTCCAACACCGGGCGAAGCGGCACACGCTTGCGGTCTTGCCGATGTCGAGGATACTCCCGTTCCAGAATCCCCTCGATGATCTCCCACACGTCGTCGGGAACCGCCCAGATCGTCGGTTCCGGCTTGGCACTCTCGTTGGTTCTCACGCGATAGGCTCCTAGACGAACGGTCTCAGTTGAGATAGACTCTAAGAGCGTTTTGAACCGAGTGATTCGACGCAACAGCGAACAGTCGCTTCCCTTCGGCGGCGCGCCCGCGTCAGCGTACAACCCGACCGCCAAGACGGTTTTCGGGTATGACGGCGCGAACTACGTCATCGCGACGAGTCTGTCGCAGTTCCAGGGCTACTGGGTCTACAACGAGCTGGCGTCGGCTCGGACGGTGACGATCACGCAGACGCCGCCGACGGCTCCGGCGATCGTCCAGCGCGCGGCTCCGTCGCCGGATTGGGTCGCGCCGTTGACTATCTCGCTCGACAGCGGGGCGCTCAAGACGGTCGAGCTCGGGAGGAGCCCGAAGGCGCAGGTGGGCTTCGACGCCTACGACGTGGGTCTGCCTCCGGCTCCCCCGATTCGGAGCTACTCCGAGTTCTTCGCCGCGACGGACGATCCGGTCGAGCGGATGACTCGGAGCGTCCTGCCGTCGAACCTGCGCGAAGCGACGTGGGAGCTCTCGGCGAACCTGGCGGAAGCGGGCACGCTCCGCTGGACGGCTCAGACGCTTCCGGCGGGATACCGCATCGTCGTCGAGTTGGGCGATGAACGCTACGACCTCAGCCGCGAGGGTTCCATGCGTCTCAACGCAGGGAAGCACACCTTCACGGCGCGTCTGACCTTCACGCCGCCGTCCCGAAGCCGCCTGATGGCGAACTATCCCAACCCGTTCAACCCGGAGACGTGGATTCCCTTCGAGCTGAAGGAGGGTTCCGCCGTCACGGTGAGCATCTACGACGTGACGGGGGCTCTCGTGCGGAAGCTCGATCTGGGCTACCGCGAGCCGGGCTACTACACGTCGCGGGCTGATGCGGCGTACTGGGACGGTCGGAACGAGCTCGGTGAGCGCGTCGCCAGCGGGGTCTACTTCTACGAGCTCCGCGCGGGCAGCTTCCGCGAGACGCGGAGGATGGTGATTCACAAGTAGGAGGCTCGACTAAACGGGCGGCTCTGAGAGCCGCCCCTACGAGCCGCCCCTACGACCTGTCCGCAACCAGTGTGAGGGGTAGCTCCCCTCCTACGGGTCCGACCGACGGACTCATCGCTTCATCCGCGCGCGCCCATCTCTCCGTCGAGGGGTGGGCGCGCTTGTGCTCGGTTCCAGCCGTATCAGGAGGACGGCGAGCGGTCTCTGGCGGAGGCGTACGCTTCACCGACGATCTCAGGTATCTGTTCGATGACCAGCAGATAGGAGCGCGTCGCCTCAGGAAGCTCGCGTCGTCGCTGCTCCCATTGTTGGAGGCTGCGAAGCGAGAGACCGTAGCGCTCCGCGAACTCCCGTTGAGACAAGCGCAGCTTTCGCCGTACGCGTTTTGCCAGCGGCAGCGGCTCCAGAGACCCCGATGTGCGGGCAACAGGAACGTCGGGGTCGTCCTCTGCGCGGCGTTCGAGTTCCTCGTCGCTCATCCGACGCAGTTCTTCGATGAGTCGCCTGCGGCTGCCGGTCGCAGGTCTATGCGAATCGGTGTGTCTCATAGTCTTCTCGCTCAAAACGGTTCGCCTTTCGAGCTGAAATGATACGGATCGCGTCGAGGCGCTCCGTGTAGACAACCAACAGAAGCACGCCGTCCACCTCACCGACGGCTCGCCAGCGGGTTTCACCGTAGGGATGGCGGTCGTCCAACGGCTCTACGAGCCAGGGATCGTCAAACGCTTCGACGGCGAACTCAAAGTCGACGCGGTGTTTGCGCAGGTTCTCGCGTCGTTTCGGCTCATCCCATTCGTAGGTCACGAGTCACACCCCATAGGGAAGTGACTCAGACTGCGTTCAGAGTATATACGCCATTGGCGTATATGACCAACGAATGGACGGTCGCCTGGGTGACGCGCTCGTGCTCGCGCTATTCGTCGGCTTCGTCGTGTTCGGTGGGCTCGGTGGCGTCTCGAAACGCCGAACTGGATATCTTGTGGCGCTCCATGCGGTACTGGAGCTTGCGACGAGATATTCCCAGCAGCTTGGCGGCGCGCGTCTGGTTCCCGTTGACACGTTCCAGCGCCATCGTGATGAGCTCGTGTTCCACCTCTTCGAGCGACATGCCCCGCTCGAGGACCTCGCCCAGGTGGTTCACTTGGATTCCGGGCTCGTTCGTTTCGGCGGGCAGATCCGCGACGCGTATGTCGTCCGTGTCGCTCATGACGACTGCTTGCTGGATGTAGTGGTCGAGTTGCCGGACGTTTCCGGGCCAGTGGAACCGGCGTAACGTGGCGACCGCCTCTTCGTCGAGCCGCTTCTCGGGCAACCCGAACTCCCGCGTGAAGCGGTTCAGAAGGTAGCGCGCCAGCATGGGGATGTCGTCACGCCGCTGGCGGAGAGGCGGGACGTTCAGGCGGAAGACGTTCAGACGATAGTAAAGGTCCTCTCGGAACCTCCCGGAGGCGACGTCCTTCTCGAGCTCCCGATTCGTCGCCGCGACGACGCACACATCCGCCGGTCTCGGACGCGACGATCCCACTCGGTTGTACTCCCGCGCCGAGAGAACGCGCAGCAGCTTCACCTGCGTCAGCGGCGACACCTCCGAGATTTCGTCCAGGAAGAGGGTTCCGCCCTCTGCTTCCTCGAAGTAACCCGTGCGTGTGTGCGTGGAACCCGTGTACGCGCCTCGCTCCGCGCCGAACAATTCGGATTCCATGAGGTCCTCGGGGATCGCCGCGCAATGGACCGGGACGAACGCGGCATCGCGGCGGGGTCCGCTGGTGTGGAGTGCTTGGGCGACCAACTCCTTACCTGTGCCGCTCTCGCCGGTGACCAGCACCGTCGCAGGACCGCGCAGGATGGGCAGAAGCTTGCTCATCTCGCGCAGGAGTTGGCGCATCGGCGGGCTGGAACCGACGATGCCCTCGAACAGCGGCTCGGCGGCTGGGGACTCGGATACTGGAGCCGGGGTCGAGTCGCGCCCGGCGAGAGCCCGCTCGATCTCGGCGCGGAGAATCCGCAGGTCTTCGATGGGCTTCTCGATGTAGTACGACGCCCCCTCGTGCGTCACCAGCTCGACGGCGTCGCGGAGCTCCGCGTAGGCGGTGATGACGATGACCGGCAACGCCGCGTCGATTTCGCGGATGCGGCGCAGCAGTTCCCGACCGTCCATGCCGGGCATCCGCACGTCGGTGACGACGAGATCGACGGGTCGGCTCTGGATGGCTTCTAGGGCTTCCGCCCCGTTGGCGGCGGATTCCGTTTCGTAGCCGGCGTTGCGGAGGGAGCGTTCCAGGGGGATTCGCTGACCCGCTTCGTCATCCACAACGAGGACTCTCGGCATGGGGCGCTAGGCTCCTTCCGCCCGCTGTCCGCTGGGCATCATCGGTAGACTGATCGTGAACGCCGTGCCGACTCCCGGCTGGCTGCGGACCTGGATCGTGCCTTCGTGAGCGAAGATCGCGCTCTGGGCGAGGGTCAATCCGAGACCCAGCCCGCCCTCCTGCTCGCGCGTCGTGAAGTACGGATCGAAGATGCGTTCCTGTATTTCGGGCGCCATGCCCTTGCCCGTGTCTCGCACCTCGACGACGACATGACGAGCCCGCGTGCGGGTGCTCAAGAAGAGCGAACCGCTCGTCGGCATCGCCTGGAGCGCATTCTGGACGAGATTGTAGATGGCGCTTCGGAACTGATCAACGTCGAGCCAGATGTCGCCGACAGCGGGGTCGAAGTCGCAGGAGACCTGAACGCCCGCCTCTTTCGCCTGGGGCGCCACTTCGCTCACGAGGCGCTCCAGCAGATCGTGCAGAGAGACGGCTTCGAGCTCTAGGCGCGCGGGACGGGTCAGGTTCAGGAACTGCGTCGTGATCCGGTTCAGCTCGGTCACCTGCTGCAAGACGATCTGGAGCATCTCCTGAGCGTCGGCGCGCTGATCGGCTGAGAGCTTGTCGGACTCCAGCAACTCACGCAGGTACTGGACGGAGATGGAGATGCTGTTGAGGGGATTGCGAATCTCGTGCGCGACGCCGTTGGCGAGCCGCTTGAGGTTCGTCACACGCTCGTCGTGGAGCCGCTTCATCGTGGCGAGCATCTGAGTCAGCGTTTCGCTGATCCTGCCTACCTCGTTCGTGGGGAAGATGGCGCGTGTGTCCACCTCGCCCTCCTCGCCCCGTCGGACGATGTCGGCGAGCCGCTCCAGCGGGCGGAGCACCATCCGGTTGGTCGCCATATCCACGAATACGGTCACCGTCAGGGCGAACACGAGGACGTAGAGCAGGTGGATCAGTCGGAACGATTGCCAGTAGGACGCGACCTCGCTGGAGTCGAGGAGCACTTCGATCAAGCCCGCCGCCAGGTAGTACTCCGGCGCGTCGGACTGCTGCCCGTCGGGGATGGCGACCTCCGCCCACCAGGTGTAGGGCGTCACCAGGCGCGTCGCCCATTTCCCTCGGTAGCGCTGCATTCCTGCGACGATGCGCGCCGTCTCGCCCTGGGAGCTCTGCGTGTACTGAGTCAGGATCGCCCAATCCTGCTGGCTGAGCGTCAGGAACGTGCCTTCGGACTCGCCGGTGAGCGAGGCGATCACCTTCGGCTGTTCGATCGAGAGCGTCAGGCGCACTTCGAGGACGTCGCGCATTTCCGGCAGATCGCGCATCGTGCGCAGTTCCATGCGAAGCTGCTCGATCTGTTTGTCCGGGCTGATGAGCGATTGGACGTCGTCTCGGATGCGTTCCAGGATGGGGCGAGCCAGAACGCCGTCCGTCGTGCCCCGTTGCACGGCTTCCAGGTGGGAACCTTGCATCCGGTAGTCATCCAGCACGAAGAAGATCGTCATCGTGACGAGGATGACGAGGTTGACGATCAGGATGTAGCGCGACTTGAGCTGCATCGCTCGCCGCTTCCTAGCGGTTTGGCGGGTTGCCTCGTTACGGTCGTATCCCCCTCACCCCGACCCTCTCCCGCGAGGGGAGGGCGGTTCCTTCTCCCCTTGTCGGAGAAGGCTAGGATGAGGGTCTGCCACCAGCCGATGACGACGGGACGCTAGGCGGAGCCCGCTGTAAGGCGCGCCACGGCGTCGCGCCACTCGTTGCGGCGGAGAGCCCGTTCCGACGCCTCCATTTCGGGCTCGAACCGACGCTCGACGCGCCACCTCGCGCGCGCATCCGACGGGCTCCACACGCCGGAACCGATCCCCGCGAGCAGAATGGCTCCCATCACCGTCGTCTCGATGACGGACGGACGCTCGACGGGGGTTCCCAGCAAATCCGCCTGCATCTGCATCAGGAAGTCGTTGGCGGCGGCTCCGCCGTCGACTCGCAGCACGTCCAGAGGCGTTCCGGCGTCACCCGCCATCGCCTCAACGACATCCGCCGACTGGTGCGCGATTGCCTCCAGCGCCGCGCGGACGAGATGCGCCCGCGTCGTGCCGCGTGTCAGTCCGAAGACCGCCCCGCGCACGTCCGGGTTCCAGTAGGGGGCTCCCAAGCCGGTCAGCGCCGGCACGAAGACGACGCCCCCCGCGTCGGGAACCGATCGCGCGAGCGCTTCGGACTCGCGCGCCGTCGCGAGGATTCCCAGCCCGTCGCGCAACCATTGGATCGCCGCGCCGCCGATGAAGACGCTGCCTTCGAGCGCGTAGGCGGGACCGCCCCGCTCGTCGCAGGCGAGCGTCGTCAGGAGCCCGTGCGCGGATCGCGGGCGCTGGTTCCCGGTGTGCATCAGGAGGAAGCAGCCGGTTCCGTAGGTGTTCTTGGCGCTGCCGGGTTCCAGGCAGGTCTGCCCGAAGAGCGCCGCCTGCTGATCGCCCGCGACGCCGCAGACTGGAATGCCGTCGGACAGGAACCCCAAGCCGCGCGTCTCGCCGAATCGCGCCGCCGATGGGAGCGCCTCCGGCAGGATCGATCGGGGCACGCCGAGCAGGTCGAGCAGTTCGGCGCTCCACTCCCGGCGCTCGATGTCGAAGAGCATCGTCCGCGAGGCGTTCGTCATGTCGGTCACATGCGCTGCGGCGCCGGTGAGGTTCCAGATGAGCCAGGTATCCATCGTGCCGAAGGCGAGCCCTGCCGCGTCGTCACGCTGGACGCCCAGCCCATGGAGCATCCACTCGACCTTCGTGCCGGAGAAGTAGGGGTCGATGACCAGCCCGGTCGTTTCGGCGATCTCGGAAGCCATGCCCTCGTCGCGGAGTTGGCGGCAGCGGTCCGCCGTGCGCCGGCACTGCCAGACGATAGCGGGATGGACCGGCTCGCCCGTGGCGCGGTTCCACAGGACGGACGTCTCGCGCTGGTTCGTGATGCCGATGGCGACGACGCGTACGTCGGGGTGCTCGTCAAGAACCTGCCGGATCGCGTCGGCAGTCCGGTTCCAGACCACGGCGGCGTCCTGCTCGACCCAGCCGGGGCGCGGCGTGTGGAGCGGGATATCGCGGTAGCTCGCGCTGAGAACGGTTCCGTCCATGCCTGCCAGGACGGCACGGGTTCCGGTGGTTCCTTCGTCGATGCCGAGGATGGCGTCGTGGCGTGGCACGGTCGGCGACCTCCTGCTCGATCGTTGCGCTCGTCGCAGCCGCGTCGGTTCGTGCACTATGGACGGTACGGGAGGATAGCGCAACGGCTGGGCGGGATGCCGCAAGACCATTTCATGAACGCGACGCGTCGGCGCCGTACAAGCCAACCAGCCTCGTCATTCCCGCGAGCCCCGCCTTCGCGGGACCAGGAAGCGGGAATCCAGAGACTCTAGGCTCCCGCTTGCGCGGGAGCGACGTACGGCCGGGCAGTCCGCCCCCTTCTCCCGCCAGCGAAGTGACGGTCGGAAGCGCGTCGGGAGGCGCGGGACGCCGCATTTCGGCGTCCCGCGCAGTTGCTTTTGCCCCAGCGGTGACTTATACTCACCCCATACGGTTGCGAGTGCGAGGACAGTGCCATATACGCCTGCGGCTGCCATCGCAGAGGTGTTGCTCCCTGGTGTGTGAGGGTGTCTGTCCAGAGGGGGAAGGGGCGAGCAGCCTCGTGTGCGCGATGGCGAGCCAGGCGACCCAACCGACGGACCGCCGTGCTGAGAGCGACCAGGAGTCGCTTGCGGCGATGTTCGAGGCTGCCCAGAAGCTCTGGGCGGACGCCGCGACTTCCTACCAACGCCTCGAAGACCAGGTCAAGCAACTCAACCAGGACCTGGAACACAAGAACCGGGAACTCGATTCCAGCCTCCGCGAGCAGCAACGGCTCCATCACCATCTGCGCAGCATCGTCGACAGCCTGCATCACGGTGTCATTGCCGTCGACCCGGAGGGACGCATCTCTCTGTTCAACCGGGGAGCCGCCGAACTGACAGGTCGGAAGGCGGAAGATGCCCTTGGCAAGCCTTACGACGCCGTCTTTCCCAACCACCCCCCCATCCTGCTCGACACCCTTCGGACCGGCAGGTCTCAGGTGCGCGAGTTCGAAGACTATCTAGGCGGCGGGGAGCCGCAGGCGCGGCAGATGGAAGTCACGACGACCGTTGTCCGCAACGGAGACGGCAGAGCCTTGGGAGCCGTCGAAGTCCTGCACGACCTGACCGAGATGCGCAAGATGGAAGCCCAGCTACGTCAAGCGAGAGTGCTGGCGGACCTCGGCGAGATGTCCGTTTCCATCGCCCACGAGATTCGCAACCCGCTGGGAGCCATCCAGCTCTTCGTCGAGACGCTCCGAGACGAGACCATCTCGCCGGATGTGCGTGAAAAGACCTTCGACGGCATCTTCGGCGGCATCCGGCTGATGAACCACACGATCACCAATCTGCTGGAGTTCACCCGTCCCGTCACGACGAACTCGGTGTTCCGCAACTTGTCCGATCTGCTGGACCAATCGCTGATCCTGTCGGAGCACGTCCTGCGCACCGGCGGCGTCACGGTTCGGCGCGAGTATCCGCCGGTCGGACTGATGTGCCACGTCGACGACTCCCAGTTCCTCAAGGCGCTCCTGAACCTGCTTCTGAACGCCGTCCAGGCGATGGAGAAGCGCGACGAGCGCAAGCTCACCGTACGCGGCTTCCGACACGAACCCGATGTGCGCGATCCGGCGTCGAGGGATCCGTTCGGCGGGGTTCCCTGGGTTCAAGTGGAGATCGCCGATACGGGTTGCGGTATTGCGGAGAACATGCTAGAAAGGATATTCACGCCGTTCGTTACGACGAAACATCAGGGGGTCGGACTTGGGATGCCGATCGTCTATAAGATCGTCCAAGCGCACGGCGGACAGCTTACTATAGACAGCAAGCAGGATGTGGGGACATGCGTCCGCGTGCTGCTGCCAGTCTATCGTCCAGAATCGCCGGAGCCTGAACTGAGATCGGCAGGCTAGCGTTCACAGAGCGGCAGAGAGACCCTCGTCCCGAGGAGCTGAACGGTGCCCACGAATCCGACAACCCTGCGCCCGATGCCGTTGCCGGAAGAGAGCGGACGGCTTCGCGAAGCCCTGGGGAGCCGCATTCCCTCCGGGCAGGAGGGGCGAACCGCCGACGGCAAGTCGTTCCTCGACACGCTCGAGGAATCGATCCAGCAGGTGAACAATCTCCAGGAACAGGCGAATCAAGCGATCGATGACCTGGCGACCGGTGAGAGCAAAGACGTCGCCCAGACGATGCTCGCTGTGCAGAAGGCGAGCCTCTCTTTCCAGATGATGACCCAAGTGCGCAACAAGATCGTCCAGGCGTACGAAGACGTCATGCGCATGCCGATGTAGTTTGGTGACGCGCTCCGCCGGGAGCTCCGTCGGTCTACCGCGATCGACCAGGGGAAGAGACAGCGATGCGGAACTTCTTTACGAGACTCGGGACCGAGATCCAGAATCTCTGGAACGGTCTCGTGCTCTGGCAGCGAGCTGCTCTCGTCGCCGGATGCGTCCTGATCCTCGCCCTGATCGTCGGACTCGTCATCTCGCTCCAGCCTCAGTACGAGCAGCTCTATACGAACCTGTCCGATTCCGATCGCACGCTCATCGAGCAGCGGCTTACCGAGGAAGGCATCCGCTACGAAGCGGATGACACGCAGAACGCGATCCGGGTTCTCCCCAAGGACAAGGACCGCGCCCGCATGCTGCTCGCCCGCGAGGGGATTCCCCACGCGCGGAACGAGGGCTACGCCCTGTTCGACCGGCAGCGTCTGGGGGCGACCGAGTTCGAGCAGCGGCTGAACTACCAGCGCGCCCTCGAAGAAGAGCTCGAGAACGCCATCCGGACCGTCGAAGGCGTGCGAGAAGCGCGCGTCCATCTGGTGCTTCCCAAGCCGACCGTCTTCACGGAACGCGAGAAGCCGCCGAAGGCGGCGGTTCTGCTGACCCTCAAGGACAAGCCCATCGTACCGGAAGAAGTGCAGGGCATCGTCCACCTGGTCGCCAACGCCGTCGAAGGACTCGATCAGGAGAACGTCGTCGTCAGCGACTCGACGGGCAAGACGATCTCCAAGCGCTACGACGCGATGAGCATCCTGAACGAGGAGCAGAAGGAAAAGATCGACCTCGAGGAGCGCACGCGCGAGGAGAAGATCCTCGACGCCCTCTGGACGGCATACGGCAACAAGGTGGACGGACGCGCCATCACCGCCGTGGCGACGGCGCACGTCACCGCCGACATCAGCCACGACGCCGTCGAGACGGAGACGACCCAGTACCAGCCGGAGACGGTCGTTTCGAAGGAACACATCGTCTCGGAGAGCGCGACCGGCGTCGCCGCGCCAGCGGCGGGCATCGCAGGGGTCACGTCGAACATCCTCGGAGCCGGAGCCCTCAGCCCAGAAGGCGACTACAGCCGCGAAGAGAGCACGACCGAGTACCAAGCGGGGATGACGAAGGAAGTCCGCCGGATGACTCCCCAGCTCAAGAACCTCTCGACGGCGGTTCTGGTGAACCTCCAAGTCCTAGAGAACCCGACGCCCAATACGCCCGCGTTCGACGAAGAGACGCGCAAGATTCGGAACATCATCAATGGCGCGGTCGGATACGACGCGACGGTGACCGACGGCGTCATTCGCGAACCGCAGGTGGAGTTCCTGAGCTTCGCCCCGTTGGGGCCCCCGTTGACCCCTCCGGTTCCCAGACCCTGGTGGCAGAATCCTCTCTGGCTCCTCGTGATCGCAGCGGCGCTGCTGGCGCTTCTGCTGCTCGCGCTGCTCGTGAAGCCCAGGCTCTTCCCCCAGCGCGAGGAAGGGCTGCTTACCGAGCCTCCCATCGAGGAGTCCGCGCTGCCCACGGGCGACGACGAGATCGCCAGCGCTCTGGAAGACCAGCGCCACCAGTTAGAACAGGACGTCCTGGAACGCGAACGGCGACGACGACGACGGCAGGAGCTCATCGACCTCGCCGCCGCCGATCCCGAATCCATCGAGAAGGTCCTGCGCCAGTGGGCGGATTCCTAGGCGTTGCCGTGCGGATGTGACCGTGCGCACATTTTGAGCTAGCGACCGGATGAATCGCCGCCGCGATTCGAGGGTGGGTTTTCGCCCTCGAATGGGATCGGCGGCTCTCGACAGTAATGACCCACGAAAGGGAGACCCGATGGCTTCCCCGAAGGAAGAGAAGTCCTCAGCCGTTGTCCCGGCGACGCCGGGCGCTGTCCAACCGGCAGAGGCAGGGACTCCGGCGGAGCAACCGTCGGATGCTGCCGCCGGGTTCTTCGAGGCGTCCACCGAGCTCACCGGCACGCAGAAGATGGCGATTCTGCTGACGGCGCTGGGACCCGAACGCTCCAAGAGCATCCTGCAGCACTTCTCCGACGATGAGATCGAGCGGATCGTCAAGGAGATCGTGAGCACGCGGTTCATCCCGGCGGCACAGCGCGAAGCGGTTCTCCGCGAAGCCTACGAGTACATCTTCGGCGAAGACGTCTCCGTGACGGGCAGGCTCATGTCGGGCAGGCGGGTCGCCAAGGACCTGCTTGTCGGAGCCGTCGGCGGCGTGCGGGCGCGGAACATCCTCGACCGGCTGGACATCCCGCAGACGGAGATCTTCCACTTCATCGGCGACAACGACTGCGAGAGCCTCGCCTACTACCTCGAAAAGCAGCTTCCGCAGACCATCGCCGTGACGCTGCTGCACATGCGGCAAGAGCAGTCGCAGAAAGTGCTCGCGATGTTCCCCGACAAGCTCAAAGCCGAGGTTATCTCGCGGATGGTGAACATCGACAAGGTGGATCGCGAGATGGTCGCCATGCTCCGCGAAACGCTGGAGAAACAGCTCGCCCTGTCGCGGAATCTCGTGAACCTGCACGGGAACCAGGGAGCGACGACGCTCCTGCGGGCGACACCCGCCTCGGTGCAGGACGCCGTGCTGGCAGCTATCGGCGAGACGGACCCGGCGCTGCGCCTCTCCATCGAACGCCGTCTGGTGACCTTCGAAGACCTCTACGACGTCGACGAGCGCGATCTGGGCGCGCTGCTGGCGCAGGTCTACACCGAGAACCGGGACCTGCTGCCGCTGGCTCTCAAGAGCTGCTCGCCGCGCATGAAGGCGAAGGTCTACGGGAGCATCACGTCGAGCCGACGCGAGGAGATCGAGTACCGTCTCGATACGATGGGACGGAAGCGCCTGTCCGAAGTCGAGGATGCCCAGCAGCGGATCGTCCAGATCGCCAAGACGCTCGCCGCCTCCGGGAGGATCACGTTCGGTTCCGCCGAAGACCTGGTCTAGGCACGCGGGTTTCATCCGGCGCCAGCGGTGCAGTGACGGGAGCAGTGACGGGAAAGGTACGGTTCCGCTGTGAAAGTCCGTCGAGTTCTTCCCAGGGATCAGGTCGCCGTACAGCGCTACGTGCTGCCGCCGCTGTTGGGCGGAGGGTACGCCGCTGATTCGGCGCTGGCGGACGGCGATCCCGATATCGCCGAGACGGGCGAGCTCGTCGAGGCAGCCGACCCACCCACCGTTGGACCGCAGCAGCTCGTGGACATCGCCGAAGTGGAGCGCGCCCGAGCGGAGGGAGCCGAAGAAGGCTATCGGAACGGCTACGCGGCTGGGTTCCAGGCGGGCTCCGACGAAGGGCAGGAGAAGGGATTCCAAGAGGGCGCGCAGCAGGCGGAGGCGCAGTTGACCGCCGCGCTGGAGGAGCGCTTCGGCTCGTTGCTGGAAGCGCTCAAGGAAGCCGCGCAGAACGTGACGGGCGAGGCGAACCGCCTGAACGACCAGGTCGAGACCCTGGTCCCGCGAGCGGTCATGCTCGTCGGCGAGGCGGTCGCTCGGCACGCGCTCGCGACGAACGAGGACGCGATCGTCCAGATCGTACGGGACTGTCTGGGACGTCTGGAACGCGCGGCGCAGGTGAATGTCCGGGTGAATCCAGCCGACTATGAGCGCCTGGCGGAGCAACCCGCCGAGGCGTGGAGTTCGCCTCATCTGACCTTCACGCCGGACGACTCGGTGACGAGCGGCGGAGCGGTCGTCACGACCGATGCCGAGATCGTCGATGCTCGTTTCGAGACGCGGCTGCTCGAAGCGGCTCGTGCCGTTCTCTTCCCGCAAGAGACCGGCTAGGCGTCTCGACGCCGTTCGGGGCAAAGCGGTCGCCGGATCGCGCCGATAGACACATGGAGGCGCGCCGCCTTCGGGCAGGAGACAGCGCATGCTCGACCGGCTACGCCGGACGCTCAAACGGCGGGAACGCCTCTTGCACGTGAGGAAGATCCAGCAGGATCGCGCTGAGCAGGCGCTTGCTGTTCTTCTGAAGCAGGAGCGCGAGCTGATCGACGAGCGCGTTTCCTACGAGCATGCTCATGAATCGACGCATTCGGCGCTGCTGAGCAAGTTCGACGATCCGACAGAGCGCGTCATGAGCGACGACCTCGCGCTCTGCGCGCGGCGCATGAACGCGCTGACCGGGCAGATTCGAGAGACGGAGAAGGAGATCGAGGCGCTCCAGCCTCCGATCACCGCTGGACGCGAAGAGGTCCTGGCGCGCTACAAGGCACGCCGAGCGATGGAGATACTTCGCGACACGACGCGCGGCAACGTCGCTCACGAAGAGCTGCGGCAAGAGCAGGTCCAGATCGACGATATCACGGTGCAGCGGTTCCGCCGGAACAACGGCAGCAACGGATACCATTCATGAAACGCATCCTGATCGCCGTCGGAGCGGCACTGGGCGTACTGGTCATCGCGGCCGCGGTGATCGCGGGGCTCGTGCTTCTGAACCGAGCGCCGGGAGCGCTGGCGACGCGGCTTCCGTTGGTGAAGACCTTCGTCGTCGAGGGCGATGTCATGATGACCGACGGCACGACGCTGCCGACCGGGAGCGTCGCCGTCGAGGTGACGACGCCCATGGGTCGAACCGCCCGGGCGAAGGCTACCGCCAACAACGGGTACCACTACGTCGCGACGCTGATGGGCTTTTCGGACCCGGTTCAGGGAGGCGACAGCCTGCGTATCCGTGCCGTCCAGACGCTGCCGAAGGTCAAAGCGCCCAAAGCAGCTAAGGAAGACGCGAAGGAAGACGAAGACAAGGCAAAACCGAAGAAGGACGACAAGGAATCCGGGGAGGAGCCCGCTGAGGAGACGCCAGAGGGTGACGAACCCAAGGGCCCGTCTCAGGCATCGCTCATCAAGCGCTCGGTGCCCGTTACGGTGACCGCAGACACGCCGCCGGGCTCCGCGTCCAAACGGCTACTCGCAGACTTCGAGGTTTCCCTGGGCGGAGCTCCGGTAGCTGAAGCAACGGACGAGCGGATCCTTACTGAGCCGACGCTCGCAACGGCGAACGGCAATCCGCCAGCGACGCTGGATGCGTGGCGAACGACAGCGCTCGGATCGCTCTCGAATCTGCCGCACCTGCGCATCGATGAGACGATCCAGATTACGGCGGTCGTCCAGTCGATGCAGCGGGACGAGACCGACGAACCGCTGACGCTCGAGCTGCCGCAGTCGGAAAACGCCGACATCCTGCGCGAAGTGCCGCTCTCCCAGCTCGGGTCGGAAATCGCGCGCGAAGCCTTCGCCTGGCGCAAGAAGCGCGAACGCGTGCCTCTGAACTACACGCTGACGAGCTCGGGGTCGGTTGCCGTGCGCGTCGAGAACGCCAACGGAATGGTCGTGCGGTCTCAGCGCCTCGGAACGCCGGTCGGCAGAACGCCTCAGACGCTGACATGGGATTGGGACGGCAAAGACGACGCCAGCGCGTACGCCCCCGAAGGAAACTACACCTTCGTGGCGACCTCGAACTCGCTGGAGCTCGGGACCACGCCCGTCGGGTTCACCGCCGAGATCGGCGACGAAGGGGCTCAGCGCAGCCGCTACGTCGAACTGAACGCGGAGAGCACGATCGGCGACCTGCTGACAGGGCTGGGACTCGCGTTGCGCGAAGGACGCCGGCGAGGCGGTCTGGCGACGTACATGCCGACGGAGCCGGTCGCTCTCTATCGCGCCTCGGAGGCGGGAGCTCCCAAGCGCTCGACCGAGGCGTTCTACGGCGAAGACGACGTCCAGACGCTCGTCTCCAAGTTCGACCTAGAGCTGGATGCGGTGCCCCGCGCCGTAGAGCGGATCGGCAAGTACCGCCTCGTGGTCCGGGGCGGCGAGTTGCGCGGACGGTTCGCAAAGGACACGCTGCAGTCGCGAATCGACACGCGATCTCTTTCCGATTTCCTAGCCCTGCCGCTCTCGCAAGTCTCCATCGGAGACAACAACGATCCGTTGGTTCCCGACTTCTCGCTGGAAATCCAGATCGCGCGGCTGGTTCCACCGGACTCGCCGGAGTGGGGCGACCGCGAGTCGCGGCAGTCCACATCGGTCGTCGTCGGTCCTCAGACGACCGTCCAGCAGATGATCGACCAGATCAGCCGGATCGAGGGCGTCAAAGCGACGCTGCGGGGGGCGACTGAGGAGAAATACGACTACGACGCGCGGCTTGCTGCTCCCGACGGTGCGAAGCTCATGTTCTTCCGCTCTCACGGGAACGCCACGCCGGTCCGAGACAACCGGATGGTCGCCAACATCCGCGCGGCGGGAATCCTGGTGCGGACGTTGACCGACGGCATGCCTGCGCGAGCGGACGGCGCATCGCCGGTGTCCATCGAAGCGCGAGTGATCGGGTTCGACGGCAAGCCGATGGAGAACGATGTCCTGATGGCTTCCGCGCCGCAGGGCGAGCTTGCGAACGGCGGTCTCCTGACGGCGACGGATGACGCGTACACGGTGAGCTATGTGCCGGCTCCCGCTGCCTCCACGAGCCAGGTGGCTGTCGAGATCGTTTCTCGGACGCTCAGCGCGAGGAACCTCGAGGGGCAGGAGAAGGGGGTCGGCGTTCAGGACCGGGCGACGGTGGCGCTGGATGTGCTAGGAGTTCCCGGCGTGGTTCCAGAGCCGTCCGTCGTGGAGACTCCTGGCGCTCCGGGAACCGAAGGAACGACGCCGGAGCCATCGGTCGGATCGGCTACGGGAGCATCGCCTGCGCAGCCGTCGGGGGTGGAGAGCCCCGCGCCGGTGGCGGCGACAACGACACCGTCGGCTCCGGTGGCTCCATCCTCGGCGACAAGCCAAGAGGACATCCGCAAGCTGGCGAAGGTCTACGCGCGGATGTCTCCGAAGCGGGCGGCTGAGCTGCTCTTGTCTCTGCCGTCCGACCAGGCGCGCTCCGTACTCCTGAACATGAAGGATCGCGACGCGGCGAAGGTGTTCGATGCGATCCTCGGATCGGGTGAGGACGAGGAAGAGGACATCGTCGACGATCCCGCGATGGCGCGACAGCGACAGATGCGCAAGCAGTCGCTCTTGGATATCCTCGAGGCTCGCAAGCAGGGCCGCTAGAGGTTCGAACTCTCTGGAGGGTAGTGCATGGATATCGCGACACTTATAGGGTTGATCCTTGGCGTGGGCGCCGTTGTTGTATCGATCCCTATCGCCGGCGTGTCGATCATGGCGTTCGTGGATGTCCCGTCGATGATGATTGTCGGCGGCGGCATTCTGGCGGCGCTGCTGATCAACTTCCCGCTGAAAGACGTCCTTGCGATACTCAAGATCGTGCCGGTGATGTTCCAGGCGAAGGAGTACGACCCGATTCCGATCATCAACCGGATGATCGAGATGACCAACCAGGGTGTGCGACGCGGCAACGCGGTTCTGGAAGCGATGGCGGCTGAGATACCGGATTCGTTCATGCGCCGGGGTATCGAGCTGGTCGCCAGCGCCATTCCGGACGACCAGATCCGCTACGCGATGGAGACGGAGCTGGAGTTCACGCAGCAACGCCATACCCTGGGCGAATCCTTCTTCATGGCTGTGGCTGCCTACGGACCCGCATACGGGATGATCGGGACGCTCATTGGTCTCGTCGCGATGCTGCAGGGACTGGGAGGCGAAGGCGGCAGCGCCGTCGCAGCGATCTCCAGCGGTATGGCGGTCGCGCTCATCACGACGTTCTATGGCTCCATGGTGGCGAACCTGATCGGGTTGCCGTTCGCCGGCAAGCTACGAACGACGAACGAAGCGGAATACGCCTATAGACGACTCATCATCGAAGGCGTCATCTTGGTGAGCCAGGGCATCCGCGAGAGCGCCGCGCCGAAGATCATGGGCGAACGGCTCGGCATGTACCTGCCGCCGGCGCGGCGCGCAGAAGTCCAGACGGGCACATCCTCTGCGGCGTAGATTCGCCGGGCGTCTTGCCCGGGTTAGGGGCTGCACATGCGTCAGCGGCAGAAAAAAGAAGTCCGCACCGATGGGTGGATGAATACCTACGCGGACATGGTCACGCTTCTGCTGACGTTCTTCGTCTTCCTGATGTCCATCGCTTCGTTCGATGAAGCGAAGCTCAAGGACTTCTTCGCGGCAATGGGCGGGGCGTTTGGGCCCGGCGGCTCGTCGGGAGCCGGCGTGCTGGTGAGCGGCGGGTCCATCACGAGCGAATCCGGCTCCATGAACGCCGGGAACATGCCGGCTGAGCAGCAGCTCAACTCGCCGGATTCGACACGGTCCGGCGCGGATACGCCGGGCAGCGGACGAACCGCGAAGGTTCTCGTCTCTCAGGAGACGAAGGAGAAGTTCGAGAAGACGGCTCTGCGCATCGCCCAGCAGCAACAGGGGATCAAGGCGGAGGTGACGACCCAGGGACTCAAGATCGAGCTCCAGGAGCAGTTCGCCAAGTTCGCCTCGGGCGTCGCGGATCTGCCCGCCGACTCGGTTCCCAAGCTCCAGGACGTCATCCGCACCAACCTGATGCCATTCGTCAACGAGGGGCATGAGATCGTCGTGTCGGGTCACACGGACAACGTCCCTCTTGGCGGGGCGACGAAAGCGCGGTACAAAGACAACCGAGGCTTGGCTACGGAGCGCGCGAACAATGTTCTGCGCATCTTCGAGACGATGGGGATTCCTCCGCAGCAAATCTCCGCCGCAGGATACGGCGAGCACGTCCCCGTCGCCGACAACACGACGGAAGACGGGCGGGGACAGAACCGGCGGATCGAGATCCTCGTCAAGTTCAAGGAGTTCTCGGCGACACCCGGCGCAGCCGCAACACCCGGCGCAGCCGCAACGCCCGGCGCAGCCGCAACGCCCGGCGCATCCACGGCAGCCCCGAGCCAGTAGCCAGGCGTGGTATCGACGTACTCGACGAAGCCGACACCCAAGGACGGGCAGTGATGGCTGGCAGTTCGCAGTTCAGTCCGGAGGAGCACGAGGAGCTCGCGCGCATTCAAGGCGAAGAGCCTCACAACGACGCCTCCAACCCGAACGAAGCGCCGAGCGTGGACCCCCACAGCGGCTTGTTCGGCGCCGCGAGGATCTGTCAGTCGTACACCCGCGCCTTGCTGGAGGAACGGCTCTCCGCGCGTCTCAAGCGAACCGCGCATGTGACGACCGGCGAGCTCACGTCCGGGACGTTCACGACGTTCATCGAGCGTGTCGACAGCCCCAGCATCCTGTGCGTCTACGCAGTCGGGGCGCGACGGAACCGAGCGGTGATTGATCTCTCCCAGAGCATCGCCTTTTCGTCGGTGGACCTTCTCATGGGCGGCAAGGGGCACCCTCCGGTGGAGACGCGACCGTTGAGTGAGCTGGAGCAGCGGTTCCTCAGCGGCATCTTCGATTCCTTCTCCGCCGAGCTATCGCGCGCCTGGCGCCAGTTGATCCCGGAATCGGAGTGGGAGGTCGTCCAGGAAGCCCAGTTCACCTATACGGTCGATGACATGTCGCCAACGGAGCGGATGTTCATCGCCGACTTCGAGGTCGCGATCGAGGACCTGGCTGTGGGCACGCTGCTGCTGGGCATTCCCCTGTCCGCCGCGCAAGCCGCTGGGACGCGGAGGACGGTCTCAGACGAGCACATCGATCCGCTCAAGAGCCCGCTGTCCGACATCGTGCCTCTGCGGGTTCAGGTGGTGCTCCCGCCTGCGGATATCACGGTTCATCGGCTCCTCGAGATCGAGGAGGGAGACACCCTAGAGCTGAGCAACTGGGACCTGGTCGCCGATGACGACGGTTCCCTGCAAGTCGTCGTGTGCGTGGAGAGGCAGCCGACCTTCATGGGGCGGCTGGGAACCGTCAATCGGCGCAAAGCCGTCGAAATCACCGGCGAGGCGAACGCCCTCGACCTTTGATCTTCTAGAACCGGCTGGGATGACGCCGGAGCTGAACAACCGTACCCCTACTGAGGACACCCGATGGCAGAGAACAACGCAGGTTCGTTGACGGAAAACGGCGACTCGGACGCCGGTAGCGCGAACATCGAGATGGTGTTGGACATCCCGCTCTCCGTTCAGGTCCAGCTCGGAGAGGTACGGATGTCGCTCCGTGACGTCCTCAAGCTGGGTTCTGGATCGATGATCCGCCTCAACAAGAGCGACGGCGACGCCGTCGATCTGTACGTCAACGGAAAGCTGGTCGCCAACGGTCAGATCGTCACGACCCCCGAAGGCACGGTCGGCGTTCAGGTGACGCAGATCGCCACGCGAATGGAGCGGATTCGGAGCCTTCGATGACGGCGCGCTTCCAGGGCGCAACGTTCTGGCGATTTGCCGCCTGGGGCGTTGTAGTGTGCAGCCTGTTGCTCGCCCTGGACGTCGGCGTTGTGCTCGCCCAGACCACGACGACAGAGCCGACCGAGTTCCAGCGGCGGCTGAGCGAAGCCGCCGGAGAAGCTCCCGAAACCGGCACGAGCGTCACGGGAGCCCTGCTGCGGGTGATCGTGGCGCTGGTGGTCGTGTTGGCGGTGGTTCTGGCGCTGGCTTACGTGCTGCGTCGCATCTCGGGTCAGGCTCAGCAGAACCGCAGCACGGTCGTCAGCGTTCTCGCTCGCGTTCCCATCGGACAGACCCAGTTCCTCAGCATCGTTGACATCGCGGGCACGGTCGTCGTGCTGGGCGTCACGGACCACACGGTCACGGCGCTGTCCGAGATCGAAGATCCGACCGCCGCCGACCAACTGCGGCGGGATGCCCCGCGCATGGGAGCCACCGGGCTGACGTCGATGCCGTCCTTCCGACAATGGCTCCGCAAAGCAGGCGACCCCGACGCATGATGCTTTCAGCGTTGCCCTCGGAGATGCGGATGCGCCGAGGATTCGCGCCAGGAACGGGCGGCGGGCTCCGGCGACGCCGTCTCATTCGATGGTGCGCGACGTTGTGCGTCTGCGTGGTGCTGGGGCTCCTGTTCTCGACGGACGCCGGAGCTCAGACCCAGCGCCAACAGGCTCCCGTCAGCGTGCCGTCGGTTCCGACCATCCCGGACATCAACTTTCGCATCAGCACGGGGGACGGCGAGCCGCGCAACTTCGCCAGCAACCTCCAGATCCTCTTCTTCCTGACCGTCCTATCGCTGGCTCCCAGCATCCTAATCATGATGACGTCCTTCACGCGGATCGTCATCGTGCTGTCGTTCCTGCGCCAGGCGCTCGGCACGCAGCAGATGCCGCCGAACCAGATCATGATCGGCTTGTCGCTGTTCCTGACGATGTACATCATGCTGCCGACTTGGACGGACATCAACCAGAACGCCTTGCAGCCCTATCTCAAGAGCGAGATCACGCAGCCGGTGGCGTTCCAGCGGGCGTTGGTTCCGCTGCGCGCGTTCATGTTCCGGCAGACGAGAGAACGCGACCTGGCGCTCATGGTGCGCCTGTCGCAGTCGCCCAACCCGGCGAACGAGTCCGAGGTGGGGACGCTCGTTCTCATCCCGGCGTTCATCATCAGCGAGCTCAAGACGGCGTTCCAACTCGCGTTCTTCGTCTATCTCCCGTTCGTCGTGGTCGATCTGGTGGTGGCGTCGGCGCTCATGTCGATCGGCGTGATGATGTTGCCGCCGTTGATGATCTCGCTGCCGCTCAAGCTGCTGCTGTTCGTGCTCGCCGACGGCTGGAACCTGCTGGTGACGTCGCTGGTGACGAGCTTCCGGTGACGACGCCAAATGGTCATTTCGTGGAGGCATCGCTCGGTTGTAGGGGCGGGTCTGAGACCCGCCCCTACGGGACTGTCACCCATCTCTGGAACAAAGCGCGGCAAGCGTTTGGGCGGGCGATGTGGTAGCCTCTGGGCGTGAAGGAGACAGAGCGCCGTGTCGCTGGAGTTAGTGACGACGATCGTGCGCGAGGCGTTTCTGACGGCGATGCTCGTGTCGGCTCCCGTCTTGGGAACCGCTCTGGTCGTCGGGCTGCTCGTCAGCATCCTGCAGGCGATCACCCAGATTCACGAGCTCACACTCACCTTCATCCCGAAGATCCTGGCGATCACCGCCGTTCTGCTCCTCCTCCTTCCGTGGGTTCTCCAGGTGCTGGTGACCTACACGGTCACCGTCTTCCGGGACATGAACCTCTACCTCGACACGGGCATCGTGTTCTAGCGATCCGTGATGAACGTGATGCGCTCGGACCCCTCATCCTAACCTTCTCCCACAAGGGGAGAAGGAACCAGAGGCTCCTTCCCAGCGTGGGAATCCATGGAGCCAGATTCCCGTTGAGCGCGACGGAGATCGACCGCATGATCCGCCCGTTCGACCCGACCCAAGAGCGCATGGCGATCCTCGCCGAGCGCTCGTTCGGCGTGCTGCAGTCGAAGCTGGCGGCCGCGCTGCTGCGGTACCAGCGTCCGCACATCGTCTGCGTCATCGACAGCGAGCACGCGGGCAAGGATGCCTCGGAGATCGTCAGCGTGGGCAACGGCGTGCCCGTCGTTGCGGACCTCGACGCCGCGATGGCGATGGAACCGACGCTCCTCACGCTGGGCATCACGCCGCCCGGTGGAGCGCTGCCGGACTTCTGGCGCGAGTTCATCGCCGACGCCTTGTCGCGCGGGCTGCACGTGATGAGCGGACTGCATCAGTTCCTCGCGGATGACGCTCAGTTCGCCGCCTTGGCGCGCAAGTCGGGTTCCCGCATCTGGGATGTCCGCCGTCCGCCGCGCGATCTGCCCATCGGCACGCAGCGCTCACGCGAGGTGAAGGCGCGTCGTGTACTGACGGTCGGTTCCGACTGCCGCACCGGGAAGATGATCACGTCGCTCGAACTGGACGCCGGGGCGCAGCGGCGCGGATGGTCGTCGGCGTTCTGCGCGACGGGTCAGAACGGCATCATGCTTTCGGGCAGAGGGATCGCCGTCGATGCCGTCGTGTCCGACTTCGTCGCCGGAGCGACCGAGGAGATCGTCCTCGAAGGCGCGGCGACTGGCGCGGATTGGCTCTTCGTCGAAGGGCAGGGGTCGTTGATCCATCCGGCGTATTCCGGCGTGACGCTGGGACTCCTGCACGGCACGCTGCCGACCGACATGATCCTGTGCCACCAGCCGTCGCGTTCCGTGCTCGCTCGGCAGACGGTTCCGATCCCGCCTTTGACCGACCTCGTCCGGCTCTACGAGACGGCGGCGGGATGGCTCCTGCCGTCGCGCGTCGTGGGCATCGCCCTGAACACGTTCGACCTCTCCGAAGCCGACGCTCATGCTGCCGTCCGGCGGGTTCAGGACGAAACGGAGCTCTCGGCAACGGATCCCATCCGCTTCGGCGTCGATGTCCTACTCGACGCGCTGGAGGCATCGTCGTGAAGATCGATCACTCGGTCTACTCACTGCGGCTCCGACAGCCCTTCCGGACGGCTCGCAGCGCGGCGGACGCCGAACGGCACGTCGTCATCGTGCGCGTCGACGGCGGCGTCGGGGAAGCGGCTCCCACACCCTACTACGGCGAGACCGTCGAGACGGTGCGCCACGCCCTGGAGCGCTACGCTCCGGTTCTGGCGGATCTGCCGCCCATCGCGCCCATCGAGACGGCTTCGGCGCGGATGCGCGCGGCGTTGGGCGGGAACACGGCGGCTCGCGCGGCGGTCGAGTGCGCCCTTTGGGACGCCCTCGGCAGGTGGGTGAACCAGCCGCTGTGGCGACTCTGGGGCTTGGACCCGACCCATGTGCCGCAGACGTCCTACACGATTGGGCTGGACACGCTCGACGCGATGCAGGCGAAGGCGCGCGAAGCGGAGCCCTACGCGATCCTCAAGGTGAAGGTCGGCGGCTCCAACGATCTGGACGTTCTGCGCGCCCTGCGCGACGTGACGGACAAGCCGATCCGGGTCGATGCGAACACGGCTTGGACGGCGCGCGAGGCGGTGGAGCGGTGCGAGGAGCTCGCTCCGTTCGGGGTCGAGTTCGTCGAGCAGCCGGTGAAAGCGCACGACCTCGACGGCTTGCGGTTCGTTCGCGAACGGTCGCCGGTTCCCATCGTCGCGGATGAGAGCGCGCGCACGTCGATGGATATTCCGCGTCTGGCGGGGTGCGTGGACGGGATCAACATCAAGCTCGCCAAGTGCGGCGGGCTCATCGAGGCGATGTCGATGATCCGCGCGGCGCGCGCGCACTCGATGCGCGTCATGGTGGGGTGCATGATCGAATCATCCGTCGGGATCGCGTCGATGGCGCAGTTGACGCCGCTGGTGGACTACGTCGATCTGGACGGTCATTTGCTCGTGGCGAACGATCCGTACGAGGGGGCTCGGTGCGTCGCCGGACGGATCGCCCTCACGGAGGCGTCGGGGACGGGCGCGCGGTTCCGTTCGGGGACGTGATGGACGGCTTGCCCCTGACGCTTGCCCACTCCGTCGAGCTGAGGGGGAGATGCCTCGCATTCGTCCACCAGGCGTGCGTTCCCATCGCATCAGGCGGTTTTGAGGTGGGTTCCATGATAAAATCCTCGATAAAGGGGCGACTCATGAAAGGCATCCGATACCTCACAGACGGCGAAGGCAATCAAACTGCCATCGTCATCGATCTGGCGATCTGGGGAGAGTTAGTCGACGATCTCCTCGACGCGGCGTTGATGCGGTCCCGCCGCCATGAGCCGGACATCCCATGGGAGGAGGCAGAACGGCAGTTGGCGGAGTTGGCGGGGAAGGAGAAGCGAGAGCGTGGGAATGTACCGCGTCAGCATCAAGCCCTCGGCTCTTGACGACCTGAAACGGATTCCCCCTCCCGCTCGCGCTCGCATCCAACGGAAGATCCGCTCTCTCTCCATGAATCCGCGTCCTCGTGGCGTGAAGAAGCTGACGAACGAGGCGAACTCGTATCGCGTTCGAGCGGGAGACTATCGGGTTCTCTACGAGATTGACGACGCCGAAGGGAGCGTCCGGGTCTTCGTCATTGACCATCGGAAAGCCGCCTATCGCTGACGTGACCGAAACACCGCCGCACATTGGCGCGGTGTTTTCCTGTTGGGGCAGAGGCAAAGCGCTTGGGCAGAGCCGACGGCCCGATCTCGCTGACGGAAGCGTCCGGGACGGGCGCGCGGTTCCGTTCGGGGACGTGACGCCGCCAACCGCAGGGAACGCGACGATTCGGTATGAACAACGGCTGGACCGCATACCGCCTTCGTCCACGGAGAGGCGACGACGATGAAGCGCGGCGACCTGCTGCAGCGCATCTCGATCCATCCGAACGTGTGTTTCGGTAAACCATGCATCAGGGGACACCGTATCTGGGTATCGCTCATTCTCGATTTCTTGGCGAGCGGTTGGACATTCGAGCAGATTCGGTCGAACTATCCGGGAATTGAAGACGCGGATATACTGGCGTGCATCGCCTACGGGGCTGAGATGTCCCGCGAGCGTTATGTCGAGTTGCCACAGGACCGCCCGGCGTGAATCTCAAGCTGGACGAGAATCTGGGCGAACGCGGGGCAAGCATGTTCCGGCTGGCGGGGCATGACGTGGCTACGGTGTCGAGCCAAGGCATGTCGTCGGCAAGTGACCATGAGTTGATCGCCGCATGCCACGATGAGCGACGGTGTCTGGTCACGCTCGACTTGGACTTCGGCAATCCGCTGATCTTCGCACCGTGGGAGTATCGCGGCATCGCAGTTCTGCGCCTCCCGCACAACCCATCGGATCAAGACCTTTGGGCTTGCTGCCGGGTGTTGATCGACGCCCTCGAGCGGCGTGACATCACGGGAAGGCTCTGGATCGTCCAGCGCGACCGAATCCGTGAGTACCAACCAGAGCGGGATGAGGAGTGATAGGGCACTCATCCCGAAACAGGCTTCGCGAGGTGGGAATCCTCCGTGCCTTGCGCGACGTGACCAACCGAGGGGCCCGTTGCGTTGGCGGACGGATCGCGTTGACGGAAGCTTCGGGGACGGGAGCGCGGTTCCGGTCGGGGACGTAACGCAGCCGTTCTTGCGCGTCGCGGCGCGCGATGCCCTATGATCGTTGTGGAATGGGGTGAGGCAATGAAGCGCAAGTTCACCGCGAGGGTGTGGCAAGAGGATGGCGTCTATATCGCGCAGTGCGTCGAGCTGGAGCTCGCGTCGCAAGGCGACACGGAAGATGACGCTGTCGGAATGCTCCGCGACGCCATCGAGCTGTACCTGTCGGAGCCGGATGCCGGCGCAGTCCCGGAGGTGACGCTCCGCGAAGTGGAAGTGGATGCCACCTAATCCGGTTCCGTATCGCGTCGTGCGCCAGAAACTCCTTCGGACAGGCTTTGCCATTTCCAGCCAATCAGGAAGTCATGTCAAGTTCACGAAGCACGTCGATGGGAGGAAGCTGACGGTTATCGTGCCCTACACGCGAGGCGATGTCCGAGTCGGCACGATGCGGAGCATCCTCAAGCAGGCTGAGTTCACCTGGGAAGCGTTCCAGGAGCTGTGACGGTCTGCCGACGGCGGATTGGCGCTGACGGTCAGATCGTGTTGGCGTTATCGCACAACCACAGGAGACCACGCGATGCGGGAAGTCATCTCGACGCAGAAAGCCGGCGCGCCGATGGGAACCTATTCCCAGGCGATCAAGGTGGGGAACCTCGTCTGGACGGCGGGCATGGGGCCCCTCGAATCGGGGACACTGCTGTTCGCTGGCGATATCGCCAAGCAGACGGTCAAGACGCTGGAGAACCTCGAAGAGACGCTCAACGCGGCGGGGACCTCGCTCGCCCATGCCGTGCGCGTCGGCGCGTTCATCGACGAGATCGGCAAATGGGCGACCTTCAACGCGGCGTACAAGGCGTTCTTCGCGCGGTTCAACGTCGCGCCGCCCGCGCGGACGACGATCGCCGTGGGTGGGTTCCCGGAGGGCATGTGCGTCGAGATCGACGTCGTGGCGGTCGTTCCCTGAGGGCTACAGCCAGTCTTTGCGGGAGAAGACGTAGAGTCCCGCCAGGATCAGCCCCACGGAAATGGCGGAAACCAGGATGAACGCGAACTGCGAGTCCTCGAAGGGGAGCTTGACGTTCATCCCGTAGAAGCTGGCGATCATCGTCGGGAACGTCAGGATGATCGTGATGCCTGTCAGGAACTTCACGACGACGTTCAGATTGTTCGAGATGATCGACGAGAACGCCTCGGTGAGATGACCCAAGATTCCGAGGGCGACTTCGTTCATCGCGATCGCCTGACGCATCTCGATGACGGCGTCTTCGAGAAGGTCTTCGTCTTCGGGATATTCCTGGAACATCTGGCTGCGCTGGAGCCGTGCCATGAGTAGGTCGTTGCCGCGCAGCGCCGTCATGAAGTAGGTCAGGCTCTTCTCGAACTTGAGGAGCTGAAGAACCTCCTCGTTCCGCTGCGCTTCGGTGAGTCGGTCTTCCGCCGCCTCGACCGCCTTGTTAATGACCCGGAGATACTGGAGATATCGCGTCGCCGCGCGAAGGAAGATGCGGAGCACGAACCGGTTCCGCTTCGCCGTCGAGAAGTTGCGCAGCGACCCGACGGTCATCTCGCGGACGAGCTCCGTCTCGACGGAGCAGATGGTCACGACGATCTCGTTGTCGAAGACGATTCCGAGGGGGATCGTGTTGTAGGGAACCGGGTCCTCTTTGCCGCGGAAGCAGGGGATTCGCAGCAGGATCAGCGTGAAGGAGTCTTCGCGTTCCGTGCGGGCGAGTTCGTCGGTGTCGAGGGGGGCGGTGAGGAAGTCGTGCGGGATACCGGTCTTCTGGTGTAGGTCATTGATCTCCGCCGGGTTCGGGTCATCCAGCCGAACCCAACAACCGGGGATGATGTCGTTCAGCAACTTGAGTTCGGAGCCCACGCTCTTGTAAATCTCCATCATCGCGGTCTCTCCCGCCGCCGGTCCAGTAAGATAAGCCCGAACTCTCGCATTCCATCGCGTCTTTCGCTCCCACCGAATCAACGAATCCAAAGCCGATGACGGTTCACAGAAGCGGCTCATTCCGTAGTGATACTAACGGCGGAATCGGTCAGGGGCAAACGCAACCGCCGCCGTCAGGTGAGGGCCCGGAGCGGCTTGACGAAGCGCGTCCGATGCCGCACGTACTGGCGCAGACGGCGGAATGGTCGCGCCGCCGGTACCACGGCTCGTGCAGGCACGGACCCAGGAGGCAGGGGCGGAAATGATCGAACTGCCGGAAGCGATGACCCTCGCGTGTCAGATGACCGCCGAGCTCGCCGGAACGCCCATCCGGTCGGGCATGCGCGGCAACTCGCCCCACAAGTTCGCGTTCTACACCCGATCGCCGGAGGAGTACGCGTCGATCCTTCAGGGCAGAACCTTCGGCGCGACGAAAGCGCACGGTTCCTTCATCGTCACTGCCATCGAGCCCGGGTACTCCCTCGTCCTGGGCGGAGGCGGCGAGCGCATCCGCCTCCACAACGGAGCCGAGACGCTCCCGGCGAAGCATCAACTCCTCGTCGAATTCGAGGACGACCGGTATCTGAGCGTCACCGTTCAGGGTTGGGGCTGCGCCCAACTGCATACGGATGAACAGATGGCGCATCCCTTCTGGCAGTCGCCAGGCGCGCTTCCCATCAACGACAGGTTCACGTTCGAGTACTTCGACGGTCTGTTCGCCAGTCTGGAGCCCGAGGACAAACGCGCCGTCAAGTTCTTT
>Ga0194120_10002977_pt1 | contig 28388 bp, 29 predicted proteins | sample TA2MahCa65mmetaG_FD_148642 | JGI IMG/M metagenome (GOLD analysis project Ga0194120, IMG submission 148642) | Freshwater microbial communities from Lake Tanganyika, Tanzania - TA2015019 Mahale Deep Cast 65m | ecosystem: Environmental > Aquatic > Freshwater > Lake | place: Tanzania: Lake... | reverse complement strand
CGTGTCATTGGAGAGTGGATCCGCTTCTACAACCACCGTCGGCCCCACCAGGCCCTCGGCATGAAAACCCCCGCTATGGCGTATGCTTTAGCGGCCTGACCTGTGCAGAAACCGGTGGGTCAGTACATGAGGCCCATTACAATGCCGGAAAACTCTAAATCAACCTGCTACTGAAAGCGGGGGGACGTCGGGACTACCCGATTGCAGCAGTTGATGGTGCGCCTCGCCAGGAGCTTTCTACTGCGTCTGAGGCGGTGTTCGGCGGTCCGTACGGAATCCGTACGAATGTTCCTAGGAGACGATAAGTCATTGAAAATATTGGCGCTCCCAGAGGGATTCGAACCCTCGTACCAGCCTTGAGAGGGCTGTGTCCTAGGCCTCTAGACGATGGGAGCGTAGGGGCCCGCGAAGGGGCGCGTATTATATCGGCCCCGATTCCTGCCACAACCGGACCCGGCACTCCTTGGATCCTCAAAGCGGCGGCGCCACGTCGCCAGTCATCGTTGCCCGCGCGGACCACCCGATCTCGCGTTCGCACATTTCCGGCAACGCCCTCAAGGTCCTGTATCGCCTCAAGGACGCCGGCTACCAGGGTTTTCTGGTCGGCGGCTGCGTCCGTGACCTGCTGATCGGCATCGAGCCGAAGGATTTCGACGTGGCGACCGACGCCTCGCCCGAGGAGATGCGGCGCCTGTTCCGCAACTGCCGCCTGATCGGCCGGCGCTTCCGCCTCGCGCACGTGCGTTTCGGCCCGCAGATCATTGAGGTCGCGACCTTCCGGGCCGCCGGCGCGCCAATGGCGCCGGAGCCCGACCTCGACGGCATCACCGCCGAGGACGCGGAATCGGACGCGGACGAGTCTGGAGGCGCGCGCCTGGACGAGCACGGCGACATCGACGGCAATGTCGCGGCGCCGGAGGAGGACGAAAGTTTCGACCGCGCGCACGACGAGCGCGGGCGCCTGCTGCGCGACAACGTGTACGGCACGATCGACCAGGACGTGTGGCGGCGCGACTTCACCTGCAACGCGCTCTACTACAGCATCCAGGACTTCTCGATCTGGGACTACGTCGGCGGCGTCGAGGACGTGCGCGCCCGGACCATCCGCCTGATCGGCGACCCGGAGACGCGCTACCGCGAGGACCCGGTGCGCATGCTGCGCGCGGTGCGCTTCGAGGCGAAGCTCGGCTTCGAGATCCATGAGTCGGCACGCGCGCCCTTCGCGACGCTCGCCGAACTCCTCACGCACATCCCGCCGGCGCGCCTGCTCGACGAGTTCCAAAAGCTGTTCCTCGCCGGCTTCGGCCGGCGCGCCTTCGACCTTCTGCGCGAACACGGGCTGTTCGAGCCGCTGTTCCCGGCGACCGCCGCGTACCTCGCCGAGGAGCCGGACGGGATGGCGCTCGCGCTGATCCACGCCGGCCTCGCCGACACGGACCGCCGGGTCGCGGAAGGTCGCGCCGTGACGCCCATGTTCCTGTTCGCGGTGCTGCTGTTCGGCCCGGTGTCGGCCGCGGCGCAGCGGCGCTTCGACGCCGGCGTGCCGCCTCCCGTCGCCATCGGCGAGGCGGTGGACGAGGTCATCGGCCAGCAGAATCGCCGCATCGGCATCCCGAAGCGCTTCTCGTTCCCGATGCGCGAGCTGCTTACGCTGCAGCCGCGCTTCCACCGCCGCGAGGGACGGCGCGTGCTCGGCTTCCTCGGGCATCCGCGCTTTCGTGCGGCCTACGACTTCCTGCTGCTGCGCGCGCACGCGGGCGCCGAGAATCCGGCGATCGCGCGCTGGTGGACCGAGTTCCTCGCGCTCTCGCCCGAGCAGCAGCGCGAGCGCGTCGGCACTGACGGCGGCCCGGGCGGCGACGAGCCGGGGCCACGCCGCCGCCGGCGCCGCCGGCGCGGCGGCCGGCGCCACGCGCCGCCACCCGCCGAGACCTGAGTGCGGCCATTGGCCTGGCGTCCCGCCTACGTGGCGCTCGGCAGCAACCTGTCCGAACCGGCCCGGCAGGTGGAGGCGGCATTCGAGGCGCTGGCGCAGCTGCCCGATACGCGGCTCGTCGCGCGCTCCAGCCTCTGGCTCGCCCGGCCGATGGGACCGCAGGACCAGCCGGACTTCGTCAACGCAGTGGCGGGACTCCTGACGACTGCGGAGCCGCGGGCGCTGCTCGCGTCGCTGCAGGCGATCGAGCGGCGGCTCGGGAAGGCCGAGCCCGTCGTTCGCTGGGGACCGCGCGTGATCGACCTCGATCTCCTCCTCTATGGCGACCTGCATATCGCGGAAGAGGGGCTCGTCCTGCCGCATCCGGGCCTGCACCAGCGCAATTTCGTCCTGTATCCTCTGGCTGAAATCGCCGCGGAGCTCCAGGTGCCGGGACTCGCTCGGGTCCGCCGGTTGCGCGACGGGGTTCCGGCTGCGGGAATCGAGCGGCTCGCGGCACGGGGTTCCGGTGACGACTGAGGATCAGGAACAAGTCCAGGGCTGGCCGCACCGGCTGGTGGTCGTCGAGGGCCTGATCGGCGTCGGCAAGACGAGCCTCGCGCGCAACCTCGCCGAAGCGACCGGCGCCGGCACCGTGCTCGAGCAGCCGATGGACAACCCGTTCCTCGAGCGCTTCTACAAGGACCGGCGCGCGGCCGCGTTCCCCGCCCAGCTGTACTTTCTTTTCCAGCGCTCGCGCCAGCTCGCGGAGCTCCGCCAGCACGACCTGTTCGCGCAGGTGCGAGTCGCCGACTACATGCTGGACAAGGACCGCCTGTTCGCGCGCATCGTGCTCGACGACGAGGAGTTCAAGCTCTACGACCAGATTTACGCGCGCCTCGCGATGGACGCTCCGACGCCTGATCTCGTCGTGTTCCTCCAGGCGCCGGTCGATGTCCTGCTGCAGCGCATCGAGCGGCGTGGCATCCCCTTCGAGAAATACATCGACGCCGCCTACCTCGAGCGCCTGAGCGAGGCCTACACGCGCTACTTCCACCAATACACGGCCTCGCCGCTCCTGATCGTCAACACGGCCGAGATCGATCCCGCCAACAACTCGCGCGACTTCGAGGACCTGTTCGAGACCATCCGCCGCACGACCAGCGGCCGGCATTACGTCAACCCGGTACGCCGCTAGCCCGCCTGCGCCTGGCGCGCGAGCGCCCAGGCGACGTGCTCGCGCAGCACGGGATCGGCGTCGCCGGCACGCGCGGCGAGCGCCGCCGCGGCAGCCGCGGAGCGCGGCGCGTTGCCAAGCGCGACCGCGAGATTGCGCAGCCACCGCCCGTAGCCGAGACGCCGCAGCGCGCTGCCCTCGGTCTTCTCGAGATACTCCGCCTCGCTCCACGCGAACAGCTCGACGAGATCCGCGCTGTCGAGCCGGTGGCGCACGCGGAAGTCCGGCTCCGCGGCGACCTCGGCGAACTTGTTCCAGGGGCAGACGAGCTGGCAGTCGTCGCAGCCGAACACGCGGTTGCCGATCGCGGACCGCAGCGCCTCGGGGATCGGGCCGTGGTGCTCGATGGTGAGATAGGAAATGCAGCGCCGCGCGTCGAGCTGGTAGGGCGCCGTGATCGCGCCCGTCGGGCAGGCGGGCAGGCACGCCGTGCAGGTGCCGCAGCGGTCCTTCGCGGGCGCGTCCGGCGCGAGCGGCAGGTCGGTGTACAGCTCGCCGAGCATGAACAGCGAGCCGGCGCGGTCGTTGATCAGGTTCGTGTGCTTGCCGATCCAGCCGAGCCCGGCATTGCGCGCCAGCGGCTTTTCCATCACCGGCGCCGAGTCGCAGAAGGCGCGATGACCGAAGGGGCCGAATTCGGCGGTGAGCCGGGCCGCGAGTTCGGCGAGGCGCCCGCGCAGCAGCTTGTGGTAGTCGCGGCCGAGTGCGTAGCGGGCGATGTAGGCCCTGGCGCCGTCATTCAGCACCGCGCTCGCCGGCGCGGCGTCGGGCGCGGAGCTGCGCATGCGCAGGCTGATGACGCGCAGCGTGCCGGGCACGAGTTCCGCCGGGCGGCTGCGGCGCCGGCCGTGGCGCGCCATGTAGTCCATGCCGCCGTGACGCCGTTCGGCGAGCCAGCGCTCCAGGTTCGCCTCGTCCGTGGCGAGGTCGGTGTCCGCGACCCCCACCTGGTCGAAGCCGAGCTCGCGCGCGAGCGCATCGAGCCGGGCACGCAGCTTCGCGAGGTCGGCGTCGGTGAGGGGCGGGGCCATTCCGGGGGCTCGGCGGAGCGGCCAGTATAATCACGCGCATGGGTCCGCTGCCCGTCGAGGTCTATTCGGCCGCGTCCGTGCGCGCGATGGATCGACGCGCCATCGCGGGCGGGATTCCCGGGTACGTCCTGATGCAGCGCGCGGGCGAAGCGGCGTTCGCGACCTTGCGCCGCCACTGGCCTGGCGCGCGATCGGTCGGCGTGTTGTGCGGCCCCGGCAACAATGCGGGCGACGGCTACGTCGTCGCCCGCCTCGCGCGCGCCGCGGGGCTCGACGTGCGCGTCATCGCGGTCTCGGACCCGCGTGGACTTCAGGGCGATGCGGCGCGCGCGCAGGTGGATTTCGCCGCGGACGGCGGCCACACCGAATCATCCGGCAGCGCCTTGCTCGAGCGCCACGACGTGTTCGTCGACGCCTTGCTCGGCACCGGTACCGACCGCCCGCTCGAGGAGCCGTTCGCCTCGGTCGTGCGCCAGCTGAACCAGCGCGGCGCGCCGGTCCTCGCGCTGGACATTCCCTCGGGCCTCGATGCCGACAGCGGCGAGCCGCACGGCCAGGCGGTCATCGCCACGGTGACCCTCGCGTTTGTCGCGCTGAAGAGTGGCTACTACCTCGGCATGGCGCCGGACTACGTCGGCCGCCTCGAGTTCGCAGGGCTCGAACTTCCGCCGGGGATCCGCGCGGCAGAGCAGCCGGTCATGCGCCGAATCGACGGCCCGCTTGCGGCGCGCGCCCTGCCGCCGCGGCGCCGGTCCGCGCACAAGGGCGCGCACGGCCGCGTGGTGATCGTCGGCGGACACGCCATGCCGGGTGCGGCGCGGCTCGCAGGGGAGGCGGCGCTGCGCACCGGCGCCGGGCTCGTGTCGATCGTGACGTCCGCCGCGAGCGCCGCGGCGATCCTGGCGGGCCGGCCGGAGCTGATCGTCCGCAGCGACCTGCGGCCCGAAGACCTCGAGTCCGGCGGCGAGCTCCGTGCGCTCGCGCTTGGACCCGGACTCGGCCTCGACGCCGGGGCGGAGCGCACATTCGAGGCGGCACTCGCGACCCGCGATCGCTTGGTCGTCGATGCCGATGCGTTGACGCTGCTCGCCGCACGCCCCAGGAAGGCCGCGCACTGGATCCTGACGCCGCATCCCGGCGAGGCCCGTCGGCTCCTTGATTCCAGCGCGACCGCCGTACCGCGCAGCCGCCTCGACACCGTGCGCGAGATCGTCGATCGCTACGGCGGGACCTGCGTGCTGAAAGGAGCGAACACGCTGGTGCACGGGGGCACGTCGGTGCCCTGGGTCTGCGACCGCGGCAATCCCGGGATGGCGACCGCCGGCAGCGGCGACGTGCTGACCGGCGTGATCGCGGCGCTGCTGGCCTGCGCCGACGGGTTGGTCGAGGCCGCGGCCGCGGGCGTGTTCCTGCATGCCGAGGCGGGCGATCGCGCGGCGCGCGCCGGCATGCGCGGCATGATCGCGAGCGACATCCTCGCGGAGCTGCGCGGCGTCGTGAACCATCCGTGGAATTGAGCCTGCCGGACGAGGCGGCGACCGCCTGCGTGGGCGCGGCACTGGCACGCGGCTTGCCTGACCTTTCGTCGCAGGGCCTGCTGCTCGCGCTGTCAGGCGAGCTCAGCAGCGGCAAGACGACGCTCGCGCGCGCGCTGCTGCGCGAGCTTGGCGTCACGGGGACGATCCGCAGCCCGACGTTCACGCTGATCGAGCCCTACGAGACGACGCGTGGTTCCGTGCACCACCTCGACCTCTACCGCCTCGCGCCGGGCGCGGCCGCGCTCGAGGGACTCGGGTATCGCGACCTGCGCGGCCAGCCGGGCCTGGTCCTGGTCGAGTGGCCCGAGCGTGCGGGCACAGCGCTCGGCAGGCCCGATATCGCCGCCTGCCTCGCGCACGAGGGGAGCGGGCGGCAAATTTCGCTGGCCGCAGCCGGCGAAAGTGGGCGCGCGTGGCTCACCGCGAGTCGCGCCCTACTCGAAGTGTGCGGCGTATCTTGCTGAAAAGCTTGAATTAAAAATCCTCGATCGCTAGAGTAACCGCGGGGTACCTGAGCGCACGGCGGTCATGCGTCCCATGCGGACATTCGGTCTTTTCGTCCTGCTGCTCGCCTCGGTCTCGGCGGCGGCCGACTCACCGGCGTTGCGCGACGTCCGTGTCTGGGCGAGCCCGGATTTCACCCGCGTCGTGCTCGATCTCACCGCCCCGGCGGCTTACACGGTATTCCCGCTCGAAGGTCCCGACCGCGTCGTCATCGATTTCGAGCGCCTTCAGGCGGACCCGTCCGCCATCAAGCTTCCCGATGGCACCGGGTTCGTGCAAGCCGTGCGGCTCGGCGCGCGCGGAAATTCTGGCCTGCGCGTCGTGCTCGACGTCAACGCGAAGGTCGACGTCAAGGCCTTCCTCACGCCGCCGAACGAGACCTACGGGCATCGGCTGGTAGTCGACCTCGGCTCGGGCAAGGCCGACGCACAGGTCCAGGGCCAGCCGCCTGCGGCGCCGGCCGAGGCGCCGAAGCCCGTCAAGGTGGCGGGCGACGGCGCGGAGCGCGACCTCGTGATCGCGATCGACGCCGGCCACGGCGGCGAGGACCCGGGCGCGATCGGCAAGTCCGGCACGCGCGAGAAGACCGTCGCACTCGCGGTCGCGAGCAAGCTCGCGGAGCGCATCAACGCCGAGCCGGGCATGAAGGCGGTATTGACCCGCACCGGCGACTATTTTGTGCCGTTCCGCGAGCGCATCCGCCGCGCGCGCGTGCACCAGGCGGACCTGTTCATTTCCATCCACGCCGACGCGTTCATGGACCGCTCGGTCCGCGGCTCGTCGGTCTACGTGCTGTCGACGCGCCGCGCGAGCAGCGAGGCCGCGCGCTGGCTCGCCGAGCGCGAGAACGCCGCGGACCTGATCGGCGGCGTGTCGCTCGACGACAAGAGCGACGTGCTCGCCTCGGTGCTGCTCGACCTGTCGCAGAACGCCGCGATCAGCGCGAGCCGCGAGGCGGCGTCCCGCGTGCTGGTCGAGCTCGACCACGTCGGGCAGCTCAAGAAGAGCGAGGTGCAGCACGCAAGCCTGATCGTGCTGACCTCGCCCGATGTACCCTCGATGCTGGTCGAGACCGCCTTCATCTCGAACCCGGATGAAGAGAAGAAGCTGCGCGATCCCGGGCACCAGGACCGGCTCGCCGGTGCGATCCATGCGGGCCTGCGCCGCTATTTCTACGACCACCCGCCGCCCGGGTCGCGCGTGGCGTCACTCGCCGCCCGCGAGCGCGGCCAGGCGCTGCGCCAGACCGTCGCGCAGGGCGAGATTCCCGTCGCCGGCACCTAGGGGAGCCCTAACCGGTACACTGGCGCGGCAGTCGCCGCGCCATGTCCATCCGCATCCTCGCAGGCCCGCTCGTCGACCAGATCGCTGCGGGCGAGGTCATCGAGCGCCCGGCGTCGGTGGTCAAGGAGCTGGTCGAGAATGCGCTCGACGCTGGCGCGCGCCAGGTGTCGATCGACGTCGAGCACGGCGGCATCCGCCTGGTGCGGGTGCGCGACGACGGTGCCGGGATCGCCGCGGCGGAGCTGTTGCTCGCGCTGGCGCGGCACGCGACCAGCAAGATCGCCTCGCTCGAGGACCTCGAGCGGGTCGCCTCGCTCGGGTTCCGCGGCGAGGCACTGCCGTCGATCGCATCGGTATCGGCGCTGCGGCTCGTATCGCGGGCGCGGGGTGCCGCGGCGGGCGCGGAAATCCAGTGCGTCGACGGCCGGCCGGGCCGCGTGCGGCCGGCCGCGCACCCCGAGGGCACGACCGTCGAGGTCCGCGATCTCTTCCACCGCGTGCCCGCGCGCCGCAAGTTCCTGCGCGCGGAGGCGACCGAGTTCCAGCACGTGCAGAAGACCGTCGCGCGGCTCGCGCTGTCGCGCTTCGCGGTCGGGTTCACGCTCACCCACAACCGGCGCGAGCAAATCGCACTGCCGGCCGCGCACGGGCGGCTGGAGCGCGAGGCGCGCATCGCGCGCCTCGTGGGCGCGGACTTCGTCGCCGCCTCGCGCTATGTGACGCATGCGCAGGCGGGCTATGCGGTCGAGGGCTGGATCGGGCTGCCGTCGGCGTCCCGCGCCCAGCCGGACCGCCAGTTCCTGTTCGTCAACGGCCGCATGGTCCGCGACCGGCTGCTCGCGAGCGCGGTGCGCCTCGGCTATCGCGACGTGAGCCACGGCAGCCGGCACCCGGCGTGGCTGCTCTACCTCGCGCTGGATCCGCTGCAGCTGGACGTGAATGCGCACCCGCAGAAACTCGAGCTGCGCTTCCGTGACGGCCGCGGCGTGCATGATTTCCTGTTCCGCACGGTCGAGCGCGCGCTCGCCGAGTCGGGTTCCGCGCCGGTCGCTGCCGCGTCGCGCTGGGCCCTGCCGCCGCCGCCCGCCGCGGCTCTCGCCCTCGGCGAAGCCGCTCCGGGCTATGGCGCGGGGCCGGAGCGCCCGCCGGCCGCCGCATCGGGCGCGGCGGACGGCGATCACCCGCTCGGCCATGCCGTGGCGCAGCTGCACGGCATCTACATCGTCGCGCAGTCGGCCGACGGCATGGTACTCGTGGACATGCACGCCGCCCACGAGCGCATCCTGTACGAGCGCCTGAAGTCGGCGCTGGACTCGGGCCGCGGGCCGCGCCAGGCGCTGCTCGTGCCGGCGCTGCTCGCGACCACGGAAGCCGAGGCGTCACTCGCGGAGCAGCACGCCGCCGAGCTTGCCGCCGCGGGTTTCGCGGTGGATCGCGCCGGCCCGGCGACACTCGCCGTGCGTGAGGTGCCGGTCGCGCTCGCGGGCGAGGACGTCGCGGCGATCCTCGCCGATGCGCTCGCCGATCTCGGCGCCGGCGGCACGGCGCACCGAATCGACATCAGCCAGAACGAGCTGCTCGCGAAAATCGCCTGCCGCAGCGCGGTGCGCGCGCACCGTCAGCTCACGCTGCCGGAGATGAATGCGCTGCTGCGCGACATGGAGCGCACGGAGCGTGCGGGGCAATGCAGTCACGGCCGTCCGACCTGGACGCGGCTCACGCTTGCCGAGCTCGACCGCATCTTCCTGCGCGGTCGGTGACCATGCGCGGCAGTGCGGTACTGCTGATGGGCCCGACGGGCGCGGGGAAAACCGACCTCGCCGTCCGGCTCGTCGAGCGGCTGCCGCTCGAGATCGTGAGCGTGGACGCCGCAATGGTGTACCGCGGCATGGACATTGGCACGGCGAAGCCGACCCGCGAGCTGCTCGCGCGCGCGCCGCACCATCTGGTCGACATCCTCGATCCGGCGGAGAGCTATTCCGCGGCGCGTTTCCTGGCCGACGCGCGCAGCGCGATGGCGGCGATCGCCGCGCGCGGGCGGGTTCCGCTGCTCGCCGGCGGCACGATGCTCTACTTCCGGGCGCTGCAGTCGGGCCTCGCGACGCTTCCGGCCGCTAATGCCGCGATCCGCCGCCGCCTCGATGAACGCGCCGCCGCCGAGGGCTGGCCGGCGTTGCACGCGGAACTCGCGCGGCTCGACCCCGCCGCCGCGGCGCGCATCCGCCCGAACGACCGCCAGCGCATCCAGCGGGCGCTGGAGGTGATCGAACAAAGCGGGCGGCCGCTGTCGGCGCAACTCGCCGAGGACCTGCGCGGCGCCGCGAGCGGAGGCGACCTGCCGCTGGTGCTCGCACCGGCGGATCGCGCGCTTCTGGCCACCCGCCTGGCCGCGCGATTCGACGCCATGATGCAGCGCGGCTTCCTGGACGAGGTGCGCGGGCTGCGCGCGCGCGGTGACCTGCACCCGGGGCTGCCGTCGATCCGCCTCATCGGCTACCGCCAGCTGTGGCAGCACCTGGAAGGCGCCCTGACCCTCGGCGAGGCGTCGGACAAGGCCGTGGCGGCGACCCGCCAGCTCGCGCGGCGCCAGCTCACCTGGCTGCGGGCGGAACCGCGCGCGGAGTGGTTCGAAGCCGAGCAGGCAGCGACGCCTGAACGGATCGTCGCCCGCGTTGCCGAATGGCTGGAGAGGCAAGGCTTCCCGGCACGGAGGTGCTAGACTCAACACATGCGGGCGACGCCCCTTGCGTCTTGAAATTGCCCGGAATGGTCCGAATTTATAGCCGCCGGACACCTTTAGAGCGGCATGAAAGTGCTAAAAAAAACAAGGAGTTATCATGGCCAGAGGTCAGTCACTGCAGGATCCGTTCCTGAATGCACTGCGCAAGGAACGCGTGCCGGTATCCATTTATCTCGTCAACGGCATCAAGCTTCAGGGCCAGGTGGACTCCTTCGACCAGTTCGTGGTGCTGCTGAAGAACTCGGTCAGCCAGATGGTCTACAAGCACGCGATCTCGACGGTCGTGCCGGCACGCAACGTGCGGCTGCCGTCGGCGGAGGGCGCCGACGAGGAAGCGCCGGTCTCGGAGACCGCTTGACCGGCACGGCAGGTCGCCTTGTTCGAACGGCCTGAGCGCGGCGAGCGCGCCGTCCTGGTCCGCATCGGCCTCGGCCAGGCGCCCGACGCCGACGAGCTGGCCGAATTCGACGCGCTGGCGCGCTCCGCGGGCGCGGTCCCGGTCGCGACCATCACCGGCAGCCGCCGCAGCCCGGAGCCGCGCTATTTCATCGGCAGCGGCAAGGCGGATGAGGTCCGGGAGCGCGCCCAGGCCGCCTCGGCCGAGCTCGTGCTCGTGGACCACAAGCTCTCGCCCTCGCAGGAGCGCAACCTCGAGAAGCTGGCTGGCCGGCGCGTGCTCGATCGCACTGGCCTGATCCTCGACATCTTCGCGACCCGTGCGCAGAGCGCCGAAGGCAAGCTCGAGGTCGAGCTCGCCCAGCTCCGGCACCTGTCCACGCGCCTGGTGCGTGGTTGGACGCACCTGGAGCGCCAGAAGGGTGGCATCGGCCTGCGCGGTCCCGGCGAGACGCAACTCGAGACCGACCGCCGGCTGATCGGCAAACGCATCCGCACGCTCACGGCGAAGCTCGAAAAACGCGCCCAGCGGCGCGACACCGGCCGCCAGGTGCGCAAGCGCGTGCCGGTGCCGGGTGTCGCCCTGATCGGCTATACGAATGCCGGCAAATCGACGCTGTTTCGCGCGCTCACCGGCGCCGACGCCTATGTCGCAGACCAGCTGTTCGCGACGCTCGACCCGACCGTGCGCAGGCTCCGCCTGCCGCACACGCCCGACATCGTGGTCGCGGACACGGTCGGCTTCGTGCGCGACCTGCCGCACGAGCTGGTCGCGGCATTTCGCTCGACGCTCATGGAGGCGCGCGAGGCGGACCTCCTGCTGCACGTGGTCGACGCCGCGGACCCGGAGCGCGAGCAGCGCGTCGCTCAGGTCCAGGAGCTGGTCGAGAGCATCGGCGCGGGCGCGATTCCGCAGCTGCGCGTGTTCAACAAGATCGACCGGCTCGGTCGCCGGCCGGAGCTCCTGCGCGACGCCGCGGGCCGGCCCGCGGCCGTCTGGCTCTCGGCCGCGACCGGCGCGGGCGTGAACCTGCTGCGCGACGCCCTGCAGGAGATCTTCGGCCAGGCCGCGATGCAGCTCGCCGTGTTGCTGCCGCCGTCGCAGGGGCGGCTGCGCGCGCGGTTGTACGACCTCGAACTGGTGCGCGCCGAAGAAGCGCTGCCGGACGGCAACGCGCGCCTCCTGGTGGAGGCGTCCCTGCCGCTGCTCGAGTCGCTGTGCCGCGACGCAGGCGTCGATTTTGCCACCGCGGTCTCGCCTTGTCTGCCCGCGCCCGGCTTCGTAGAATTCCCGCGCGACACCGCGAGTTCCGCGGCCTGATTTCCCGAGTCGAGCAAACATCACCATGGCCTGGAACGATCCCGGCAAGAAAGAGAATCCCTGGCAACGCCGGCCCGAGAAGGGTCCGCCGGACCTCGACGAACTCCTGCGCCGCTTGCAGAAACGGCTGCGCGGACTGCTCGGCGGCGGTGGCGGCCTGTCGGGCGGCGGCTCCGCCGGGAGCGGCAGCCGCGCGGTCGGCGTCGGCACGCTGCTCGCCATTGCCGCCGCGGCCTGGATCCTGTTCGGCAGCTTCTACCTGAATGGCGCGGCCGAGCGCTCGGTGATCACGCGCTTCGGCGCGTACGTCAAGACCACCGCCGGCGGCTTCAACATGCGCCTGCCGTGGCCGATCGACCGGCGCACCGTCATCAACGTCACCGAGTTCGTCAGCTTCACCGACCGCACGCGCATGCTGACGCAGGACGAGGCGCTGGTGGACATCGACCTCGCGGTGCAGTACCGGCGCGCCGACCCGGTCAAGTTCGCGTTCAACGTGCGCGACCCGGAGGCGACGCTCGGCGAGGTGAGCGAGAGCGCGATCCGCGAGGTGATCGGGCAGAGCAAGCTCGACTTCGTGCTCGAGGCCGGGCGCCAGGAGATCAGCGCCAAGACCAAGGACCTCGTGCAGCGGACCATCGCCGCCTACAACACGGGCATCGAGGTCATCAGCGTCAACCTGCAGGGCGTCAGCGTCCCGGACCAGGTGGCCCCTGCACAGAAGGACGCGATCAAGGCGCGCGAGGACAAGGAGCGCGCGACGCTCGCCGCCGAGACCTATGCGAACGACATCGTGCCCAAGGCGCGCGGTGCCGCGGTGAGCGTGGTCGAGGGCGCGCGCGCCTACCGCAACCGGGTGATCGCCGACGCCGACGGCCGGACGCAGCGCTTCCTCGCGCTCGCGGCGGAATACCAGCGCGCACCGGCGGTCACGCGCGAGCGCCTCTATCTCGAGACCATCGAGCAGGTGCTCGGCGCCTCCGCCAAGGTGGTGGTGGACGTCGAAGGCACCGGCAACATGATCTACCTGCCGATCGACAAGCTTATGGAGCTGCGCAGCCCCGCGCGCGGCCCCTCCGACACGCCGCCCACGATCCGGCTCGACGATGGCAGCGAGCTCGAGGCCGCGGATCCGCGCGCCAGGAAGGAGCGCTGAGATGAGCCGCAACGCGTTCCAGGTGCTGGCCGGCATCCTGCTCGTGGCGTGGCTGGCCTCCGCCTCGATCTTCACCGTCAAGGAGACCGAGCTTGCGATCAAGTTCCGGCTGCGCGAGATCGTCGCCACCGACTACGAGCCGGGCCTGCACTTCAAGCTCCCGTGGATCGAGGCGGTGCAGCAATTCGACCGGCGCGTGCTGACGCGCAACTACCCGGCCGAGCCGTTCCTGACCAGCGAAGGCAAGATCCTGAACGTCGACTTCTTCGTGAAGTGGCGAATATCGGACGTCGGCCAGTTCTACCTTGCAACCAACGGCGACGAGGAGGCCGCCGCCGGCCGCCTCGCCGAGATCGTCAAGGACGGACTGAAGGGCGTGATCGCCAAGCGCACGATCCAGCAGGTCGTCGCTGCCGCGCGCACCGAGTTCATCGGCGACATCCTGCAGTTCTCGGGCACCTCGGTCGGCCAGCTCGGCATCACGCTGGTCGACGTGCGCGTGAAGCGCATCGACCTGCCGGAGGAAGTGTCCGAGTCAGTGTACAACCGCATGCGCCAGAACTTCGCGCGCCAGGCCGCGCAGCTGCGCGCCGAGGGCGACGAGCAGGCGCAGCGCATCCGCGCCGAGGCGGAACGCGAGCGCACCGAGCTGCTCGCCAATGGCAACCGCGACGCGGACGTGATCCGCGGCGAGGGCGATGCGCAGGCGGCGCTCACCTACGCGCGCGCCTACGGGCGCTACCCCGAGTTCTTCTCGCTGCACCGCAGCCTCGAGGCCTACCGCAACTCGATTGGCCAGCCGAACGACGTGCTGGTGATCGCGCCCAAGGGCGAGTTCTTCAAGCACTTCAAGCAGTCCGGCCGGTAAGGGCAGACCCATTCCATGCGCATCGCCTGGCCTGAGCTCGCGGCCGCGCTCGGTCTCCTGCTGGTGATCGAGGGCATCCTCCCGTTCCTGAACCCGCGCGGCATGCGGCGCGCGCTCGAGCGCATCGCCTCGGTGGACGACGGCACGCTCCGGGCGGCAGGCATCGCCAGCATGCTGGCCGGCGTGCTCGTACTCTGGTTCGCGCGACACTGAGGCACAGGGAAGCTTCCCCAGATGGGCCGGTTCGTGGTCGTAGTCGGCGCCCAATGGGGCGATGAGGGCAAGGGCAAGGTCGTCGACCTGCTCACCGAGCGCGTGTCCGCGGTCGCCCGCTTCCAGGGCGGCCACAATGCCGGTCACACGCTGGTGATCGGCGGGGAGAGGACCGTGCTGTCGCTGGTCCCCTCGGGCGTGCTGCGCGAGGGCGTGCGCTGCTACATCGGCAACGGCGTGGTCGTCGCGCCGGAGGCGCTGCTCGCCGAGGCCGACATGCTGGCGGCGCGCGGCGTGCCGGTGTTCGATCGTCTGCGGCTCAGCGCGCTGTGCCCGCTGGTGCTGCCCTCGCATGCCCTGATCGACCGCGCCCGCGAGCGGGCGAGCGGCGACCGCAAGATCGGCACGACCGGGCGCGGCGTCGGGCCGGCGTACGAGGACAAGGTGGCAAGGCGCGCGGTGCGGGTCGGCGACCTCGCCGAACCGAAGCGATTCGCGGAGCGGCTCGCCGAGCTGCTGGATCACCACAATTTCCTGCTCGAGCGGCGCTATGGCGAGAAGCCGGTGGACCTCGGTGCGACGCTCGCGGCCTGCCTCGCCCAGGGCGAGCGGATCCGCCCGATCGTCTGCGACGTGGCCGGCGAGCTCTCGGCGCTGCGCGCTGCGGGCGCCAACGTGCTGTTCGAAGGTGCGCAGGGCACGATGCTGGACGTGGATCACGGCACCTTCCCGTTCGTGACGTCCTCGAACACGGTGGCCGGCTACGCGCCGGTCGGCACCGGGCTCGGCCCGCGGGACATCGACGACGTGCTCGGCATCGTCAAGGCCTATACCACGCGCGTCGGGGCCGGGCCCTTTCCGACCGAGCTCGACGACGAGGCCGGCCGGCACCTGTCGCGCGTCGGCCAGGAATTCGGCGCGGTCACCGGGCGGCCGCGGCGCACGGGCTGGTTCGACGCGGTCGCGCTGCGCCGCTCGATCGTCAACAACGGAATCACCGGACTGTGCGTCACCAAGCTCGACGTGCTCGACGGCCTCGACCCCGTGAAGCTGTGCGTCGCCTACGGCGAGAACGGCGCCCCGCGCTACGAGGCGATGCCGGGCTGGCGGTCGCGGACCGAGGGCGTCAAGTCGCTGGGCGAGTTGCCGGGGGCGGCGCGCGCCTACCTCGAGCGGCTCGAGTCCGCCTGCGGCGTGCCGGTCACGATGGTTTCGACCGGCGCCGAGCGGGACGAGACGATCGTTTCACGCCACCCGTTCGGCTGACGCCTGCGTCCAGTGCGTCGACGCGGCGTCTGAGCGCGGCGAATTCCTCGGCCGTGGGCACGCCGAGCTGGTGCAGCGCCCGCTGCACGCGCGCCTGGAAGATCTTTTCGAGGTTGTCCCAGGTCTCGCCCGCCTGTGCCTGTACGTCATCCATGCGGCGGTTGACGGTCTTTTGTGCGCCGCGGAACGCCTGCATGACCGCCTGCTGCGCCGCGTCGAAGGCGCCGCCGCGGAGCTTCGCGCCCTCGCGCATCAGGTCCTCGAAGGCCTTCGGCGCGCCGGCCTGGGCCCGGGCCAGCGCCCCGAGGCCGGCGTGCCAGATCTGCTGGGCGGAGTAGAGGAAGTCCTCGTCCTTGCGTGGCGCGCTGCCACCACCCAGCTTGCCTTTCTTCTTCACCGCCATGGGGCACTCCTGCCGGCCTCGACGCGAACGCGGTCCGTTGCGGCAGAATAGCGCGTTCACGCAGGGAGTACAGGATGGTCGCGGCGAAGATTCCTGCGTTCCCCTACGACGACGACGCCTACGCCTACGAAGGCGATGCGCTGCGCAAGGCCTGGGACCGCCTGCACCGCGGCGACCGCGAGCCGTTTCCGGCGGACGCCAGGTTGCAGTCCGCCTGGCGTGCCTTCCACCGCGGTGAGTTCGCCGAGGCGATCGCGCAGGGCGCGAAGCTGAAATCCGCGGGCAGCAAGGTCGCGACCAAGGCCGCGGCGAAAGGCGGGGAAGGGGAACGAAAACCGGAAGCGGCGCCCACGCAGGAGGCGGTGATATTCGCCTCGCTGCTACGCGGCGTGCACTGGTGAAGCCTAAGCAGCGCGCGCGAGCAGCGCGTTGAACGGCGCCCGCTCGGGCCAGCGCATCCGCGCCCGGCGCACGATCATCGTGGTGACCAGCGCGAACTGCCTTTCGAGGCTCGCGTGGCTCACGCCGTCGGTGAACACCATCCACGCGGAGCGCGGCGGGAAACGGATCTCCTCGTAGCCCGCCATGTCAGCCCGGAACTCCGGATCGTCCTTCATGTAGTTGTGCAGGCGACGCATCGCGCGGTCGTACGGGCTCGTGTCGAGCACGGTCGCGAGCGGGTTGAGGCGGGCAAGCCCCGCGACCAGCGCGGACACCAGGCGGTCGCCGCCGCGCTTCTCGATGGGCAGGCGCAGCCGGCCCGCGTCGTCGAGCAGCCCGGCGCGCGCGCCGTAGCGCGTGATCATGTCCTCGAAGCTGCCCTTGGTCGCCCAGACCCGGTCGCGTGCGGGATTCACGTTCACGAAAAACCGCAGGATGCGGTCTCCGTCGGTGGCGCCGTAGGCACCGGCGTCCACGTGCACGAGCTCGTTGCTCGCGTGCGGCTTCAGGTTGCGCCCCTGCTCCTCGATCGGCCGGAAGCTGCAGGTGCCGACCCGTGCGCCCTCGACCAGGTCGCCGGTCACGCGGCGCAGGAAGGCCTGGACCTCGTCGAGGTGCGAGCGCAGCGTTTCCGTCACGCGCCGCGTCGTCTCCGCGTCCGCCTCCAGGCCGCTGACCTTGCCGGCCTCGGGGTGATAGCTGATGTTCTTCAGCTTCAGGCGCGAGGGCAGTTCGCGACGCAGGAAATCGAGCGTGTCTTCCGGCGGCAGCGGCAGCGGGCAGGCAGGGAAATAGACGATCCGGTTCGCCTCGAGCGCCTCGCGCACCGCGTCCGGGTTCGCGCGCCAGGCCGCGTCTTCGAAAGTAGCGGGCATCGGCACAACCTCGTCTACAATGCCGCACTGGAAGAGAAGAAAATGGTGCCCAGGAGAGGACTCGAACCTCCACGCCTCTCGGCACTAAGACCTGAACCTAGCGCGTCTACCAATTCCGCCACCTGGGCACAGGCTGCGGCCGGGGCGGACCCCGGCGAGGGCGCGTCAATTTACGCAGGCACCTGTTTCATGTCAATTTCGGTGAGTCCATGACCCGCAAGCCACGCTGGCAGCAGGAAGATCCGCGTTTCCGAGCGGAATCCGCGCGCTATGACCGCCCGGTCCCGAGCCGCGTGTTCCTGCTCGCGAAGCTGGCCGAGGCCTCGCAGCCGCTCGGCTTCGAGGCGCTCGCAGAGATGCTCGGCATTCGCGACCCGGGCGAGCGGGACGCGCTCGGCAAGCGCCTCGCAGCAATGGCGCGCGACGGCGAGTTGCTCGTCAACCGGGCGAACGAATACTGCCTGGTGGATCGCCTGTCGCTCATCGTCGGCACGGCGTGCGGGCACCGCGACGGATTCGGTTTCCTGGTGCCGGACGACGGCGGCGACGACCTGTTCCTGCCGTACCGCGAGATGCGCATGCTGTTCCACGGCGACCGCGCGGCGGCGCGCGTGGCGGGACGCGACGAGCGCGGCCGCCCGGAGGGCGCGATCGTCGAGGTGCTCGAGCGCCGCACGCGGCAGGTGGCCGGCCGCTTCACGCTCGAGGGCGGCGTCGGCTTCGTGACGCCGGACAACCGGCGCATCAGCCAGCGCATCGTCGTGCCGCGCGAAGCAGCCGGGCCGGCGCGCCACGGCGAGCTCGCGGTGGTCGAGATCACCGAGCAGCCGAGCCGCAACCGGGACCCGGTCGGGCGGGTCCTGCGCGTGCTACCGGACGGTGGCGGAGCCGATACGGCGATCGACCTCGCGATCGCTTCGTTCGGGCTGTCGCATGCCTTCCCGCCGGAGGCGCTCGCCGAGGCGCGCAGCCACGGCGCCGAGGTCACGGCCGGTACCCGTGCCGGTCGCGAGGACCTGCGCGGGCTGCCGCTGGTGACGATCGACGGCGAGGACGCGCGCGACTTCGATGACGCCGTGTTCGCCGAGCCGTCGGGCAGCGGCTACCGGCTCGTGGTCGCGATCGCGGACGTCAGCCACTACGTGCGGACCGGCACGGCGCTCGACCGCGAGGCGCGCGAACGGGCGACATCGGTGTACTTCCCGAGCCGCGTGCTGCCGATGCTGCCGGAGGAATTGTCGAACCACCTGTGCTCGCTGATGCCGGAAGTGGACCGGCTGTGCATGGCCTGCGACATGCAGGTCACGCGCGCCGGCAGCGTCGCGAAGAGCCGCTTCTACCCGGCCGTCATGCGCTCGCAGGCCCGGTTCACCTATACGCGCGTCGCGGCGCACCTCGAGGGTCGCGAGCCGCTGGCGCGCGGGCCGCATGCGCGCCTCGCGCCCGTGGTCGACTGCCTGCACCAGGTCTACCGGGCGCTGCGCCGCGAGCGCGAAAAGCGCGGGGCGCTGGACTTCGAGGCGCCCGAGGTCAAGGTACTGGTGGACGCTGCCGGAAGGCCGACCGACATCCGTGAGTACCCGCGCAACGACGCGCATCGCCTGATCGAGGAATGCATGATCGCGGCCAACGTGCAGGCGGCCGGCTTCCTGAAGAAGAAGCGCCTGCCGGCGCTGTTCCGCATCCACGGCCAGCCGGACGAGGACCGCATCGAGGAGCTCAAGCGCTTCCTCGCGATGCGCGGCGTGCACCTCGACCTCTCCGGCGAGCTGAAACCGGTGCGCCTCGCGAAGGTGCTGGTAGCAATCTCCGGGCGGCCCGACGCCGCGGTACTCGAGAACGCGATCATCCGTTCGCTGCCGCAGGCGCTGTACCAGCCGGCTAACATCGGCCACTTCGGCCTCGCGCTCGCCGAGTACGCGCACTTCACCTCGCCGATCCGGCGCTACCCGGACCTGCTGGTGCATCGCGGCATCCGGCACGCGCTCGGCGGCGGGAGTGCCGCGAACTTCGCGCACCCGGCGCGCGAGATGGAGGCGCTCGGCACCGAGTGCTCGTTCCGCGAGCGGCGCGCCGACGAGGCGGCGCGCTCGGTCATCGCCTGGCTCAAGTGCGAGTACATGCGCCCGCGCGTCGGCGAGGAATTCGACGCGGTGGTCACGGGCGTCACCGACTTCGGCCTGTTCGTGCAGCTGAAGGCGATGCAGGTCGATGGCCTCGTGCACGTGACCTCGCTGCCGGCGGATTACTTCCACTTCCACGAGCGCGACCGCACGCTGGTCGGCGAGCGCACGCGCCAGCGCTTCTCGATCGGCGACGAGCTTCGCGTGCGGCTGCTGCGGGTGGATTCCGCCGAGCGCAAGATCGACTTCGAGCACGTCGCCAAGACCGAGACCCATCACCATCCGCGGCGCCGCGGCGGCAGGACGCCGGCGAAGCGCAGGGGAGCTTTGGCCAAGGGGCATGGGCGCGGCCGCGGCGGATAGGCGATCGGGCAAGGAACGAGGAGCGATGTGTATCGCGATACATGAGCGACGAGTGACGCCGCCCGATCGCCTATCCGCCCGGCCCCGGAGGGTTGCGCGCGGGCCGCGCGGCCACCGCGTTGCTCACTCCTCGTGGGTGTTCGACCCACTTCGTCGGTCGCGCCTTGCGGCCGCGCGGCGCGCGCGCAACGCGCTCCATGCCCCTTGGGCAGAGCTCCCCTCGTGAGCGGGTCGCTGGTCTTCGGCCTGCACGCGGTGCGCGCGGTGCTGGCGCGGCGGCCGAAGGATGTGCTGCGGCTGTCGGTCGCCGCGGCGCGCGACGACGCGCGCGCAAGGGAGCTGCGCGCGCTGGCCGTATCCCAGGGGGTCACGCCCGTGGCGGCGAGCGCCGAGGCGCTCGACCTCGAGACCGGCGGTGCCGTGCACCAGGGGGTGGTGGCGGAGGTGCGGCCGAGCACGCCGCTCAACGAGAACTCGCTGCTCGAACTCCTGATGGCGGCAGAAGGGCCGGCCCTCGTGCTGGTGCTCGACGGGGTATCCGACCCGCACAACCTCGGTGCCTGCCTGCGCACGGCGGACGCCGCCGGGGCGACCGCGGTCGTCGCGCCGCGCGACCGTGCCGCCGGGCTGACCCCCGTGGTGCGCAAGGTCGCAGCTGGCGCTGCCGAGACGATGCCATTCGCGCAGGTGACGAATCTGGCCCGGGCGCTGCGCGACATGAAAGAGGCGGGCCTGTGGATCGCGGGCACCGCCGGGGACGGAGACAAGGACCTCTACGAGGCTGACCTGCGTGGGCCTCTCGCCCTCGTGATGGGCTCGGAGGGCAGGGGCCTCAGGCGCCTGACCCGGGAGTGCTGCGACTTCAGCCTGCAGCTGCCCATGCGCGGCTCGGTCGCGAGCCTCAACGTGTCCGTGGCCGCCGGCATCGCCCTGTACGAGGCCCTGCGCCAGCGCCGCCAGAAAGTTGCGAAACCCGAGCCGGTCCGGTAACTTACGCGGCCCTTCCCCGGGCTGCCGGGGCGTTTTTCTCCTTGCCCCACCGCGAGCGCATCCAGCGCGGGGCAAACCCACAAGGAGCACAAGATGCGGCATTACGAGATCGTCTTCCTGGTCCATCCCGACCAGAGCGAGCAGGTTCCCGCCATGATCGAGCGCTACCGCGGCCTGATCGCCGCGGACGGCGGCAATGTCCACCGCCTCGAGGACTGGGGCCGGCGCCAGCTCGCGTTTCCCATCGCCAAGATGCACAAGGCGCACTACGTGCTGATGAACGTCGAGTGCAGCGGCAAGGCGCTCGAGGAGCTGACCGGCGCGTTCCGCTTCTCCGACGCGGTGCTGCGGCACCTGGTCGTGAAGATGGACCGCGCCGTGACGGATCCCTCGCCGATGGCGAAGGAGCCTGAAGAGCGCGAGCGCGGCGAGCGCGACGCGATCGGCGACGCGATGGGCATGGACTGAGCGGGAGGCGACGATGTCACGTTTTTTCCGGCGCAAGAAATTCTGCAAGTTCACGGCCGACGGCACCGACCAGATCGACTACAAGGACCTGGCGACGCTGAAGGCGTACGTCACCGAGACCGGCAAGATCGTCCCGAGCCGGATCACCGGCACGCGCTCGTTCTACCAGCGGCAGCTGGCGATCGCGATCAAGCGGGCGCGCTACCTCGCGCTGCTGCCGTACACCGACCAGCACTGAGGCCGGCGGGCGCGAGCCCGCCGCGCGACGCGATCCGATGACGGCGCTGCTGCAATGGACGACCGCGAACCCGTTCCGGGCCTTCCTGGCCGCGGGGCTGGCCGCGCTCATCGCCCTCATTGCCCTGCCGATGGCTGCCTGGCTGCCGGCCGGGCTCATCGTGTTCGCGCTGCTCGCAGCCGGCCAGTCGACCGCCTTCGCGGCCGCCGCCGGCGCGGCGGCCGTGCTCGTCTGGGCGTTCGCGCCGATGTTCGGCGCGGGCCCCGCGCTCGCGATCGCCGTCGCGACCCTGCTGCCGGCCGCGGCGGCGGCATTCGCGCTCGAGCGCAGCCGCAGCCTCACGTTCGTCTTCCAGGCCCTGACGGTGGCGGCCTGCCTCCTGGTGCTCGCGATTCACGGCCTGCTCGGCGACCCGGTACGCGCGCTCGCGCCGGTCATCGCCGAGCTCGAGCCGATGCTGCGGCGCACCGCGGAGACGCTGTCGCAGCTCGGCATCGAGAGCACGCCGGCCGAAATCGGCGCCGCGACCGCGCGCGCCGCCTGGGCCACGCTCGGCTGGATGGTGCTGCTGCACGCGTTCGCCACGCAGTGCGCGGGGCTCTGGGCCTTCGGCCGCCTGCGCGAGCCCGGGCTGTTCGGCCGCGAGTTCCGGCGCCTCACGCTCGGGCGTTTCGTCGCCTGGCTGCTGGTTGCGGCCTTCGCGGCGAGCTTCCTGGGGCACCGCCTGGCGCCCACCGGCTGGCAGCCGGTCGACGACGTGCTGTTCGTGCTGGCGGCCGCGTTCCTGGTGCAGGCGCTCGCCGTCGTGCACAGCTTGCGCGAGTTGCAGGTGATCGGCGTATTGTCGGTGGTTCTCGCCTACGTGGCGGTGCTATTGGTGCCGATGGCCCTGGTGGGCATCGGCTTCGCGGACACCTGGGTCCGCTTTCGCGAGCGCTTTGCGCCGCGGCAAGGAGTGTAAGTCGATGGAAGTCATCCTGTTGCAGAAGATCGCGAATCTCGGCGACATCGGCGATCGCGTGAAGGTCAAGCCGGGTTTCGGCCGCAATTACCTGCTGCCGGGCGGCAAGGCGACGCTGGCGACGGCCGAGAACATCGCCCGATTCGAGAGCCGGCGCGCGGAACTCGAGGCCCGGGCCGCGGCCGACCTGACGTCAGCGCAGGCCCGGGCCGCGGCGCTCGAGGGCTTCAAGCTCAGCATCACCGCCAAGGCGGGCAGCGAGGGCAAGCTGTTCGGGTCGATCGGCACGGCCGACATCGCCGAGGCCTGCCAGAAGGCCGGCCACGTGATCGAGCGCGCCGAGGTGCGCCTCCCGGGCGGGCCGATCCGCGCGGTCGGCGAACACCTGATTTCCCTGCACCTGCACAGCGACGTGAACGTGGAAGTTCCGCTGACCGTGGTCGCGGAGGAAGCCGCCGCCAGCGGCTGACGCAGCGTGCGCCCCGGCAGTATGCTGGGGTGGAGGAGTTCCCGTGGTCGCGATGATCCGCCAGGACGAGGTCCGCACGCCGCCCCATTCGGTGGAGGCGGAGCAGGCCGTGCTGGGCGGGCTTATGCTCGACGCGAACGCCTGGGATGCGGTCGCCGACATCATCGTCGCCGCCGATTTCTACCGCCGCGACCACCGGCTCATCTTCGAGGCGATCGCGGATGTCGCGGAGATCCGCGGTTCCTGCGACGCGGTCACGATCTCCGAGCACCTCGAGCGCAAGGGCCGGCTGGAGGAGATCGGCGGGCTCGCCTATCTCGGCACCATCGCCCGCGACACGCCCTCGGCCGCCAACGTGCGCGCCTATGCGGAAATCATCCGCGAGCGCTCGATCCTGCGCCAGCTGGTGGCGGCGGGCGGCGAGATCGCCGCGGCCGCGACCGACAGCCGCGGCCGGGCGGCGCACGAACTGGTCGACGAGGCGGAGCGGCGCGTGTTTGCGATCGCCGAGCGGGGCAGCCGCGGCCGCTCGGGCTTCATCGCCGTGCGCGACATCCTGCCGCAGGCGATCGACCGGCTGGACACGCTGCACCAGAATCCCGGCGAGATCCGCGGCGTGCCGACCGGCTTCACGCTGCTCGACAGGAAGACCGCCGGCCTGCAGCCCGGCGACCTGGTCGTGATCGCGGGACGCCCGTCGATGGGCAAGTCGACGCTCGCGGTCAACATCGCCGAGAGCGCGGCGATCGCCAAGGGCGTGCCGGCCGCCATCTTCACGATGGAAATGTCGTCCGAGCAGATGACGCTGCGCATGATCTCCTCGCTCGGCCGCGTCAACGCCTCCCACCTGCGGACCGGCAACTTTACGGACGAGGACTGGTCGCGCATCCAGGGCGCGATGGCGCAGCTCTCCGGCGCGCCGATCTACCTGGACGAATCCCCGGCGCTGACCCCGACCGAACTGCGCGCCCGCGCGCGGCGCCTGAAGCGCGAGCGCGGCCTCGGCCTCGTGATCGTCGACTACCTGCAGCTCATGCAGGTGCCGGGCACCAAGGAGAACCGCGCCACCGAGATCTCCGAGATCTCGCGCGGCCTGAAAGCACTCGCCAAGGAGCTGCAGGTCCCGGTCATCGCGATCTCGCAGCTCAACCGCGCGGTCGAGCAGCGCACCGACAAGAAACCCGTGATGTCGGACCTGCGCGAGTCGGGCGCGATCGAGCAGGACGCCGACCTGATCCTCCTCATCTACCGCGAGGAGGTCTACGACCAGAACACGGCGCGGCGCGGCGTGGCCGACATCATCATCGCCAAGCAGCGCAACGGCCCGGTCGGCGAGGTGCAGCTGACCTTCCTCGGCGAGTACACGCGCTTCGAGAACCTGGTCGCCGAATCCTACGGCGAGGGCGCGTTCTGAGCTCGAGGCTCCGCGCCGTGATCGACACGGCGGCGCTCAGGCACAACCTCTCGCGGGTCCGCGCACTGGCGCCAGGCTGCCGGGTGCTGGCCGTCATCAAGGCAAACGCCTACGGCCACGGGCTGGTGACGGCGGCCGAGGCGCTGGCCGGCGCGGACGGCCTGGCAGTCGCGCGCCTCGGCGAGGCGCTCGCGCTGCGCGAGGTTGGCTGCCGGGCGCGGATCGTGCTGCTGCAGGGCGTGCGCGACGCCGCCGAGCTCAAGGCGGCGGCGCGCCACGGCTTCGAGCCGTTCGTGCACCAGGCATGGCAGGTTGCGCTGCTGGAGTCCTTCCGCGGCCCGCAAATCCTGCGCGTCTGGCTGAAAATCGACAGCGGCATGCACCGGCTCGGCTTCGCACCCGCGCAGGTGCCGGCCGTCGCCGCGCGGCTCGCAGCCTGCCGTGCGGTGGCGCAGCCGGTCCTGCTCGCGACCCACCTGGCCGATGCCGAGCGCACCGATCTCCCGGTCACCGCAGAGCAGTTGCGCGCCTTCACTGCCGCGACTTCCGGCCTGCCAGGGGAACGCAGCATCGCCAATTCGGCGGGGCTCATCGCCTGGCCAGAGGCGCGCGCCGACTGGGTCCGCCCCGGCATCGCGCTGTACGGCATCTCGCCGTTCGCGGATCGCACCGGCGCCGAACTCGGCCTCGTGCCCGCGATGACCTTCGAGACCGAGGTCATCGCCGTCCGCGACGTCGCTGCCGGCGAGCGCGTGGGCTACGGTGGCGCCTGGTCGGCGCCCTGCGACGCGCGCATTGCGGTCGCCGCGGTCGGCTACGGCGACGGCTACCCGCGCAGCGCCGCGAGCGGCACGCCGGTCGGCGTCGCCGGCCGGCCGGCCGCTGTCGTGGGCCGGCCGTCAATGGACATGCTGTCGATCGACGTGACCGGCCTCGCCGGCGTCGCGGCCGGCGATCGCGTGGAACTCTGGGGCCGCGAGGTCCCCATCGAACGCGTGGCGGCCGCGTCCGGCACCATTGCCTACGAGCTGACCTGCCGCGTCGGGCGGCGTGTCACCTTCGCGACCCGAGACGCGTGAAGGTCCTGGTCACCGGCACTTCCGGGCGGATCGGCAGCGCGATCGCGGCGCGGCTCGCGCTGCGCCACCGGGTGACCGGCGTCGATCACAGGCCCGGCGCGCTGACCGCCGAGGTGGCCGACGTGCGCGAAACGGCGCGGCTCGCGCCGCTGCTTGCGGGCGGGGACGCGGTGGAGAAGTGGTTCCGCTTTTTCGGACAGTGGGATAGAGGGAGTGACTGGCTTGCTCTGTAGGGCGAAGATATCGCCCATGACGAGGAGAGCAGCGCATGAGACGACCGGCACGGCCAATCCGTGCCGCCCCGCGCCGCCAACTTCAGCGACCTCACCACCACACGCGCGTCTATTGCCCTGAACACGGGCACGTTTCAACGACTGATAAGCGCCTGGTATCCCTTGGCAGCCAACGCCCGCCAGGGACGTTAGCGTGGCGATACTGACGCTGGGCGGGGACGGGGTAGTAAGTCTGGCCTTCGGCGCCCTTGTGATCGAGTTCGAGTAAGCCTCGCCGCCCACACTTCTGCTCCGCCACCGAGGTATCCGCCGTCCGGGCTCCCTCTTGTGTAGATTGCAACTCGCGGATTGACGCTCTGGCCTATCCTGACGGGTCGGGCCATGTTGACCAGCCAGCGCGCGAAGCCGTCGCCTTGGGCCGGAACCTGAGTGACGAGGATGAAGCTGTCGTTCGGGTTGAAGGCGGCGGTGAAGATCGTGTTTGTGGGGTGGCCCCATGCGACCCCCGCAAACTGGTCGCGCTCGCCCTGATTGATCCTCTGGGCGCCGAAGACGATGCGAAGCTGGCCGTTTGGAAGCGGCGTGATAATACCGGGGTCGAAGATGCTGTAGCCGGCAGGAAGCCCGGCGAACTTGCCCATGAGATCCGTCTGCCACCAGCCTTGGAGTGAGAGCGAGGCGAGCAGGAGACTTGTCTGATAGGTCGCCCGGTTTTCGACCGAGATCAGCATTTGTGGAGTGCCGGCGGAATCAACTGCGATCGTGCCGTTTTGTATGACGGTATCTCGGTCGAGGCCGCCGATATAGAGCTGGTCGGTTTGCTCGACCGTGGCAGGGAGGCTGGCAATCGGGCCGCTGGAATTGCGCCATGTCCGCCCGAAGTCATCGCTGAATATGTAGGCTGCGATCTGACTTGCGCCATAGGTGCTGTTGATGGTCCCTTCGTGAACGACAAGGCTTAGGTGCATCCGGTTGCTGGTGTCGATGAACAGGACGGCGTTGAAGGCGGCATAACCGGGTTCCCGGTTGACGAGGATGCGGGAAACAATCCGCCAGGGCTGGCCGACCGGCTTCTTGTAGAGTTCAAGATGGCCGTAGGAACCGAAGTCGCCATCGCCCTCGCGGACTGTGACATAGAGAGTGTCGTTCGGGCCGAAGAAGCCGGATGGATAGGTCTGGACCGTGCCGAACCACTCCTCGGGTGTGAAGTCAGTGAAATTGTTGGGGGTGAGGCTCCGGCGATAGCGCAGCGGTTCGAAGTGCGGACCGTAGATGATGTGCAAATAGCCCTGACTGTCGAGCCCTATCCATGCGCCGCCGTGGTTGTTCTGAGCCGGGCCGATGACGGTGCGGCTGATGACGTTGAAATCATAATCGAGGACCGCGAGCATGATCTGGGTCGCGCCGTTCACCACGTCGATCCATGTCGCAATGAACCGATCGGCAAGCTCGATCACCTTGTTTGACATAAAATAACCCGTCCCCCGGTTGCTGCCTTGAGCGGAGAGCAGGACGGAGTTCGGCGGCGCGGGTGCTGGCGGCGGCGGGGAAGGGGCGGGCGGTGGGGGCGGGACTGACGCGGACGGTGGCGGGAAAGGGGCGGGACTGTTCCCGCCAGAGCCTCCACCACAAGAACTGATGGCGAAAGAGGAAGCTCCGGCCAGAATCAATTGTCGGCGCGTCACCTTGGGCTTAACCATGGTCCGACTATTCCACAAATGACTCAAGTCGCCAGCAAAATCGGGAAACCCCCGGGAGATTTGAAGCGGTATTTCACTTCTCATCTCCTATCGTGTTGAGACGCAGTAACTCCCACTCGCATACCAGCCCGAGGGACACAAGCCAGCGCGACGGCTGTGAGCGTATCTACCTTGGAATTCTTTTAACTAAACCCTCGGCGATTTGCTGAGCTGCTTGCGAGAGGCCACTGCGCATCACCCTGTCTACGGGAGAGCCTTCCGCTCCACCCCAGCCGTTTTGCCACGTTAGTCCACCCAAAACCTGTCCGTTATGGGTGCTAGTAAGTCTGGCACTTGCGCTGGCGGGAACACCGGAGTAGCCATCTGCGGAGCGGATTGTCAGGTAGGCATCAATTCCTTGATCTTTAAGGCGAGCCAGTCCCGTTGGTTGGGCCACCTCAATCTCAGTCAACCCTAAACGTGCAATTAGGCTATTTGTGGTTCCCGGATCAACAATGACGAACCCGCGGTTTGCCAACTCCACCGCGACCGCATCCGCCAAAACCCCGCCGCCAGATGCGAAAGCAATAACCTTTACGGGGTGTGCGTTCTGAACGGCCACGGGAGCCATAGAAACCCGTGCCGTTCCACATCCAGCGAGAGCGACAGTAAGCGCGGCGATGAATAAAAGTTTCATAGATTGACCATCCTTCCGGGACTATAGCGCCAGACACAACGGAGTTGTCTACCGCCGGCGCGGTCTAGGGAGAGGCGGTGCATCCGCTAGACCCGATCCGGCTGCGTGACCTCTCTCCGGTGGCTCGCCGGGAGGAGCGGCGGCTGCTGCAGCCGGAAGTGGTGGAACAGCTGGCCGGGGCGGAAGTTGGCACCGCGCGTTGCGCGGTTGGGCGCGGCCTTTGTTGCCGGCGATGATTTCTCGGCGACCGCGACCGACAGCGGCTTGCCGATCCGCGGGCTGGCCGCGTCGGATTTCCGGTCGCTGCCTCCCGAAAATCCGCGCAGCCACCCGCCGCGGCTCGTATCTTCAGCCATGCAAGAACCGGCCCCGCAGTCACCCTGACCCGCGGATCATAAACGGGCCTTCGACGCTCAGGAACCGGGGAGGGTCGAATTTTCAATTGCTTATCGCCGAAACCGCGACTTGCACCCCAGTCCCGCGCAG
>Ga0194120_10002976_pt1 | contig 28391 bp, 30 predicted proteins | sample TA2MahCa65mmetaG_FD_148642 | JGI IMG/M metagenome (GOLD analysis project Ga0194120, IMG submission 148642) | Freshwater microbial communities from Lake Tanganyika, Tanzania - TA2015019 Mahale Deep Cast 65m | ecosystem: Environmental > Aquatic > Freshwater > Lake | place: Tanzania: Lake... | reverse complement strand
GATCTGCGCCCGCGGCGCGCTGGCGCCGCGCCCCCGCCTGGCCGCCAGCGTCGCCGCGGCGGTTTCGGCGCGCTTGACCCCGATCTCGGCCTCTTTCAACCGTCCGGCCAGGGCCATGACTCGGGAGTACTGCCTGGCGTAGTTGGCGACGCGCTCCTGGTCGCCCGCCGGCACGGTGTCGAAGAATTCCTGCGCCGCGACCAGCGTCTCGCCGAACCGTCCGGTCCGATCCAAGCTGTTGTAAAGCTCGTGGGCGATCAGGCTGACATCGAGCGTTTTGGTTTTCAGCGCCAATTCCCTGGCCTGGCGCAGATCGGCGACCGAATCGCCATAGCGGCCGACCGCGCGCCGCGCCACGCCGCGCGTGGTCAGGAACCGCGCCAGCGTCTCGGCATCGGCGCCTGGCGGAGGCGCGGCCTCGGCCATGGCCCGATTGCGTTCGCTCGCGCCGATGCCGGCGCCGCCGCCCAGTTCGTCGAGATCGAGCGCGGAGTCGGGCGCCTCGGCAGCGTCCAGCCGCTCGGCCACCGCCCGCGCCTCGCCAAGGGACATCGGCGCCGGCGCCCCCGCGCCGCAGCCCGCCAACCCGACGGCTATGAGTGCGACGATCCCCCCGGCGCGAAGCATCTATTTGCGCCGCTGGACCTCGTAGGGCAGGACGCGCAGCGTGATGCGGTCGAGATCCTGTTCGGCCAGCGCGTTCCAGAACTGATCGACCGGAACCGCGCGCTTCATGGTTTCGGCCACGCTTTCTCCGGCCTGGGCCCGGACCAGCGCCGTGAACGGCAACGGCCGGCTGGATGCCAACACGATCAGCGCCTCGCCGTCGCGGCTGTTGCCCGGCAGGGGCGCCGAACTCCACTCCTCGCCGCGCGGCGGCAGGAACAGCTCCTCGTCGGCCGGGACCGGCTTGACCGTGCGCGTGCCGGGATAAAGCCGCACGATCTTGTCGTCGGCGCCCAGGGCGTAGACGCCGACATGGGCCTCGGCCGGGGATTCGATCCTGAGCTTGAGCGGCTCGCCCTCGACGATTGTCATCTTGGTCAATTCGGCGACGATCGCCGGCGCGCGCTTGCCGAGCTGCTTGACCTGGGCACACAGCTTGAATCGAACCTCCAACGCGGCACTGCCGGCGACCTCGATCGCCTTGGGCGGCAGGCGGGTCCATTTCTCGTTGTAGGTGATGCCGCGCGAAGCGGCGATCTTGAAAGCCGCACCGAAGGTCACGTCCTGGACCAGGGTCTGGGCCTCGATCTGCACGCCGGCGACGTTGGCGATGACCTTGGCGCGGGCCTCGTCCTTGGCGACGCGCTCGGCCTGGGCCGGGCTGATGGCGCCATAGGCCGCGCCCGAGCCCTCGGCCTCGGTACAGGCCTGCGCCCAGGCCAGGCCGGGCAAGAAGACAAGGCCGATGACGGCTTGGCGGAACATGGCGGCCCCCATTGTCGTCCTAACGGGCCGGCCGCGCAATTGTTCCGCGAGAGCGATCAGTCGTCGCGGTAGGAGCGCTCCCGGCGTTCGTGGCGTTCCTGGGCGTCGATCGACAAAGTGGCGATCGGCCTCGCCTCCAGCCGCTTGAGGCTGATCGGCTCGCCGGTCTCCTCGCAATAGCCGTAGGAACCGTCCTCGATCCGTCGCAACGCGGCATCGATCTTGGACAGCAGCTTGCGTTCACGATCGCGGGTGCGCAGTTCGATGGCGCGATCGGTCTCGGCCGAGGCGCGATCGGCGATATCGGGCTGGTGCAGATCTTCGCTCTGGAGATTGTCGAGCGTGGCGCGGGATTCGCGCAGGATCTCGGACTTCCAACCCAGCAGCTTGCGTCGGAAGTACTCCAACTGGCGCGCGTTCATGAACGCTTCGGACTCGACTGGGCGGTAATCGGACTTGAGCTTGGTCGGCATGCTGCGACGAACTCCCCCAAGCGACCCACCGGGTCGCGAACGGCGGCGCAGTATAGTGATCGACCCGCCCGACGCAAGCTCTTAAAAATCGTTACTTTTCAGAGAGTTAAACCTTGCGGCCGACTTCCCACTTGGCCTGTTCGACCGCCGCACGGATTTCGATCTCGTCCAGCACGGACTGCAATTGGGGATCGTCGACTTGGGCGCGTTCCTCGGCCAGCGCCGTTTTCAGCCGCTCGAGCTTGCCGGGTTCGATGAATCCGGTCAGCAACGACATGCGCAATTCCTCGAGCCGGTCGACCAGGCCCTGGCCGCGCTTGAGCCCGGCCGAGCGGCGCTTGGTCGGGTCGGGAACCTCCTGCAAGGCCCAGAGCGATTCCACCGGCGATGCCGGCGCGGTCGGAGCCACCACAGGCTTGCCCCTGACCTCGCCCGGACGCAACAGATCGGCGAAGCCGCCCGCAGCCTGCGCCCTCTTGGCGCCGGCCTTGCCGGTGGCGGGCGTGACGCTGCCGGGTCCTGTGACCTTCATCGTCGGTAAGCCCCTCGCGCGAAATCCAAGGCCGCTTATATCACCCAAGGTCAGGGCCGTCAGCCCGGCAGAATTTGCCGGGCGAGGCCGATGCTGCCGGGTCGAGGTTCGGGCCGGATGTCCGGACTCATGATTAACACATTGATATATCAATGCAAAAAACCGATTCGCCAATGGCATGGTCTTGGCATGAGAAGGTCCGCCGGCAAAGCCTTGCCGGGGGGAGTAGAGGCCTTAGGATTCGACCCATGACCCGGATTTCCACCACCAAGAGCATCCTGCGATTCGCCTTCAGCGCGCTGTTCGCGCTGGCGGCCATGGCCGCCTCGTTGACCGCGAACGCCCAGGCCCGCATCAAGGACATCGCCGAATTCGAAGGCATCCGCGAAAACCAATTGATTGGCTACGGCCTGGTGGTCGGGCTGAACGGCACCGGCGACGGCCTGCGCAACGCGCCCTTCACCAAGCAATCCCTCGAAGCCATGCTCGAGCGCCTGGGCGTCAACACCCGCGCCGGCTCCTCGCAGACCAAGAACGTGGCGGCGGTGATGGTCACCGCCAACCTGCCGGCCTTCTCGCGCCAGGGCATGCGCATCGACGTCACGGTTTCGACCCTGGGCGACGCCAAGAGCCTGCAGGGCGGAACCCTGCTAGTCACGCCGCTGATGGGCGCCGACGGCGAAGTCTATGCCGTAGGCCAGGGGCCGGTGGCCTCGGGCTTCACCGCCGGCGGCGAGGCCGCCACCGTCACCAAGGGCGTTCCCACCGCCGGCCGCATCGCCAACGGGGCGATCGTCGAGCGCGAAGTGCCGTTCGAGCTGGCCTCGTTGACCAATGTCCGGCTGCGCTTGCGCAATCCCGACCTGACCACCTCGCGCCGCATCGCCCAGGCAGTCAACGCCCATCTCGGCGCGGCAGCGTCCCGGCCGGTCGATCCCGGCACGGTGCATCTCGACATTCCGGCGCCCTATCGCAACAACCTGGTCGGGTTGATGACCGAGATCGAGCAGCTGAACGTCATCCCCGACGTGCCGGCGCGCGTCGTCATCGACGAGAAATCGGGCGTGATCGTGATGGGCAAGGATGTGCGGGTCGATACCGTCGCCATCGCCCACGGCAATCTCACCATCCGTGTCACCGAGACGCCCCAAGTCAGCCAGCCCTCGGCCTTCTCGGCCACCGGCACCACCACCACCGTCGCCCGCACCGATGTCCAGGTCGACGAGGCCAAGGACCGCAAGCTGGTGGTGCTGGAGCGCGGCGTCAGCCTGCAAAACCTGGTCGACGGCCTCAACGGCCTGGGCGTCAGCCCGCGCGACCTGATCACCATCCTTCAGACCATCAAGGCCGCGGGCGCGCTGCAGGCCGAGATCCAGATGCTGTAGTCCCGAGGCGTGCCGTGACCCCGACCCCTTCCCTCTCCAGCTTCTCGCCCCCGGTTTCGATCGCCGGCGTGCTCGATCAAGCCCAGGACGTCCGCTTCGGCGCTTTCCGTCCGCAAAAGGGCGCGAGCCCGGCCGAGACCCGCAAAGTGGCCGAGGACTTCGAGGCCCTGTTCATCGGCCAGATGCTGAAATTCGCCTATGCCGGCGTGAAGGTCGATCCGACTTTCGGCGGCGGACACGGCGAAGAGATGTTCCGCTCCGTGCTGCTGGACGAATACGGCAAATCGATCAGTCGCGCCGGCGGCGTCGGCATCGCCGATCAGGTCTATCGCGAACTGATGCGCACCCAAGAGGTGGCAAAATGAGCGCACTGCGCAAACCCCTGCCTGCACAGCCTGCAGCCGCGCCCCGCCCTTCCGCGGCGATGGTCGCCGCGCCCCGCTCTCCCGCGGCGATGGTCGCCGCCGTAACCGCCAAGCCGGCCTCGGTGCCCTCGACTGTCCGCGCCGCTGTAGCGCAACCCCTCACCCGCCCGGCGGTGATCGCGACGGCCCGCGCCCTCCCCCCGGCGCGGCCCGCGACTTCGGTCACGGCCGGCGGCCTCGACCGCGCCATGTTGCTGGAACTGGCCGAGATCACCGGCCAGCTGGCGGCGCTGGTCGAAAACGAAAACGAAGCCATCCGCGGCGGCAAACCAGGTCCGGTGCTGGAAGGCAATCGCGAGCGCAAGGCGCTGCTGATCCAAAACCAGGAGCGGCTGGTCAAGGCGATGCGCGAGTTTCCCGACGACATGGCCAAGGCCGACGCCTCGATCAAGGCCGCGCTCAAGCAGGCCTTCCAGCGTTTCCAGACCGCGATCGAGCGTCACAAACTTCTGGCCCAGGCGGCGATCGAGGTCACCCAGAACCTGCTGCGCGTGATCGGCAAGGCTGCGACCGAACAGAACAACCCGATCACCAATTACAGCCGCAGTGCCGCGGTCAACCGCATGCCGGGCGCCCATGGCCTGCGAGTCGCTCCGGTTGCGGTTTATCGTACAGCCTGAGACACGCATGGCACTCGGTGTCCGTGAAGGGTCGATTTGACCTGCCTCAAGACCCATTCGCGCTCGCACGTAAAGTTTGATGCAAATCAAGGAATACTGAGTCTGGAGCGGCCAGTCTGCGTCTGACCGTCAAAGGGGGATCCCTCGGTGACCAGACCGACGAGAGACAGCGCCACCAAACTCCGCCTGCTCGAAATGGCCGACCAGCTCGGCGACGTCAGCGCAGCCTGTCGCGCCTTGGGCTTCAGCCGCGACAGCTACTACCGCTTCAAGCGCATGGTCGCGGCCGGCGGTCCTGACGCCCTAGACGTTCGCAAGCATCGCGACAACGGCGGACGCGACGGCGCTCAGGCGATCACGCATGCCGTGCTCGATCTGGCGCGGACCAATCCAAGCTATGGCCGCCACATGGTGTCGAAAATCCTGTTTCGGCAGGGACTCGATATCTCGCCCTCGGGCGTACGGCTGGTGTGGCTGCGCAACAGCATCGTTACCCCCCAACAGAGGCTGGCGTGGGCCAAGTCCGCCAAAGGCTACGACAGCGACGATGTCGCGCGACGCCCGCTCGCCGCACCGCTGCGCGAAGAAGTGACCGAAGAGCAACGGAGCGCATGTCCGATGTGCGACTGACAGCCGGGTCGATTGTCTCGGCGGGCGAATTCGAGAAGCACGCAGTCGAACAATCGGGCCGCGCCTCGCTGATGGCTTTGAAGGTGGTGTCGGTGCCAGGTCAGGTGCAGGAGGAGTAGTATGGCGGAAGACGGGTCGCCCAAACGGGCGACACTTCTTTTCACCGAACGATCCGACCCTGCACCTTCGCGCCGACGCACTGCGTTGGGTTGTTCCTGACCGCACTGGGTGGGATCGCCCTCGGCCAGCTGGTCTTCGCCCAGCGCCCGTTGCCTGCGGCCACCGAAAGCGGGCCGGTCGGACGCGGCGCGGCGATCCGGCGCGACGGCATGACCTGCATCGACTGCCACTTCGCCATCGCCACAAGGAGCCCGAGGGCGAGAAGGGCCCACGCGACATCGTCGTCATGAAGAAATAGGCCGGAAGCCGGTCAGGCCCGGCCCTCGTCGCGCCCGGGCAGGCACCAATTGGGCTTGGGCCCGACGCCGAAATATTGACGCGCCAGGCCGGCGGCGATCAGCATGTCGGACAGCGGCCGGCCGTCCAACAGCACGTCGGCCAGCACCCGGCCGCCGTATTTGTCCCAGCCCAGGTTGCGGAACTCGACCAGCTTGGCGCGTTCCAGCGCGCCCTTGGTGAAGCGCAGCGCATCCTCGGCCAGGCGGCGTTCGCGCGCGCAATTCGCGTGCTGGCCGCGCTCGGGCGTGTCGATGCCGCGCACCCGCACGCTGACATCGGCCAATTCGCCCGGCAGCGTGTCGATCCGCACCCGCAGCGTGTCGCCGTCGACCACGCCGGTCACCGGCCAGCTCAGCGAGCGCGGCATGCCCGAACACGCCGCCACCGCCAGCAGCAGGATCAGCGCCCAGGCTCTCACGACGCCGCCCCGGCCTCGGGCGGGATCGAATAGGTGGCGACGATATGCGCCACTGGCTCAGTCTCGCCCTCGGCGTGCACTGCCACCTCGCCGATGGCGAGCCGCCGGCCGAGCTTGAGCAGCTTGGCATGCGCCACCAACGGCCGCGGCTCGGGGCGCCTGAGGAAATGGCAGGTCAGGTCGGTGGTCACCGCCAGCTTGACCGGGCCGATCGCGGTCATCACCGCGACATAGAGCGCGAAATCCGCCAGCCCCATCATGGTCGGGCCCGAGATCGTCCCGCCCGGGCGGATCGAGCGCGGATCGTACGGCAGCCAGACGCTGCAACTGCCCTCGCCCAGCGCCAGCACGCGCACGCCTTCGGGACCGACCGACGGCACGTCCTCGCGGCTGATGCGCTCGACCTCGGCGGCGTCGATCCTGGGCGCGGTCATGGGTCGAGACTGCCCGAGAGCGCTAGGCGCGCGCAAGCCCGGCCGCTATGATCGCCGGCGACACGGAGTCTCGCCATGAGCGCCCAACCCAAGCCTGCCGAAAACATTCTCCTCCGCCACGACCAAGACGGCGTCGCCACCCTGACGCTGAACCGGCCCGAGGCGCGCAACGCCCTGTCGCGCGCCATGCTGTCGGCGTTGCAAGCGGAACTCGACGCCATCAAGGCCGATCGCGGCATCCGGGCGGTGGTGATCGCCGGCGCCGGGCCGGGTTTCTCGGGCGGTCACGACCTCAAGGAGATGCGCGCCAACCGCGACCGCGGCTTCTACGAAGCGACCCTGGCGCAGTGTTCGCGCATGATGCAGTCGATCGTGCGCCTGCCCCAGCCGGTGATCGCGCGGGTCCACGGCATCGCCACCGCCGCCGGCTGCCAACTGGTGGCAAGCTGCGACCTGGCGGTGGCCTCGACCCAGGCCCAGTTCGCCACCTCGGGGGTCAATATCGGCCTGTTCTGCTCGACGCCGATGGTGGCGCTGTCGCGCAACGTCGCGCGCAAGCACGCCATGGAGATGCTGCTCTTGGGCGAGTTCATGGACGCCGAGACCGCCTGGCGCTTCGGCCTGGTCAACCGCGTGGTCGCGCCCGAGGCGCTGGACGACACGGTCTACGGCATGGCGCGGCGCATCGCCTCCAAGTCGGCGCATGTCCTCAAGATCGGCAAGGAGGCCTTCTACCGCCAGCTCGAAACCGGCCTGTCCGAGGCCTACGACTACGCCAGCCGGGTGATGACCGCGAACCTGCTGGCCAAGGACGGGGTCGAGGGGGTCGACGCCTTCCTCGACAAGCGCAAGCCCAAATGGTGTGACGAGTAGCCGGACGATGAACCATGACCACTACGGCGACGACTACATCCGCGACATTCTCCAGGGCGTGAAGACCATCGCCATGGTCGGCGCCTCGTCGAACTGGAATCGGCCGTCCTTCTTCGCCATGAAATATCTCCAGGCCAAGGGCTATCGCGTGATCCCGGTCAATCCGCGCGAGGCCGGCAAGACCATCCTCGGCGAGACCGTCGCGGCCGACCTGAAGTCCCTGCCCTGCGCGGTCGACATGGTCGACGTGTTCCGCAATTCCGAGGCCGCCGGCGCGGTGGTCGACGAGGCGATTCCGGCCAAGCCCAAGGTGATCTGGATGCAGCTGGGCGTGCGCAACGACGAGGCCGCCTCCCGCGCCGAGGCGGCCGGCATCAAGGTGGTGATGAACCGCTGCCCCAAGATCGAATACGGCCGGCTGTTCGGCGAGTTGGGCTGGAGCGGCATCAACACCGGCGTGATCTCGGCCAAGCGCCGCAAGGTGGCATCATGAGCCAGACCCCAAACCGCCGTCCCGGTTTCGAGACCCTGGCGATCCATGCCGGCGCCGCGCCCGATCCCACCACCGGCGCCCGCGCCACGCCGATCTTCCAGACCACGGCCTTCGTGTTCGACGATGCCGATCATGCCGCCTCGTTGTTCAATCTCCAGACCTTCGGCTACATCTATTCGCGGCTGACCAATCCGACCGTGGCGGTGCTGGAGGAACGCGTCGCCGCGCTCGAGGGCGGCCGCGGCGCCGTCGCCTGCGCCTCGGGCCACGCCGCGCAGTTGCTGGCGCTGTTCACGCTGATGGAGCCCGGCGCCGACATCGTCGCCTCGAAAAAGCTCTATGGCGGCTCGCTCACCCAGTTCGGCCAGAGCTTCAAGAAGTTCGGCTGGGGCGCGACCATGGTCGACCCCGACGATCTCGACGCCATGCGCAAGGCGATCGGCCCCAAGACCAAGGCGATCTTCATCGAGGCGCTGGCCAATCCCGGCGGCGTGGTGGCCGATGTCGAGGCCATCGCCAAGATCGCGCGCGATCACGGCATTCCGCTGATGGTCGACAACACCCTTGCATCGCCCTGGCTGTTCCGGCCGTTCGAGTGGGGGGCGGACATCGTCGTCCACTCCGCCACCAAGTTCCTCGGCGGCCACGGCAATTCGATGGGCGGGGTGGTGGTCGAGAGCGGCCGCTTCAACTGGTTCCAGAACGACAAGTTCCCCGCGATGACCCAGCCCACGCCGAGCTATCACGGCCTGGTGTTCGCCGAGACCTTCGGCGATTTCGGCTACACCATGAAGACCCGCGCCGAGGGCCTGCGCGATCTCGGCCCGGCGCTGTCGCCCTTCAATGCCTTCATGATCTTGACCGGGATCGAGACCCTGCCCCTGCGCATGGAGCGCCACGTCAAGAACGCCCAGGCGGTGGCCGAGTTCCTGGAAGGCCATCCCAAGGTGGCCTGGGTCAACTATGCCGGCCTCAAGTCGAACAAGTACCACGCGCTGGCCAAGAAATACCTGCCGCGCGGCGCCGGCTCGATCTTCACCTTCGGCGTCAAGGGCGGCTACGAGGCGGGCGTCAAGACGGTCGAGAATGTCGAGCTGTTCAGCCACCTCGCCAATATCGGCGACACGCGTTCGCTGATCATCCACCCGGCCTCGACCACGCACCGCCAGCTCAAGCCCGAGCAGCTGGTCGCGGCCGGCGCCGGCCCCGACGTGGTGCGGCTGTCGATCGGCCTCGAAAGCGTCGACGACCTGACCGCCGACCTCGATCAGGCGCTGAACAAGATTTGAGAGCGTCTCACAGCAACATCCGCGGTAACCACAGCGTCAGGCCGGGGATGTAGGTCACCAGCATCAGCACCACGAACATGGCGACGTAGAATGGCCAGATCTCGCGCGTCACCTGTTCGATCGTCACCTTGCCGACCGCGCAGCCGACGAACAGCACCGAACCCACCGGCGGCGTCACCAGGCCGATGCCGAGATTGACCAGCATGATCAGACCGAAATGCACCGGATCGACCCCGAACTTGACCACCACCGGCAGCAGGATCGGGGTGCAAATCAAAAGTAGCGGCGCCAGGTCCATCAGCGTGCCGAGGAACAACAGCAGCAGGTTGATCAGGAACAGGATGACGTATTTGTTGTCCGACAAGGTGAGGAAAAACGCCGTCACCTTGGCCGGCAGCTGCATCAGCGCCATGATGTAGCCATAGGCCGAGGCGAAGGCGATCAGCATCATCACCATCGCCACGGTCTTGACCGTGCGATGCACCAGATGCGGCAGGTCCTTCCAGCGATAGTCGCGATAGACGAACATCGTCACCACGAAGGCATAGACGCAGGCCACCGCCGCCGATTCGGTGGCGGTGAAGATGCCGCCCAGGATGCCGCCGAGGATGATCACCACCGTGCCCAGGCCCCATAGCGCCTCGACCGCGGTCTTCAGCGCCTGGCGCAACGGCACCGCCTCGCCCTTGGGATAGTTCTTGCGCCGGGCGATGATCAGGACCAGAACGATCAGCGACAGGCCAAGCAGCAGGCCCGGGATCACGCCGCCGATGAACAGATGCGCGATCGACACCGTGCCGCCCGCGGCCAGGGAATAGATCACGGCATTGTGCGAGGGCGGGATCAGGATCGCCTGCACCGAGCCGGTGATGGTGACGTTGGTGGCGAACACCCGCGGATAGCCGGCCTTGACCATCTGCGGGATCATCACCGTGCCGATCGACGAGGTGTCGGCCACCGACGAACCCGAGATGCAGCCGAACATCGACGACGCCAGGATGTTGACCATCGCCAGGCCGCCGCGCACGAAACCGATCAGCACGTTGGCGAAGGCGACCAGGCGCCGCGCCATGCCGCCCTCGGCCATGATCGCGCCGGCAAGGACGAAGAACGGGATCGCCAGCAGCGAGAACTTGCTGACGCCGTCGCCGATCTTGATCATCACCGCTTCGAACGGGATGTCGATCCACAGCGCGCCGACCAGCGCCGCCATCCCCAAGGCGTATGCCACCGGCACGCCGATCAGGATCAGCGCGAACAGGCTGCCGAGCAGGACCAGCGCGTCCATGTCCCTAGCCCGCCGCCCGTCTCACGCCACTTCCTCGGGATCGCGATGCACGATCGAGTCCTTGGCGGGCCGGCCGTACATCACCTTCTCGGCGATGAACAGCAGCGTGATGGCGCCGCCGATCGGGATCGGCAAATAGGTCGCGCCGGCCGGCAGGAAGGGAAATTCGGCCACCACCGAGCCCCAGGTCGCGCGCGACAGACCGATGCCCCAGATCACGGTGAAGACGCAGGTTCCCGCCATCAGCACATCGACCGCATGTCCCGCCAGCTTGGCGTTGCGCTCGGACAGGCGCGCCGTCAGGACGGAGACGGCGATGTGCGAATTGGCGCGATAGCAGGCGGCGGCGCCGGCGAAGCTGAACACGATCATCATCAGCACCGCCAGCGGCTCCGGCCAGGGGGCGGCCGAGTTGAAGACGTAACGCATCACCACGCCATAGGGGATGACCAGCGTCATCACCACGATGGCGACGCCGGCCAGGACGACGCACGCCAGGTAAACGGCGTCCATCGCCCTGACCGCAGGGCCCTTGAGACTCACGGGAACCCGACCGGCAGCGCGCCGAAACGCCCCGCCCTAGCCGTTACTGCACCGCCTGGATGCGCTGGACCAGCGCGGTGTATTTGGCGCCGTACTTGTCCCACACCGGCTTGACCGCGTCCTGGAACTCCTTCTTCTGGGCGGAGCTGAAGGTCAGGACCTCGACGCCGGACTTCTTGATCTCGTCCATCGAGGTCTTCTCGCGCGCCACCCACAGCGCGCGCTGCTCCTGCTGAGCCTCGCCCGCCACCTTCATCAACAAGGCGCGATCCTCGGCCGACATGCGATCCCAAGTCGCCTTCGAGAACACCAGGATCTCGGGAATGATCAGGTGCTCGGTCAGCGAGTAGTGCTTAGCGACCTGGAAATGCTTGCCGGATTCGTAGCTGGGCGGATTGTTCTCGGCGCCGTCGACCACGCCGGTCTGCATGGCGTTGTAGAGCTGATCGAAGCCCATGGCGATGCCGTTGCCGCCCAGCGCGTTCATGGTGTCGACGAAGATCGGATTGCCCATCATCCGGATCTTGAGGCCCTTCAAGTCGGCCAGGCCGCGGATCGGTTTCTTCGAGTTGTAGACGCTGCGCGCGCCGGCATCCATCCAGCACAGCCCGATCAGCCGCGAAGTCGGCGCATCGGTCAGCTTCTGCAGCATTTCCTTGCCGATCGGGCCGTCGATCACCTTGTTCATGTGCGGCACGTCGCGGAACACGAACGGCATATTGAAGACGTTGAGCTCGTCGACCACCGGGCCCATCGGCCCGACCGAGATGCGGGCGAACTGCAGCGCGCCGACCTGGGCCTGCTCGATCATCTCCTTCTCGCCGCCCAGCTGCATCGAGGGGAACATCTGGATCGAGATGCGGCCCTGGGTCGCGGTCTCGAGCTTCTTGCCCATGCGCACCACCGCCTCGACCGTGGGATAGCCCAGCGGATGCACGTCCGAGGCCTTCCACACCGTCTTGGCCTGCGCCCAGGCCGATCCGACCAGGCTCGCGCCCGCCAAAGTCGCGCCGCCGTTCACCAAGAAATCACGCCGATCCATATCCGATCCTCCCGTTTTCTGTCCCTGGGGTCATTGTCGCCCCCACGAGCTAACGCTAGTCTCCACGGGAGATGACAGCAGCACAAGTCAAAAATCCGCACCGCCCGCGCCTATTCCTGACCCACCCCCCGGAGGCCCGCGCCCACTGGTACGGCGAGGCGGCGATGGCCGCCTTGCGCGCGCTGGGCGAGCTGGTGGTGAATCCGAAGGATCGCGTGCTCGAAGCGCCGGAACTGATCGCCGCCGCGGCCGATTGCACCGTCATCGTCGCCGACCGCCAGACCCCTGGCTACGGCGCGATCTTCGCGGCACTGCCGCGGCTGATCGCCTTTTCGCGCGTCGCGGTCGACATCCGCAATGTCGATGTCGCCGCCGCCAGCGCCGCCGGCGTGCTGGTGACCCGCGCCAGCCCGGGCTTTCAGGCCGCGGTGGCGGAATGGATCGTCGGCGCCATGGTGATGGCGGCGCGCCACAGCCACGGCTATGTCTCCGGCTTCCGGTCGGGGGTGCAGCCGCCGCCGATCATGGGCCGCCAGCTCAGGGGCTCGACAGTCGGTATCGTCGGCTATGGCGCCATCGGCGCGCATCTGGCGCCGATCGCCCATGCCATCGGCATGCGCGTGCTGGTATGCGATCCCTACAAGCGGGTCGATCCGCCCTATAGCCGGGTCGGACTCGATCGGCTGTTGTCGGACGCGGATTTCGTCGTGCCGCTGGCGGTCGCCAATGCCGAGACCGAGAACCTGATCGATGCCCGTGCGCTGGCGGTGATGAAGTCGACCGCCTGGCTGATCAATGCCGGGCGCGGCAATCTGATCGACGAAGACGCCTTGGAAGCGGCGCTGGACGCCGGCCGCATCGCCGGCGCGGTGCTGGACGTGGGCCGCGCGCCCGACCAGATGCCGAGCCTGCGGCTGGCCGGCCGCAAGGACGTGCTGGCGACGCCGCATATCGGCGGGCTGACGCCCGAGGCCATCGCCCATCAGGCGATGGAGACCACCCGCCAGGCCGCCGCCATCCTGTCCGGCCAGATTCCCGAGGGCGCGGTCAACGCCGATCACGCCGCGCGCTTTCGCCACTTCAAGGATCGCCGATGAACGCCCCTCGTCTCAAGACCCCGTCCGGCGCCGCCGACTGCCACATGCACATCTACGATCGCCGCTTTCCCTATCTGCCGGAAGCGGCGCTCAAGCCGCCCGAGGCCCATACCGGCATGTACCGGGCGGTCTGCCGCCGGCTCGGCATCGACCGCGTGGTGGTGGTGCAGCCGTCCAGCTACGGCACCGACAACCGCTGCACCCTGACCGCGATCTCGGAACTCGGCGCCGGCGCGCGCGGCGTGGCGGTGGTCGACGACCGGGTCGATGCGATCGAACTCAAGCGCCTGACCCAGGGCGGCATGCGCGGAGCGCGCTTTCACATGATGCGGGGTGGCGTGCTGCCGTGGTCGATGCTGGAGCCGGTGGCGGCGCGCATCGCCGAACATGGCTGGCATGTGCAATTGCAGATGGACGGCCGCGAACTGCACGAGCGCGAGGCCCAACTCAAGGCGCTGCCGACCAACCTGGTGATCGATCATGTCGGCAAGTTCCTCGAGCCGGTGACGCTCGATCATCCCGGCTTCAAGGCGCTGGCGCGTCTGATCGAGACCGGACGCTACTGGGTCAAACTATCGGCGGCCTACGAGGTGTCCAAGGCCGGGCCGCCGCTCTACGGCGATGTCGGCGCGCTGGCCAAGGCGCTGGTCAAGCTGGCGCCCGAGCGCATGTTGTGGGCCAGCAACTGGCCGCATCCCTCGGTGCCGGCGACGGCCGCGCCCGACGATGCGGTGCTGCTCGATCTGCTGCTCGACTGGGCGCCGGACGAAGCCGTGCGCCGCAAGATCCTGGTCGACAACCCGGCCGAGGTTTACGGCTTCTAGTACCCGCTCTGGACCGCGATTCACGGTTTGCATGGAATAGCGTCGGCGATTCCATGCAAACCGATCGCGGTCTAGCTGCGCAGGCGCGCGCCATCGGGATCGAAAAGCGGTCGCGGGAGGCGTCGGGCCGGTCGACGTTCGCCTAGTATTTCGATCGCGTAACCCTGGGCCCGATCGGCCGCCGACGCCTCGACATAACCCGTCGCCAGAGACTGCCCAACCGAATAGCCATAGCCGCCCGAAGTCACCCAGCCGACGACCCGATCGCCCAGCCAGATCGGCTCGTCGCCGAAGGCATCCGCGTCTTCGACCTCGACCGCCAGTTGGATCAACGCGTATCGGCGCGTTTTGCGGGCCGCCAGCGCCGCCGTCTTGCCCTCGAACTCGGGCTTCGACCATGAGACGAAACGATCGAGCCCCGCCTCGCTGGCGGTATAGATCGGACGGTATTCGCGCGCCCAACTGCCGTAGCCTTTCTCAAGCCGCATGGCATTGAGCGCGCGCGCTCCGAACAGGCCTAGGCCCAGAACGCCACCGGCTTCGCGCAAGGCGTCGAAAAGCGCGCGCTGGCGGTCGGGCTCGACCCAGATCTCGTAGCCGAGATCGCCGGTGAAACTGATCCGGCCGACCAGCGCCGGCACCGGACCCAAGTCCATGCGCCGGATCGACAGGAACGGAAACGCCGCGTTCGACACGTCCTCGCGCACCAGGCGCTGCAGGACCGCGCGCGCCTGGGGCCCAGCCAGCGCCAGGCCGACCAGGCCGCTGCCGAAGGCGCGGATTGCGACCCCGGTCTCGGGCAGGCGCCGCTCCCAATGCCGCATGTGATAAGCCTCGGCCACGCCCGCGCCGACGACGAAAAAGCGGTCCCGCTCCAGCCGACCGAGGGTGAAATCGCCAATCAGCCTTCCTTGAGAATTGAGCATGGGCGAAAGCGCGATGCGGCCCTCGGCGGGAATCCGCCCGGCCAGAATGCGGTCCAACCACGCCGCCGCGCCCGTCCCGCTCACTTGGTATTTGGCGTAGGTCGAAATCTCCATCATGCCGCAGGTGCGCCGTACGGTTTCGACCTCGCGCGCCACCGGCGCGAAGGCATCGGTACGGCGGAAGCCATAACTCTCTCGCGGCTCGCGCCCCTTAGGGGCGTAGAACACGGGATACTCCAAGCCATAGGCCGCGCCCCAGACCGCGTTCTCGGCCGCCAGCCGATCGTAAAGCGGCGTGGTGCGCAGGCCGCGGCCGGCCGGCAGTTCCTCGTTGGGAAAGCGCACTCGGAAGCGCCGCGAATAATTCTCCCGCACCTTGGCGTTGGTGTAGGCCATAGCCGCCCAGTCGCCGAACCGTGCCACGTCCATGCCCCAGACATCGAAGCCGGGATCGCCTTCGCTCATCCAATTGGCCAGCGCCAGGCCGACGCCGCCGCCTTGCGAAAACCCAGCCATCACCCCGCACGCCACCCAGTAATTGCGTAGACCCCGCACCGGCCCGACCAGAGGATTGCCGTCGGGCGAAAAGGTGAAAGGACCGTTGACCACGCGCTTGATGCCGGCCCGGCCCAGCGCCGGGAAATGGCGGAAACCGACTTCCAACGACGCGGCAATGCGTTCGAGATCGTTGGGCAAAAGCTCGGTGCCGAAATCCCAGGGCGTGACGCGCTCGGACCAGGGCACGCCCTGGCGCTCGTAGGTGCCGATCAACATGCCGCCCTTGCCCTCCTGGCGCATGTAGATCTCGCCGTCGAAATCGATGATGTGCAGCATCTCCTTGGTCGAGGCCAGCACCTCAGGCACGTCGCCGGTGATCAGGTACTGGTGCTCCATCGCCAGCACCGGCAACTCCAACCCGGCCATGCGCCCAACCTCGCGCGCCCACAGGCCGCCGCAGTTGATCGCATGCTCGGCGCGCAGGCTGCCCTTCTCGGTGACGATGTCCCAGCCGCCGTCGGCGCGCGGATTGGTCTCCAGCACGCGGTTGTGCCGCACCACCGTGGCGCCCAAAGCGCGCGCCGCCTTGGCATAGGCCTGGGTCACGCCCGAGGGATCGACATGGCCTTCGAGCGTGTTGTAGATGCAGCCGACGAACTGGCGTTCGTCCATCAACGGAAACATGCGCTTGGCCTCGCTGGGCGAGACCAGTTCCATGTCGAGGCCGAGATAGCGCGCCCGCGCCCGCATCAGCTTGAGAAAGTCGTGGCGCTCGGGGGTGCCGGCCAGCATCAGCCCGCCGGTGATGTGGACGCCGCAGGACTGGCCCGAGGCCTGCTCGATCTCGCGATAGAGCTTGATGGTATAGGCCTGCAGCTTGGCGACGTTGGGATCGCCGTTGACGGTGTGCATGCCGCCGGCGGCGTGCCAGGTCGAGCCCGAGGTCAGCTCGGCACGCTCGATCAGCACCAGATCGCGCCAGCCGGCCCGCGCCAGGTGATAGAGCACGCTGGCGCCGACGACACCGCCGCCGATGACGACGGCCCGGGCATGGGTGGGAAGTTCGCTCATAGCACCTGATCCAGGAATGCGCGCGTGCGTGCCTGCTTGGGGGAACCGAAGAACTCGGCCGGCGGTCCGTGCTCGACGATGACGCCGTCCTCGGTGAAGTAGACGTGATCGGCCACCTCGCGGGCGAAGCCCATCTCGTGGGTCACCAACAGGCAGGTCATGCCCTCGGCCGCCAGTTCGCGCACCGTCACCAGCACCTCCTTCTTGGTCTCGGGATCGAGCGCCGCGGTGACTTCGTCGAACAGCATGACCTTGGGGTTCATCGCCAGCGCGCGGGCGATGGCGACGCGTTGCTGCTGGCCGCCCGACAGTTCGCCGGGATAGGCCGCTTCCTTCCCGGTCAGGCGCACCTTGGCGATCAGGGCGCGGGCGCGGGCCTCGACCTCGGCCGGATTCTCCTTCAGCACGTGGATCGGCGCCATCATCACGTTGTCCAAAGCGGTCTTGTGCGGAAACAAGTTGTATTGCTGGAAGACGATTCCGACGCGGCGGCGCAGCGCCAGCTTGTCCAGCTTGGGATCGTTGACCTCGATGCCGTCGACCGCGATCGAGCCCGCGCTGATCGGCACCAGCGCGTTGATCGCCCGCAGCAGCGTCGACTTGCCCGAGCCCGAGGGACCGATCACGCAGACGCATTCGCCGCGGGCGACGCTGAACGAGACATCGCGCAGCACCGGATTGTCGCCGAAGCGCTTCTCGACCCGGTTCAGCACCACGATCGGTGCGCCGAGGACGTGGCCCGGGTTCATCTCACCCACGCACCGCGAAGCGCCGCTCCAGCACCTGGGTGTAGCGTGCGATCGGATAGCAATAGGCGAAGAACATCAGCAGCAGCATGAAATAGAGCGGCAGGTAAAGATCGGTGCGCGCCTCGGCCACCAGCGCGCCACGGGTCAGCGTCATGGCGTCCTGGATGCCGACCACCGAGATCAGGGTCGTCGCCATGGTCAGGATGGCATAGAGGTTCATCCAGGGCGGAATCATGCGCTTGACCGCCTGCGGCAGGATGATGCGCCACAGGATCTGCCGGCGCGAGAAGGCCAGGCTCTCGGCCGATTCCCATTGCCCGAGCGGGATCGACAGCACGCCGCCGCGGACGATCTCGGAAACGTTGGCCAGAACCGGCAGTGCAAGGCCGAGCATCGCCTTGAGCCAGGCCGGGAACGGGACCGTCACCCCGCCGATCCGCCACTCGAAGGGCAACAGAAACATGGCGAAGAACAGCAATACCAGCCAGGGCGCGTTGCGGAAGAACTGAGTCACCGCCCAGGACGCGGCCTGCACCGGCCGCAGCAGCGAAATCTGCGCCAACCCCAACAGCACGCCCGCTGCCGTGCCCAGCGCCATGGCGGCGACGCTGACCAGCAGGTTGAACAGGAACCCGCCGAAGATCAGCGGCGCCCATTTGACCGCCAGCGCCAGCACGCTTGGCCGATCGACCGGCGCCGCCGCCCAGGCCGCCGCCGTCCAAACCGCGCCGAGGATCGCCAGCGCCGCGATCGTTTTGCGCGAACGCAACGCGCTCGGCATCCTGGCCGCGCCCCATTCGCTACCCACCGCTGCCGGCTGCCGCGGCAGCAGGACCGCCAGCGCGCTCATGCGCTGTAGCCGGGAATGCGCATGGCCCGCTCCCAGCGCCTGAGTCCATGCACCAGAACCGCCACCAGCGCCACATAGGTCAGCAGCAGCACCACCATCATCTCGCGCACATTGAAGACCTCGGACCAGACTTGCGAGGCGGCGTAGAGCAGTTCGGGCACGCCGATGGCATAGGCCAGGGTCGTGGTCTTGACCAGGTTGACCAGGTTGTTGCCCAAGGCCGGCAAGCAGACTCGGAAAGCCAGCGGCAGGACGACATGGCGATAGGCGGCAAGCCGCGTATAGCCCAGCGACTCGGCCGCCTCGACAGTCGCCCGCGGCACGGCCTCGATGCCGGAGCGGAAGATCTCGACGTTGAAGGCGCCGGCAAACAGCGAAAACGAAACGATCGCCCAGCCGACATTGTCGATCAGCGGCACGCTGGCGCCGAAACGGTCGGTCACCGGCGGCAGCGCCGCGCTGACCGCGAAGTAGAAGAAGGCCAGCTGCACCAAGGGCGGAGTGTTGCGGAAGAACTGGACGAAGACCTGGACCGCGCCGCGCGCCGCCGCCGAGCGCGCCCCGTGCAACCAGGCGCCGATCAGCCCGACCAGGATGCTCGATCCGATGCAGACACCCGACAGCCAGATCGTGGTCCACAGCCCGATCAGGAACCGTTTGCGATCCAGCGGATCGTAGGCGATCGAGACGTCGATGCGATGCGCCTCGGCCAGCCAGCGGAAAAAATCCGCGGTCCCGTCCATCTCCCGGCTCCGCCGCGCCGAAAAACGCGGGCCGCCGCGCGCGGCGGCGGCCCGCGCCGTCCTTGCGGGCTAGCTGCCGCGATGCTTCTTGTTGGCTTCCTCAAGATAGGGGCTGGTCTTGATGCCCCACTTCTTCTCGAGCGCCAGCAGCCGGCCGGATTTGTGCCAATCGACCGACATTTCCTTCATCAGCTTGCCGAACGGCGCATCGAGGTCGGTCAGCCGCACGCCGATCGCCCATAGCTGCGGGTCCTCGGATGCCAGCGGCATCTCGTAATTGGCCCATTTCGGATCGCCTCCAGCCAAGGTCGAGCCGATCAAAGTGTCGTCGAACAGGAAGGCGATGCAGTTGCCGCCCTGCAGCGCGTTCAGCGCGTCGGGCACCGCCGGGAACACCACCAAGTCGGGCTGGTAAAGCTGGCCGACGCGGCGGTTGTAATAGGCGCCCTGGACGGCGCAGACCTTTCGACCCTTGAGGTCTTCCCACTTTTTCAGATTGGCCGATTTCGGCGCCAGCACATTGGTCGCACCGGCGTAGTAATTGGGCTCGACCATGCCCACAACTTTGCGGCGCTCGGCGGTGTCGCCCATGGTGGCGATGACAAGGTCGATGCGGCCCTGGTTGAGGAATTCCATGCGGTTGGCGGCGATGACCGGGATCATCTCCAGCTTGACGCCCAATTTCTTGGCGACGTCCTCGGCCAGTTCGATCTCCATGCCGACGATCTTGCCCGAGGGATCGAGGAAGCCCCACGGCTTGTAGTCGTTCTTGACCCCGACCACGATCGTGCCGCGCTGCTTGATCTTGGCGATGGTGTCTTGAGCCGCGGCGCCGAACGTGCCGACGACGGCAATCAAGGCGCCCAACACCAGGCGAATGCCGAACTTCATGCGTCTTCTCCCTTGGCTGGCTTGAAGACCGATTATTCCCGATCGTGGCCGCGCTGTCGATGCGTGCGTCACGCGGCGCTGCAGCGCACGGTCGCGTCCTTGCGTTTCCACAGATCGGGGATCAGCTTGGTGCCGAGTCCGGCGCCGGTCATGGGATAGGCGAAGCCGCCCTCGATCCGCGGCAGTTCGGTGACCAGTTCCTTGTACCAGCCGGCGTAGAATGCCCGCACCGTCTCCTGGATCAGGCCGTTGGGCGCGTTCAACGACAGATGCAGGCCCGAGATCAGCCCGAGCGGCCCGGTGCAGTCATGGGGCGCAAAGGGCAGATGATGCGCCTCGGCCATGGCGGCGATGGCCTTGCCCTCGGTGATGCCGCCGCACCAGGCGATGTCGGGCATGACGATGCCGATGGCCCGCTTGGCCATGGCCTCGCGGAAGGAAAAGCGCGTCGCCAGCGTCTCCGATCCGCACAGCGGCACGCGGGTCTCGCCGGCCAGTTGCGCCCAGGCATCCAGGTTGTTGGCCCGCACAGGGTCCTCGATCCAATAGGGCTTGAACGGCTCGACCGCGGCCACGATCTTGCGCGCCGCCGGCAGGGTCCACAGCGCGTGCAGCTCGACCATAATGTCCATGCGTTCGCCCGCGGCGCGGCGGATCTTGCGGAACGGCTCCAGCGCGCGGTCGAGTTCGCCGGGCGAAATGTCCAGCCCGCCGGTGGCCTCGGCGGCGAAATCGAACGGCCAGATCTTCATCGCCGTGATGCCCTGTTCGAGCAGGCTCAGCGCCAATTCGTCGGCGCGATTGAGGAAGGCGTCGAGGTCCTCGTACGGCCCCTCGGCGCGATCCAGGCCCCAATTGTCGGTGCGCTGGCCGACCCGGTTGCGCACATAGCGATAGCCGGCGCAGGTATTGTAGACGCGGATGCGCTCGCGGCCGAGGCCGCCGAGCAATTGATGGATCGGCATGCCGGCGATCTGGCCGAGGATGTCCCACAGCGCCATGTCGACCGCGGACGCGCCGCGCATCTCGGCTCCCGACGAGGCATAGCCGACATAGCCCAGGCGCAGCGTCCGGCTCAGCGCTTCGACCCGGCGCGGGTCCTGGCCCAACAGCAAGGGCGCGGCGTTGGCGTGCAGCCAGGCCTCGGTCGGCGCCACGACGAAAAAGCTCTCGCCCAAGCCGATCAGGCCCCGGTCGGTGACGATCTGCAGCCAGAGCAGATTGGGGAATTCCTCCAGCCTTAGGGTCTCGAGCGCCACAATCTTCATGCCGCGAAGCTCCTCAACACCTGGCCGGCAAGCGGCGCGGCGGCGACCATGGCGTCGCGATCGACGATGCGCTTGCCGTTGACCCAGACGCCCTCGATGCCGATGCCGGGCGTCACCAGCCGGGGCGCGCCGCCGGGTAGATCGGTGACCCGGCGCTTGGGGCCGCGGCCGATGCGCGCCGGATCGAACAGCATCAGATCGGCCGCCAGGCCGGGGGCGATGCGGCCGCGATCCGAAATCCCGTAGATCGCCGCCGGCTGCCCGGTCAGGCGGCGGATGGCTTCTTCCCAACTGAGCAGGCCGCGCTCGCGCACCCAATGCCCAAGCAGATGCAGCGCATAGCCGGCATCGCAGAAGAAGGTCATGTGCGCGCCCGCATCCGATAGCGCCACCACGGTATCGGGGTTGCGGATCATGCGCCCGACCGCGGCCTCGTCCGAATTCAGCAGCATGGCGGTGAACAACGTGTCCAAGTCCTCGGCCAGCGCCAGATCCAGCATCGCGTCCAGCGCCGACACGCCGCGCCGGGCGGCGATGCGATCCAGCGTCTGGCCTTCCAGCGCGCGGTGTTCGGCGCGCTTGACCTCGGTCACCTCGACCTTGTGCCATTCGTCGTTGAACAGCCGGAAGGTCGGCGGCAGCGCCAGTTCGGCGCGTACCTTGGCGCGAAACTCGGGATCGGCATAGACACGCTTGACGGCGTCACCCTTGGCGGTCATCGCCGGCTTCCATGCCGCCAGGCCCTCGAATGGATAGGGCGAGCGCAGGGTGAATTCGTTGCTGAGCGGACAGCACGAAATCTGGCCGTAGAGCCCCAACCCTTCGCCGCGCGCGGCGTCGATCTGAGCGAGATCGCGGAAGGTGCCCTCGGGATCGACGCTGGAATGCAGGATGGCGGCGATCACCACCGGCCGCTTGGCGCGCCGGGCCAGCGAGGCCAGGAACGGAATCTTGGTCTGCCCGCCCTTGGTCAGCATGAAGGTGCCACGCCCGCCCTCGCCCATGGCCGCGACCAGGTCGGAAAGCTCGGCATCCTCGGCCAGGCGCGAGGGCATCGGAATGCCGCCCTCGCCGTTATGCGCCGGCGAGGTCGAAGTGGCGAAGCCGATGGCGCCCTGGCGCATGCCGTCGCGCACGAGCGCCGCCATCGCCGCGACCTCGTCGGGCGTCGCCGCGCGGCGCGGCGCGTCCTCGCCCAGGACGAAGGTGCGGATGGCGGAATGGCCGATGAAGCTGGCGACGTTGACGCCGACCCCGCGCCGGCCGAGGAAATCGAGGTACTGGCCGAAGCTTTCGAAGCGCCAGTCGACGCCCTGTCGCAGCGCCGACAGCGACATGCCCTCGACATGGGTCAAGTTGCGCAGCGTCAGGTCGCGATCGCCCGGCTTGCAGGGGGCGATGCCGAAGCCGCAATTGCCGATCACCACCGTGGTCACGCCCAGCGCCGGCGAGGGATCGCCGAACGGATCCCAGGTCAGCTGCGCATCGTAATGGGTGTGGACGTCGATCACGCCCGGCATCAGCGCCAGCCCGCCGGCATCGACCGTTTCGCGCGCCGCTCCCAGCCCCTCGCCCAGGGCGGCGATGCGCCCTCCCGACACGGCCACGTCGCAGCGCCGCGCCGGCGCGCCGCTGCCGTCGAACACCCGGGCGCCGCGGATCAGCAGATCGTGCATGCGCGCCCGGGACCGTATCGGCTCAGTCGGCCAGCGCCGGCTGCGGCGCGCGGCCCTGCCTGCTCGGCGGCAGCATCAACGCCAGCGCCGCCAAAACCACCGAGGTCGCGCCCAGGACGTAAAGCAGCATCGCGGTCGTGCCGGTGGTGCGGTCGAAATAGCCGATCGCCAGCGGCGCCACCAGGCCGCTCACCCCCAGCGCCAGCACGAACTTGGCGCCATAGATCACCGACCGCCAGCGCTCGGGCGCGAAGCGCGCGATCATCGCGTTTTCGGCCGGATTGCCGCAGATGCTCAGCGAGATCGCCAGGAACACCGCCGCCACCACCGGCAGCCCGGCCGCCACGCCCGCCCCCGCCACCAGCGGCGCGACCGCGGCGTTGCACACCACATAGACCCATTTGAGATCGAAGCGATCGGCCAGCCAGCCGCCCATCAGCTGCGAACACGACGATGCCAGATAGACCGCGGCGACGGTAGCGCCGATGGCGGCGGTATCGCCGCTGAGCAGCGCGACGCGCTCGTCGAACACCTTGGGCATGGCGATCGAGATCGACTGATAGAGCATGCCGGCCAAAGCCGTGGTTCCGGCGAGTATCCCGAGCGCGCGCCAGGCCTCGCCGCGCGCCACCGGATAGGCGTCTTCGCGGCCGCTGCCGCGGGCGCGCGAGCCCAGCCGGCGCAACGCCACCAGCAGGCCGAGCCCGATCGCGATGCCGACCAGGCCCGGAACGATGAACGCCCAGCGCCACCCCGCCCAGTCGGTGGCGAAGCCGGCAAACAGCGGTCCCGCGGCGATGCCGATCGAGCCGAAAATGCCGTTGATCCCCAGCGCCCGGCCGGGGTTGATCGCGGTCGAGATCAGCCAAGCGATGCCGACCGGATGGTAAATCGAGGAGAACAGCCCGACCGCCGCCAAGCCCAGCATGACCTCGAACGGCGTGCGCGCGAAACCCGTCGCCAGCGTCGCGGCACCCGTGCCAAGGAAGAAGATCGCCATCATGCCCGGCGCCGACCAGCGATCCCCCAGCCAGCCGGCCGGCAAGGCGGCGACGCCGTAAAGCACCAGGCCCGGCGTCGCCAACGCCACCATCTCGCCATAGGACAGCCCGAAGCCGGCGGTCATACCCAACACCGCGGTCGGATACAGCACCATGACCATGTGGCTGAGGGAATGCGCCAGGTTGTTGAAGCTCTGGGCGATCAGCGAGGCTTGGCGGTCCATGGCGGCTCTATCGCATGGAAGGCCGGTCAAGTCACCCGGCGAAAATGCATGGATCGCCCGGTATCCCGCGCGCCTCAGCCATAGACCGAAAGCTCGATCAGATTGCCGTCGGGGTCGCGGCAATAGATCGAGCGGAACGGCGCCAGCGCGCCGGTGCGCTCGACCGGTCCCAGCTCGATGGCGACGCCGGCCTTGGTCAGGCGCTCGGTCGCGTCCTCCAGCCGGCCGCGCACGACGAAGCACAAATCGGCCGAGCCGGGCTTGGGCTTTCGCGCCTTGGGCTCGAATTCCTTGCCGGCGACATGCAGGTTGATCTTCTGCCCGCCGAAATGCAGCGCCATGCGGCCCTCGCCGAAGCCGCGCGGGGTCATCCCCAAGACGTCGCGGTAGAAGCCGATGCTGCGGTCGAGATCGGCCACGGTCAGCACGAAATGGTCCAACCGTTCGATCATGGCGGGCTTGTCTCCGTTTCGACCCAGGCCAGGAAGTCCGGATTGCCTTGGGTCAGAGGCCAAGTGACCACGCAAGGCACGCTGTAGGAATGCAGCGCCTTGATCCGCGCCGTCAGCGCCGACACCTGCGCGGCGCGGGTCTTGAGGATCAGGATCGCCTCCGAGCCCTGCTCGATCTTTCCCTGCCACCGATAGAGCGCGGTCATGCCGTCGACGATGTTGACGCAGGCCGCCAGCCGCTCCTCGACCAAGGCGCGGCCGATGCGCAGCGCCTCGTCCCTCGAGGCGCAGGTGACATAGCCCATGGTCGGCGTCGTCACGCCGCCGGCTTTCGGGCCAGGGTCACCGCCAGCGCGAACAGCGCCACCGCCACCGCCTGATGCAAGGCCGCGATCGGGATCGCGACCTGGCTCAGCACCGTCGCCACGCCCAGCGCGAACTGCACCACGACCAAGATCGGCAACCAATCGGCCCCGCGGCGATCGCGCATGTGCCACCACAGCCACACCGCCGCCGCCGCCGCCAGCCAGGCGCTGCTGCGATGGCTGAACTGCACGGTCGAGGGGTTCTCCAGCCAATTCAGCCACCACGGCTCGAGTTCGTTCCAATTCGCCGGCACCAGCCCATCGCCCATCCGCGGCCAGGTGTTGGCGGCCATGCCCGCATCCAGCCCCGCCACCAGCGCCCCCGACAGCGACTGCAGGAAGATCAAGCCCGCGACCAACGCCGCCTTGCCGTCGCGCTCCGCCTTGCGCCCCTCGCCCGCGTCCAGCGCCAGCCACCACAGCCCGGCGAAGATCACCAGCGCCAGCGCCAAATGCGCCGCCAGACGGTAATGGCTGACCGCCGGATTCGACACCAGCCCCGAGGCCACCATGTACCAGCCCATCGCCCCCTGCAGCCCGCCCAACACGGACAACGCCAGAACCCTCAGCCCCAGCGCGCGATCGATCCGCCCGCGCCACCACCACCAGATCAAGGGTACGAGCACCACGAGCCCGATCAGCCGGCCGAGCAGGCGATGGCCCCACTCGACCAAGTAGATGCGCTGGAAGCCGGCCATGCTCATGCCGAGATTGACATGCTTGTACTCGGGCGATTCCCGGTACTTGGCGAATTCGGCGTCCCAAGCCGCCGCGGTCAGGGGCGGCAGCGCGCCCGTGATCGGCCGCCATTCGACGATCGAAAGCCCGGACTCGGTCAGTCGCGTCAACCCGCCGAACACCACCATCGCCGCCACCAGGGCGGCGCAGACGAACAACCACGCGGCGACCGCGCGATCCCCGCCTGGCCTCATTGCCGCCGCCCCCGGGCGGCTAGAAGCGGTACATGATGCCGATGCCGGTGACGTAGTTGACTTCGTCCTTGGTGATCTGGGCATCGGCGGCATCGCCCATCAGCTTGATCACCTGCATGAACACTTCCATCGTCCAATTGGGCGTGAAGTCGTAATAGAGTTTACCCTTGAGCGAGAAGTCGTGCAGGCCGCCATCGGGCGATTTGCGGGTGTAGCCGGTCAGGGTGCGCTCGCGCGCGGTCACGCCATGGTAGGACTGGTTGTAGTCGTCGCTGACATAGGTGAGCTTGGGCTGGATCTCGAATCGCAGCGGCATGTCGCGCAGCTTGGCGCCGTAGGTGACGCCGAAATCGGCGACATAGCCGCCATGCTGGTCGAGGATGTCCTGGCGCAGGCCGACGTCGAACTTCCAATTGTCGAAGAAGAACGAGACGTAGGGGCCGACCTCCAGCGGATAGTCGACATCGGTCAGCTTGCGCGGCCGATTGGCCGGCCACTGGGTGGTGGCCTGCAGCCCGACCTTGAGGTTGCGGGTCGAATAGACGTTGATCCGCACGCCGTCATGGTGATCGGCTTCGACGATGTCCTTCCAGTTGATGTAGAAGAACGGCCACAGCGTGGCGTTCGATCCCTCGGCGCCCGGGTAATCGGGCTTTTGGATCCCGCCGATGCCGAGCTGGACGTACCAGTCGGATTTGGTCTGGGCCGAGGCCCCGCCCGCCAGAAAAAACGCCGCCGCGACCGCCGCGGCGCGGACCGTTGTCGATGCCACGCGCATGGAAGACTCCCCTGAACCGGTCTAGTTTATAGCACTCAACGCGCCGCGTTGCAGCTTGTCCCTGTAGTTGGTCATGAAGGTCTCGAGCGCGCCCACATTGGCGATGGTGGTGGCCAGTTCGCGGAAATTGGTGGCGCCGGGATCGACCTCGCGGGTCAGCACCTCGAAAGGCGGCCCCTCGGGCGGGTCCTTCATGCGGGTGCCGAACCGCTGCTTGAGCTGGCGCAGGCGGTCGCGGCTGTCGGTCAGCGAATAGGCCACCGCCAGTCGCATGATGCGGTTGCGATCGACCTTTTCGATCGCGGCATCGGGCCTGGCCAGGGGCGCCACCAGCCGCTCCAGCGCTTCCGCCGCCGCGGCCCAGTTCTTGGTCTGCCAGTTGAGATCGGCGCGCAGGATGTCGGCCTCGAGCGCGGTGTCGCGTTCGATGAACTTGAGCGCGTCGGGGACGCGGTTCTGGTCGGCGATGGCGCGCGCCTGCAGCAACCGCCGCTGCGCCACCGCCTGGGGCGAAGTCTGCGCATCGGTCGGCGTGGCCTCGAGGATGCGGATGGCTTCGACCGGCTTGTTGTCGAGCAAGTAGATTCCGGCCAGCATGGCGCCGGCCTCGATCTTGTCCTGGCCGCGCAGGCGGAAGGTGATCTGCTGCTCCAGCACCTTGGCGGACTCCTCGTAGAGGCCGATGCGCGCCAGCCGGTCGGCCAGGTAATGCAGCACCTGGTCGCCCTGGCGGCCGGGCGGCGAAAGCTCGCGGAATTCGTAATAGAGGCCCAGCGCCGCCACCGGCGCCAGCTTGTCGGCCTGGCCGTCGAGATAGAGCCGGGCGAAGGTCTCGTTCATCTCGCGCGCGATTTCCTTGCCGGCGGGATGCTTGGCGAAATACTTGACGGTGTAGCGCATCGTCAACAGCGCGTTGCGGAAGTCGCGATCGCGCAGCTGCAGCTCGGCGATGCGCCGCAACACCGTCAGCTCGAGTTCGTCGTTGCGCCAGGCGAACTGCAGCCGCTGCAGCCGCTCGATCGCTTCGCGCCGCTTGATCCGACCCTCGGTGAATTCGAGGTTGATCAGCGCCAGCGTCGCCTCGGCGCGGACGTGGAGGTTGTCGGATTGGTCGGTGACCTCGCGATAAAGCTCGATCGCCGGTTCGACTTCGCCCTTGCCGGCCTTGACGCGGGCCTCGGCGAACTTCAGTTCGATCTCGGCCCGCCAGCCGGGGTTTTCCTTGCGCGCCTGCTCGATCTGCTTCTCGGCCGCTTCCCACTTCTTGGTTTCGACCGCGCTCTTGGCCGCGGCCAGGCGGAAGCGAGTGCGCTGGTCGGGCGGAAACTTCATCAGCGCATCGGCCGCGGCCTCGAACAGGTTGGCGGCCTGGGCGTGGCGGCCCTGACGATGCTCGATCAGCGCTCGCCAAGCCTTGACCTCGGCATTCTCGGCCAGTTCGGGGGCATTGAATTCGCCTTTGGCCTCTTCCAGCCGGCCCTTGAGCGTCTGGGCGGCGCCATTGAGCGCGCGCCAGCTCGGCTCCTTGCCGATGCGCAGATCCTGCTCTTCCAGCAACTCGGCGATCGCCAGCGCCTCGTGGCCTGACCTGACCGAGTTTTTGAACCAAGCCGAGTGAGAGATTACTGCATCGCGACGACCGGTTCGAGTGACTGGATCAGACCGAACGTTGCCGGTGCCGGCGGCCGATATCCGAGCGACGAGTGCGGCC